>Ga0209568_1000056_pt1 | contig 40012 bp, 43 predicted proteins | sample WorMetOlspDAHAB2_FD_187406 | JGI IMG/M metagenome (GOLD analysis project Ga0209568, IMG submission 187406) | Marine gutless worms symbiont microbial communities from Max Planck institute for Marine Microbiology, Germany - Olavius sp. DAHAB.2... ...
CTCGGTGCCATCGCCTATCGCTTCAGTCGGCGCTTTGATCTGCGCGCGCTGCCCAACCGACTCTTGGTGGCTGCGGTGGCCTGTGGCCCACGCCCGGAAGGCTGGATTCGGATGGCTGAATCTCATCGCTAATCAGGAGGAAGGATAGCCGGCCTGTTTTGACGAGCCGCAACGCCGTCAGCGTGGAAAAGGACCGCAAAGGACCTGAGAACGATAAATGTCGACAGCCCCTAAAATATTCAGGCAGGTCTCCTGGCTCTCCTCCCCCGTCGGCGGCCTTCCCACCCTGCTCGAAGCAGGACAGTGGCGCGCTTGGGCCGACGGGGTTTCCCTTCGTTCAGCGCGAAGGGATAGGGTAACAGTGGCGGACCCGCCCCCGATTTGCACGGGGTTCCCTATTAAGCTCGTCGGACATTCCGAGCCGGCAGCCTGGAATGCCGTGCCGCTTCCGGCCGGGTTGACCGATCATCGGCATCTTCATCGGAGCACCTGAATATAAGGTGAAAAATTATACTGCGGGCCTTCCCGGCCTGTCGAGCGTATCCCTCAGACAGGCAGGGCAGCTGAAAGATAAACTGATAGAAGGCAACCGGTTACGTCGATGCATCAGGCAAGCGCAGCTGATCTGCGAAGCCGCAGGTAACTGCAAATAGTACAGGATTCACAGGATTTCCAGGATTGACAGGATTTCCAGGATTGACAGGATTGACAGGATTGACAGGATTGACAGGATTGACAGGATTGACAGGATTGACAGGATTGACAGGATTGACAGGATTGACAGGATTGACAGGATTTCCAGGATTGACAGGATTTCCAGGATTGACAGGATTTCCAGGATTGACAGGATTTCCAGGATTTCCAGGATTTCCAGGATTGACAGGATTTCCAGGATTGACAGGATTGACAGGATTGACAGGATTGACAGGATTGACAGGATTGACAGGATTGACAGGATTGACAGGATTGACAGGATTGACAGGATTATTTTTATGAATAATTGGTAATGGTTAAAGTTTAAATGGAAACATCGCCACTCGCAGTGGGTTCGGGGTACCACAGGCTGCACTCCCTCTCCCGCCGGGAGAGGGCCGGGGAGAGGGGATCAAAGCAAGTCTACGTTAGCCATTTAAAAATTTACCACTACCGATTATCGAAGGGGAGATCGTGCTGCTCGACGTCGGCACGCACGATGAGGTCTATCGGTGAGGATCAGAACCGTAGGGCGGGAAAGCGCAGCGCATCCCGCCTTACGAGTTGCGGACCTTCCCGGCCTGTCGAGCGTATCCCTCAGAGGGTGTTTGAAAAGGCAATTTCCGTCACGAGCCGGAGAATGACCGCCATTTCTGACCGTCTCAGGTGGTTGAAAATGCAGGGAATAGGAAACTGCCATTATCCATTCCCGCAGAGCGAAAGCGCAAAGATAGACTTTTTCAACACCCTCTCAGACAGGCAAAACAACGATAGCATCGATGGTGAAGGGGCGGCGACGGCAGGCATCGGTAAAGACGATTCGCAAGTCGTCGCTGTAGTCCGTCAACAGACGGCGGCAGCGTTCCAACAGGCTTTTTTCACCGTTTAGCGGTGAAAAAGAAGGTTCCGCCGGGAACGAAGGCACGGATATCGTTCGGCATGACCTTGCAAAGAACCTTGATTCTAAAGGCGGGAGACTTATAAGCTGTTTGGTTAAAATGGATCGTAGCGAAAATGATCCAAAATGAGGGCGTTTTTTCGCGCTTTCGAGGCGAATAGCCAGTCTATTTAACGAGAAAGCGCGGAAAAAGGGACCGTTTTGGGACATTTGCAGCCGATACACTTTTAGCCAGACAGATTCTTAAAGGCGGGATGCGCTACGCTTTCCCGGCCTACGCGGGTTTGTCGGTTTCACTCTCGCTGAGCGCGCACCGAGCGCAGGTTCCCAAAAGCTCGACGATGGGGCGTTTGGTCTCGAAGCCGATCGCCGTCGCGGCGGAGCGCAGGCTTTGCATAACCGCTTGGTTCTCCAACTCCTCCACGTCACCGCAGTCGGCGCAGATCAGGAATTGGCCGGCATGGGGATGCTGCGGATGAGTGCAACCGACAAAGGCATGCAGGCTCTCCAGCTTGTGCGCCAGACCCTGCTCGAGCAGAAAATCCAATGCCCGATAGACGGTCGGCGGGACCGGGTTGCGGATGTCGGCCCGCATCCGATCCAGGAGCTCGTAGGCGCTCAGGGGCGTGTCGGACGCACAGAGCAGCGCCAAGACGGTACGCCGCTGCCTGGTCAGCCTGGCCCCGCGTTCGGCGCAGAGCCGCTCGGCGCGGCGCAGAATCTCGGCGAGTCGCTGCTTACCCACCGGCTTCAGCTCCCGGTCCCGGCGGTGATGACGGACATACGTGCCCGCCGGCGGGCAAGGGCGCGGGTAAAGAGCGCGGAGACGACGTATAGGGCGCCCGCCAGCAGGACGATCACAGGGCCGACCGGCAGATCGGGCCCATACGACAGGGCCAGTCCCAGGGTGCTCACCGCACTGCCGAGGAGCGTGGCGAGCAGCATCATGGCGCCCAGGGAATGGACATAGTGGCCGGCGACGGCGGCGGGCAGGGTCAGGAGCGCCAGGACCAGGATCAGGCCCACCACCCGGATCAGAAGCACCACGGTGATGGCGACCAACACCAACAGCAGCAGGTAGAAGAAGGTCACTGGAATGCCGCGCAGCCGGGCGAACTCTTCGTCGAAGACGACGGCGAGAAACTGGCGGTGATAGGCGCCGACGACACCCAGCAGCACGGCGTCCAGGGCGGCCATGAACCACAGGCTCTCCCGAGGCACCAGCAGAATATTGCCGAACAGATAGCTCATGAGGTCGCTCTGATAGCCCGGCGTCTTGGCGATGAACAGGATGCCCACCGCCATTCCGATCGCCCACAGGGCGCCGATCAAGGTGTCCTCCTGCGTCTTCCACCGGAGCCGGACCCAACCGATCAGCAGGGCCGCGGCAACGGCGGCGACGAGGGCCCCGGTCGAGGGCTCGCATCCGAAGTACAGAGCCGCCCCCATACCACCCAGGACGGAGTGCGCGATGCCGCCGGCGAGAAACGCGATGCGCTTCACCACCACGTAGGTCCCCATGACGCCGCAGCCGATGCCGGCCAGCAGCCCGGCAATCAGGGCCGCCTGCAGGAAATCGTACGCCGCCAGGGCAGTGAAGAAGGTCATCATGCGTCAGAAGCTGAATGAGAACCAGGAGCACAATATATAGGATACAGAGAATCTGCGGGCTCGGAGACAACCGCAAATAGGACAGGATTAACAGGATGAATAAGATTAATAGGATTTTTATACAGTCTTTCAATGCCGGTGCGCCACCATACGCACCTGCTCTCCATAGAGATCCCGGATCACCCGACCGTCGATGGCGTCCGTGCGATGACAGACCAGGGTTCGATTGATGCATGCGACCCGCGTGACATAGCCGCAGATGAAGTCCACGTCGTGGGAGACGAGCAGGATCGTCATGCGTGCGTTCAGTTGCTTCAGCAAGTCGAAGATGTCGCTCTCCAGGCGCAGGTCGATGTTCGCCGTCGGCTCATCGAGAATCATGATCGTCGGCTCGGAGACCAAGGCCCGCGCCAGCAACGCCCGTTGCAGCTGCCCGCCGGACAGACTGCCGATCCGGCGGTCGGCCAGATCCGCCGCCTCGACCTCTTCCAAGGCCCGCCGGGTGGCCTGCCGATCGGCTTTGCCGATGACGTCCGGTGTCAAGGCGCCCAGCCAACCGGGGCGTGATCGGCGACCGAGGCATCCCAGCAGTACCACCTGCTCCACGGTAATCGGAAAATCTCCGGGAAAGCCGGGGTGCTGGGGGACATAGCCGAGCCGTCGCGTCGCCTCGCGCGGGCGCTTTCCCAAGACGACGATCTCTCCCGACTGCGGATCGAGCCGCCCCAGAATAAGCTTGAGCAGTGTGCTCTTGCCGCCGGCATTCGGGCCGACAATGCCGAGAAACTCGCCCGCCGCGACCTGGAGGCTCACGTCTTCGAGCACCGGCGCCCCACCGTAGGAGAAGCTCATGTTCCGGATCCCGATGACGCATTGCGGCAAGGTCATCTTTCGGCGGCCCCGGCGATCTGCCGTGCGACCCGGCGCAGGTTGTCGGCGTAATCGGCGGCCAACGGGTCGATGGCCGCCACCCGCCCACCGATGGCGCGGGCGACCTGCTCGGCGGAGCTTCGGGAGAACTGGGGTTGGACGAAGATAACCTTCACCTGCTCGCGCCTGGCCTGCTCGATCAAGGCCGTCAGGGCACGGGGTCCCGGCTCCTTGCCGTCCTTCTCGATGGGGACCTGGATCAGCCCGTAGGCCCGCGCGAAGTAGCCCCAGGCCGGATGGAAGACCATGAACTTGCGGTCGGACAGGCCGTCGAGCAGGGACCGGATGTCCCTATCCAGCGCGTCCAGCTCGGCCGCGAATGCCCGGTAACGCCGGGCATAGGCTTTGTCATGCTCGGGATCGAGCGCGGTAAGCTTGTCGCGGATGGCGCCGGCCATGTGTTTGACCAGGCGTGGATCGGTCCACACATGGGGGTCGAATTCGTGATGATGAGCATCATCACCCGTGTGATCCGCCAGGTGCCCGTGGTGGTCTTGATGCCCATCATGACCTGCACGGCTCCGCGCATCGCCGCCACCCTCGCCATCGTGCTCATGGACTTCCATTCGATGCAGGTCGATGCCGCTACGGACATCGAGCACCTGCATAGCGGGATTAGCGGAGCGGATGCGGTTTACCCAGGCGTGCTCGAAGGGAACACCCGCGCGTATATAGAGGACGGCCTCGCTCAGCGCGGCGATCTGCCGCGGGGTCGGGTCGTAGGTGTGGGGGTTGTAACCCGGTCGCACCATCACGTGCGCATCGACCTGCTCGCCGCCGATCTTCTCGACGAAGGTCCGGATCGGCACAACACCGGCGAAGACGTGCAGCGGTTCGGTCCGGCCGACCGACGGGTCGACAGCGAAAACCAGCAAGAGCAACAGCAAGGCATGACGCATCGGTTTGATCCCCAGGTAATGCCTAACAGGTAGTGATGAACTTTCCGCTGACACTTTTCCTTCTCCGCCGGCAGAATGCCACGATCACTATATGTCAAGCACTACCGATCCCCGTTCTCGCGGACGATGGGCGCCGGTCCTGTCGACCTGGCCGAGGCCGCAGCCACCGGCCGGCAGTGATCGCCGAAAGAATATAACATAACATATCGCGAGATTCCATTTCCCTACCACAATAGTCCTCGGTAACCGAGAGACGGGTAGGCGCGGGCTTGCCCGCGCTTACAATTCCCTGCCCGGCAGGCCGGTCCCGTGGCCAGGGCGGGCGCGTATAAAATTCTTTTCGATTAACAAGTTACTACCAGCCGTGTCGATTGGACAGAGCCGGGAGCGCTGGCATCCTGCCGGCTCGTAGGTTGGGCAAAGGCGTGCCAGGGACGGTGCGCCGTGCCCAACGACATGCTGATGTTGGGCACGCCGGATCGTCCCTGATCCGGTTTTGCCCAACCTACACGTTCCGCGCCGGCGCTTGGAAGTTGGTAGCAATTTGTTGATCCAAAAGAAATTTATACGCGCCCGCTCTGCCCCCTGGCACGATATTTCACCTTATTTTTCGCTATCAAACTCATAGGGTGGGCTGTGCCCACCAATACCGCCCCTGGATGGTGGGCACAGCCCACCCGACGGGATATATGCAAAATATGAAGAAATCAGGATTGCTGCAATCATCCGACAGCAGGTACTTACGTTCAGTCATCCGCCATGCGTTTCCGGGCCCGCGCGATGGCCGTGCGCACCTGGGTCGGGGCGGTACCACCGATGTGGTTCCGGGCGGCCACCGAACCCTCCGGTGTCAGCACCGCGAAGACGTCCTCGGCGATGTCCGCGGAAAACCGCCGCAGTCTCTCCAGCGGTAGCTCCGAGAGGTCTTTTCCCTCCCGAATACCCAGGGCCACCGCCTGGCCGACGATCTCGTGGGCGTCGCGGAAGGGAATGCCCTTGCGCACCAGATAGTCCGCCAGGTCGGTAGCCGTCGCAAAGCCCTGCCGCGCCGCCGCGCGCATGCGTTCCGGATTGCACCGCAGCGCCCCCATCATGTCCGCGAACACCTTCAGCGAGCCCTTGAGGTTGTCGACCGTGTCGAACAGGGGCTCCTTGTCTTCCTGGTTGTCTTTGTTGTAGGCCAACGGCTGACTCTTCATCAGGGTCAGCAATCCCATCAGGTGCCCGAAGATGCGCCCCGCCTTGCCGCGTACCAGCTCGGGTACGTCCGGATTCTTCTTCTGGGGCATGATGGAGGAGCCGGTGCAGAAGGCGTCCGAGAGCTCGATGAAGCCGAATTGGGCGGAGGACCAGAGAATAAGCTCCTCGGAGAAGCGCGACAGGTGCATCATCAGGATCGCCGCGGCGGCGCTGAACTCGAGGATGAAATCCCGGTCCGAGACGGCGTCCAGGGAGTTCTCCGCCGGGCGCGCGAACCCCAGCAGCGCTGCCGTATAGTGGCGGTCGATGGGGTAGGTGGTACCGGCCAGGGCCGCCGCCCCCAGGGGCAGGATGTCGACCCGCCGGCGACAATCCGCGAGACGCTCTCGATCGCGCTGCAGCATTTCGAACCAGGCCATAAGATGGTGGCCGAAGGTGATGGGTTGGGCAACCTGCAGATGGGTGAAGCCGGGCATCACCGATTCGGCCTCGCGTTCGGCCAGCTCCAGGAGCGCGCGTTGAAGACGCCCGATCTCGACGCGGATGGCATCGATCTCGGCGCGCAGGTAGAGCCGTACGTCCGTAGCCACCTGATCGTTGCGCGAGCGGCCGGTATGCAGCTTCTTGCCGGCGTCACCGATGTCCAGGGTGAGCGCCGCCTCGATATTCATGTGGACGTCTTCGAGGGGGATCGACCACTTGAATTCACCGGCTTCGATACGCGCGCGGATGCGGCTCAGGCCATCGACGATGAGGTCGCGTTCCGCCGCGGTCAGGATGCCCTGACGCGCCAGCATGGTGGCATGGGCGATGGAGCCTTCGATGTCGTAGCGGTAGAGCCGGTGGTCGAAGCCCACCGACGCGGTGAAGGCCTCCACGAAGGCATCCGTGGGCTCATGAAAGCGCCCGGCCCAAGGCTTGTCGAAGCTGGTTTTACTATGCATCGTGCGCACAAAATTTGGAAACAACCTGTATCGACAACTTCAACGCAGCCATGGCAAGGCCTTCGGGTACATCAGGTACAAACTACGAATCACGCGAATCCGCGCGAATTGGGTTGTTTGCACCCAGGGGGACATTCGCGTTGATTCGTGTGATTCGTAGTTAAAACAGAACCCGCTACGGCTCAGTCCGTGAAGATTTCGTAGGAACTTACCGCGACCTCTCTTCCTCTTCGGCACTCGGGAGACGGATCTCCACGAAGGCCTCGTCGCGTAGCTGGCGTAACCACAGGTCGATCGCCGCGGCGGCTTTACGCTCTCGAATCATCTCGCGGGCCTTCAGCCGCATGGCCTCGTCCGTGGTGTCCTGCGTGCGGCGCTCGATGACCTGGACGATGTGCCAACCGAAGCTGCTCTTGAACGGCGCACTCACTTGATTCGGCGCCAGGGTGTTCATCGCCTTTTCGAACGCGGGTACCGTGTCTCCGGGGCCGAGCCAACCGAGATTACCGCCTTTGAGCGCGGAGCCCGTATCGTCGGAGTGAGAACGGGCGAGGGTGGCGAAGTCGTCGCCGCCGAGGATGCGGAGCCGCAGCTGCTGCAGGTGAGTCTTAGCGTCGTCATCAGACACCACCTCGTTGGTGCGAATGAGGATATGGCGGGCCTTGATCTGGTTGACGACCTTGGGGCCCGAACCCTTGAAATCGGTCAGCTTGATGATGTGATAACCGCTCGGGCTGCGTAACGGCTCGGTGCATTCCCCCCGGGTCAGCGAGTGGGCCGCCTCCTGGGCCAGCGAGGGCACCTGGCCGATCGGGAACCAGCCGAGATCGCCGCCCTCCAGGGCCCGTCGTCCATCGGAGAAACGGATCGCCAGCTGGGCGAAATCGGCGCCGCCGCGGAGACGCTTGACCAGTTTTTTGGCCTTGGCCTCGGCCTTCCCGGCCACCGCGGTGGGCGCGTTTTCGGAGACCCCGACCAATATGTGCGAGAGCCTCACTTCGTTACGCCGTATCAGGCGGCCGGATTCCCGTTCCAGAAAACGCTCGATCTCCTGATCCGTGACCCGGATGTTCGTGACGACCTCATGGGTCTGGAGGCGGGTCGTAATCAGCTTCAGGCGCGTATCCGCGGCAAAATCCTCGTAGCGCACGCCCTCGGCCGCGAAGGTGGCGCGCAGCTCCTCCAGCATCATGCCGTGACGGGCGGCGATATTGGTGATGGTCTCGGTCAGCACGGCGTCATTGATCACGATCCCCAGATCCTTGGCCTTCTGGAGCCGGAGGCGCCCGAGGATCATGCGTTCGAGGACCTGGCGCTCCAGGTCCAGACGCGGTGGGAGCGTCATTCCCCGGTCCCGGATCTCAGGGATCGCCAGGGCTATTCGGTGCTTGAGCTCACTGGCGACGATGACATCGTCGTTGACCACCGCCACGATGGAGTCCAACTCCTCGGCCCCCCACATGGCATCGGCGGGAGCCAGGGAGCAGCTCAAGGCGACGAACAGGGCCCGCATCAGTAGCCCTTGCCTGCCGCTACCCCCGGCACCCCGTTTTGCCTTATTCCGCATTCTCAGAGCCCTCCAAATGCGCCAAGGTTGTTGATTAAGAACCTATCCCAAATGGTTCACCAATGAATTATAGCAGCACGGCCCACCGGCGATTTTTAGCCCAATTGGGATGAGCTCTAAGAACACCCCCTAGTACATCATTTCGTTTGATTTTGCTGTAGGGAACGCCCGACCTGGCGTTCCGAACAGCTTGCGGAACGGCACGGAGGCCGTTCCCTACACGTGCAAAATGGGATGAAATGGGGTACTAGCGCACGGAATAACCATAGATAGCGTGTTCCAGGAATTCGTCCACCCGTTGCCCGATCGAGCCGAGCCCCGCCAGCTCCACCTGGAGCATGATGCTGTTGGTACCGGCACTGTCCGGCTCGTTCTTCAGGTGATGGCCCAGCAACCGCACCCGCCAGCAGCACTGACCGTACTCGAGGCCGGCGAAGGCCTCCACCGTCTGGCTATCGAGCAAAGAATAGAGCCAGCGACCGACGAGCTGGAGTCGCCGATTGACCGGTAGGCTGAACGACAGGTCGGTATTCTCGTATAGCTTCTCCCCGCCGGCGTCGAGGGCGAACCGATACGCCAGGTTGAGCAGCCGATTGTCCGGCGTTTGGTAGCGTAGCTCCAGGGTCTGCTTTCGCAAGCGATCGGTCTCCTGGTTCGGGTCATATTCGAAGCTCGCGCGACCGGTCCAGTTGCGCAGGAGCCGGGCGCTCAAAAGACCCGCAATCGGGGAGCTGCCCTCCTCTTCGGGCGGACCGGAGAGCTGGATGTCCCGGTCGCGCGCATACAGGATCTGACCGATGCTGGCCCGCAGCAACTCTTCCCCCGAGTCTCCGGCGAGGGTTCGTGATGTAAGGCCGAGGGTAACCTGGTTCGCGTCGCCGACGCGGTCCCATCCCGTGAACCGATTCGGTCGGAACAGACTATCGTAGCCGAAGCTCTGTTCGGCGCTGTCGAAAACGGGGATATCCGTCTGCTCCGTAAAGGGGGTGTGCAGATAAAAGACCCTGGGCTCGAGCGTTTGCAGCGAGTCCCGGCCAAACCACTTTATCGTCCGCTCGAATACCAGCCCCGCATCCAGGTTGAAGCTCGGGATCGCGTAGGAGGGACGTGCCTCCCGATCCGGTTGCCGGTCCTGCAGGTCGTATCCGGCCAGATGGAGATTCAGCTGCGGAATCAGATGTCCGTAGCGCCGGCGCAGTGGCCAACGGGCAAAGGGCTGGAGGGCGACGCGGTGCCCATGCACGATCGTATCGTGGTGGAAGTAGTCGTACTCGCCGCTGACGCCCAGCTCGATGCCGGAGCCAAGGCGGCGCGGATTGGTCTCGAAGACCACCTGGGGCAAGCGTGCGTAGGGTTTGGACGCGGACCCGAGGGTTTCATCCAGGGTCTGAAACTCCTGCAGCCGGGTGAGCAGATACCAACCATCGCCGGAATAGCTCAAATCGCCCCGGCGCTCGAGGTTACGCGTGCTGGTTTGCTCCAGTCGGGCGCCGAAATCCTCGAAATACTGGTCGTCGGAGACGGCTTTGTAATCCAGGGCGGTCGACCAGCGTCGCCCGAAAGAGCCCGCCTGCTCGAGCCGTAATGCCCAGCGCGTATCCTGACTCTCGCGCTGGCTGTCCTGGGACAGGAGCTCGCCGGAGAGTCGCACCCTCTGGCGGGGCGACAGATACCTGAATTCGGTCTCGAGCATCGGGCCACGTCTGGTCATATGGCGCACGGAGAAGGTTGCGTCCATATTGGGGGCGATATTCCAATAGTAGGGTACGGTGACCTCGAGGCCGTTACGGTCCGAGTTGCCGAACGTCGGCACCAGAAAGCCGCTCTTGCGCCGATCATCGATCGGAAACGATAGATAAGGAGAGTAGAAAACCGGCAGACCGCGTACCCGTAGCTTGATGTAGCGTGCCGTGCCCCATCCTTTGGCCCGATCCAGCTCCAGCTCGGCGGCATCCAGGGACCAGGCCCGCTGTCCCGGTCGGCAGGCGGAATAGACGATATTCCGATACCGGCTCAGGGTGGGGTTCACCAGCTCCGCCTGGTCGGCGTAGCCGCGGGCATTGAGCTTCCCCGTCAATCGGTAGTGGACATCGGAGAGGCTGGCCTGGTCCGACTCCAGGTTCATCCGCGCTTCGTCGGCGATGAGCCGAAGCCCCGGATCGGCAAGAAAGATGTTCCCCTCGGTCTCCAGGTTCGAGGTGTTGTAGTCGTAAACAACCTGGTCCGCCACGACGAACCGGTTACCTCGGGCCCCTCGGACATTCCCCCTCAGCCACAGCAGATCACGCTTCTGATCATAGTCGAAGGCATCGGCGCTCAAGAACAGCCAATCCTCCGCCGTCGGTAGCGGCGGCTGCGCCGCCGGTCCGAGCCTGACCGGGCGGAGACCGCAATACTCCCAGTCAAGGCCCTCATGGAGGAGACCGCTATCGACGGTCGCCTGCGTGGACACGGGAGTGGTCGCCTCCGGGGGCGTCGCAGTGGATGTCCGAACCGGAAGCGGCGCCGGTGTCGGGAGCCTTTCCCGACCTTGAGCCGTGCAGAGCCGATCCGTACCACCCGATCCCGCATCGCAGCTCCGATCCTCGCCAGCGTAGACGGCGAAAGCGGTTGCAAGCGAAAGAAAGATCCCGAACAGAATGATCCCGGCGCGGCAGGTAGGATTGGGGTGATGAGAAGACATGCTGCCGTTGGAAGCTACGAAGCGCGCGAATCGGGGCGAAACAGAATATTCTAGGGTTTTTTTCCTCGCTGCTCTCCGCGTCTCCGCTCATTGGTGGCCGGCTATCGGCGCGGTCATGAATCGACGATCTCCGCTGGTAGTGGTGAATTTTTAAATGGCTGGCATAGACTTTTCTTTGATCCCCTCTCCCCGGCCCTCTCCCGGCGGGAGAGGGAGTGTAGCCTATAGCGCGCCAAACTTATTGCGAGCGGCGATGCTTCCATTTAAACCTTAACCATTACCTCTCCGCTTTCTCGATAACGACATCCCGCACCGGCACATCCTGGTGGCCGTGCCGGGAGCCGGTCTTAACGCCCTTGATGGCGTTCACCACGTCCATGCCGGCGGTCACGCGGCCGAAGACGCAGTAGCCCCAACCGTCCTGGCCCGGATAGTCCAGAAAGGCGTTGTCGGACACGTTGATGAAGAACTGGGAGCTCGCCGAGTGGGGCTCCATGGTACGGGCCATGGCGACGGTGCCGGTGAGGTTCCTGAGTCCATTCTCGGCCTCGTTTCGGATCGGCGCGTGGGTGGTCTTCTCCGTGAAGTCGGTCGTCATGCCCCCACCCTGGATCATGAAGCCGTCGATCACCCGGTGGAAAAGGGTGGCGTCGAAGTGACCTTCGCGCACATAACGTTCGAAATTGGCGCAGGTAATGGGGGCCCGATCCGGGTTCAGCGCGATGAAAATCTCGCCGTGGTTGGTGGTCAACTTTATCATCGGGTCGCTCCGGGTCGGCCGTCCAGGCGCGTGATCTTTTCGATGACGACGGCCTCCTGTGGCACGTCTTTCGAGAAGGGGCCGCCGGATCCGGTGGGGGTAGCGGCGATCTCGTCCACTACCTCCATGCCGTCGGTTACCTTGCCGAAGACCGCGTAGCCCCAGCCCCGTCGATCCTTGGACTTATGATTCAGAAAGCCATTGCCCTTGTGGTTGATGAAGAACTGGGCGGTGGCCGAGTGGGGCTCCATGGTACGGGCCATGGCGAGGGTACCGCGGTTGTTTTTCAATCCGTTGCCCGCCTCATTTCTGATCGGCGCACGGGTGGTCTTCTTCCGCATCTTCTCATCGAACCCGCCGCCCTGGATCATGAAATGCTCGATGACCCGATGGAAGACGGTCCCGTTGTAGAAGCCCGCGTCCACGTAAGCCAGGAAGTTTTCTACGGTTATCGGGGCCTGGTCGGGATAGAGCTCGACGGTGATGGGGCCCCTGGTCGTCTCGATTCGTAGCTTGGGATTGTCCGCGAAGGCCGCGGGGGCGGTGCCGAACAGGATGAGCAGGGTGGCGGCGCTTGCGAGTAGTCGGCGCATGGCGGGATTCCTCCGGCTTAGTCGTTGATCGGAATAAATGGTGCGAGCCGTCCTCGACCAACGGTTGGGTGACCGCGTGATCAGGGTGCACCCGGCTCACAGGATTTTCGTCACCTGCCGGCCGATTTGGTGTCGAGGCACCGGATGCGCGAATCGGGTACGTCCGTATTCGTGGGAGCCGCAGGTGAGCAGTGAGCAACCACCTGCGGCCGCCCGGCTCCTACTTTTTCAGCTGACCGGTGGTCGGTGCCTTCGGAGGAGTGGGCGCAGCATAGGGTGTGCCGTAAGGGGCGCCCCAACCGCCGTAACCCGGATAGCCGCCCCAACTGTATGGGCCGCCGCCGTAGGGTCCGTAACCGTACCAATCGCGATAACGATTGTAGCCGCGGCCCGAGCCCCGGCCGCCGCCGCTCATGCTCATGTTGAAATCACCGTAACCGTCACCGAACATATCGTTCAGCCAGTTATTGTTGTTATAGCCGGAGCCGGGCCAGCCACCCCAGCCGGGCCCACCACCCCAGGGACCACCACCACCCCACCAGGCCTGGGCGGAGCTCATGGAGAAAGCGGCGGCGCCGGCGATGGCGATAACGCCCAGGGTCTTGGAAAGCTTTTGCATAGTCTGTCGCTCCTGATCGAGACAGAGGAGTATCTTCCGCGGAAACCGCGACCACGGACCTCACGGAGGTAACGGCATGGTGATTGGAAGATCGCGCCGAATGGCGCATGGCGATCATAAACGAACTGGCGGAGGATGGGAAATTACGGCCGACCCGCGGGTCCCCGCACGGAGTATCCTGGTCTCATATCCGAGAAACAGGAAGAACGTATAGCCATTGATTCCGGAGATGACATCTATAACTACTCGGAACAGGTCGAATCCACTGCCTTGGCGTATGAGACTGTGAAAGTATTGCTGAATTTTCAGAGGGCCAGGGACAAGGCAACATAATTTCCCTCATTTAGCCGAAAATCATTATCCTCAGCCCCACATTGATACAGGATTCGGCGTGAAATATGGTAACTTCGCCCCACCGCTTCCGGGAAAATCGAATGCTTTCACAGTCTCGTATGGGCAGGAGTAGAGCACCTTGAGAATAATTCGTTCTACTTGTGCCAACAGCAATTCTGAATTATTTGGTGTTGTTTAGGGGATTTGACATGTTGCGTTCGACGCATCAAGGCTTGTCGATCGACTTCGGTGTTCGTGCCGGCGTCTTAACGCAACCTACACCCATATTACCCCCTGCGCTGCCGACCCGCGCGGACCTCGCTTTGCGTGTAGGTTGTGTTAAGCCACGCGGGAAAACGCCTGGGGAAACGTGACGTAACGCGGCACGACGCCAGGATCTGTTTTAACCGGACAGCTTTCTTATGACCGACCTACACAACAATAGCGATGCCTACGACAGCCCCTGGAAAGAGGTGCTCGAACACGCCTTTCCCGAGTTCATGGCCTTCTATTTTCCCGCGGCACACGCCCAAATCGATTGGGCACAGGGCCACGAGTTCAAGCACACCGAGCTGCGTCAGGTGGTGCGTGACGCCGAGCTCGGCAAGCGTTTTGCCGACACATTGGCGCAAGTCACCCTCGATGATGGCGAGCAACGTTGGATCTATATCCACATCGAGGTCCAGGGGCGGCACGACAGCGGGTTCGCCAAGCGCATGTTCACCTATAATTATCGACTCTTCGACCGCTACGCCCGCCCCATCGCCAGCCTCGCCGTGCTGGCCGATGAGGATGCAGGATGGCGACCCGACCACTATGGCTTCGAGGTCCTGGGCTGTCGTCATACCCTCGAATTTCCCGTGGTCAAGCTCATCGACTATGCGGACCGCGCCGAATCACTGGCAGCGAATGCTAATCCCTTCGCTCTGGTGACCGCCGCGCATCTGCGTACCCGTCAGACCAAAGGCGACCCGCAAGCCCGCTATCGGGCCAAGCTGGCACTCGTGCGTTCGCTCTACCGCCAAGGCTGGAACCGACAGCGTATATTGGATCTTTTTGCCGTCATCGACTGGATGATGCGCCTACCGGAGGCGCTCGAACAACAGCTCTGGCAAGCGATCGAAACCATCGAAGGAGAAACCAAAATGCGCTACGTCACCAGTGTCGAACGATTGGCTATTCAGAGGGGGATGCAACAAGGCCTGGAGCAAGGTCTGGAGCAAGGTCTGGAGCAAGGCCTGGAGAAAGGCAGGCTGGAAGGCAGGCTGGCAGGGAAGATCGAGGGCCTGGAACGCCTTCTGGTCAAACGCTTCGGTCCCCTCGACGAAGCAACCCGCAAGCGCCTCGATATGGCGGCTACCCTGGAACAACTCGATCGCTGGACCGATCGCATTCTGGATGTGTCCAGGGTAGAAGCCGTGTTCGAGGAACATTGAGACTCGTCGGTCTGTGGCGAAGTCTCGCCAAGCGGTGAAATTGTTTATCCGTGCCATGTTCGTCAAACGATCGACGTAGAGGATGCGGACATGCTGAAAGATCGAGCAAGCACTATCCAAAAAATAATCCTGTTAATCCTGTTAATCCTGAAAATCATGTTAATCCTGTCCTATTAGAATATTGCGACGAGCGTTCAGACGAAACCGCAATCGGACAACGGCCGAGAGATATAGATATGGGAGTTATCGGACATGGGTAAGCCTACCGGATTCATGGAATACGAGCGGCTGGAGCAGAGCTACCAGCCCGCCGCTGATCGCGTCGTCCATTACCGCGAGTTCGTCATTCCGCTCTCCGACGCGGATGTGAGCACCCAGGGCGCGCGCTGTATGGACTGCGGCATCCCCTACTGCCACCAAGGCTGCCCGGTCAACAACCTGATCCCCGACTGGAACGACCTGGTCTACCGGGGCGACTGGCAAGCGGCCATCGAAGTCCTACACTCGACCAACAACTTCCCGGAGTTCACCGGGCTCATCTGCCCCGCCCCCTGCGAGGCCGCCTGCACCCTGAACCTGCACGACACTCCCGTCACCATCAAGACCATCGAGTGCGCCATCATCGACAAGGCCTGGGAGCAAGGCTGGATCCAACCCCAGATCTCCCGCCACAAAACCCGCAAGCGGGTCGCCGTGGTCGGCTCCGGACCCGCCGGCCTGGCCTGTGCTCAGCAACTCGCCCGCGCCGGCCACTCCGTCAAGCTCTGCGAGCGCCAGGACCGGATCGGCGGTCTGCTACGCTACGGTATCCCGGATTTCAAGCTCGACAAGCGGCTCATCGACCGCCGCATGGCCCAGATGCGTGCCGAGGGCGTGGAGTTTCACACCAACCTCCATGTAGGCATCGACATCCCGGCCCGCAAGCTGGTCGAGGACTATGACGCAGTCGTACTCGCCGGCGGCGCCGAGCAGCCCAGAGACTTGGATGTATCGGGCCGTGACCTGCGGGGCGTGCATTTTGCTATGGATTTTCTGCGTTCCAACAGCAAGCGGGTCCAAGGCGTCCATGTGCCAGACGCCGAATTCATCAGCGCCGAGGGTAAGCAAGTCGTCGTCATCGGCGGCGGCGACACCGGCTCGGACTGCATCGGCACCGCCAACCGCCACGGCGCCAGATCCGTCACCCAGCTCGAGATCCTGCCCCAACCCCCGGAACAGGAAGACAAGGGACTCACCTGGCCCGACTGGCCCAACAAGCTGCGCACCTCCAGCTCCCAGGAGGAAGGCTGTGAACGCATGTGGTCCGTAGCCACCAAGGAATTCCTCGGCGATGACGACGGAAACCTCAAAGAGCTCAAGTGCGTCAAAGTAGACTGGACCAAGGATAACGCTGGGCGCTGGCAGATGACCGAGATCCCAGGCTCCGAATTTTCCCTGGAAGCCGACTTGGTCACCTTGGCTATGGGTTTTTTACACCCGGTCCAGAAGGGTATGCTTGAAGAGCTGGGCGTTGAACTCGACGGGCGTGGCAATGTCAAGGGCGCCACCGAAGGCCCCGCTGCCTACCATACCTCCATCCCCGGCGTCTTCGCCGCCGGCGATATGCGCCGCGGCCAATCCCTGGTGGTTTGGGCCATCCGAGAGGGCCGCCAGTGCGCCCGTGCCGTGGACGAGTGGTTGATGGGGAGATCTGATTTGCCTTAACCTTTAACCGTTCGCCCCCCCCCTTTGGATTCCGACTCAATGCGGGGATAATCTCACGATTTCTGGTTTTTGAGATAAGATCCGAAGGGGCTGAACGGTTACTTGCGCTTCGCGCTGAGGTGCTATGGTTATCATCGATAACTCCAACATTTACTAGAAAAATCAATGCTCTGATGGATGAGGAAAGCTATCGAGAGTTCCAGAATGGGTAGTGGTAAATTTTTAAATGGCTGGCGTGGACTTATTCGATCCCCTCTCCCCGGCCCTCTCCCGGGGGGAGAGGGGGTGTAGCCTGTAGCGCGCCCTACCCATTGCCAGAGGCGATGTTTCCATTTATACCTTAACCATTACCCCAGAATGAGTTAATCGTCACACCGGATGCCGGGAGAATAATTCAAGGTAGCGGAGGTATAAGAAAGATCCGTTGGAGGGGTAGTGGTCGAGGCAAACGTGGAGGCTCGCGGATGATCTATTATTGGGCAGTAAACAAAGACATAATTTACATGTTGTTTGCTTATGCCAAAAATGAGAGTAGTGATTTGACAAAAGAGCAACTATTGATGCTTAGAAAACTCGTTGCAAAGGAGTTTGGAAATGAATAATGAGTTGTTTAATGAATTACTAACAAGTGTTCAAGAAGCTGGAAAAATAATGCGTGGTGAGTTGCAGGCATCACGTAAGTATGAATTTGAAGAGCCGGATGTCAAAGCTATTCGAGAGCAGGTGGGTTTCTCGCAGTCCAAATTCGCAGCATTAATTGGAGTAAATTTGCGGACTATCCAAAACTGGGAACAAGGTCACTGCCATCCTACAGGTCCGGCAAAAGTGTTGTTGAGGCTGGTTCAGGCCGATCCTGAATCGGTATTCAGAAATCTCCACATAAATAGTCACGCATAAAAAGCAGATACTCTGGACAAAAAGATAAAAGGGCACCTTGCAAAATTGCCTGCCTAGCAGGCTAACTGCGGGTAAACTCGGGCCAGTCCAAAGATGAACGCTCATCCTGATTAGCAAGAATCTTCAGCCAGACTCGTGGTCTAAGTTCTTGAGGGGCCGATCCCCTTCCTGGGTTTTCTCAAGAAATGGAGTGATTCATGGCCATGAATCACATTCAGTTTCAGTCTGGGATGTCGCTGTCTGAGTTTTCCCAACAGTTCGGGACGGAGACGCCGCGCGAAGCGGCGTTGGAGCGCGCGCGTTGGCCCGAGGGCTTTCATTGCCCGCGCTGCGGGAGCGCGGGCCACTGCGTGCTGCGTACCCGGGCCCGCAAGACCTTCCAGTGCAACGCCTGCCATCACCAGACCTCGCTGATCGCCGGTACCGTGCTGGAAGGCGCCAAGCTGCCGTTGACGGTCTGGTTTCTGGCAATCTACCTGCTCAGCCAAGCTAAGACCGGGCTCTCGGCGTTGGCCTTGAAGCGCGCGTTGGGGGTCAGCTATCCGACCGCTTGGCTGATTCACCACAAGCTGATGCAAGCCATGGTCGAACGTGATGCCGGCTACCCGTTGCGTGGAACCATCCAAGTTGACGATGCCTACCTTGGCGGTGAACGCACCGATGGCACGGTTGGGCGCGGCTCGGAGAATAAGGCGCCCTTCGTCGCGGCCGTATCCCTTGATGAGAACGGCCATCCGCTGCGGGCTAAGCTGGTTCCCGCGCCGAGCTTCTCCCGCGAGGCCATCACCGACGGGGCGGGTTCTGAACTGAGCCCCCAAAGTATCGTCTGGTCCGATGGCTTGGCCTGTTTTGCGGGCGTTACCGATGCCGGCTGTGAACATCGGCCCACCGTCGTGGGCGGACGCAAACCCAAGGAGTTGCCCCAATTTCACTGGGTAAACACGGTCCTGGGAAACGTCAAAACCAGCCTCAGCGGGGCCTATCATGCCTTTGACTTCGGTCAGTACGCCGCACGTTACCTCGGTGCCATCGCCTATCGCTTCAGTCGGCGCTTTGATCTGCGCGCGCTGCCCAACCGACTCTTGGTGGCTGCGGTGGCCTGTGGCCCACGCCCGGAAGGCTGGATTCGGATGGCTGAATCTCATTGCTAATCAGGTGCCTTTATGAGACAGGTAGTAGCAAATTGGGTAATGGTTAAGGTTTAAATGGAACCATTGCCACTGGCAGTGGGTTTGGCGCTCTAATAGGCTATACTCCCTCTTCCTCCGGGAGAGGGCCGGGGAGAGGGGATCAAAACAAGTCCACGCAAACCATTTAAAAACTTACCACTACCAAAATTTGGTTGTGGTAAATTTTTAAGTGGTTAAAGCAGAGAGAGAGGGATAGTGGTAAATTATCCAAACTGATAAGAGGGTGCAGTTGCCAGCTATCAGGTCCTGACAACTGCCTCCTGCACTCAGGACTCTCGATCACTCTATCAGTTATAAGTTTACCACCACCAGCGGAGCATTTCGGGCGAAACCCGAAACTGGATTCACAGAAGCTATCATCCCACTCGCGTTGCAATACCTGCAGCAGCGCTTGTTGGATGAAACGATCAATCACGGTGGGAATACCTAAGTGCCTTTCATCGCCTTTCGGTTTGGGTATGCTGACGCGCCGTACCGCTTGGGGATGATAGCGCCCACTTTGCAATTGATCTTTGAGGGTAGACCAATGGTGTTTGAGGTAGCCGGGGAGTTGTTCGACGCTCATGCCATCAATTCCCGGTGCCCCTTTATTGCGCATCACTTGACGCCAATCTCTGGTTCATCGGGTCTGATGTGTTCCATGGCTTCCGTGGTAATGGTTAAGGTTTAAATGGAACCATTGCCACTGGCAGTGGGTTTGGCGCTCTAATAGGCTATACTCCCTCTTCCTCCGGGAGAGGGCCGGGGAGAGGGGATCAAAACAAGCCCACGCAAACCATTTAAAAACTTACCACTACCCTCTTTTTATTTGTGAAAACTGCAATTCAAGAGTCGTAGCTACCATAGATGGCGGTGATAAAGACTATGCACTTGGTGCAGTTAAGAGAGAGATATACTTTGATGATTTACAATATTTACTTTATTAAGTTTGAGCCATTCATATGAATAATCTCTTATAAAACAATAAGATACAGTAAACATCATTCACCTTTAAGCTAAATAATAAGTTAATTTCTTCATAATTCTAAGTATAGAACGCAGGATCAGAACCGAACAATACAAAATACACTAACATATGGCTGCACCCGACCGCCCAAAGCGCTGGAGCGCTTTGGGCGGTCGGGTGAGCCAAAACGTTCGGCATCCAACCCACCACCAGCGAGTCGCAAATGAATGAATCTGAAAAAGCAAATAAGGCACGCGATGAATGGATGAAGGCCGTTGAGCAGGCTGGAAGAATTGGTTCAGAATTGTTTCAGCCAGGTAGTAGATATGGTGATCCTGAGGCCAAAGAACAAGACCTACACAAGCTAAACGAAGAACCGTAGGGCGGGAAAGCGTAGCGCATCCCGCCGCATCCCACCGGAGTCGAAGGCGGGATGTGTCGTCCCTGACTTTCCCGCCCTACGGGCTTCTGACTCGCGAAGACGTACGAGAGGTATACAACGAACGCCGATATCAGAGCATCGGAGTGATCTACGGCGTCGCGCTTTTTGTCGTGTGGACCCCTCAAGGCGAAACGGGAGACGAACCCCATCTCATTTCAGCTCGCAAGGCAGTAAGCCATGAAGAAAGAGCATGGTCACAGCGCTACCGCAAAGGGCGCTAAAGGCACAACAAATTGGGAGAAGCTTCGCACCGTGCCCGATCCGGAGATTGTCTTTACAGAGGATGCTCCGGCTACTTCGCCAGAAGATTGGGCCAACGCGATAGCCCATGAGGGCTTGCCAATTCCTTCGCGCAAAACTCAGATCGCGCTCCGCGTCGATGATGATGTTTTGGCGTGGTTCAAGGCCCAAGGTGCTGGGTATCAAACTCGCATGAACGCAGTTTTGAGAGCCTTTCGTGATGCCTATCTACGTAGCACCAAGGCCCAACAGGAGTGATGAAGATAGGGCGTTCATCGCGGATGTTCCCCAACTGCCCGGCTGTATGGCGCACGGCGCATCACCGGATGAAGCATTAGCCAACGCACAGGATGCTATGCGGCTTTGGATTGATACGGCTCGTGAATTTGATGATCCTATACCGGAACCGTTAGGGCGTCGCCTTGGCTTATGCGTAGTTCGCCTGACCGGCAGCTCCAGGCGATGCCGGAAGCCTCGGTGACGCTTCGCGGTGGGTACAGTGGCGGCGCGTCTGAGCCCGTAGGCTGTGTTGAGGAACGAAACCCGGCATTTTCCTGCCCCCCTGAAAATTCAGCAATTTCATAGCCTCCGGAGCGTGGGAGCCAAAGCAAATCAACATGCCAGGTTACACCGATGTACAAGAGCTGATCTCATTAAGGAAGAAATCGGATGGCTCAAGGTTGTCTTTGCAGTCTGCGTTGCCTTGGATGCTTCCTTGGTCGCCTGGCTGGCTCAAAACTATGTCACGGCGCACCCACTCATGATTATCATAGGCTGCGTCGCCGCGTTGGTGCTCGCCGTCGTCGTCGTGTACGTCAATCGCCGTGCATATCGTCGCATCCAAGAGTTGGAGGACACATGATGGAATGGTTTGTCATTGCTGCCTTCGCTGCCCTGGTCATCGCCATCGTGTTGGTTGCCTGGGAGTCGGCCTCACACGGGCGCAAGTAGACCGATCTCGATTTCTCAGATCCGGGAAACGCTCGAACAGCTTGGTCGAACTGCGCCCCTTGATACAGGATTAACAGGATTTTCAGGATTCACAAGATTACTTCGTTGTTGGTAATTGTGCTTACCGGGAACAGAAGAAATGGTTATCCGTGAAATGCCCCGCGAGGGGGAAATACAGTTGGTCAATTATCCGGTAGCGATCGGAAGCGACATTGGAAAGCGTGTAACCGTGCGGTGAGAGATCATACAACCAAGAAAAAAATCCTGTTAATCCTGAAAATCCTATTAATCCTGTACTATTAGGAGACAAGCCCGGAGGTTAGGGTTTACCCCTTCATTAGAAATCCTGCTGGCTGTTTCCGAATATTGTGCGCCGCCGGATTAATCCGTAACCTCAGCCAATCATCCAACCCGATTTGCTCGCTCCGCGAGTCTTATCACCAAAAGAGGAAAACCCAAATGTCCGAAATCGTCGACATCAAGGCCCGTGAAATCATGGACTCCCGCGGCAATCCTACCGTCGAGGCCGACGTCATCACCGCCACCGGCGCCATCGGCCGCGCCGCGGTTCCCTCCGGCGCCTCCACCGGGTCCCGCGAGGCCCTGGAGCTGCGTGACAAAGACAAATCCCGCTACCTCGGCAAAGGCGTACTCAAGGCCGTCAAAAACATCCAGGGCGAGATCCGCGACACCCTGGTCGGCACCGAGGTCAGCGCCCAGAAAGACATCGACGACAAGATGATCAAGCTCGACGGCACCGACAACAAAGGCCGTCTCGGCGCCAACGCGACCCTCGGCGTCTCCATGGCCGCCGCCCACGCCGCCGCTCAGGAACGGTCGACGCCCCTGTACAAATACCTCGGCGACGGCGACTTCCTGCTACCGGTGCCCATGATGAACATCCTCAACGGCGGCGAGCACGCCGACAACAGCGTGGACTTCCAGGAGTTCATGATCATGCCCGTGGGCGCTCCCAGCCTGCGCGAGGCGGTACGCTACGGCGCCGAAGTCTTCCATGCCCTCAAAGCGGTGCTCCACGGCAAGGGGCTGGCCACCGGCGTTGGTGACGAGGGCGGCTTCGCGCCGGATATGCCGTCCAACGTGGCAGCCGTCGAAGTGGTCCTGGAGGCCATCGAGAAGGCCGGCTTCAAGGCCGGCAAAGACATGTATCTGGGCCTGGACGTGGCGAGCACGGAATTCTACCAGGACGGCACCTATACGCTGGCGGGCGAGGGCCGCAAGCTCGACTCCCAGGGCATGTGCAACCTGCTCTCCGATTGGGTCAGCAAGTATCCCATCCTCTCCATCGAAGACGGCATGGCCGAAGGCGACTGGGACGGCTGGAAGCTGCTCACGGATGCCATCGGCGACAAGGTCCAGCTGGTGGGCGACGACCTGTTCGTGACCAACACCAAGATCCTGAAAGAGGGCATCGACAAGAAAACCGCCAACTCCATCCTCATCAAGGTCAACCAGATCGGCACCCTGACCGAGACCCTGGAGGCCATCGAAATGGCCCACAAGGCCAAGTACACCGCCGTCGTCTCCCATCGCTCCGGCGAGACCGAGGACACCACCATCGCGGATCTGGTGGTAGCGTCCAAGGCCGGGCAGATCAAGACCGGCTCCCTGTCCCGCTCCGATCGCGTCGCCAAATACAACCAGCTGATGCGTATCGAGGACCAGCTGGGAAGCAAGGCTCGCTACGCGGGCAAGGGCGCCTTCCGCTGGCTGTCATAATCCACCCGTCCTGATGCGATGCGCTGGCTCGTGGGTATCCTGCTGCTGTTGCTGCCGACATTGCAGTATCGCCTCTGGATCGGCGACGGCAGCCTGGCGGAAGTCCGGGTGCTGCGGGACGAGATCAGCGCACAGAAGGCCGAGCTCGCAGCGCTGCGGGCCCGTAACCAAGTCCTCGAAGCCGAGGTCTTGGATCTCCAGGAAGGTCTGGACGCCCTGGAAGAGCGAGCCCGCAGCGAGCTCGGGATGATCAAGCGAGGCGAGCTGTTTCTGCAGGTTATCGAAGAGCCGGCCGAGGCCACTTCCCGGAAGCCGGCTCCTGCCGCTGCGGGGCGGGAGCGTTGAGAGCGGATGTCGATATACGAGTACCTTGAAAAATACGATTCTTGTCAACGGCATATCTTAATAATCAACTGGTTAGATTATCTCGGTTGGTGAAAATATCTATTTTTCCAAGTGTCAGGTCCCGGATGATTACATAGGAGCTGGGATTGGGTCATTGTTGCGTGCCCGAGAGGCCATGGAGTGGCTGGTGGCGCTGTCGAGAGAGGAGAATGCGCAATGAACGTTTGTTTGCACGCGAATGCGACCACGACCCCGAAGATCCGCCAGGACATCTGGGGGGTCGATATCACCTCCCTGGTGCCGGAAGTCTATGCCGACTACAGACCCTTGGTGGTGGATGCCTTGGCCTTTTTTCTCCGGCATCTGTCCGCCCCCCGGCTGACCGCTATCCTGGCCGAACAGGAGGCCCTTCCCGGTGACGCCAGTGTGGCGCAACGGCTGACGGCCTTGTTGTTCCACTGTCCGACTCTCCACAAGCTGGGGCAGGTGGTCGCCCGCAACCGGAAGCTGGACCCGGAGCTGCGCGGCCGCCTGCAAATGCTCGAAACCATGCCCGGGACGACGTGCGGGGCCGCCGTAAGACAGGTTATCCGGCGCGAGCTGGGGGACGCGGTGGAGGCGCTCCGGCTCAGCGCGACCGCATTGGCCGAGGCCAGTGTCTCCGTCGTGGTGCCTTTTGCGTCGGCTACCGCGGATGCTTCCGACCCGGCCGATGGTGTGCTCAAGGTACTCAAGCCGGGGATCGAGGAGTTTTTGGAGGAAGAGTTGGCAATCTGGTCGAAGCTCGGCCAGTTTATCGACGAGCGGTGTGAATACTACAAGGTTCCACCGCTGAATTACGCCGAGTCGCTGGCGAGCATCCGGGAGCTGCTCGCCAGAGAGGTCCGCCTCGACCATGAACAGCGCCACCTGGCGGAGGCCGCTGAATTTTATCGGGATGCGAAAAGTATTCAGGTCCCTGCGCTGTTCCCCTTCTGCACGTCGCGCATCACCGCCATGGAGCGTATCCATGGTCGGAAGGTAACCGATGTGGAGGCGTTTTCAGAGCGTCAGCGCCGCGGGTTGGCGAATTCGGTTATCGATGCGCTGGTCGCGCAGCCCGTGTGGACACCGCTGGAGACGGCCATATTCCACGCCGACCCCCATGCCGGAAATCTCTTCTTCACCGAGGATGAGCGGCTTGCGATTCTGGATTGGAGCCTTATCGGCTATCTGGGCAAGGTCGAGCGCATTCACATGATGCAGCTCCTGCTGGGTGCATTGACCTTGGATCCCCGGCGCATCGCGCGTGAGATCGAGTCCCTGGCGCTGGCGCCGGTCGATGCATCGGCGCTACGTGCCGTCGTCGATAAGGCAGTCAGTAAGCTCTACACCGGCATGTTCCCCGGCTTTCGCTGGTCACAGTCGTTGTTGGACGAGGCCTACTTGTCGGCCGGCGTGCAGTTCAGCAGTGTCCTGCTCCTGTATCGCAAGAGCATCCTGACGATCGAGGGCGTCATCAAGGATATTTTCGGTGGGAGCTCCATCGGCCGCGTCTTACCCGCTGCGGCCATCCGGCAGTTCGTGTGCGAGCTGACGGCCCGTGCGCTGGCTCCGCCCGCCTCCCGGAATTTCGGTACCCACCTCTCGAATCTGGACCTGTTTTCCCTGTATTGGGGAGGGCCGACCGCCGCCGCCAGGTTCTGGACCCACCAGTGGCAAGGTTGGCTCACGGACTTGGTTGGTGATTCGAGGGAGCCGTAGCACCGATCGGACGAAAAGGCGGAATGCCGACGGTGAAGATAAAACGCGCCGAGGACATCGGATGGCAAGACCTGCCGAAGCTCGAACACCCGTTTTTCGCCCGTTCGCATGTCGGGTAGTGGTAAATTTTTAAATGGCTGGCGTGGACTTGTTCGATCCCCTCTCCCCGGCCCTCTCCCGGGGGGAGAGGGGGTGTAGCCTGTAGCGCGCCCTACCCATTGCCAGAGGCAATGTTTCCATTTATACCTTAACCATTGCCGCATGTTGAACGGGCCTTCTTTGACCCCGATGGCTCGCAGATCTGGGACCTCGATGAGCTACTGCGCGATGGGTGCTATTACCCCCATGGCCCGAGCCGTGACCAACAGAGATTGGATCACTTATTGAAGCAAGTGGAGCAAGGCGACCTGTTTTTAGTCCATGGACTCGGCAGCAAGCCCTTTTCTCCCGTAGTGCACTGGAAGGATGATCAGGAGCAGGGTCGGTGGGTAGCGACCCTGTCCCGCGGTGACCTGTTCGCCAAGGCGAGGCTGGAATGGATTATCCGCACCCTGAGGTCCCCTCCAAGTGGTGGGGTGGCGGCCGCTTCCTGGTGGGATCAGACCGTGGGCGGGGCCAAGGAGATTATCAACACCCTTGGCCGCCGCGCGGCGGCGGACCTGTCCGAATCCACCGGCATCCGCTTCGTGGAGAAGGGCACGGGGCGCGAAATCGACCTGGCCGAGGCGGGCAAAGACCTCCTGCCGCTCGGCAATCCGGCCCAGCTGCAGGGCGCGCAGATCGTCCGGGACTCCCAGACCGCCGCGGTAGCGGTGTCGACCATCATGACACTGGGGAGCCGATTCCGCTCGGTGGTGCGCAATCCCGAGGAATTCGCGGCCAATCTGAAGAGGGCGCTGACCCACACGGCGTCGGAAGCCGAGGCCCTGGGTAAGGCCGCACTGGAGCAGGCCAAGCGCCGGCTCGGTCATCGGACCGATGGGCGTTATACGGACCGCTATCACGGCCCGGATGATATTGTAGGGCCGCGCGATAATCCCCCCCCAGCCGCGCGATAATTTGCGCGCCCAACCGTCACCCGCACAGCGGTCGCGCCCGCCGCCAGGCGGCGGCTAGTGCCTGATCGCCCAGAGCAGGGCCAGGCTCCGCGGTCGCGCCTCGTCGCCGCCCTCGGGCTCGGCTGCGTGTGCGTGGCTCCCCCCTGCGGCGCACGTAGCAGCGTGAGTGTGCGGAGGGGATGATGCGTCCGCGTACTCCTCACCTGTGCGCGTGTGGCTACTGGTCGACGCCGTGTAGACGCCGTGCCCGACGGGCTGATAGAGATTGAATCACGCGCTCACGCTGACGGCGGTGGGTGAGAGGGTGACGCCGTGGGTACGGGGGGCGACGGCGCCGATCGTGTGGGTGTGTGATCTGTTCTGGGACCCGCGCTCGGCGCCCACCGGGACGCCGGGGCCAGCACCGCAGGCGAACAGGTCCTCGCTGTCCGGCAGCCGGAACAGATCGCCCTGCCGACCGAAGTGGTACCCGTCCCCGAACTCGGCCCCAAAGTGATCGAACAGCCGCCCGTAGTCCGCGGGGTCCACCCACCCGCCATCGAGCGCCAGGTAGCTCGCCGGCGGGGTGGCGGACAGCAGCTGGATCACGGTCCCCACGGGCACACTGCCGGTGCGGATCAGGTCGCGGATCGAGTCGAGGACCGCCTGGTAGGTCGCCGGCGCAGCGGTGTCGAGGGCCACCGGATCGCGTCCGGTGGCCTGCAATAAGGCCATCAGGGACAGGGTGACCTGGTTGAGCCAATCTGCCGTCACGTAGGTGCCGACCGGCCGCCCAGGGCCAGCCTCCGCGAAGGCGGGCTGGTCGGTGTGCGGGTCGGTGACGGTGTTGGAAGCGCGGGGATAGTCCACTTAATTTACTCCTCGATCAGTACCGCGTAATGGAACCTGGCGGGCGCCAGCCGGTTCAGCAGACACTCCAGGTGAGGCTGCCGGCAATCGCCCAGGGGGTCGCCGGCGCTGGAGGAGCCGGCCGCGAAACGGGTGCAGGCGTCGGCGGCGGCCAGGTGGATCAGCAGCGGCCCGGCGACGTGGTGGGACAGCGGGTAGTCGGGCCCCACGTGGGTGACGCCGGGGGCGAGGCCGAGTCGCTCTCGCCGCCAGCCGAGCGGGTCGCCGGCGCTGGAGGAGCCGGCCCGAAACGAGGTGAGCAGGGTGACCCGTGCCGGGTACCCGGCGGCGGCCAGGACGGCCGCGATCGCGGCGGGGGCGGCGGCGCTCCCGTCTTCCACGAGCTGCGCGAGCTGGGGGTAGGCGAGCTTGGACAGCACGTCCCGACGCCGGGCCTTGTAATCCTCCGATCCGCGCAGGCAGTCGGGCAGGCCGAGGGCGTCTTCCCACTCTTCCAGGCGCGTGCAGGTCGCGTGCGGGTACCCCTGATCGATCTGGCGCAGGACCCACAGGTGCAGCTCCGCCCAGGCGTCCGCAGCCCCATTGAAGAACGCGCGCACGACGGATCCGCTCCGCCGCTGCGGCCAGGCCCACCCGGACGGTAGTAGCCCGCAGAGCGCGGCGCGGAATTGCGCCCGCCAGTCCTGATCCAGCGGCGAGCCCGTCACGAGAAGGTCACCCCGCGCAGGATCGGGAGCTCGTAGGGCCCGGACACGATCGCCCCGCCGGGCTGGATCGCCGGCACAAGGAACTGATGGGTGTACTCGCCGGCGGCGACGGACGCAGCCTCGACCAGGTGGGTGTGCGGGATCGTGACGCCGGGCGAGGAAGACCGAAAGAACAGGTCGCGCAGCTCCAGCTCGACGGCCTGGCGGACGGCGGCGGTGTCGGGATCGAGGTGGATTTCAGCGTCGAGGTATTGGGGGGCCGGGGCGATCACGAAGAGATCGTCCGGCGGCCCGCGCCGCGGGTCGCGGATATAGTCGTAGACGGCCTGCAGGTCCGCGGCGGTCGGCAGCCCGTCCGGCTCATTTGCGTCGGCCATGACGATCACGCCGGCGCTGCCGGCGTCGGCGGGGGTCCAGAGCCCCCAAGCCCTAGTAATCCCAGGCACACTCAGGGCCCACCGCTCATAGTCGTGCGGCGCCCCGCCGAGCAGCGGGTAGCTCAGGCGATGCTTCAAGCGCGCCAGGGCCACGGCTTCGGTCTCGGCCGCGAGGCCGCGGGTGAGGCCGTCGCCGGTGACGACGCCGGTAGGATCGATCCCAGGGTAGGGGCTGACCAGGGTGAGCTCGGTCGCGGCGGGCTGGTTGCCGTCCGGCCCGGCGACCAGGGCGGTCACCGCGACGACGGCCTCGCCACTCGGGTCGATCGTGGCGTCGGCGGCGGCGGCGTAGAGGGCCTGGTCGATCCGCCACTGGGCGTCCACCGGCAGGATCGCGCCGGGGGCGCCGGTGATCCGGAGTGCGCCCTGGGCGGGGGTGGCCTCCTTCCATTTCAGGCTGTAGGCCCGGAGCCACTGTCGCAGCCACCAGCCGGTGGCCTGGGTCGGGATCGCCTGGTGGGCCAGGTGATCCCGAAACCACTGATAGCAGCCGCGAGCGGCGGCGGCGGTGACGAAACTGAAGACGCGGTTGTTTTCGACTTGCAGCTCGGGCTGGGGCGGCAGGTCGGCCGGGTCGCGGCCCTCGACCAGCGCCGCCTGGATCAGGGCGTAGCTGTTGTCGTGGAGCTCGGTGAGGCTGGGGATCTCGTGGTCATTCATGCCGAGGTCTCCGCGGCGCGGAGCGTCCACGTCCCCACGCAGCGCGTGGGGACGAGAAAAGTGGGGACGAGAGAAGGCCAGGACCGTTCACGCTGCGCCTCCCCCCGGGGCGAGGGGATCGCGCGCGCGGGCGGCCAGGGTCAGGGTCCAGGTGGCGTCGTAGGCCGGCGGGGGCTGGTCGGGGCGGTACACGCGGAGGTGGAGCGCCAGGCGTTCCGGGGCGGCCCAGGACGCGGCGGCCGTGACCGTGGCGGCAATCCCGTCGTCGAGCAACCACTGCAGGGCCTGCCGGGCGTGGGCCTCGGCGAGCCGCAGCAGGTCCAGGTCGTCGGTATCGCCCTTGGAGATCAGGATCTGCCACAGCTTGGAGCCCCAGCGAACACCCTCCGGCAGGGCGAGCTCTTCGCCACACCAGCCGCGCGGGTCGGTCCAGCCCGGGGGGACCAGGTCCCCGTCCTCGGCGCGGCGGTCGAACCACAAGGAGAGATAGATCGCGGTGTCCAGGGTCGGGTCCCAGGCCAGCTGCAGGCCGGCGTCGTGGCGCTCGACCACCAGCGTCCCAGCGCACGGGTCGCTCGCGTCGTGCCAGGGGATCGGCCCGGCGTCGCCGGCGACCAGGGCCCAATCGAACGGGCGGTCGGGGTCGGCGGTGGGGAGGGTACGGAGGTCCACGTTTCGAGTGATGAGTGATGAGTGATGATTTAGGTGCGAAAGTTATTCCAGAGGCCCCGTGGTCGCCCCACCAGGCTCGACGCCGCCGTGGGTGTGGCCGCCGAAAGCGATCCCGCCGACCGTGGCCTCCGGCGCCACGAGCGGACCGCTGGTCGTCAGGGCGCCGGTGACCTTCACGTCGCCGACGATCTCGACCGGGCCGTTTTTTTTCGTGGGGCGCCGGACAGCCCACAGGCACCGTCGCGGTGGACGCCCCGGCGGGAACCCCGGTCGCCCCCGCAAACGGCGCTAAGGGTATTGCGCAACGGTTGCGCAACGCTATACTACGGGTGGGCCGTCGATAGGAATTGGTTTGGCCAGCGGGGCCGGCGGCGTCGGGGAGTTAACCGTCCCCCGGCGGCTCCTTCACTGCGCCATCCCTGGCTCGGCGCACCGCCGTCCCTGGCGGCGCCTCACCACTCATCACTCATCACTAATCACTAAATACCGCCCGGCGCGGATCAGGTCCCGCATCCGCGCGGTCGGCAGCCGGCTGGCGGAGACCACCTGGTCCACGCCCTGGCGGCGCCGGCTGCGCACCACCAGCCGCGCCGTCGTCTCCCCCTCGGCGAGCAGGTAGACCAGGGCTCGCTCCTTCGCGTCCCAATAGACCGCGGCCTGCGGCAGCCGCGCCCGGGAGACCGGCCCAATCGTCCGCGGTCAGGGCGCGGCCCTGCGCGGCGTAGCGCACCGGTTTTTTGCCGACGATCAACGCTTCCGGGACTTCGATCACGCCGCTGGCCGGGGCCGCCCTGCGGGCCGCGGCGAAATCGATCAGCCCCAGGGTGTGGGAGGTCCCCCGCGGCAGCGGGTCGGCCTGCACCCGCTGCAGCCAGCGCAGCCACGCCAGCCGCCGCGGGCGACTCCGCAGCACGGCCGCCGCCGCCCGATAGAGCTCGCGATTGCCGCTTCGCAGCCCATTGTCTCGTAGGGCGCTGTCCACCGTCCGCAGCCGCGCCAGGCCCGGATTGCCGGCCCAGCCGGGGTCGATCCCCGCCGGGACCTGCCGGCGCTCGCCGGTGTGGGGGTTCTTCCAGGTCTTCAATTGCAGCGGCGGGGCCTGGGTGCGGATTTCCCCGGCGTCCTGCAGGCGCCGGTACTCGCCGCGAGACACCTGCCGCGTCCAGCAGGTGCAGCCCCAGCCGTTGGGTGGGAAGTGGGTCTCCCACCAGGGATCTGGGGGGGGATGTTTGATTTGAGCATGCCGGGTTGGGGCGATCGGGCTGCAAGCTCTTGTTTGTATTTGGTTTTCGAGGAAAGGCGAAAATGGGCATTAGACGTTTAGTTTGACTAATTTTGGGCGAAAATTGGTTGGTTTTTGCTGGGAAAATCCAGGGGGAGGGATCGTTTTGGGTGGGGTAAGCGGGCTTTGAGGATGGTTTAAGGCCGGGTTAAATTGCGTTTGAGTCGAGCTCAAACTAGACTGGTAGTGGGGCCGTCGGGCTGAGTGACCGGGGAAATCGCGGCCGGTCCGTGGAGTTAAACATCAGAACCTTCGTGCGCAATGTGGGGGTAGCGACCCACCGGCTCGACAGCTCTACCTCTCCCAATCCCCATCAATTAACTCGTACTGGCTGGCGCCCTGAAGGTCGGCCTGGTGGACCTGGCCCAGGGAGCGGACAGTGGCGCCGCGGCGATCGAGGGCGATGACGGCGCGGTACCGTTTCCCCCCTTCCCCTTTCTCGCGCAACACGATCACGAGGCGGTTGCGCTTCGCGTCCCAGAGGGCGACCTGGTGGTCGGCCAGGTAGGCCGGTAGATCCTGGAGGATCTCCGCGGGGATCGCGCGGGCGAGGCCGCCCGCGTCGGGCGGCTTGTGTGCGCCCCGGAGGTGATCGAGGTGGCGGTCCTCGACGGTGATGAGGGCGGCGTGGGTGGTCGCGCCGCGATCTGCGGCGGCCTGGATCAGGTGCTCGGGTAGCAGGCCGACGGCGTGCTGGTGGCCACGGGGCTTGCCGTCGGCGGTGACGGTCTTGAGCCACCAGCGCCAGCTCTTGATCTGGGCCTCGGCGTAGGCGGTGGTAGTGGCGGCAAGGACCGCGGCGCGGAGGTCTTTCGGCAGCGCGGCGAGCTGGCGCCCAAGGGCGCGGTCGGCGCCGAGCCAGGAGCGGCCGACGTTGTGATCCCAGCCGCGGTCGATGCCCTCCGGCACCAGCTCGGTAGTGATCTCTCCCGTCTCACGATCAATCACGTCTCGCGGAGCGCGCTTGATCTCGGGGGCCACGGTGACCTTGCCTGCACGGTGCAGCGACAGTTCCAGCCGTTGGGCGGGTAGTGGGTGTTCCACCAGGGGTTGTCTGCCGGGAGGATGGCGCCGTCCCAGGCGCGATGCTGGTCGCGGGTACGGTTGTCGAGGATGGCGCGATAGCGCAGATAGGGTCGAGTCTCCTTGTTGCGCTGGATCTGTTGCCATCTCCCGGCCATTCGGGCCGAGCGCATGTTGTTGCGGAAAATGACCTCGCTCCGCCAGCCGCGCTTGCCTTTGTAGGTCCAGCCGTGGCGCTGGACCGCGGCGTCGAAATCCTTCCGAAAATCGGTCGGGGTCTTGCCTTTCGAGAGGGTCTCAGTCAGCGAGGCGTGAAAATCCCTGAGCAGCGCCAGCTTGGTGGCGCCAGCGGCAGCGAAGGCGCGGCCGTGGATGTGGCCGGCGTAGTCGTCCCAGTGCTTGCTCTGCAGATCGATCTTGGATCGCAGGACAGCGATCGCCTCTCGATAGGGGGCGCCGCGCTTAGACCACTTGGCTTGGGGCGCCATTCATTCGCCCTCCATCCGGCGCCATTAGTGGGCGCAGCCCACCCTACGCATCCCGCATCCCCTCCAGGGCGGCCTGGGAGAGGGCGAGGGAGGTGAGCTCGGTCAGTCCCCGGTCGTCCATCTCGGGGAGGATGTCGGCCAGGTGGTCGAGCAGGTCTTGCAGCGAGCGGCCGTCGGCGGCGTACTGAGATACCGCGCGGCGGAGCGGCTCGATCAGGTCCTCCTCGATAGTGGCATCCAGGGCCGCCAAGTCCGGCTCCGGATCGTCCGGCGCCGGCGCGGCGAACTGGGCCGGGGCTTGGCCGCCCGCGGGCGGCGCAGCCGAGGCCGCGGGCCGTAGCGCGTCCGAGTCGTCCGCGGCGGCCTCGAGGCCCATCTCCTGCAAGAACGCGGTCTCGGAGACCTTGTCGCTGAGCTGGCTGGCGATCTGGTAGACCTCCGCCCACTCCTTGCCGCCGCGGACCTCTGTGTAGAACTCCAGCTTGGGGGCCGCTACTTCCGGCCCCAGATTGGCGGTAGTCGCCAACCGAAAGATTTTGTTCATGCCGGCGACGGCGATCGTACGATCGGCGTCGGAAATCGTGTACTGGCGGGTCTCGGCGACCTCGGAGGCGGCGCGGGCGCCGGTTTGTCCGGGCTCGGCGACGTAGGCCTGACCAGTGAGGGCCTTGCTCATCTGCCGATCACAGAGCTCGATCAGGGATTGCTGCGGGAGCTGTTGGCCGGAGCCGGTCGGCGTCAGGAGCTCGATCGAGTCGCCCTCCGGGATTACCAGGTAGCCGGCCTCGATCATGTGGGCGACCGCCTCCTCCAGCGCCCGCTGGTCGGAGTCGCTGGTGCCGGCCGGATAGCGGGCCACCGGCCAGGGTAGGCCGTGGCGCTCACAGTAGCGCACAAAATACTTAAAGCCCCCGGTCTTGAAGGTCCAGGGCCAGAACAGCGCGGACAGCAGCGCCCGGCCGTAGGGATTGCCGGTAGAGGCCTCGTGGCGTGAGACCACGAAATAGCGGGGGTCGGTCAGGGCGCCTTGGTACGACTGACCCCGCGACCGCAGCAGTAGATTGCCCTGGGGGTCGAAGGCAAAGCGGCGGCGCAGGCGGTCGATCACCTGGGGCCACAGCAGCCCGTCGCGGCGCTCCCACACCAGCTCGTGGACGCGGTAGCCGGCGAGGATCGCGCCCACCATCTGCCAGATCACCTCGCCCCAGCCCGCGATCGGGTTGGGCGGTTTGGCCATCTGTTCGCGGCATAGCTCTAGGGCGCGGGTGGCCTGGGCGTCCTCCGGATCGCCGGAGACCAGTCGCCAATCCAGGCGGTAGAGGGCGCCGCGCAGGCTGCGCGCCTCCCCGGTCACGTGGGCATCAACCAGAATCGAATCGTAGACCTGGTCAGCGTAGCCCAGGTGGCGCAGGATCGGGTCGGGGTTGGGGAGCGTCTGCAGGATCCCGAACCAGCCCTCGGGATCGGTCTCCGGCCCGGCTTGGGGTGGGCGGGCGCACAGGCGGCCCAAGAATCGGGTCAGTAGGTCCACGCTGGCTGATCTCCATGGATGCGTCTGAGGAGGTCCCGGTCGCTCGGCTGGCGGCGCCCGGCGCGGATCTTGGGTAGTGATCCGGCCCCGGAGACGGCGGCCGCCCAGAGCATCTGCAGGGCGTCCGGACCGTCGTCGTGATCGGCCTCCGGCCAGTAGCGCAGCTGCTCGATCAGTATGGTTTGGGTGCGGTGGAAGCGGATCAGGCCGTTGGCCGTGTGGGGCTGCAGGGACTCGATGCGCAGGCCCTTGTCCGTGTGCGGCACCACCGCGCGGGCCGGTACCGGCACCCCTGCCGCCGCGCTGCGCTTCACGAGCTCGGTGCGGAGAAACTCCTGAAACTGCACCGCTTCGATCACCCACACCAGGCAGTGATAGCCGCGCTGCAGTTCGATCACCAGGGCGATCTGCTGATCCGGGGTGAGGCGCCCGATCCGCGCCTCAACCACGTACAGGACCCCGGTCGGACGGTGCACGCCGCCGACCAGGATCGCCGAGGGATCACGGACCTTATTCCGCCGTCCCAGAGACGGGTCCAGGACGCCGAAATAGACCAGGTCGCTCGGCAGCTCGGTCCAATAGCGGAGGTCCTTGAACGGTGCGTGCTCGTCCCGCCCCGGATCGTTCTGCAGCTCGCGATCGAACGCCCGATGGTCCTCGGCGCGGAGCGCCATCAGCATGAGCAGGGGGCGCATCTCGGGCCAGCTAACCTCGGCGCCGGCATCCATCTCCGGCTGGTGGTCCTGGTAGTAGGCATCCGCCGCGACCTCGCCGTCCCGGAGCAGGAGCTGCTCCCAGGTCTCCCACAGGTCCATCCGATCCGGCCAGCGGATGATCGCCTGGTGGCGGGCGGCGTGCCAGGTCGGGGACTTCAGGGTCCGGTTCAGGACCGAATCGTAGTGCAGCACGGTGCCGGCATAGACCGCATCCATCGATCCATCCGGCGGTCCCAGCTGGAGGATCGTGCCGCGCAGCCAGTGGTGGAGCTTGTCGCGTTGGGTGAGGCTGCGGACGTTCTCGTCGTTCTCCAAATCATCCAGAATCACCAGGTCCGGACGATGGGGGCCATGTAGCCCTGGGCGTGGCTGTCGATCAGGGCCTGGTGCAGCTGCCGGTACCGGGCCTGGTGGCTGGCGCGGACCGGAGCGCCCGGGGCCAGGCTCGACAGGATCGCTTCGGCGATCTGGGTCGCCCGCAGGCTGCGGTCCCGCGCCTCTCGGCGCTCCAGGCTGAGTACGTAGGGCAGGATCAGGATCACCGGCTCCCCGTCCCGCGCGATTCGATCATCCAGATCGGCCAGCAACAAGGTTTTGCCGCTGCCGGACTCGCCCACCAGGGCCAGCAGCCCGCCGTGACGCGCCGTGGCCCATAGGGCCTCGGCGGCGTAGCGGACAGCGGGGGTACGATAGACGCTGGCGGCGTCCGTGGGGTCGCCCGCCGACCCGAAGGGGTCGGCCCGCAACCCGTAGTGTTGCAGTACGGATTGACTGAGGGGGGAGGGGCGTAATAACATCTCTGCGTCTCCAGTCGGTGTGTGTAGGGAAGGCCCGGTGGTCGTGTCCGCGACCACCGGGCTTTTTTTTGCGACGCCATCCCTGGCGGGGTGCAGCGCCGTCCCTGGGAGCGGGATCGTGACGCCCTCGGGCACGCCGAGCCCGGTGAGGGCCCGACGCACCCGCTCCAGATCGTCCCGCACCACCCGCGGCAGCCTCCCCGCCCGCAGCCAGTGGTTGACGGCGCTCGGGCTGAGCCCGACCGCCCGCGCTAGGGCGGCCTGGCTGACCCCCCGCAGATGGAGGACGTCGGGCAGCCCGATCACGGCGCCCCCACAGCAGGCGGTAGATCGGCTCTGCGCAGCTGTCGGCGGGAATCCTCCCCGCGTGCCGGGCCACCAGATACTCGGCCTCCGACACGATACTCAGGTATCCGACCACGTAATCCGGGGGCGCGTCGATCGCCGCCGACGGCACGCAAACACACGCACCGTCAGCCGCGACAAACCCCTCGATCGGGGCCAACAAGACCGCCGCCAGCTGCCGGGTGAAGCCCGGCGGCAGCGGCCAGTCGGGGTCCCACCGCAGGTAGATCGCGTTAGCCCAATCCGCCCCGCCAATCGTCCGACCGTCAGTCACGATTCACCCCCCCGCCACTGGGCCTCACACACACGGATCGGGCAATCCCCATCCGCATTGGGCTCGCCCACGCGGATCAGACCGTGCCGCAGGAGCACGCCGACGGTCCGCACCGGCAGCAGGCAGCCGCTGCCGTCGACGTAGACGTCGACGTAGACGTGCCGCGGCCCCACGCTGAAGTGGATGCGGACCCACCGGCGCTCGCCCCGTCCGTCACGCAGTCGGTCGAGGGCGCGCCGCTGGGGCCCGGTCAGCGTGATCCGCTCACTCATTGCGATCACCCGCCAAGGCGGCCCGCTGCTCATCGGTCAGACGCACACTGATATAGTTTTTTTCACTCATCACTTATCACTTATCACTAACCACTAACCACTAACCACTAACCACTAACCACCTGCAACACGGGCGGCGTACCCGCCGCCGGCGCGGCCTGATCCGGCGCCGTCAGATCCTCGATCAATCCGGCCAGGGCCGACTCGGGCGCCCCGTCCGGATAACGCGCGGTGAGCCACTGGTACCGCTCCGGCCCCCACTCACCCCCGGCCGCGAGCACCGCCGCCCGCAGCCGCTGGGCGGCGGCGACGTGATCCAATACCGGATCGGCGACCTCCGGGGCCGTGACCGGGTGCTCGACGCCCGGCCGCGGCAGATAGCTCGGCGGCGGGGTCTTCTCGGCCGATCGGAAGGGATTGAAGCGCCCCCGAAGGGCTCGAAGTCTTTTTTCCGCCGGGCCGCCAAATCATCCCGCTACGAGTCCGTGCCGCTGGCGAGCCGGGCCAGTTTTTTCCGGTTCGACTCCAGGTCACCCTCGGGCGGGCTGGCATAGGTCTCGCCCGTCACCGGAGCGTCGGACCTGAATCCGAATTCATCGTGTTCGACCCGCGTCAGCGGGTGGTAGACCGTCCGCCGGGACTCGGGGTCGATCCGTACCGCCACCGCCCGCCCCTGGCCGTCGTCACCCTGCAAGGGGGACCACAGCACCTCGACCCGCTCCCCCACCACCAGGTCCGGCAGCTCCCGCGCCGACCAAGTCTCACCCCGGTACGCCACCGTCAGATCCCCCCGCACCCGCGGTTTTTTGGGCGCCTCGTGGCCAGGCGCCGCAGCTGGGCCTCGGACTCGGCTACCAGCCGCAGCTGCTCGGGCGTGATCGTGAGCCAGGCGTCGTAGCGGGTGCGCCCGTGGCGGCTGTGCGTAGCGGTCGCGTTGTAATGATCCTGGAAGACCTCGGCCAGCCGGTTGAGATCGTTGAAATTTCTGACTCTGTGCCGCTGGAATCGGAGGCCGGACTCGAAGCGGGTCTCGACCAGATCCTGCCCCTGCTCGACCTGCCCTTTGGCGCGCGGTTTGCCGCGCGCACAGACGATCAGATCGATCCCCAGTAGCCCGCACCAGCGCCGCACCGCACCGGACGCCGTGGCGCCGGGGTCCACCTTGAGTTGCCGCGGCACGCCCCGGAAGGGTTGCCGGGTCGGGTCACCCCCGACCACGCACCAGGCAAGGAACGCGATCGTGTGGGTGCCGCTCTCGCTGTGCGGGTAGTACCGCCAGCGCACTACCCCGGTGGCGTGGTCGGTGACCACGTAGCGGATCACCCGATACTCGGCGATCGCCGCTAAATTGTGGGGCTTGTTCTTGTAGTGCTCCGCCTCGTCGGTGACTTGTACCCCGCCGTCGGGCAGGTAGTAGAGGACGCACACCGAGTCCACCCGACAGCCGTGGATCAGCCCGTCCGCCCGCAGATCGTCGACCGTCTGCACGAGGGTATTTATTCGCTTGCCGTTGCCTCGCCCCCCCTCGACGATCACCGCGGCGATGACCTCAGCCTCTTCGCGTAGTAGACCGTGTCGTCCCGCGTCCGACCGCTGCCGCCGCCCGGCGTCCCCGCGGTGGGGGCGCATCCACGTGTACAGGGACTGCCGGCTACACCCCAGCTCGTCACAGGCGGCCCGAACGACCTCCCCCCGCTCGCCGTGCCGCGCCGCCGCCAGCCGCGCGGCGACCCGCGCGGCGGCGGCAATCTGGTACGCAGAAGGCATGGAAACCCAGGGTACGCAGGCCACCGGACCGCTCACTCGCCCTCCCGCTCGGGGGGCAGATCGACCACCTCCGCCAGACCCTCCCGATCCGCGTAATCGTCCTCGCTGAGGACCGCACTGAAGGGCTCGGTAGACCGCGCCGGGTCATCGTCGAGGTTCGCGTGGTAGTGGTAAATATTTAAATGGTCAGCGTAGAGGGGTTTATTAACCACGCCCGATCGCTTCTTTTGATTCCCTCTCCCCAACCCCTCTCCCGCCGGGAGAGGGGCTTTTGCGACACCCTCGGAGGGAGAGGAGGTGCAGCCGGTGGCGTGCCCAACATATTGCTATCGGCGATGTTCTCATTTAAACATTAACCACTACCGTTCGCGTAATCCGCCTCGGCCGCCCTCCGCCTCGACCTCACCCGCCAGCTCACGATTGACCATCCCCCACACCGCCTGCCCGGCGTCGAACGCGGCGTATTCAGTGACCAGCTCCGCCAGGATCTCCTGTACCGGCCCGATCGCGCCCCCGATTGCGCCCGCATCCTCGGACGGGTCCAGGCCGTGCTCCCGCACGTGCCCGGTCAGGGCCTCCAACGCCAACCGCAGACCCCGGATCGCGGACAGCACCCCCACCCGCCGCCGCGCGACCTCGGCCTGCAGATCCACCCGCACCTGGTCCACCCGCGGCGCCTCCGCCTGCGGGCGCCGCAACCCCCGGTTTCGCTCCGCGGCCAGGTCCGTGGCTAACGTGTCGATTTTCCTCGACTTTTCGGCCAGGACCTCCTCGGTGACCGACGCCTTCTCGCGCGCCTCCCGCAACGCCCGGCGCAGCTCACGCGAACTCATCCGGTCCACGTCGTCCAAGTTCAAACCGGCCAGGGTGCCGCCCTCGGCCAGGGCATCCAGATCCTCGTCGTCCTCGACGGCCAGCTCAAGCAGTTTCGTGGCCCCCAAAAGCGATAGCGCTGTCGCTTTTGGGGGCCAAAGGAGGACTTAAATATTTCGCGGCGGCCTGCATGAGGCGCTGGGCTGTGCGAACACTGAGCCCCACCCGCTCCTCGCAGATCCGCAACCAATCCCCGTGGGGCTCGCGCTCTTTCAGCAAGGTCAGTCGGCGCCCCGCTTCCAGGCCGGCACCCTCTGTTACGCCCAAAAAAACCTCGTCTCGTGGATCACTCGCCCTCGATCGTAGGGCAGGTCGTCCCCGTAGCGCACGGCGATCTCCTGGTACCGCGCCGCCGTCGCATCCGCCGCGTCTCGGATCGCAGGCAGCCCCGGCGCTTCGCCATCCAGTACCCCCGCGGTCGCCGCCGGTGGTGCCACCGACTCCGGCGCCTCACCTAGCCGGATGCCCCGCCGTTTGTGGATACCCTTTTGCCCACTCCCGCTCATGTCATACCTCCAGACGTCAAATCGGTGTCCGCATCCGTGCCGCCAACTCCTCGGTCCGCCGCGCTGCGGCCTCCAGGCTGTGCGCGATCCCCGTCGCATACTGCGCCAGCCGCACCGACGGGCGATACCGCCCGGTCTCCGGGATCGCCTCCGCGAACCCCGTCCCCTGCAGCGTCGCCAGATAGCGTGCCGTAGCCGTCGCCGAGATATACTTTGATAATTCACAATATTTACTTTATTAAATTCGAGCAAATCATAGAATAATCTCTTACAAAACAATAAGATATAGTAAACATCATTCGCCTTTAAGCTAAATAATAAGGGTAGTGGTAAATTTTTAAATGGCTGGCGTGGACTTGTTCGATCCCCTCTCCCCGGCCCTCTCCCCCGG
>Ga0209568_1000057_pt1 | contig 39711 bp, 33 predicted proteins | sample WorMetOlspDAHAB2_FD_187406 | JGI IMG/M metagenome (GOLD analysis project Ga0209568, IMG submission 187406) | Marine gutless worms symbiont microbial communities from Max Planck institute for Marine Microbiology, Germany - Olavius sp. DAHAB.2... ...
CATCGCCACGGCGCGTAAACTCCTCAAGATCATTTACGACACGCTCAAGAACGGCTGGGTCTTCGAGGACTTCCCGGCCTTCAAAATCACGGGACAGCAAAATCCCGCTGGACAATCATCATAGGAGGCGAACATGTTGACCATGCGTCATTTGATCCCTTGGACGCGGGGCCGGGGCCTTGCGCCCGCCCGCGAATCGTACGTCCACCCGCTGGCGTCGTTCCAGCATGAGTTCGACCGTCTGTTCGACGATCTCTGGCGCGGATTCGACCTGCCGACGACCGGCCGCTTCCCGCGGCTCGGGGAGATGGTTGCGCCGCGGATCGACGTGACCGAGGACGAGTCGGGCTTCCATGTCTCGGCCGAGCTGCCGGGCATGGCGGAGGACGATGTCGAGGTCGTGCTCGGCGACAACACGCTCACCATCAAGGGCGAGAAGAAGGCCGAGCACGAGGAGACCGAGAAGGGCTACACCTACTCCGAGCGGAGCTATGGCAGCTTCCATCGCACCATCCCGTTCGGAGTCGAGGTGCTGCCCGACAAGGTCGAGGCCACGTTCACCAACGGCGTGCTCGAGGTGACCCTGCCGAAGGCGCCGGAGGTCGAGGCCAAGACCAAGAAGATCGACGTCAAGGCCGGATCCAAGAAGACCAAGACGAAGACCGTCGAACACGAAAAAGCGGCCTGACGCCGCGGACGGTGACTGAACGGGCGGGCCGGCACTGCCGGCCCGCTTGTCATGTTAGGTCCGGACTAACCGATCGCCTCGGTGCTGAAGTCGCCGCCGACGCTGTGGAGGCCGTCGCCGAACAATCTCGGATAGTAGGTGCGGAAGTCGGCGACGATGGTGTCGTACGGCACGTCCTCGAAGGTGCCGCGTTCGCGGACGTACTCCATGTGCCGTTGTCCGGTGGTATCGAACTCATGCAGCATGGAGTCGCGGGTGCCGTCGAACTCTAAGGCATGCACGCCGAAGCGCTGGCACATGGAAAGGTTGAACGCCGGCGTCGCCTTGACCCAGCGGTCATCCAGCCACAGCTCGGTGTAGCCGTGCCAGACGAACACGTCGCTGCCCAGCATCTCCAGAAGCCGGGGTGTCGCCAGGTGATTGCGCACGTCGGCGTAACCGACCCGCGCCGGAATGCCGCACGCCCGCGCCGCGGCCGCCAGCAGTGCCGCCTTGGGGATGCAGAAGCCGCGTCCGGCGGTTATGGCGGCGCCGGCCCGGTAGCTCTCGGGATCGCCGAAGGCGACGTAGGGGTCGTAGAGGATCTCGTCGCGAACGGCCAGGTAGAGACGCTGCGCCGCGTCGACGGGATCGTCGACGCCATTGACGGCATCCCGCGCAAACGCGATTACCTCGGGTGCGTCGCTGTCGATATAGGTTCCGGGTCCGAGATGATCGTGGGCGTCGGGCATGGCGGTTGCCTGTTCTGGGTCGGGGTTGACACGAATGTAGGGGGGTCGAACCACCTCGACAACCGTGACAGCGCCGATCCGCCGGTTTACGGTGCCGATGACACGCAAACGGTGCAGGGGCGAAGGCGATGAGCGACACCGAAAAACCGGGCGATATGGACGCACCGACCGAGCTCATTCAGCAGCTCGAACAGGCCGGTTTCTTTTCGCAGTTGTCGACCCTGCAGGCGAATCTGCAGCGGATCAGCGCCGATATCGGCCAGGTCGCGGAGATCGCCACCAAGCGGTTGCAGGAGACCGAAGACCTGGCCGCCCACGTGCTCGCCATCGAGTCGATCCTCGAGGTCATGATGCGCTCGGCGCCGGTCGATGCCGAGGCGGTCAGCGAAGCCATTCGCGCCCGCACCTCAGAGTTGACCGGCACGCCGGAAGGTAGCGCCGTCGTGCAATCCGCCGCTGCTGAGCTGCTGGCGCGCACGCGGAATTGATCATCCGCTTCTGGAAACCGGCATAGTCCGCCACTAAGTAACCGGTCGCCGAGCCGGCGTCCCGGATCACTGGCTGCCGGCCGAAACAGTTCTTGGAGATGCTGGATGTTGCGCCAAGCGGTCGTTGCCGCCGTCGTCGCCTTTCCTTTTGTCATCGAGCCCGCGTCGGCGGGGTCCTACCGTCTCGACGGATGCTCGGGTGCCGTCGATGATGCCGTCGGGAAGGTCGGAATCAATCCCGGGGATATCGCCAGAATCGACGTGATTCCGCAGCGCGAGGGGGTCGATCGGGGTTCGATCGTCGACCTCGAAGTCTGGGTCGGGCTCAAGTCGTGCTCGGGCAATGTGATCATCAATCTCGACGCCCGCACGTGCCGCATGCGCGACGCCTTCACCCGTGGCGACTGCTCGGTTCCCGGATTGCCGAATTACTAAGGTCGGCGATCCTCGGCCGCCGGTTCGATCCGGGCGGCGCAGAACTTGAACTCCGGAATCTTGCCGATCGGATCGAGCTGCGGATTGGTCAGCAGGTTGGCCGCGGCCTCGCCATAGCAGAACGGCAGAAACACCATCCCCGGCGGCACGCCGGGATCGGCGCGGGCGGTCACCGCGACGGAGCCCCTGCGGGTCGACACCCGAATGCGGGCGCCGGCGGCGACGCCCAGGTCGGCGAGCTGGCCCGGATGCAGGGCGGCCGTCGCTTCCGGCTCCAGGGAATCGAGGATCGCCGCGCGCCGGGTGATCGCCCCGGTATGCCAGTGCTCGAGGAGCCGGCCGGTGCTGAGCACCAGCGGATAGGCCTGATCCGGCATCTCGTCGGGTGGGGTCAGCGCCGCGGGCACCAGACGCCCGCGTCCCGAGGCCGTCGGGAAGCCCTGGGCGAACAGGATTTCGCTGCCGGGCTGATCCTCGTCGTCGCAGGGATAGGTGACCGCGTCCTCGCGCTCCAGCCGCTCCCAACTGATGCCGGCGATGGAGGGCATGACCTCGCGCATCTCGGCGAACACGTCGCGGGGATGGGCATAGGTCCAATCGAGGCCGATCCGGCGGGCGATCTCCTGCACGATCCACCAGTCCTGGCGCGCATCGCCCGGAAGCGGCAGGGCCGGACGGGCAAGCTGGACCTGGCGGTTGGTGTTGGTGAAGGTGCCGGTCTTTTCCGGGAATGCCGAAGCTGGCAGCACCACGTCGGCGTGGAACGCCGTCTCGGTGAGGAAGATGTCCTGGACCACCAGGTGGTCGAGGGAGGCCAGCGCCTCGCGGGCGTGGGAGACGTCGGGGTCCGACATCGCCGGGTTCTCGCCCATCACGTAGAGGCCGCGGATGTCCCCGGCGCGGGCCGCGTTCATGATCTCGACGACGGTGAGGCCGCGCTTGGGATCGAGTCCGGCCCCCCAGAAGTCCTCGTAACGCTGCCGGACGTCGGCGTCCTCGACCGAAACATAGTCTGCGTAGACCATCGGGATCAGCCCGACGTCGGAGGCACCCTGGACGTTGTTCTGGCCGCGCAGAGGATGCAGGCCGGTGCCCGGCCGCCCGACCTGGCCAGTGATCAGCGCCAGGGCGATCAGGCAGCGGGCGTTGTCGGTGCCGTGGACGTGCTGGGAAATGCCCATGCCCCAGAAGATGATTGAACGTTCGGCGGTGGCGTAGGCGCGGGCGACATGGCGAATGGTCTCGGCGTCGACCCCGCAGACCGGCGCCATGGCTTCGGGCGAGAAGTCCCTGACCCCTTCGGCGAGCGCCTCGAATCCCTCGGTGTAGCCCTGGACGTACTGGGCGTCGGTCAGCCCCTCGTCGATGATCGTGTGCAGCATGGCGTTCAGCAGGGCGACATCGGTGCCGGGTTTGAACTGCACGAATTTCTCCGCGTGGCGGCTGAGCATCTGCCGGCGGGGGTCGAGCACGAAGAGCCGCGCGCCGCGCTTGGCCGCGTTCTTGATGAAGGTGGCGGCGACGGGATGGTTCTGCGCCGGGCGGGCGCCGATGACGATGATGACGTCCGAATCGGCGGCGGCGGTGAACGGCGCGGTGACGGCGGCGGAGCCGATCCCCTCCATCAGCGCCGCCACGGACGATGCGTGGCAAAGCCGGGTGCAGTGGTCGACGTTGTTGGTGCCGAAGCCGGTCCGGACCAGCTTCTGCACCAAATAGGCCTCCTCGTTGGAGCCCTTGGCCGAGCCGAATCCGGCGAGCGCCGCACTCCCGTGGGCGTCGCGGATGGCGGTGAAGCCCCCGGCGGCGCGGTCCAGGGCTTCCTCCCACGTGGCCTCGCGGAAATGGCTCGACGGATCGGCCGGGTCTACCGCGTCATCGGCGCGCTTCGGAACGCCGCCCTTGCGGATCAGCGGCACGGTGAGGCGGTGCGGGTGGTGGACATAGTCGAACCCGAACCGGCCCTTCACGCAGAGCCGCCCCTCGTTGGCCGGCCCGCCGCGGCCGTCGACCGAGACGATGCGGCCGTCCTTGACGTTGAAGGTGAGCTGGCAGCCGACGCCGCAGTAGGGGCAGAGCGAGTCCGTCCGCTCGTCGGGCGCGCCGGCGTGGCGGCCGTCGGCGAGCAAAACGCCCTCCGGCATCAGCGCGCCCGTGGGACAGGCCTGGACGCATTCGCCGCAGGCGACGCAGGTGCTGTCGCCCATGGGGTCGTCCTGGTCGAAGACGATCAGCGACCCGCCGCCGCGGTGGGCCATGCCGATGACGTCGTTGACCTGCACCTCGCGGCAGGCGCGGACGCAAAGGTTGCAGTGGATGCAGGCGTCGAGATGCACGGCCATCGCCGGGTGGGACCTATCCGGCGCGGGGGGCGCCGTGTGGGCGCGGCCGAACCTGCTCTCCGCTAGACCGGCCTTGTCGGCCCACTGCCAGAACAACGAGCCCGGATCGTGTGCGTCGGCCCTGTCGGGCTGGTCGGCGAGCAGCAGTTCGAGGACCATCCGCCGCGCCGTGACGGCCCGGTCCGATGCCGTCCGGACGACCATTCCCGGCTCGGGCTTGCGCAGGCACGAGGGCGCCAGCGTCCGCTGGCCGTCGATCTCGACCATGCACGCCCGGCAGTTGCCGTCGGGCTGATAGCCCGGCGCATCCCGGTGGCAGAGGTGCGGGATGACCGTGCCGAGGCGCTTCGAGACCTCCCAGATGGTCTCGCCGGGCTCGGCGGAGACGGTCTCGCCGTCGAGGGTGAACGTGACCGGTTCCACGCTGCCTCCTTGTTGACCGCTTTTCGGCTAAGGTAGCGGATCGTGCCGCCGCCGACTATCCGCGGAACGGCAAGGGTTGCGCCACGGGCGACCCCGGTGGATGCGGACCGGTGGTCCGGTTCCTTGTCCGAGGCCGCCAAAGGGCAGCGGGGCGGCTACGTCACCTCGTCGGCGAAGAACCGGAGCGCGCAGAGGACCGGGTTGGGCGCCGCCTGACCGAGGCCGCAGATCGACGCATCGGCCATGGCCTGCGACAGCTCCTCGATCAGCGGCCGGTTCCACACCGGCGCATCAATGAGGTCGATCATCTTCTCGCAGCCGAGCCGGCAGGGCGTGCACTGGCCGCAGCTCTCCTCGGCGAAGAAGGCGAGGAGGTTGCGGGCCACCGGCCGAACGGCATCGGCCTCCGAGAGAACGACGATGGCGGCCGAGCCGACGAAACAGCCGAGCGAGTCGAGTGCGCCGAAGTCGAGCGGCTGGTCGGCCTCGGCGGCGGGAAGAATCCCGCCCGAGGCGCCGCCGGGTAGGTACCCCTTGAACGTGTGTCCGGGTGCCATGCCGCCCGAGTAATCGTCAATCAGCTGGCGCGCGGTGACGTCGGAGGGTGCGAGCTTCACGCCCGGATCGACGACCCGGCCCGAGACCGAAAAGAACCGGGGCCGGCCCGCATCTCGAAAGGCCTCGGCGCCGCGGCCGAGGATCTCCGGCAGCCACCATACGGTCTCGACGTTCTGGATCAGCGTCGGGCGGCCGAACAGGCCGGCCTGGGCCGGATAGGGCGGTCGGTTACGGGGCAGGCCGCGCTTGCCTTCGAGGCTTTCGAGCATCGCCGATTCCTCGCCGCAGATGTAGGCGCCGGCGCCGCGGCGGAGATGCAGCCGGACGTTGCGTGCGAGCCCGGAAGAGGCGAGGGCGGCGATCTCGGTCGCGAGGATCGCGCGGATGTGGGGGTATTCGTCGCGGAGGTAGATCCACACGTCGTCGGCATCCACCGCCCAGGCGGCGATCAGCGCGCCCTCCAGCACCCTATGGGGATCGGTCTCCAGGCAGTGCCGGTCCTTGAACGTGCCGGGCTCGCCCTCGTCGGCGTTGATGGCGACGACGCGAGGCTTCGGCGTGCCGCCGAGGAACCGCAGCTTGCGCCCGGTGGGGAACCCGGCGCCGCCGAGACCGGCCAGCCCCGACTCCTCGATCGTTGCGATGGTACCGTCACGGTCGCCTCGGGAGCGGCAGTCCTCCAGGGCTGTATAGCCGCCGTCGGCGCGGTAGGCATCGAGTGCGCGGTAGGCCGGAGTCGGCGTCGTCGTCGCGTTGGTCTCGACGGCAGCACGGACCGAAGCGACTGTGGCGCTGCCGATCCGATTCTGGCCGACGACGGCCATCGGCGCCGAATCGCAGCCGCCGACGCACGGCGCCGGCTTGACCCGCACGCCGGGGCCGACGGTGCCGGCGAGGTCGCGGGCCAGCGAATCTGCGCCGGCCAGCGCGCAAGCGATGCCGTCGCACACCCGGACCGTCAGGTCCGGCGGCGGCGCCTCATGATCGCCGATCACGTCGAAATGGGCGTAGAAGGTGGCGACCTCGTAGACCTCGGTCTGGGCCAGGCCCATGAGTTCGGCCAAGGCGGCGATGTGCCGGGCGCTCAGGCACCGCGCGTGGTCCTGGATCGCGTGCAGCGCTTCGATCAGTTCGTTTCGGGCCGGGATGTCGCCGTCCAGCAATGCCCGCACCTCCTCCACGGCCGTCGGATCGACCGGCCGCCCCTTGGGGATGGGGCGGGTGCCGCGGATGGGCGGGGCGCTGTCGTCTGCGGCCATGGGTGCCGTCCTGCGCGTTGTCCGGGCTCACGTCAATGCGTTAGGCTGAAGGATAGCGGCGATTGCCGAGGCGCGAGTATCCAAAAAGCGGCGTTTTCTTGGGGGGGCACGGCCATGCGGATCGATCTTCGCGTCGCACAGCTCCTGTGTTCCAGGCTGTGTCACGACCTGGTCGGCCCGGCCGGGGCGGTCAATGCCGGTCTGGAGCTGGCCGGGTCGGCTCCCGGCGGCGATTCGGACGCGCTGGCCCTGGCGGCGTCCAGCGGCCGTCAGATGGGACGCCGGTTGCAGTTCTTCCGCATCGCCTTCGGCTTCGGCGGTGGGGACGGCACGATGACCATGGACGAGGCCCGCGCACTGGCCATGGGTCACCTGGCCGACGGCACGGTCGCGCTGGACTGGCCGGAGGATGCCGGTGCCGACGCCGCGCGGCCAAGGCCGATGGCGGTGGCCCGCTTGGTGCTCAACGTCGTTCTGCTGGGCGTCGGCGCCTTGCCCCGGGGCGGCACGCTCAGTGTCCGGCTCGCCGAGCTCGGTGGCGATCTGGGCGCGGCGTTCACTGCCGCCGGCCCCGACGTGCGACTCGATTCGGACGTCATCTCGGCGATGGCCGCGGACGTTCCGGCCGAGTCCCTGACCGCCCGAACCGTGCATGGGCACCTGGCGGCGCTGCTGGCGTCGTCCCTCGGCGCCGAGATCGAAACCGAAGTTGTCGGCACCGAGGCGCGGTTCGCCGTGCTTGTGCCTGGCGGTAGGGGAGCGGTGTAGGGAGTCGGAGTTACGCCTTGGCGCGGGCGGGTTCGGCCATCGCCTCGTCCGATTCGCGGAGCACGTAGCCCCGGCCCCAGACGGTTTCGATGTAGTTCTCGCCGCCGGTGGCCGCCGACAGCTTCTTGCGCAGCTTGCAGATGAACACGTCGATGATCTTGAGCTCGGGCTCGTCCATGCCGCCGTAGAGATGGTTGAGGAACATCTCCTTGGTCAGCGTCGTCCCCTTGCGGAGCGACAGCAGTTCCAGGATGCCGTACTCCTTGCCGGTGAGGTGCACCGGCTGTCCATCCACCTCGACGGTGCGGGCATCCAGGTTGACCTGCATGCGCCCCGTTTCGATCACCGATTGGGCATGGCCCTTCGAGCGGCGGACGATGGCCTGGATGCGGGCGATCAGTTCGGACTTGTCGAAGGGTTTGGTGAGGTAGTCGTCGGCACCGGTTCCGAGGCCCTTGACCTTGTTCTCCGCCTGGGTGAGCCCCGAGAGGATCAGCACCGGCGTGGTGATGCGGGCATCGCGCAGCCGCCGCAGCACTTCCATGCCGTCGATGTCCGGCAGCATGAGGTCGAGGATGATGATGTCGTAGTCGTAGAGCTTGCCGATTTCGAGGCCGTCCTCGCCGAGGTCGGTCGCGTCGATCACCATCCCCTCGGACTTGAGCATCATCTCGATGCTTTGCGCCGTCGTCGGGTCGTCCTCGACCAGCAGCACCCGCATGCGCGGCCCCTTCGCGCCATGGTTAACCTTCGTTAACCATACGGGTTCCCGAGTCCCGGTTCAATCCGCGGATTGGCCAGACGCGGCCCGCTTTACCAAACCTTAAACGCGGCCATAGGATAGTAGGGTCCCTTCGCCGAGGAAGGTCGCGAGCGTTGGTTTCCCTGGTCAACACCGTCGTCAACGAGATCGATCGCCTGCCGGACTACGTGGTGCACGGCCGGGTCGCCGGCATCGTCGGCCTGCTGGTCGAGATCGAGGGCGCCCAGGGCGCGCTGTCCATGGGAGACCATTGCCGTCTGGTCGGCCGGGGCGGTCGGTCGGTGCTGTGCGAGGTCGTGGGTTTTCGCGGCGGCCGGGCGCTGGCCATGCCGTTCGGCGCGCTCACCGGAATCGGGTTGGGCGACCGGGCCGAAGCGGGGGCCGCCGATCCCGAGGTGTTCCCCGACCACGCGTGGCTCGGCCGCGTGATCAATGCCTTCGGCGAACCGGTGGACGGCAAGGGACCGATACCGCTGGGGCCGACGGCGTACCCGATCATGAGCCCGCCGCCGCCGGCGCATGCCCGCCAGAGGGTGGGCGACAAGATCGACCTCGGGGTGCGGGCGATGAACGCGTTCCTCACCTGCTGCAACGGGCAGCGCATGGGTATCTTCTCGGGCTCCGGCGTGGGCAAGTCGACCCTGCTGTCGATGATGGCGCGCCACACCAGCGCCGAGGTCAGCGTCATCGGGCTGGTCGGCGAACGCGGCCGCGAGGCCCGCGAGTTCATCGAGGACGACCTCGGACCGGAGGGCCTGGCGCGCAGCGTCGTCGTCGTCGCCACCTCGGACGAACCGCCGCTGATTCGCCGCCAGGCCGCGTACACGATGATGACGGTGTCCGAGTATTTCCGCGACCAGGGCCACCATGTGCTGACGCTGATGGACAGCATCACCCGATTCGCCATGGCCCAGCGCGAGATCAGCCTGTCGGCGGGCGAGCCGCCGGCCTCCAAGGGCTATACGCCGTCGGTGTTCGCCGAGTTGCCGAAGCTTCGAGCGGGCCGGGCCCGGGGTCGAGGGCCAGGGCAGCATCACCGGGCTGTTTACGGTGCTGGTCGAAGGCGACGACCACAACGAACCCATCGCCGACGCGGTGCGCGGCATCCTCGACGGCCACGTGGTTCTGGATCGTTCCATCGCCGAGCGCGGACGCTACCCGCCGGTCAACGTGTTGCGCAGCGTTTCGCGGACCATGCCGGCCTGCAATACCGAGCGGGAAAACGCCGTCGTCGATCGTGCCCGGCGACTGATTGCCGTCTACGAGGACATGGCCGAACTGATCCGCCTCGGCGCCTACCGCCGTGGCAGCGATCCCGCCGTCGACGAAGCCATTCGCTACTACCCGAATCTGGAAGAGTTCCTGCGCCAGCAGAAACCGGAACGCACCACGCTCGATGAAGGGTATGCGCTGCTCGAACAGGTGATCGATATGCCGGCGGCAGCCGAGCCGGCCGCCGAGGAAACGGCTCCGTAAGGGTGCGACTGATCCATGGCCCGTGACCTGCATACCCTGATTCGATTGCGCGAGTGGTCGGTGGACAACGCCCGGCGCAAACTGGCCGAGCTCCTGCGGCTGGTCGAAGACCTCGAGGGCCAGGCCCACGCGCTCGAAGACGAAATCGCCGCCGAGCAGGCGGTGGCGCGCGCCGCGCCCAACGATGCCGGTGTCGTATATGGCGCCTTCGCCCGCGCCGCCATCGAACGTCGCGAACGGATCGCCGCCTCCATCGACCAGACCGAAGAACAGATCGCCGTCGCCCGTGACGAGTTGCGCGATGCCTATCGGGAACTGAAGAAATACGAGATTGCCCAGGACGCCCGTGACCTGCGCGCCGCCGAGGAAGAAGGGCGGCGCGAGCAGGCGGTGCTCGACGAAATCGGCTTGCAAGGCCATCGCCGCCGGGCGATGTAAGGGCTCGGGTATTCCAGCGCTCAATTCGGGGGGACCATGACGACACGTCTTTTCCTGGTGCGCCATGGCGCCACCGTGCTTTCGGCCGAGGACCGGTTCGCCGGGGCGACCGACGTAGATCTGTCCGACGAAGGCCGGATGCAGGCCCGCGCGCTTGGCGAGCGTCTGGCGAGCGAGCCCCTGTCGGCCGTCTACGCCAGTCCCATGAAGCGGACCCGCGAGACCGCGGCCCTCGCCGCAGGTCCCTTCGGGATCGAGGCCCGGCCGAAGGACGGACTGCGCGAGATCAGTCACGGCCGGTGGGAGGGCATGACCCGGGCCGAGGTCGAGGACGCCTATCCGGACGAATACGAGGCGTGGGAAGCCGATCCGTTTACGTTTGCGCCGGAAGGCGGCGAATCGGGCCTGCACGTGCTGTCCCGCGCTTTGCCGGTGATTCGCGAGATCGTCATCCGCCATGCCGGCGAGTACGTGCTCGTGGTCTCCCACAAGGCGACGATTCGCCTTTTGATCAGCAGCCTGCTCGGCATCGACGCCCGCGGATACCGCGACCGCCTCGACCAGCACCCCGCTTGCCTCAACGTCCTTGATTTCAAGGACCCGGTCCGGGCGCGGCTGATGCTTTTCAACGATGTCTCGCACTATGAAGGGATGCCGGAACGGGTATCGAAACGGCACCTCTCGAAGTGGTGGGATGTCGACGAGGAGACCGCCTAGCCAGGGCCTCGGCTGTCCCGCTGAACCTCGATTCGGCGGAACGCCAGCGCCACGGCGATGCCGGCCGCGGCGGCGGTGACCAGCACCCAGAGCCCTCCCTGCCAGGAGCCCGCCGCGGCGACGACGGTCGCGACCAGGGGCGGGCCGATCATCTGGCCCGTGTTGGAGCCCTGCATGAACATCCCATTGGTGGTTGCCAGCTGGGCCGGTGAGGGGGCGACGACGGGCGCGGCGGCCAGCACCGAGGCCGGCAGCAGCCCGCCAAATCCCGAAAAGGCGATGCACAATCCGTAGCGGACGGCGTCAGGCAAGGCGTCGGTGAAGATGCCGATCTCGCACAGCCCCATCGCCGAAACAGCCACGGTCAGCAACAGCCAGCGCGGCACGCCCCGGTGCAGGAGCCAGCCGCCGGCAAGGTTTCCGGGCACGTTGGCGGCGACCACCAGTGCCGTCAGCGCCGCTGCCGCGGCCGTCGTGCTGCCCCGCTGGTCGATGAGGAAGCTGGGCAGCCAGACGAGCAGCGAGATCCACTGAATCGTATAGAGCCCGAACGTCGCAGCGAGCAGCCAGGGTCCCGGCTGCGACACGGTGAGGCGCACGTTGGCGGCCAGCGAGACCGCGCCGGTCCTCGCCGATCTGATGGGGTGCGCCCGCCGGCCAAGCACCGCCATCACGCCTGCCCACAGCACCGTCGCGGCGGCGACCGCCAGCCACAGCCCGCGCCAGCCGTGGCCTTTCGAGGATCACCGGCGACAGCACCATCATCGTTGCCGCGCCGGCCGGCATATAGGTCCCCCACGCGCCGAGGGCGAGGCGGAGGTCGCCGGGTGCGCTGGCGGCGACGATGAGTCCGGGCGTGGCGACGGCAACGGAGATGAATCCGACGCTTTCGACGAACCGGGATAGCAGGAGGATCCCACCGCTGGACGCCTGGGCGCCGATGACGCCGCCGGCGATCAGCAGGCCGGACCCGATGAGCACCATGCGAAGATGTCCGATCCGATCGGCGATGGTGCCGGCGATCATGCCGATGGCCATGCCGGTGGCGGCGATCATCGAGACGATCCAGCCGGCAGCGACGAGCCCGAGGCCGAGTTCGGCGCGGATTGCGGGCACCGCGGGCGGCGCCTTTCCGACATGGGCGGCGGCGATCATCCCGGCGCCGACACCGGCGGCGACCACCAGCCAGTCGGTGCGCGCCGGCGGGCCGGCGGTCGATTCGGCCATCACGGAGAACGCCTTAGTAGCCTGCCGAGGGGACGCGGGCGAGCAGGGCCTGGTTGTCCCAGCGCGGCTGACGGTCCTCGACGACGACGAGATGATGGTCGACGCCGGCCCATTCGCCGGGCGCGCTGACCGCCACCTGGACCCAGCGCGGGACCACCTCGTTCAACAGGTCGTCGCGGATGGCGACGGCGACCTCTTCCAGCACCTCCCAGGTATCGGTCTCCAGCGCCGAGACATAGGCATCCATGCAACCGGGATCGAGAATCATCCGGTCGGGAACGTAGCGGACGAGGACGTTGGTGTCGCCGAGCGGCGGCGACGGGGTCATTTTGGCTTCGAGGACGATGAGGTAGTCCGTCGCCGTATCGGGATTGGGCCGGGTGGCGAGGCGTCCACGGCGTTCGATGCGGTCCATCGCTTGAGTCCTCCCCCCTACACCAGCAGGTCCGGCGCGACGCCGTCGCCGGGATCGGCGGCGACATCGACGAAGCCCGGCGGTGCCGCCTGGAAACCGACGCCGCCGGCGAGTCCGGTGAGCTCGGCGGCGTCGTGGAAGATGGCGCGGATCTCGTCGCGCATCGCCGGCGGTAGCGGCCGTTCCGAGCGTACCACGAGATCGAGGTGCTTGCCGCCACTGCGGACCAGGCCGTCCAGCTGCATCCGGCCGAGCCGGCTGAGCGTCACGTCGAGGATGAAGCGGGTGCCCTTGGCGCCGCGGGTCTCGTCCTCATCGTCGGCGCCGTGGTGACGCATCATCAGGCGGATCTGTTCGATCTCGGCGCCGGTGTAGAGGGGAATCTGCGCGACCCGCCAATCGCCCCGGGCCGGCTCCTCGGCGATGCGCGAGAGCTGGGTGAAGTCGTCACCGATGCGGGCGAGGACATCGGGACGCACCCGCTGCAGCACACGCGTGGCCGCGTCGCCGACCCAGCTCCGCACGTCCCCGGCGCGCAACGCCGAGAGGAAGAACAGCATGGTCGTCGTCAGCCGGGCCTCGGGGCGGGGCAGCACCGTCTCGACCAGCTGCCGGGCGACGGCCGGGTCGGCTTCGGCGAGCACCTGCATGGCCTCGCGCAGACCCGGCCAGTCCGGGGCCCGCAGGACCACGTCCCGGCTCAACGGTGCGGCGACGGTGCGGGGCGCCGGCGGCGCGACCTCGGGCGGCCGCGGCGGCGCCAGCACTTCGAGCTCGACCACGGCGCCGCGCGGAAGGCTGGCGTTGGTGGCGAGCGTCAACAGCCCGACGGGGGTGCGGACGATGGGCTGGCCGGTGGCATTGGTGCCGGTGACGGTGCGTCCCGCGGCGAGAGGTTGTGACGGCGCACCCGCGGCCTTGGGCGGCCCCTGACCGGCGGGATGAATGGCGACAACGCGCACCGGAACCTGGGTGCCGGCTGCGACGGCTGGCGTGGCAGTCGTCGGCGAGGTCGCCGCCGTGGGCGGCGCGGTGCCGGCTGGTGCCGCCGCGCCGGGGAACGCCGCCGGCTGGCCCGTCGCCGACGGTGCGATCCCCGCCGCTGCTGCAGGTGTTGCCGCGCCGGGCGCCTGGGGTTGGCCGGCGCCGGGGGTTGCCGGAGATGCTGCTGGGCCGGTGCCGGCCGGGCGGACGAGCGTCGCATCCAGGGTCGTTCCGACCGTCAGTGGCAACGGGCGAGGCGCCGCGGTCGGGATCACGGTCCCGGCGCCCGGCTGCGTCGGTGCCGATTCGGGTTGTCCCGGCGTCGGAGGCAGGATGCCGGGCTCGGTCCGCAGGGCAAGTTGCGGCGGTTGACCGTTGACCGCAAGGATTTGCAGTTGCACGCGCGGGCTGAGGGTGTGCAGCGCGAGCAGGAGCTGGGCGTCCCGCGGAAGCGGCACCGGCGGCTGCACTTCGAGAACGCCGACCGGCGTGGCGATGCGGACGAGGCCCTCGGGCGTCTGGGCGGCCACCTGGGCCTCGATGCGCGAGCCGGCGGCGAGGCGGGTCAGCGCGGCGGGCGGGTTGGGGACGACGATGACCGGCGGCGGGGCCGGTTTCGGCGCTGGAGGCGTCGGCGGAGGCGGGGGCGGCGGCGCGACGGTGGTCATCGGGACATGGGCCGGCGCTCCGCCGTCAACGTGGAGCGGTGGGCGCCATCAACTTCGAGCACACGGCCTCGACGTCGGCGGCGGCTTCCGCGTTGGGGAACCGCATCAACAGGGAGTTCTGGCTGCGGATGGCCTCGCGCACCTTGGTGTCGCGGCGGATGACCCCGAGCAGCGGCGGCGAGAACTTGAGGAACCCCTCGCATGCCTTCTTGAGCGTGTTGTAGGTGCGCTCGCCCTCGTGGGTCGAGTTGGCCATGTTGACGACGATGCGGATGTCGAGATTGGGGTTCTCCAAGCGCGTGACCTTGATGAACGCGTAGGCATCGGTCAGCGACGTCGGCTCGTCGGTGCTGACCACGATGCAGGCCTCGACATTCTTGGTCAGGTGGCGGACCGTGCGTTCGACTCCGGCTCCGAGGTCGAGCACCACCCGGTCGTAGGTCCCGGCGACCGAGGCCAGGTCGTCGCCAAGGATCTGCAGCCGGCTCGGCGCGATGTCTGCCAATCGGCCCGAGCCCGAGCGCCCGGCGATGATGTCGAAACCGCCGTCCTCGTAAGCCATCGCCGCCTGGCTCAGGGTCAGCCGCCCGGCAAGCACGCTGCCAAGGTCGTGCTTCGGCATCAGTCCGAGCTGGATATCGACGTTGGCGAGCCCGAGGTCGCCGTCGAACAGCAGCGTCCGCGCGCCGGCCCGGGCCAGCGCGTGGGCCAGGGTGATCGCCAGCCACGTCTTGCCGACGCCGCCTTTCCCCGAGGCGACGGCGATGACGTTGCGGCCCTTCGATCAGGGAGGAGCCTGGGGCGCGGGAGCGGGGCCAGTGGTCATAGGGCAGCCTCGTTGAGCTGGACGGTTGCGGCGGGTTCCTCGGCATGCGGCATGATCAGCCGGGCGAGCGAGACGGGATTGATGGGGCTGAGCCCGTCGGCGATGTGGGGGGTGACGCTGACATCCGAAAAGGCCAGTCGCGGTGCGTCGGCCGCCGCCAGCAGGCCGCCGAACCGGCGCGCCACGTCGAGGCGGGTGGCCAGCAGCCGGTTCGCGCCGAGTTCTGCGAACGCTGACACCATGTCAGCGCCTTCCTGCGCGTCGCCGCCAGCGGCGAGCACCAGCACCGGTTCCGCATCGGCGGACTGGATCAGCGCCGCCAGGGTTTCCATCTCCGTGTCGCTGAACGGGTTGGCACCGGCGGTGTCGATGAACACGTTGGCGCCGTTCTCGACCGACCCGATGGCGTCGGCAAGCCCCGCTGGGCCGTCGGCCTCGATCAGCTCGACGCCGAGAAGGCGGGTGAACGCGCCAAGTTGCTCGACGCCGCCGGCGCGCCGCGTATCGCTGGTGATCACCGCCGCGGCGCGGGCGGCGAGCTTGGCGGTGCTGATGGTCTTGCCGGCGCCGGGCGGGCCGACGAGGATCAGCCGGCGCAACGCGGTGGCGTCTGACACCGGGGCGAAATCGAATTCGGTGTCGAAGGCGCCGGCCAGCGCCATCAAAGCCCCGGACTCGGCGAACGCGCCCGCCGCCGCCGTCAGACGGTCGCTCAACAGGGCCGGCGTCCCATGGAAAGCCAGGGCCTGGCGGACTTCGGCCGTGGCATCGGCGGCCGGCTCTTCGATGTCTTCCCGCCACGGCAGCGCGGCGTCGATCGGGTCGAGGTCCTCCATCGCCGCGGTGACCCGCGCGCTCTGCCCGTCGCCGCCCGGCTGGGTCGAAACGATGATCGCGTCCTCGCCGAGGTCGCGGCGGACCAAGTCCATGGCCTCGGCGGTGGTCGGGGCGGAGAAGGTCTTGAGCCGCATTTAGGTGCCTAGCGCCACTAGACCTGACCGACGGTCTTGATCCGCGCCTTGGAGAAGACCTCGTTCTGCGACATCACCATGGTCATCGGGCGGAAGCGTTCGATGATCGAGCGCACATAGGGCCGCACCATGGGGCTGGTCAGCAGGACCGGGGTCTCACCGAGCATCGCCTGGCGCTCGAAGGCGTTGCGGACGGCGGCGATGAACTCCTGCAGCTTGCTCGGCGCCATGGAAAGCTGGCGTTCGTCGCCCGTGCCGGTCAGGGCCTCGGCGAACGACTGTTCCCATTCCGGCGACAGGGTGATCAGCGGAATGAAGCCCTGCTCGTTGGTGTTCATGTCGCTGATCTGCCGGGCGAGCCGCGTGCGCACGTGCTCGGTGATCATCGCCACGTTGCGGGTGTGTCCGCAGGCTTCGGAAATGCCTTCGAGGATGGTCGGCAGGTCGCGGACCGAGATGCGCTCGGAGAGCAGGTTCTGCAAGACACGTTGGACACCGCCGACGGAGATCTGATTCGGAATCATGTCGGCGATCAGTTTCTGCTGCTCCTTGTCCAGGTCGTCGAGCAGCTTCTGCGTCTCGGCGTAGGACAGTAGTTCGGCCATGTTGTCCTTGATCACCTCGGTGAGGTGGGTGGTCACCACCGTCGACGGCTCGACCACCGTGTAGCCGCGGAACAGCGCCTCTTCTCGGTTGGAGGCGTCGATCCACATCGCGGCCAGCCCGAAGGTCGGCTCGGTTGTCTTCTCGCCCGGCAGCGTGATCTCCTCGCCCCGCGGGTCCATGACCAGCAGCATGTTGGGACGCAATTCGCCGCGGCCCGACTCGATCTCCTTGACGCGGATGACGTAGGTGTTGGCGGCGAGCTGCATGTTGTCCTGGATTCGCACGCTCGGCATGATGAAGCCGATCTCGGCGGCGAGCTGGCGGCGCAGGGCCTTGATCTGGTCGGTGAGGCGATGGCCTTCCGCCGTGGCGTTGATCAGCGACAGCAAGCCATATCCCAGTTCCAGCCGGACGACGTCGATCTTCAAGGCCGTTGTAATCGGTTCTTCGGCGACTGGTACGGCTTCGATGGCTTCCTCGGCGAGGCGGGCTTCCTCGGCGGCCACGGACTGGTGCTGGCGGTGGACGGCCCAGGCGATGCCCCCGGCGCCGGCGGCAAGGAGCAGGAACGGGATCTTTGGAATCCCCGGCAGCAGCGCCAGCGCGACAAGCAGGAACGAGACCATGCCCAGCGCCTTCGGCTGGCCGCCGAGCTGGCTGAACAGGGCCTTCTCGGTAGCGCCGGTGACGCCGGCCTTGGTCACCACCATGCCGGCCGAGGTCGAGACGATCAGCGCCGGGATCTGGGTGACGAGACCGTCGCCGACGGTCAGGCGCGTATAGGTGTCGGCAGCCTGGGAAAACGTCAGGTCGTTCTGCACGACGCCGATGATCATCCCGCCGATGATGTTGATGAGCGTGATCAACAGGCCGGCGACGGCATCGCCGCGGACGAACTTCGCGGCGCCGTCCATGGAGCCGAAGAAGGTGCTTTCGTCCTCCAGGTCCTTGCGCCGGGCCTTGGCCTCGTCCTCGTCGATCAGGCCCGACGACAGGTCGGCGTCGATGGCCATCTGCTTGCCGGGCATGGCGTCGAGGGTGAACCGCGCCGACACCTCGGCGATACGTCCCGAACCCTTGGTGATGACGATGAAGTTCACGATCACCAGGATCGAGAACACGATGATGCCGATGACAAAATTGCCGCTCATCACGAAGCCGCCGAAGGCCTCGATCACCTGGCCGGCGGCGTGGGTGCCTTCGTGCCCATGGGCGAGGATCAGCCGCGTCGAGGCGAGGTTGAGGGCGAGGCGGACCATCGTCGCCAGCAGAAGCACCGTCGGGAAGGCGCTGAAATCCAGCGGCCGTTCGAGGAACAGCGCGGTCATCAGGATCAGCACCGAGAACGTGATCGAGAAGGCGAGGCTGAAGTCGAGCAGCCACCGCGGCATCGGCAGGATCAGCACCACCAGAATGGTGACGACGCCGAGCGCAAGTCCGATGTCTCCGCGCCTGAGGGCGGCGGTCAAGCGGGCTCGCATTTTGCCCGCGGAGGGGGCTATCGGAGTCGCCGCGGGGGTGGTGTCGGCCATCACTCGCCTTCCGACTGCCTACCGCCGGGCCGCGCTTACAGCGCCGGCCGTTCGGAGGCGCCGGGCATCGGCACCGGGAACCCCTGATCGGTGTACTGGCGCAGCTTGTTGCGCAGCGTGCGGATGGAGATTCCGAGGATGTTGGCGGCGTGGGTGCGGTTGCCGAGGCAATGGGACAGCGTGTCGATGATCAATTCGCGCTCGACGTCGGCGACCGTACGGCCGACCAGCCCCGCCTCGGCGACGCCGCCACCGCGGACGGCGTCGGCGGCCAACGGCGCGCCGGTCAGCAGCACGGCGTCGCCGTCGATCTCCGGCCCGCGCGCCAGCAGCACCGCGCGGTGGATGGTATTCTCCAGTTCGCGCACGTTGCCCGGCCAGGCGTAGTCGCGGAGTACGCCGAGGGCTTCCGACGACAGCGGCAGGCGATCGACGCCATTGGCGTCGGCGTATTTGTCGACGAAGTGGCGGGCGAGAACCTCGATGTCGCCGGGCCGCTCCGCCAACGCCGGGATCTTCAGGGTGACGACGTTGAGCCGGAAGTACAGATCCTCGCGGAACGTGCCGGCGGACACCGCTTCTTCGAGATTTCGGTTCGACGTAGCGATGATGCGGACGTCCACCTTGACCGGCTTGGCGCCGCCGACCCGGTCGATCTCCTTCTCCTGAATGGCGCGCAGGAGTTTTGCCTGCAGCCGCGGGTCCATTTCGCTGATTTCGTCGAGCAGCAGGGTGCCGGAGTTCGCCTCTTCGAAGCGGCCGATGCGCCTCGCGACGGCGCTGGTGAACGCACCCTTCTCGTGGCCGAACAGCTCCGACTCCAGCAGGGCCTCGGGGATCGCCGCGCAGTTGACGGCGACAAAGCGGCTGTCGACCCGGCGGCTCTGGTTGTGCAGGTGGCGGGCCATCAGCTCCTTGCCCGTTCCCGAGGCGCCGACGATCAGCACGCTGGCTTCGCTGGCGGCAACCCGATCGGCGAGCGCCAACACCTCGGCCATGCGCGGATCGCTGTGGATGATGGCGTGGTTCTCCTCGGCCACCGCCTCGAGGACCGCGGCGATGAGTTCGGCGCTCGGCGGCAAGGGCAGGTACTCCTTTGCCCCGGCCTTGATCGCCGCGACCGCCGCCTGGGTGTCGTTGCCGACGCCGCAGGCGACCACCGGTACGGCGATGCGTTCGCTCTTCGGGCTGTCGATCAGCGCCGCGATGTCGAGCTTGACGTCGACGAGCACGAGGTCGGCGCCTTGCGCCGAGCGGATCGCATCGAGCCCGGTGTCGATGGTGTCGGCATGGCCGACCTTGGCGCCGCGGTCCATGGCGATCCGGCTGGCCGCGCCGATCTGGCCCTCGAGGGTTCCGATGATGAGTAGCCGCATGGTCGTGGCCTCCGTCAGTCGAAGTACTGAACCCGCGCGGCGGGGGGCAGCACGCTGTTGATCAACATCTCCAAGCGGCGCGGGTTTTCCTGGCGGCCGATGGAAACTGCTCCCATCAAGAACACGCTGTTGACCAGCGATTCCTCGCCCGAATTCCGCTCGAGCTTGGCGGCGAGGGGCGAGAACACGAGGTTGGCGAGCACGGCGCCGTAGAAGGTCGTCAGCAGCGCGACGGCCATGCTCGGGCCGATAGATGTCGGGTCATCGAGGTTTCCGAGCATCTGCACGAGGCCGATCAGTGTTCCGATCAGGCCTATGGCCGGCGAATACTCGGTCGCCTTGCGCAGCACGTTGATGCTCTTCGCGTGGCGGATCGCGGTGGCCTGCAGGTCCTGGCGCAGGATGGTCTCGACTTCTTCGCCCGGCGTGCCGTCGACGACCATGGACATGCCCTTGTGGAGAAACGGCTCGGCGCGCAGCTCGTCGAGCACGTTCTGCATCGCCAGCACGCCCTGGCGGCGGGCCAGCTCGGCGACCTGCAGCACCTGCAGCGCGGCCTCCGACGGCTCGCGGGCGCTGTAGAACACCGTCTTGGCGAGGACCCGGGCGGTGTTGACCACTTCCGAAATCGAGAAGCAGATGGTCACCACCGAGAACGTCCCGCCGAGCACGATCAGCACCGACGGCACGTTCACGAACGACTGCGGCGAACCGCCGAGCACGATCGCCGTGGCGATCAGGCCGAAACCACAGATCAGGCCGATCACCGTCGCCGAGTCCAGCGTCATGCCCGCTCGCCGGACTTCAATCTCTATCGCCGCGCCATCCGCCATCGGTGCTCTATCCGTTCCTTCCGGGTGAACTAGGTGCGCTCGCTCTTGATGATTTCCGTCATCGTCACGCCGAGCCTGTCCTCGACGACGACCACTTCGCCTCGGGCCACAAGTCGGTTGTTGACGTAGATGTCGATGGCCTCGCCGACCTTCCGATCCAGTTCGACGACGGCGCCGCGGCCGAGCTTGAGCAGCTGGCTGACCTCCATGGACGCCTTTCCGAGCACGGCCGAGACCTGGACCGGGATGTCGTAGACGGCCTCCAGGTCCTGCGAACCGCGGGGGAAGTCGCCGAAATCGGCACCGAGATCGGCGGGTTCGAGACCCTCATCATCGGCCGGTGGGGCCTGTGGGGCGGCCGGTTCTTCCAGCTCGTTGAGCTCGAGGTCTTTTTCGTCAGCCATCGGCGTCTCCTCGTCCGGCTTCCCCTGCGTCCGCATCCGGTTCGGACGGCTCGCTGCCGGTGTCGTCGGTCGTTTCGGCGGTGTCGTCGGTGTTGTCGTCGGTGCCGGTGGTGCCGGTGGTGGCAACGGCTTCGGTGCCGTGCCCAGCCGGCTCGGGTCCGGCGTCGGAGCTCAGGTTGCGGTTGACCACCTCGTCGATCTCGCGCCACATCCGCTCGGTGTCGCGGAACGCGCCGCCATCCGACCATTCGACCGCGCAGTCGCCGTCGGCCATCGCGTCGTCGGCGGCGACCGAGATCTCTCCGGCGAAGCTCCGGCTCTCGGCAAGGGCGGCGACCCGTTCGGACACCGCATCCCGCAGCGTGCCGCTGACGCGGATGGTCAGGTGCGGTTCTTCCGCGCAGCGTTCAACGACCTCCGCGATCACGCTCTCGATCTCGTTCAGTCCGTGGTCCCGGTTGAGCGCCGGGAACAACTTGCGGACAACGGCGACGCCGGCGGCCATGGCATCGCGCGACGCCTGTTCGGCGACCCGCTTGCGGTCCTCGAGCAGGGTTTCCAGGCGGCCGACGACCGTCTCCAGGGTTTCGGCGATGCGCCGCTCGGTGGCTTCCGCCGCCTCGGCGATGCCCTGTTCCCGGCCGGCGACCAGGCCCTCTTCCCGCGCCCGGGCGAGGTCCTCCTCGCTGAAGGTCGGAATGTCCTCCTCGGGCTCTTCCTCCTCTTCGGCGGCATCCTCGGCCTCTTCTTCGGGCGGTTCCTCGGCGACCGAAATCTCGTCGAAGTCGCGGTCGAACATGAACTTGCGGATCGTCGCCATGCCGCCGCCCCTCAGTAAACGAGCTCGTCTTCCTCGCCGGACCCGGCGATGACGATCTCGCCGGTGTCGGCCAGGGCCTTGGCGGTGGCAACGATGTTGGCCTGGGCTTCGTCGACCTCGCGCAGTCTGACAGCGCCCATCGCCTCCATGTCTTCCTTCATCATCTTGCCGGCGCGTTCGGACATGTTCTTGAAGAACAGGTCCTTGACCGCCTCGGACGCTCCCTTCAGGGCGGTCGCCAGCTGATCTTTCTCGACCTGGCGCAGCAGCGTCTGGATACCGGCGGCGTCGATGCGCGCGAGGTCGTCGAAGGTGAACATGAGCTGCTTGATGCGGTCGGCGGATTCGCGGTTGCGTTCCTCGAGGGCGGTGAGGAACCGGTTTTCCGTCGAGCGGTCGAGGTTGTTGAAGATGTCGGCCATCATCTCGTGGGAATCGCGCCGCGCCGTGCGCGCGAGGTTGGTCATGAACTCGGTGCGCAGCGTGCGTTCGACGTGGTCGAGGATGTCCTTCTGCACCGTCTCCATGCGCAGCATGCGCATGATCACTTCCATGGCGAAGTTCTCGGGCAGCAGGGCCAGCACCCGCGCCGCGTGGTCGGGCTTGATCTTCGACATCACCACAGCGACGGTCTGGGGGTATTCGTTCTTCAGGTAGTTGGCGAGGACCGCCTCGTTGACGTTGCCGAGCTTGTCCCACATGGTGCGGCCGGCGGGACCACGGATCTCCTCCATGATCTGGTCGACCCGTTCCTTGCCGATGGTCTTCATCAGCAGCCGTTCGGTGGAGTCGTAGGTGCCGACCAGGGACCCGGCGCTGGAAAGCTGGTCGGCGAATTCGACGAACAGACGCTCGACGACGGCGGCGCTGACGGTTCCGAGATTCGCCATGTTCTGAGACAGCTCGCGAATCTCTTCGTCGTCCATCATCTCGAACAGCTTGCCGGCCTGCTCTTCGCTCAGCGCGAGCATGAAGATGGCGGCCTTCTGCGGACCTGTCAGGTTGCGGTAGTCGTCCTTGACCCGAGCCATCGCTCAGCCTTCCCCCGGATTGGTCCGTGCGCCACCCAAGATCATCAGCCCTCGGCGTAGAGCCACGAACGAATGATGGACAGCGCCTCTTCGGGGTGCTTGTCGACGATCTCGCCGACCTTGCGGACTGACGACGCCTTGACCCGCCCCTCGACCTGATCGAGGTCGATCATTTCGTCGAAGTCCTCTTCGCCCGGGCGCTCGCCCGGTGCCGGCATGCCAGGAACGCCCGGCGCTCCCGGAGCCGCCAGCGCCGGCGCGCCGGGTTCGCCGGCAATAATCTGTCCGTCGGGACCTATGGCGGTCGGAATCGCCTCGAACGCCCGCGCCACCAGCGGGCGCACGACCAACAGAATGACCAGAATCAGGACGACCGCCAACACCAGAATCTCGGCGGCGCGCAGGAGGTCGTTCTTGTCGAGGCCGAAGAACAGCTGGAGCTTCTCCTCCTCCGGCTCCGGCGGGTCAGCGAACGGCATGTTGATCACTTCGATGGTATCGCCGCGCTGGGCATCGAAGCCGATGGCACCACGGACCAAGACCGCGTAGCGGTCGATATCTTCCTGGGGGCGGGGCGAATAGGTGCGCGGGCCGTCGTCGCCGGGCCCGTAAATTCCATCGACCAGCACGGCAACAGACAGCCGATTGACGATTCCGACGTCGCGGACGTGGTTGATCACCCGCTTGGTGATCTCGAAGTTCACCGTTTCCTCGGTGCGGCTTTCGGCCGTCGTGGCCCCGCCGCCCTCGCCGGCGGCGAGATCGGCGTCGGGGAGGTTGGTCTGGACCGTGACCGGCGGCGGACCGAGGGACTCACGGCTGGTCGCGGTTTCCTCGATCGTCTGCGTCGACCGCACGACCTGGCCGTCGGGGTCGAAGACCTCCTCGGAGGTGTTGATGCGGTCGAAATCCATGTCCGCGGTCACGTTGGCGCGGACCGAACCGATGCCCACGGTCTTCTCCAGCAACGTCTCGATGGTGCGGGCAAGCCGGTTCTCGAAGTTGCGTTTGCGCTCGTCGGCCTTGGCCGCCATGACCGCCGTGCTGCCCTCGTCCTCGGCGCCTCCCGCCAGCAGCGTGCCGCGGCCGTCGACGATGGAAATCTTGCCGGGCGACAGGCCCGGTACCGCCGAAGCAACGAGATGCTGAACGGCGAGGACCTGGCCGGTGCTGAGGCGGTTCGACCCGCGCATTCTCAAGATCACCGACGCGCTGGGTTCCTGGCGCTCGCGGCTGAACAGTTCGCGCCGCGGCATGACCAGATGGACGCGTGCCGAGTCGACGGCCTCGATGGTGCTGATCGTCCGCCCGAGTTCGCCTTCGAGGGCCCGCACCAGGTTGACGTTCTGCATGAAGTTGGTCGCGCCCAGGGAGTCGGCGCTGTCGAAGATCTCGTAGCCGATGGAGCCGCCGCTGGGCAGTCCGGCGTTGGCGAGCTTCATGCGGGCCTCGGGGACGCGATCGCCGGGAACCAGGACCGTGGCGCCGCCGGCCGCCAGTTCGTAGGGAATTCCGTCGGCCTCCAGCTGCGAGACGATCTTCCCGGAGTCCTGCATCGCCAGATCGCCGTAGAGCAGCTCGTACTGCGGGGACGCCAGGCGTGCGGTCACCCAGACAATGAACGCCACCAGCAGAATGAGGACACCGCCCATGAGCGTGAGGCGGCCGGGACCGATGTTGCGCAAGGCCTGCAGGAAGGCGTCCATGGCGATTCCCTCGTACCGATTTCGCAGGGCCGAACCCAGGCACCCACCCGAGGATGCCAGCGTAGTAAGCGGAGCATGAAGAACTGGTTAACAGCCCGGCAAGATTTGCCTAGCTGGAGTCGGGCCTACGACGCCGGCGGTCCCGACGAATTGCGATAGTGCTTGGTGCGGGTGGTGCGCAGTCCGGAGAGCCCGTGGCGGTCGAACAGCCGCTGCCAGGACAGGAACTCGTCGACCGACAGCGCATAGCGGGCGCAGGCCTCCTCGAGGGTGATGAACCCGGCGCGCACGCCGGCGACGACCTGGGCTTTGCGGCGCGCAACCCAGCGCCGCGTGTCGGGCGGCGGCAGGTCGTCCCAGGTCATTGGGGTTCCGTCTGGTCCGATGACTTCGGAGAAGCGGGCCGGCGGGATGGCGGACGGCGTTTCGCGCCGCGTGGCGGGGGTCGGTTGGATCGCGGGGCGGGGCTTGATCATCGATGTTTCGGTACCGTCTCCAGCGGGCTTCGAGGCGTGGTGTTCTTGATTGCTGGTGACCATAGTCCTGCGCCGTTAAGGAAACGCTAAAGAACACGGTTAAAAAGCGGCTAACTGCCAAGTTTTCTGCCGGTTCCCGCCGTTCGTGCGGTATCGGGGCGGGGGGCCGAAGTGGGTGGTCCCGGTCCGGCCGTGGGGCGACCGAACCGGGACCTTGGGTTGGGACGCGAAGTCCCTGGGTGTGGAGGGTGGGGTAGTGGTGGTGGGGAGCTCGCGTCCACTCCGTAACTTGGCTTCCGGTGTTCTCCTTACTTCCCCTGCTTCGACTAACGTTTCACGTTGACCAGTTCCTCGAGCATCCGGTCGGTGGTCGAGATGATGCGGGTGGCCGCCGTGTAGGCCCGCTGGACGATGATCATGTTGGTGAATTCCTCGCCGATATCGACCGTGGAGGCTTCCAGGGTCGCCTGGATGATCTGGCCGGCGGGGCCGTTGTCGGCGACGCGGAGCGTCGGATCGCCTGACCGCTCGGTCGAGTTCCAGACGTTACCGGTGCGGGATTCCAGGCCGTTGGGGTTGACGAACGTCGCCACCGGGATCTGGAAGATGGTCCGCAGTTCGCCGTTGTCGAACAGCGCCGTCATCAGGCCGTCGGTGGCAATGCTGACGCCTGCGAAGACGCCGAACCGGGCACCGTCCTGCTGGATGAACGTCGGCGTGAACTCGGCGCCGAACTGGGTCATGCCGTCGGCCTCGCCGACCGTCCCGAAGTCGAGGGCGATGCGGTTGACGTCGACGATGCCGTCGCCGTCGAGGTCGACGTTGTTCATGTCGGCCGCGCCGCCGCCGAAGTCGAGGATCGCCATGTTCGCGACATTGAACGACGACGGCAGGCCGTCGCTGTTGAAGATAATCGCGGCGTTGGAGTTGTCACGGTCCTGGACGGTGAAGGTCGCCGTCTGAAGCACTGCCGCATTCGCGTTCGGGTCGACGGCGATGTCGGCCGCGGCGCCGGTGATCAGCAGCGTTTGAAGGTTGCCGGACTTGGCCGCCGCCGGGGTGCCGGCGAGGTCGGCGTTCATTTCGGCAACGAGGTCGGCGACGATCTGGGTGATCGTCCGGCCACCGTCGACCTGGACCTGATCGTCGGCTGCGCCGGTAGCGCCGTTGACGAAGGTGTAGGTGGTGCCGCCGACGATGACACTGGAAAATGCCGCGGGAACGGCGGTGAATTCGAGCTGGCCGATGCTGCGATGCACGGTGCCGGCACTGTCGAACACGGTCAGCACCGTCGTATTTGTCGGCGGCTCGATGGTCAGATCCCACTGGTTCGCCGCCAGCTTGGTGTAGACGAAGCTGACGTCGGTGGCGTTACCGAGTGTGTCGAAGAACTGCACGTCGGTCTTGTGGGTATCGCCGACCGCGTCGTTGGCCGGCAGGTTGGCGCCGATCGCGATGTTTTGGGTTTCCGCCGCGCTGCCACCGACACGGGCCAGGTTCACCGTTTCCAGGAAGTCGGTGGAGATGATGTTCTGGTTGGTCAGGCCCGCCGTGCTGCCCGTCGGCAGGATCACGTCACCGGCGGCATCGGTCGGCCACGCCTGCAGGTAGAAGCCGCCGGTGTTCCTGAGGAAGCCCTCGTTGTCCTGGAAGAACGAGCCCGAGCGGGTGAACAGGAACTGATTGTTGATCGTCGGCCGGCTGGATTCGTTGACGACGAAGAAACCCGAACCCGAGACGCCGATGTCGGTCTGCGAGGTCGACGACTGCAACAGTCCCTGGACGTCGTTCTGCTGCTTCGGCCGGGACTGCACGCCGCCCGCGGAGTAGAACGTCACCGAGGTCTGCTTGGTGACCAGGGTCTGGAAGTCGACCTGGACGTTCTTGTAGCCGACGGTGTTGACGTTAGTGATGTTGTCGGCGATCGCGCTCATGCCGCTGGACTGCGCCACCAGTCCGGACACGCCCGATGTCAGTGCACCGAACAGACTCATGCTGCGTCTCCTTCAGTCTCCTGGACCCGGGCGGCGCGCTCGGCACGCCCCAGGCCGCCCGGCGACCCCAACCGCCGTATGGTCGTCATTCCTCCACCTCGAGATCGGTTTCCTGCTCCGGTTCCTTGACCGAAAGCACGCTTTCCATGGGCACGGTGATGTCGCCCATGAACAGGAACACCTCGTTGTCCTCGACCGCCGCCGCGGTGACGCGGCCGAAGGTCGTGGTCAGGACGTCGATCAGGGTGCCGTCGGCACGCTGCGCCGAAACGGTGACCGTGTAGGCTCCGTCCGGCTGCGGGAAGCCGAGGGTGTCCAGCCCGTTCCAATCGAACTTGTGACGGCCGGCGCCGGTCGCGCCCTCGCCGACGAACACCACGCGCCCCGTCGCGTCCTGGATGGTGATCGTCGTGCTTTCCGAATTCTCGTTGAACGAGTAGGTGAACTCGGCAGAACCGTTCTCCAGCGGCACCGCGCTGCCGACCGCCTCGGCGAACTTGCCGAGGTAGTTGACCATCACCGCAACCTGCTGGTTCTGCTCGACCGCGAGCAGGTTCTCCAGGTGGGAGTTCTGCTGGATCTGCTGTTCGACGGTGGCGAACTGCACGAGCTGCGAAGTGAACTCGGTGGTGTCCATCGGGTCGAGCGGGTCCTGGTGCTGCAACTGGGTGAGCAGCAGATTGAGGAACTTGTTGAGGTCGTCCTCGAGCTGCGTCTGATCGACGACGGCCTGCTGGCCCGCAGCCGCATCCGTCGTCGAGACACCAGAAAGGATCATCTGCCAAGCTCCGCCCTACGCCGGCTCAGGCCCGAATGTCGACCCGGCCGCGGCCGCGCATGCCGGCATAGAGATTGCCGACCTCGGCCGCCGGCAGGTCGCCGTCTTCCCCGGACCCGTCCTCGGCATCCGGCGATGCGTCGGCATTGGCCGTCGCCTTGCTGCCTTCGCCGCCCTGCTCCTCGTGGCTGCGCAGGTTGAAGGTCAGGCTGCCGGAATCGGTCTGGAAGCCGGCCTCCTGCAGCGCGCGTTCGAGGCTGCGGGAGTCGTTCTTCAGCATCTCGTACGTGTCGCGGTTGTCGGCCGTAACGACGGCGGAGACGCGGCCGTCCTGGGCCATCTCCAACTGCACCTCGATGCGCCCCAGCGTCGGCGGCTTGAGCTGGATATGGATGCGGTCGAGGCCGGCGCTGATCGCCTTGGTGATGTTGACGGTGATGGTGTCGAACACCGCCCGCTGGTTGGGCAGCGTGCGCTGGGCGGCGGCAGCTTGGTTGGCCTGGGCCGCCTGAGACTGCTGGGTGTTCGACGTGCCGCCCGGTGCGGTCGTGCCCGCTTCGCCACCGGCGGCCGTGCCATGGCTGGCGGTGGTGCCCGCCTGCAGTCCCGACACGGTCGGTGCCTTGGCGCCGCCCGCCTGGGCGAGCAACTGACCCTGGGCCTGAGCCTGGCCTTGCCCCGTCTGCGCGCCCGGCTGCTGCATCTGCGCGCCGGCAGCCGCCTGCTGGGCCGCCTGATGCAGGCTCGGCCCTTGGGCGCCGGGGCCGACGCGCGGGTTCGCCGGGGCCTGCTGGTTCTTGCCGTCGCCCGTGCCCAGCGCCGCTTCGGCGGTCAGCGTCGAGGTCGGGCGCGACACCAGGGTTTCCGCCTCGCTCGACACATTGACGTTGATCTTGGTCGGCTGGTCGACGCCGATCGCCTTGCCCAGTTCGGCGGCCTGCCGGGCGGCAGCGTTTGCCGCCGGCGCCTGCTGGGCCTGTGCCCGGCCTTGGGCCGGGGTCTTGGCATCGCCGTCGCCCGCTGCGTTCTGGCCGTGGGTGTTCTTGCCGTCGCGACCGGCATTGCCTTTTGCCGCAGCGGCCGCATCCGGGTCGATCTCGCCGACCGCGGAACCGCTTGATGCCGCCGCGTCGGCGGCCTGGGTGCCGGCGAACGCGCCGTTCCGGGAGACCGTGCGCACGGCGCCGAGCGAAGCGGCCACCGCCGTTTCCTGCCCGCTGCCGTCACCGGCGCCGGCGTCCTCGCCGGTGCCCTGGGGGTTGCCCTCATTGGTGCCGTCGGAGCCGGACCCGTCACCCTTGGCGTTGGCGGCCTCGGAAGCCGAATCGTCCGACGGGCGGTCGCCGACGCCATCGCCGGAGCGGGTTTCGCCGCCTTCGACCCGCCGCGGCGCTTCCCGTTCGCGCGGCCGGTCGTCGGGGCGGTCGACGCGCTGGGCGTCCGGCCTGCGATCGCCACGGTCGTATTCACCGGAATCGCCGCGGCTGCGATCGTCGTCCCGGTGCCGGGACCCGCCGTCGTCGATGTCGTTCTCGCGCGCCGCCGGATTGAGGGTGTCCGAGTTCAGCGCCACGTTGGACATGTCGCTTCGGTTGTGGGCCTCCTTCTCGAGGCGCAGCGTCGTGCTTTGCACCAGCTCCTCGAAGGCCAGCATCCCGAACAGCCCACCTTGGGCCTTCTTGCTGTTCGGCGTGAAGTCGCCCTGAGAGACGACTTCCATGTTGCGCGATTTGATCGACAGGTCGTCCATGGTGCAGCGGTCCCCAAGAATCAGCGCAATTCGTCGAAGCGACCCGAACAAACGCCGGGCCAAGTTGCCGGGCGGGCGCTAACCCTATGAAAAATTGCGATTTCAGGAATGTCGTTCGGCACGGCGCCGGGCACACGGCGTGCCATGGCGGCAAAAATTGCCACGCCCGCGGGGCATTTTGTGCCGGCGGTCGCCCACCCGTTTGACAACCGACCGGCGTTGCCCGACGCTGGCGGCGTCAGGCGCTAACGGCGACGAGCACAGGATGTCGGAGCGAGGGTCGGCCGGCGAGGCACGGGGGGGCGCACACGCGGTCGGGTTCGTGTTCGCCCGCGGCGGCTCCAAAGAGCTTCCGGACAAAAACCTCCGAGAGGTCGGCGGCCGGTCGCTGGTCGCCCGGGCGGTCATGGCGGCCCGCGAGGCTGTGTCCCTGGACCGCGTCGTGGTGTCGACCGATTCGCCGGCCATAGCCGACGCGGCGCGGCACTGCGGCGCCGAAGTGCCGTTCCTCCGCCCGACCGAGCTGGCCGCCGACGACACGCCCGAGTGGTTGGCCTGGCGCCACGCCCTGGATGCCGTCGAAGCGGACGCCGGGCAGCCGATGGATGTGTTCGTCAGCGTCCCGCCGACCGCGCCGCTGCGCTTGCCCTCGGACATCGACGCCTGCGTGGCGCGGTTTCTGGAGGGCGAGTTCGACGCCGTGGTGACGGTGACGCCGGCGGCGCGAAATCCGTGGTTCAACATGGTCGTCGTCGATGCCGATGGTCTGGCCCGACGGGTCATCGAGCCGGACGCCTCGATCAAACACCGCCAAGCGGCGCCGGTCGTCTTCGATCTGACCACGGTGTGCTACGCCGTGCGGCCGGCGTTCATCCGGGAGGCCGATGGGCTGTTCGACGGCCGTGTCGGCGTCGTCGACGTGCCGGCCGAGCGGGCGCTGGATATCGATACGCCGTTCGATCTGCGGATCGCCGAAGCCGTCTGCGGAGAGGCGGCGCGATGACCACCGATCGGCTGCAGCAGATGATGGACATGTCGGGCCGGGTCGCGCTCATCACCGGGGGTGCCGGCCATGTCGGTCGGGCGGCGGCGGCAGCCCTCGCCGAGCTTGGCGCCGACGTCGCGCTGGCCGATCTTGCCGATGCGCGGCCGGCCGCCGAGGCCGTGGCCGACGAGTTCGGTGTGCGGGCATGCGCCCTCGACGTCGACCTGGCCGACGACACCGCGGCACGGGATCTGCCGGCACGGACGGTCGATGAGCTCGGCCGACTCGACGTTGTCGTCGCGGCCGCCGCCTTCGTCGGCACCTCGGCTCTGGAAGGCTGGGCGGTGCCGTTCGAAGAGCAGGACCCGTGGAGCTGGCGCGCGGCGCTCGACGTCAATCTGACCTCGGTCTTCCTGACCATCCAAGCCGCCGCGCCGCTGCTCAAGGACAGCGGAAACGGCAGCATCGTGATGGTGTCGTCGATCTACGGCATGGTCGGACCGGATTTGCGCCTCTACGACGGCACCAACATGGGCAGCCCGGCTGCCTATGCCGCGGGGAAAGGGGGACTGATCCAGTTCACCCGGTGGCTGGCGACGGTGCTGGCTCCTGACGTTCGAGTTAATGCCGTCTCGCCGGGCGGGCTGTTGCGCGACCAGCCGCCGGAATTCGTCCATCGTTACGTGGACCGGGTGCCCTTGGGGCGCATGGGGGCCGAAGATGACATCAAGGGCGCCATCGCCTTTCTGGCCAGCGATCTCTCGGCCTATGTGACGGGCCACAATCTCGTCGTCGACGGAGGCTGGACGGCGTGGTAGCGCCGGTAGCGATCGCCGGCCGGCCGGTCGGACCCGATGCACCGTGTCTGGTGATCGCCGAAGCCGGCGTCAATCACGACGGCGACATGGACCGCGCCGAGGCCCTGGTCGATGCCGCCGCCGACGCCGGCGCCGATGCGGTGAAGTTCCAGACGTTCCGGGCCGAAGCCCTGGCGACCGTCGACGCTCCCAAGGCGGCCTACCAGCGGAGGGGCGACGACGGCGACGAGAGCCAGTACGCGATGCTGCGCAGGCTCGAGCTGGACGAGAGAGACCACCGGCGTCTCGCCGCACGTGCGGCGGACCGCGGACTGATCTTCCTGTCGTCGCCGTTCGACCGGGCCAGCGCTGATCTCCTGGAGCGCCTGGACGTTGCCGCGTTCAAGGTGCCTTCGGGGGAGCTGACCAACCTGCGGCTGCTGGCCTACATCGCGGCGAAGGGGCGGCCGATGATCATCTCCACCGGCATGGCGACCATGGGCGAGGTGGCGGATGCGATGAAGTCCATCGGTGGGGCCGACGGCCCCCCGGTCGTGCTGCTCCATTGCGTCAGCGCCTATCCGGCGAAACCGGCCGATTGCAACCTCTCGACGATGGCCTCGCTGGCGCAGCGCTTCGACGTCCCCATCGGCTGGTCCGACCATACCCTCGGCGCGGAGGTTTGCCTTGCCGCCGTTGCGCTTGGCGCGGTGGTGGTCGAGAAGCACCTGACCCTCGACCGCAAGGCGCCCGGGCCCGACCACGCGGCATCCATGGAGCCGGATGACTTCGCCGCGCTGGTACGGGGGATTCGCGCGGTCGAAAGCGCCACGGGCGACGGGGTCAAGAAGCCCGCCGCAGCGGAACGCGAGATCGCCGGCGTCGCCCGCCGCAGCCTGGTCACCGTCCGGGCCATCGCCGGCGGCGAAGCGCTGGCCTCCGACGCCGTCGTCGCGCGCCGGCCCGGCACGGGGATTCCGCCGGCCCAACTGGACCGCTATCTCGGCCGGCGGCTGAAGGCGGCGGTGGCCTCGGCAACGGTGCTGCGCCCGGAGATGTTCGAATGAGCGCGCCCCGCCGCGTCGCCGTGGTCACCACCAGCCGCGCCGATTTCGGCCTCTATCGGTCGCTGTTGCGCCGGCTCGACGCGGATAACGGCATCGAGCTTCAGTTGGTCGTCGGTGGCATGCATCTGGCGCCCGAGTTCGGCTACACGGTCCGCGCCATCGAGGACGAGGGGTTCGAGATCGCCGATCGGGTTGAGCTGCTGGTGTCGTCTGACACGCCCGCCGGTACGGCGGCATCGATGGGCCTGGGTGTCATCGGCTTCGGCAAGGCTTTCGAGCGTCTGCAGCCGGACATTGTCGTCGTCCTCGGTGACCGGTTCGAGATGCACGCGGCAGCCGCCGCGGCGCAGCCGTTCCGGGTCGCCGTGGCCCACATCCACGGCGGAGAACTGACGCTCGGCGCGATGGACGACGCCCTGCGCCATTCGATGACCAAGATGGCGCACTTGCATTTCGTCTCCACCGAAACCTACGCGCGCCGCGTCGCCCAGATGGGCGAGGAATCGTGGCGGATCGTCGTTTCGGGGGCGCCGGGGCTCGACAATCTGGCGCTTGTCGAGCCGCTGACCGGCAAGGGCCTGGAGGTGCGCCTGGGCCTGGCGCTCGATCCGCCGCCGCTGATGGTGACCTATCATCCGACGACCCAGGAGGCGGTCGACGTCGAGACGGAGACCCGGGAGCTGCTTGATGCGATCGCCGCGGTCGGGCTGCCGGCGGTGTTCACCGCGCCCAACGCGGATCACGGTGGACGGCGGCTGCTGGAGCTGATCCGTGCCTTTGTCGCCGATCACGACCATGCGGTGCTGGTGGATTCGCTCGGCACCGAAGCCTATTTCGGCCTGATGGCTTCGGCGGCGGCGATGGTCGGCAACTCGTCCAGCGGCATCATCGAGGCGGCCTCGTTCCACCTGCCGGTGGTCAACGTCGGCGGCCGCGAGGAGGGCCGGCTGCGGCCCGAAAACGTCATCGACGTTCCCGGCGAGCGGCATGCCATTGCCGGCGGCATCCGCCGCGCCGTCGATCCGGCGTTCCGCGCCGGCCTGGCGGACCTCCGCAACCCCTACGCCGGCGATCGTCCGGCCGCCGAAATCATTCACCGGACCCTTGCCGAGGCGGTCATCGACGACGCGCTGATTAAGAAAGCCTTCGTCGACATCCCGGAACCGGCGCCCGAGACGTCCTGACCGCCGGGCGGCGTCGCTCCTTCAGGGAAAGGTCATCGTCCTCCGGCGGAGCGCGACCCCGAGACGACTGGGCGGGGCCGCCGAACCACCAACTGCGGACGCCAATCATTTTCATCTCATGATCGCGTTAATATAAAGTTTTTTGCCTATTGGTTGAGTCCCCAAAGCGACCATGATAGGCTCGTCCAACGCCGTCTTCCCAAGTGGTTCGGGGCCTTGGGACGTCTGCGGCGGCGCGCGGACAGGGGTCATCATGGGAAGTACGCTCAGCGGCGGTTCGGGGTTCGACTGGCTGGTCGGCGACCTCGGCGCTGACACGTTTTCGCTGGGTGGCAGCTTCGGTGTCGACATCATCGACGTGGGCGCCGGTGCCGGGGAGTCCGGCCTCGACGTCGTTCAGTTGTCCGGCCACTACTGGGAGAACACCCTCGAATACCGGATGGGCGACCATTTCGTCATCGTCGACACGACGACCGGCGATCTCGCGGTCATTCTCGACTTCTACGACGGCGCCTCATCGGCCATCGACCACCTGTCATACCCCAGCATCTATGGCGGCACGGAGACGTGGGCCCCCACCGACGATGACGATTTCGACGGCGTCCTCGACATTCACCAGGTCATCCGGCCGACGTTCGGTACCGATGGCGGAAATACCATCACCGCGCCGAACACCACCTACGGGGAAGTCGTCTACGGCGGTCTCGGCAACGACACCCTGACCGGCAACAGCCAGTACAGCATCCTCTCCGGCGGCGGCGGCAACGACACGCTCATCGCGGGGCCGGGGATCTACGATACCGTTCTGATCGGCGGCAGCGGCGGCGACACCTACCGCGTCACTTCCGGACGCATCGGGTTGATCTCCGATCTCGGGTCCTCGTCTGGCGACCGGCTCGAAGCCTCCGGTGTCTCCCTGAGTTCCTCAAACCTCGTGCTCGCCACCATCGACGGCCGGCACCTGTTCCTCGGCGACGCCGGCAACAACACCAACATCATCGTCTTCGACTGGCAATACTCGGTGAACCGGATCGAGACCTACGTCCTCGGCAGCGCCACCTACAGCTACGCGTACATGTCCTCCTACGTGACGACCAGCGGCACACCCGACTTCACATGGGAGGCACTCGGCATCTCCACGGCTTTCATGGAAGCCACCCTGGATTTCTATCGCGAGCTCGATGGTGACGACGTCGGGCCCGATTTCAATGCCTTCGCCGGCGGAACTTCGGCCAGCGAGACGGTCCAGGGGTTCTCCGGCGACAACGTCATCCTCGGCGACACCGGCAACGACACCCTGATCGGCCGCGGCGGCAACGACCGCTATCTGTTCCGCACCGGCGACGGCGACGACCGCGTCGACGGGATCACCGGCGCGTCGCTGGGCGAGAGGGACATTCTGCAGTTCGCTCCCGGAATCGCCGCCGAAGACTTGTCGATCAGCGTCAGCGGCAACGACCTGGTCATCGACTACACCGCGAGCGACAGCATCCGTGTGCTCGGCTGGTACGGCAGCCAGTCCAATCTCGCCCGCCAGCTCGACGTCGCGTTCTTCGGTGGCGGCAGCCACGCGCTGCTGATCGACACGTCCGGAACAGCGGGCGCCGATTTGCTGTTCGGCACGGTGGCGGCCAGCACCTTTGCAGCCGGAGGCGGCAACGACACCGTCTACGCCGGGGGCGGCAATGACACGCTCGACGGCGGCAGTGGCAACGACTTCCTGGACGGCGGTTCCGGCAACGACGTGTTCATGTACACCGGCGCGGTAACGGACGACGACACCATCACCGACAGCTCGGGTACCGACACCATCCAATTCGACGGCATCGATCCGTTCGCAACCGTCAGCCAAGTGGCTCGGATCGGCAGCGACCTCGTGTTCGACTTCGCCGCCGGCGGTTCTCTGACCTTCGCCAGCTTCTTCTCAGGCTCCGCGATCGAGACGCTGTCCTACGACGGAACGTCCTACGCCCTCGATCAGGGCTTCACCGGCACGGCAAGCTTCGAATCCTTCCTCGGGGTCGGCGGCGAACACATCGTTGGTTCCGACGGCGTCGATGACGATCTCGTCGGAACCGACTACGGCGACACCATCGAAGGTCTCTCCGGGAACGACGAACTATTCGGCGAGAATGGCGACGACACCCTGTTCGGTGGTACGGGCGACGACACGTTGGCCGGCGGCGCCGGCGACGACACCGTCGATGGCGGCGATGGCAACGACCTGATCGTCGGCGGTTCGGGCGCTGGCGACGACGACTATTCGGGCGGAACCGGGTTGGACACCGTGACCTACGCCAGCGCCACCACGGGCGTGGCGGTGGATCTGGATACCGGCTCGGCGGCGGGACTACAGATCGGCACCGACAGCCTGAGCGGCATCGAGCACGTCATCGGCGGATCGGGACACGACGTGCTGACCGGCGACAGCGGCGCCAACCATCTGGCCGGGTCCGCCGGGAGCGACACGCTGTGGGGCCGCGGCGGGAACGATACCCTGGACGGCGGTACCGGCAACGACACTTATGTCTACACCAGCAGCGACGGCGCGGACACATTGGTCGACGCCAGCGGCATCGACCTTGTCTCGTTCGCAGGTCCCGGCATCCTTGAAAGCATCCGTCGTGATGGTAACGACCTTGTGTTCGATCTCTCGGACAGTGGCGCGCCGCGGATCGAGAACCACTTCGCGGGCAACCAGATTGAGCAGGTCAGCGACAACGGCAAGGTCTACAACCTCCTGATCAGCCTCTCGGGCGGCGACGGCCACGACGCCATTGTCGGCACGGACAGTGGCGAAGTGATGAACGGCTACGGCGGCGACGATGTGCTGTTCGCCAATGGTGGCAACGACACGATCTATGCCGGCGATGGCGGTGACGGGGTTTACGCCGGAGATGGCGACGACACGATCGATGGCGGCAGCGGCAATGACCTCTTGGTAGGCGGTATTGGCGACGACCTGTTCGTCGTCTCAGGAGCGCTGACCGACCACGATTACATCATAGACAGCGATGGCGCCGACACGATCCACTTCGACGGTATCGATCCGTTTGCCGCGGTCAGCCTGGTGACACGCGTCGGCAGCGACCTCGTTTTCGATTACGCGGCCGGCGGCTCGCTGACATTCGTCGATTTCTTCTCAGGGTTCGCGGTCGAAACGCTGACGTACGACGTCGCCTCCTTCACCCTAGACCAGGACGTCACCGGCACGGCCAGCTTCGAGGATTTTCTCGGCATCGGGGGCGGCGGGCAACACATCCTCGGTTCGGATGGCGTCAACGACAATCTCGTCGGAACCGACTTCGGTGACACCATCGAAGGCCGCGGCGGCGACGACACGCTGTCGGGCGGCGGCGGCGACGACACACTCGACGGCGGTTCCAACAACGACACGCTCATCGGTGGCACGGGCGACGACATCCTGGACGGTGGCTCCGGCGATGATCGGTTCGTCATCTCCGGCGCGTTGACGGACTCCGACACGATCACCGACAGCTCGGGCGCCGACGCAGTCCTCTTCGACGGAATCGACCCGTTTGCCGCGGTTGGCCAGGTGGCCCGGATCGGCAGCGACCTTGTGTTCGACTACGTCGCCGGCGGCTCGTTGACCTTCGACGGCTTCTTCTCGGGTTCCGCGATCGAGACGCTGACCTACGACGGGACGTCCTACACCCTCGATCAGGGTTTCACCGGCACGGCCAGCTTCACCGACTTCCTCGGGGATCATAACCAGCGGGCAGCACATCGTCGGTACGGACGGCGCCGACAATCTCGTCGGCACCATCTACGGCGACACCATCGAAGGTCTCGACGGGAATGATTCTCTGGCAGGGGGTGGCGGCGACGACACACTCGACGGCGGCTTGGGCGACGACACTCTCGACGGCGGAGAAGGCGACGACACACTCGATGGCGACTCCGGCGACAATACCCTGTCAGGCGGCGGCGGCAAAGACACGCTGGAGGGCGGTTCGGGCCGGGACCGCCTCGACGGCGGAGAGGGTGACGACTCTCTCGACGGCCGCTATGGCGACGATACCCTCGACGGCGGAAGCGGCGACGATTCGCTGGATGGCAACTACGGCCACGACGTCCTGAATGGCGGCTCGGGTGACGACGATCTTCTGGGGAGTTACGGGGACGATACCCTGCTCGGCGGCGCAGGTAACGACGCGCTCTATGGGAGTTTGGACGACGATACGCTGTACGGGGAGGACGGGAACGACGGACTCGAAGGCTCGTTTGGTGACGACCTGCTGATCGGCGGGCTCGGCAGCGACCGGCTTTGGGGGCACAACGGTGACGACACGCTTGACGGGGGCACCGGCGACGACACTCTCGACGGCGGCGGCGGCACCGACCTGTTCGTGTTCTCGGGCGCGTTGACGGACCACGACGTCCTTAAAGGCGGCGGCAGCGGCGACATCCTCCGTTTCGACGGCGTCGACCCGTTCGCGGCAGTGAGCCAAGTCGCCCACGTCGGCAACGATCTCGTGTTCGATTTGACGGCCGGCGGGTCGTTGACCGTCCGCAACTTCTTCTTCTATGAGCCGATCGACACTCTGACGTATGGGGCGTCCACGTACACGCTCGATCAGAGTTTCACCGGTACGGCGAGCTTGATCGAATTCCTCGGCGGCAAGCATGTCGTCGGCACGAACGGCGCCGACCACCTCGTCGGTACCGACTATGACGACACGCTCGAAGGCCTTGGCGGTGACGACACGCTGGACGGCGGCGGCGGCAGCGACCGCGCCGTGTTCTCCGGTTCGATGGCCGACTACAGGTTCGAGGTACTGGCTGCGGGTGCCTTCGTTGACCATCAGGTCGCCGATGGCCAGGGCGGTACCGGCCGCGACCAGCTGATCGGCATCGAGACCCTGCGTTTCGCCGACGGCGACGTCGGCGTGGCGGTCGGTACGGCGCCGCCGGATGTTCCCGTACTGACCCTGTCGGGCGGCGGCGGCGACGACGTGATCAACGGCGGCCAAGGCAACCAGTCGATCACCGGCGGTGCCGGAAACGACGTGCTTTCCGGGGGTGTGGGCAATGATTTTCTCCAGGGCGGGAACGACCACGACACCCTGGTCGGCGGCGCGGGCGACGACACGCTGGACGGCGGCGCCGGCGACGACCTGTATGTGTTCTCCGAGGCGCTGACGGAGTCCGACATCATCATCGAGACCTTCGGCGCCGACACCATCCAGTTCGAAGGATTCGACCCGTTTGCGACCGTGAGCCAGGTGGCGCACGTCGGGAACGATCTGGTGTTCGACTTCTCGACGGGTGGTTCACTGATCGTCGACAATTTCTTTTCCGGATTCGCCGTCGAGACGCTGACGTACGACGGTTCCTCCTACACGCTCGATCAAGGCTTCACGGGCACGGCGGGCTTCGCGGACTTCCTCGGCGAACCCAATGGGCAACATATCGTCGGTACGTCCGGCGATGATTGGCTGACCGGTGGCGGCGGCGGCGACACCATCGACGGCGACTTCGGTGACGACACCCTCGAGGGCGGAAGCGGTAGCGACACGCTGAACGGCGAATACGGACACGACACCCTGCGCGGCGGCGACGGCAACGACGTGCTCACGGGATATGGGGGAAACGACACGCTGTTTGGCGACGATGGTGCCGACGACCTCGACGGCGGCTACGACCACGATCGCCTGTTCGGCGGCGCTGGCGCCGACACGCTTGACGGTGATAGCGGCAACGACACCCTGGATGGAGGCAGCGGTAGCGATACGCTCGACGGCAATTCCGGGAATGATCTCCTCTTCGGCGGTTCCGGCGACGATACGCTCGATGGGTATGAAGGCCACGACACGCTATATGGCGGTGACGGCAACGACACGCTCGAGGGCGATCACGGCAATGACACTTTGGACGGCGGCGCCGGCGACGACACGCTCGATGGGTACCACGGCAACGACGTTCTGTTCGGCGGCAGCGGCAACGACAGGCTAATCGGATATCACGACAGCAATACCCTGGACGGTGGTGACGGCAACGACACGATCGAAGGCGGTCAGAACGATGACCTGTTCATCATCTCCGGTGCGCTGACGGAGTCCGACATCATCATCGAGACCTTCGGCGCCGACACCATCCAGTTCGAAGGATTCGACCCGTTTGCGACCGTGAGCCAGGTGGCGCACGTCGGGAACGATCTGGTGTTCGACTTCT
>Ga0209568_1000058_pt1 | contig 39648 bp, 32 predicted proteins | sample WorMetOlspDAHAB2_FD_187406 | JGI IMG/M metagenome (GOLD analysis project Ga0209568, IMG submission 187406) | Marine gutless worms symbiont microbial communities from Max Planck institute for Marine Microbiology, Germany - Olavius sp. DAHAB.2... ...
GGGTAATCTCCTTCACAGGGTCGCTATGCCCTAAAAAGACATCCAGCCTGTAGCCTATCCGCCTCTCCCAACACTCTATCAGAGCCAGGATGCATGGCCGTTCACGCCCCATTCATACCGCCTCCTTCCTGGCCGTCTCGGCCATGCAACGGGTCGGCGGCCACATCCGCATGGAGCTGGTGGTCCGCAAGCTGGACGGCCGCACGCTCTGGTTCGTGGAACTCATGGGCACGCTCATCGCCCTCTTCATCATCGTGGTGCTGCTCTACTACAGCTCCACGGCCCTGGTGCGCGCCTTCGAGCTCGGTGATTCCACCATCGATAGGGAGCTGCCCACCTGGCCGTCGAAACTCTGGGTGCCGGTCGCCTTCTCGGTGCTGATCCTGCGCCTGGTTGTGCAGACCTTCGGCTATTTCCGGCTGTTGATCACGCCCGACGCGCCGCCCATCGGCGTGCCCATCATGGCGGAGATCTCGGAGATCGCCGAGAAGGAGATCCACGACGCCTTCGGCGACGATGAGGAGGAAGTGCACTCCATGAACGGACTGAACGTCGAACACGATAAGGCCGTCGGCCACGAGGAGAAGAGCGATGGATGATCTGACAATCGGCATTATCGGCTCGGGCATCCTCATGGGGCTCGTGCTGCTGGGTGTCAGGGTGGTCTACGCCTGCGCCTTCATCGGCCTCCTCGGCCTGGTCAGCATCGTCGGCTGGACGGGGGGTGCGGGCAACGCCGGCATGATCCCCTATGCCAAGGGCACCATCTACGCCCTTTCGGTGCTGCCCATGTTCATCCTCATCGGTTTCCTGGCCTACCACGCCGGGATGACCGAGAAGCTGTTCGACGCGGCCAGAAAATGGTTCGGCTGGGTGCCGGGGGGGGGCTTGCGGTCTCCACGGTGTTTGCGACGGCCGGTTTCGCGGCGGTCTCAGGCGCCTCGACGGCCACCGCGGCGGTGTTCTCGCGCGTCGCCATCCCGGAGATGCTCCGCTACAACTACTCGCCCCGCCTGGCGGCGGGGGTGGTGGCGGCCGGCGGCACGCTGGCGTCCCTGATCCCGCCCAGTGCCATCCTGGTCATCTACGCCATCATCGTCGAGCAGTCCATCGGCCGGCTGTTGATCGCCGGCTTCATCCCGGGCGTCGTCTCGGCGCTGATCTACGCGGCGCTGATCATCTTCATGGCCATGCGCAACCCGGAAATGGGCCCGGCCGTGGGCGGCTTCACCTGGGGCGAACGCATCAAGAGCCTGCCGGGCACCTTCCCGGTGGTGTTCGTCATCGTCACCATCTTCTTCTCCATGTACGCCGGCTGGGCGACGCCCACGGAAGCCGGCGCGGTGGGCTCCTTCGTGGTCTTCGTCATGGCCTTGGTGGGGGGCATGAAATGGCCGACGCTCCGCGAAGCGCTTTTGGAGACGGCCAGGCTGGCGGTGATGATCTTTTCGCTGGTCTGGGGCGTGCTCATCTACGTGCGCTTCATGGGTTACGCGGAACTGCCGGCGGTGTTCGCCGACTGGGTCGTCAACCTGCCGCTGCCACCCCTGGTGACCATGATCTGCATCCTCCTGTTCTACGTGATCCTGGGAATGTTCATGGACGCCATCGGCATGCTGTTGCTGACCCTGCCGGTGGTCTACCCGGCGGTCATCGGCTTGGGTTACGACCCCATCTGGTTCGGCATCGTGGTGGTGAAGATGGCGGAGGTCTGCCTGATCACCCCGCCCATCGGACTGAACTGCTACGTGGTGGCGGGGGTCAGACCGGACATCCCCTTGCAGGAGGTGTTCCGGGGGATCGGTCCGTTCTTCATCGCCGACGTGATCACGCTGGGCGTGTTCCTGGCCTGGCCGGAAGTCATCACCTGGCTGCCGGACCTGATGATCAACCCGACCTGAACGGCGCTGCCCTACTGGCGCCGGGTGTTCTCTCCCGTTCACCCGGCGTTGTCCCCGCAGCGTCGGAATGGAGGCCGCCGCCGGTGTGTGTCCCGGCGGCGATCCTTCGTCGTCCGCGGCCTACTGAATGCCCGCCGGTGGACGACAGCCCCGACCATAGGGTCAACGGCCCGGGCTGTCACCCTTTCTTAACGGCAGTACATGATCTGCGGCGGCCCGGCGTCGGTGATGTCACCGGCGTCGTGAGCGTGGTAAATGCGGTCGATGGATGCGAAATAGGCGCCACCCTCGCACATGGGACAGGGCCGCCCGCCGCTGGCATACATGACGCAGCCGGCCAGGTCGCGGCGCCCGAGGCGGCGGGCCGCATCCTGGATGGCCTCGATCTCCGCATGGGCCGTCGGATCGCCCTTCACGGCGGACCGGTTCCAGCCCTCGCCGATGATCCGGCCGCGCCTGACGACGACGGCCCCGTAGGGGGTGCCTTCGCCCCGCGCCGTGCCGGTATTAGCCAGCTGGATGGCCCGGGCCATGAAGGCCCGGTGGAAAGGCTCCGGCGGTTGCCAGGGTTCCACAGCCCAGGCGCTGCTTGGCCGCCACAGGGCCGCCGCACCGGCGGCGGCCAGGAAGCGGCGCCTCAGCATCGTTGGTAACGGGGCCGACCCGCCTCTTCCAGCCGCACCCCGTGGACCATGCCGTCCAGGCCGGCCCAGTAGGCGGCGGTTTCGCACATGGGGCAGGGCCGCGACGTGGAGACCAGGATGCAACCCGAAAGATCGGCGGACTTCAGGTTCCGGACGGCGTCGCGGATCGCCTCCATCTCGGCATGCGCCGTGGGGTCGCGCCCGGTGACCACTCGGCTCGGCGCGGCACCGACGATCTCGCCGTCCTTCACCACCACCGTCCCGTAGGCCTGGTCGCCGTTCTCCTTGGCCCGGCGGCGCATGACCCGGGCCTGCTGCATGAAGGTCTCGTACCCGCCGCTCACTCGCCGGCGTCCAGGCCCTGGGTTTCGTTGCCGCTGAGGCCCAGCATCCACATCCAGGCGAGCACCGCGCCCTTCAGCCGCGGCAGGAACGCGAACATGAGCACCAGGGTCAGCGGCAACCACAGGCTCAGGTGCACCCAGGCCGGCGGGCCGATGAATTTCTCCGTCAGGACCAGCAGCGGCACGATGATGTGGCCGACCACGACGATGGTCAGGTACGGCGGGAAATCGTCGGCCCGGATGTGGCCGAATTGGGCGGCGCAGGCGCCGCAGGCCTCGATGGGCTTGAGATAGGCGCGGTAGACGGGTCCATCGCCGCAACTCGGGCAGCGTTTCCTCAGGCCCCGCCAGATGGTGGTCCAACGGAAACCCGGGGGCGGCGTCGCGTTCTCGTTCATCTTCGGCCTTTCAGGTGCCATGCGCCTTGGGGTCGCGGACGTTCAGATAGATGCCGGCGCAGATCAAAAGGGCGCCCGCCACCAACCACACCTCCAGCGCCTCGCCGTAGGCTATGTAACCGACCAGGGCGATCAGCGGCAAGCGCAGAAAACCCATGTTAGTGACGGCGGCAGCCTCGGCCAGGCGCATGGCCCGGGCGGTGCAGTAGTGTGCCGTCAGGCCGGTGAGCCCGACCAGCACCAGCCAGGGCCAGTCGCCGGCGGCCGGCCAGCGCCAGTCCTCCAGGGCCGGCAGGAAGGCCAGCGGCAACTGCACGGCCATCATGTAGAACAGGATACAGAGCGGTGAGTCGCGGAGTGCCAGGAAGCGCACCGAGGTGAGCGCCACGGCATAGCCGAAGCCCGCGCCGAGCCCGGCGACGGTGCCCATCTCCACCTCGGCGAAACCGGGCCGGACGATCACCAGAACGCCCAGGAAGCCGAGGCCGATGGCGGCGACGCGCCAGCCGCTCAGGCTTTCCTTCAAAAACAGGGTGGCCAGCAGGGCGGTCCAGATGGGGGTGGTGAACTCCAGCGCGATCACCTCGGCCAGGGTGATATGGGCGATGGAATAGAACCAGCAGAACTGGGCGCCCAGGTGGACGACGTTGCGGATCCCGTGAACCCGGATCTCGGCTGAGCGGACCTGGTGCCAGCCGAAATGGGTCAGCAAGGCGGCGATGATCACGAAACCGACAAGGCTGCGCCAGAACAGGATCTGGAAGGTGGTGACCTGGCCGGCCAGCTCGCGCCCGCCGACGGTCATGATGATGAAGGACATCATGGTCCCCATCATCCACAGTCCGGCCACCAGAACCGGCGTGCGGGGCCTCATGAGGCGGCGCGGGCGGGACGGGTCAGGTCTTCCAGGCGGGCCCGGGTGTCGTTGCGCCGGGGCGTCCAAAGGCCCCGTTCCTGAGCCTCCAGGAGGCGCGCCGCCATCTCCTTCAGGGCCTCGGGGTTGTGCTTCTCCAGGAACGCCCGCACCTCCTCGTCGTCCAGGTAGGCGGCGAAAACGGCGTCGAAATGATGGTCGGCGACACAGCGCGCCGTGGCCTGGAAGGCGAACAGGTAGTCCACCGTGGCGGCCATTTCGAAGGCCCCCTTGTAACCATGCCGCATGACGCCTTCGATCCATTTCGGGTTGACCACCCGGGCCCGCACCACCCGGGCCACCTCTTCGGAAAGGGTCCGGGCGCGGGGCGTTTCCGGGCGCGCGTGATCCATGTGGTAGGTGGCCGGTTGGGCCCCGGAAAGATGCCGGACGGCCGCCGTCATGCCGCCCTCGAACTGGTAGTAGTCGTCGGAATCCAGGAGATCGTGCTCCCGGTTGTCCTGGTTGTGGATCACCGCCTCGACGGTCTTCAGGCGGGTCTCGAACAGGCCGTGCTCCGCCGCGCCCTCGGCGCCGGACCCGTAGGCGTAGCCGCCCCAGGCCACGTAGGCCCGGGCCAGGTCCGCGTCCGTCTGCCAGCCCTTCTCGTCGATCAGCGCCTGCAGGCCGGCCCCGTAGGCACCGGGCTTCGAGCCGAAGACCCGAAATCCGGCGCGCTTCGCCGCCGCCGCTTCATCCATGCCGCCCTGGACCAGGGCCGCCGTCTCGTCGCGGACCCGGGCGGCGGCCGGGTTGACGTCGTCTCCTTCGTCCAGGGCCGCCACGGCCCGGGCCGCCGAATCGAAAAGATCGATGAGCCCCGGAAAGGCGTCCCGGAAGAACCCGGATACGCGCAGCGTCACGTCCACCCGGGGCCGCCCCAGTACGCCGGCGGGCATGACCTCGAAGCCGGTGACCCGGCGGCTGGCCGTGTCCCAGGTGGGCTGCACGCCCATCAGGGCCAATCCCTGCGCGATGTCGTCGCCGCCGGTGCGCATGTTCGACGTGCCCCAGGCGCTGAGCGCCATGGTCCGGGGCCAATCCCCATGTTCCTGCATGTGGCGCTCGACCAGAAGCCCGGCCGACTTCCAGCCCAGTTGCCAGGCCGCCGGCGTCGGCACCGTGCGGGTATCCACGGAATAGAAGTTGCGGCCCGTGGGCAGCACGTCGGGCCGGCCCCGGGTCGGCGCGCCCGAGGTGCCGGGCTCCAGGAAGCGCCCGGAAAGCGCCGCGAGCGCGCCTTCGATCTCGGCCGCCCCCGAGGCAACCACCGCCGGGCGGATTTCCTTATCGAGGGCCTCGAGGACCGCCGCCGCGGCCGTCCAGTTTGCTTGGGCCTCCGTCTCGCCGCTCACCAGCCGGGCCGCCAGATCCTCCAGGCGCTCCACCGTGTCGCCGGCGCTGCGCCAGGGTGCTGTGCCGCTCAAGACGTCCGGCCGGGGCCCGGTCCAGGGCGCCGCCATGTCGCAGTCCAGGGGATCGAACCCGAGCCCCAGGTCTTCCGCCAGGGCCCGGTGCAGGGACGCCTCGGCCCCCTCTCCGGCGCCCCGCGGCACCCGCACCAGGGCCACCAGAAGGTCGGTCAAAAGCCGGCCTTCGGGTGCCCGGCCGAACACGTGCAGGCCGTCGCGGATCTGCATTTCCTTCAGTTCGCAGAGGTAGTTATCCAGCTTCCCTAAAGCCGCGTCTTCACCGTCGTTTTCGGTGATGCCGCAGTCCGCGTCGAGCCCGGTGGCGTGGCAAAGCTCCAGGATGTCGCGGGTCAGCACACGCAGGCGCCGGGGATCGACACCGGACGCCTCGTAGTACTCGTCCACCAGTTGCTCCAGGTCCTTCAGCGGTCCGTAGCTCTCGGCCCGGGTCAGGGGCGGCGTCAGGTGGTCGACAATCACCGCGCTGGTGCGGCGCTTCGCCTGGGTGCCCTCGCCGGGGTCGTTGACGATGAACGGATAGACGTTGGGCAGCGGCCCGAGCGCCGCCTCGGGGAAGCAATCCTCGGAAAGCGCCAGGGCCTTGCCCGGCAGCCACTCCAGATTGCCGTGCTTGCCGAAGTGGAGCACCGCGTGGGCACGGAACGCGCCCCTCAGCCAGGCGTGGAAGGCCAGGTAGTTGTGCGGCGGCACCAGGTCCGGGTCGTGGTAGGTCTCCTTGGGGTCGATGTTGTAGCCCCGCGCCGGCTGCAGGCAGACGGCGACGTTGCCCAAGCGGAAGGCGGCAATGGCGAAACGCCCGCAGTCCACCTCGCCTTGGCGGTAGAAGGGATCGCTTTCCGGCGCCCCCCAGCGTGCCGTCACCGCGTCCTGCACGGCCTTCGGCAGGCCGGCGAAGAAGATCTGGTAGTCGGCCATGGACAGGGTCTCGACGATGTTGCGCTGCTCAAGGGCCCGGAAATCGTTGGTGGGGCCGGCCATCAGGCGCTGGATGAGCGCGTCGCCGTCGGCCGGGATGTCGCCGACCCGATAGCCCGCTTCGCCCAGGGCCCCGAGCAGTTCCACGGCGCCGGCCGGGGTATCCAGCCCGACCCCGTTGCCGAGCCGCCCGTCCCGGTTGGGATAGTTGGCCAGCACCATGGCGAGACGACGCTCGGCCGGCGCCGTCTCGCGCAAGTCGGCCCAGGCCTTCGCCAATTGGCAGACGAAGCGGACCCGGTCGGCCACCGGCTCGTAACGCACCAGGTCGGTCTCCGTCAGCGGGTCGCGGCGCAGGCTGCCCTTGAAGGAGACGGCGCGGGTGAGCACCCGGCCGTCGACTTCCGGCAGGGCCACGTTCATGGCGATGTCGCGGGCCGAAAGGCCGCGCGTGCCTTGGCGCCAATCGTCTTCGTTGCCGCCGGAGAAGACCATCTGCAGCACCACCGGCCCGTCGCCGTCCTCGGCGCAGTCGAAGGGCCCCCGGGTGCGGGCCCGGCCCGGCGCCGAGACGGCGAAGCCGGTGGCGTTGAGGATCACCGCCGGTGGTGCGGCGGCCAGCAGGGTCTCCAGGGTGGCCGCCGCGACCTCGTCCTTGAGGCTGGCGACGAAGACAGGGAGCGCGTTCAGGCCGGCTTCCGCCAGGCCCTCGATGACCGCCTCCACGGCCCACAGGTTCCCCGCCTGCACCAGGGCCCGGTAGAACACCAGCGCGGCGGTGGGCCGTCCCGCCACCCAGTGGGACTTGACCCGGGCCAGGTCCGCGTTGGCGGCGCCGGGCCAGTGCAGGCCGGCCCGGACCAGCGGCCGGGGCTCCTGCCAGTCGGTCTCGAAGCCCGTCAAATGGGCCGCGTAGCGGACAAAATCCAAGGCGTTCTCCGGGCCGCCGTGGACCAGGTACTGCCAGAGCCGGTGGTGGGCCTCGGCGTCCATGGTGCTCATGGCGGCCAGTTCCGCGTCGGGCTGGTCGTCGCCGGGCAGGAAGGCCACGGGGATGCCCGCTTCGGCGCAGGCCCGGGCCACCTCGTCGCAGCCGTAGGGCCAGTAGCCGCGGCCGCCCAGCAGGCGCAGCACCACCAGCTTGGCGCCCCGGATCACGCCGTCCACGTAGAGGTCCACGGACATGTTGTGGGCCAGGTGCATCATGTTGGCGAGGCGCAGGCTGGGGAATTCGTCCGCCGGCATCTCGGCGCGGGCGCCGGCGAGCAGGGTAAGTTCCGTATCGGCGGCCGAAATGACCACCATGTCGCCGGGCGTCTGGCCGAGGTCGACGGCTTCCGAACCGTCGCTTACTCCGCCAGGCTGCGCGGCGAGGAGGTGCATGTCAGTCTCCGGTCATGAGCGCGCGCTCGATGGCCGCGCGGTCCAAGCCGGTCTCGCCGATCACCACCAGTTGCGTGGCGCGGGTCTCATCGGAGTTCCAGGGGCGGTCGTAGTAGCGCTGCACCCGGGCGCCGACGGCCTGGACCACGTGGCGCATGGGCTTGCCGGGCACGTCGATGAAGCCCTTCACCCGGAGGATACCGTGGGCCTCGGCGGCGGCCATGATGCGGTCCTCCAGGCGGGCCGGGTCGTCGACGGCGCCGAAGGTCACGACGAAGCTCTCGAAGTCGTCGTGGTCGTGGTCGTCCTCACCATCGTGGTGGGACTTGCGGGCCTCGATGACGTCCTCGACGCCGGCGCCGATGCCCAGCAGGACCTTCGGGTCGATGGCCCCGTGCACGGCATCGACCATCTTCACCTGGGCTTCAATGCCGCGGCGCACGTCGCCGCGCACGCCGTCCAAGGCGCCCGCTTCCAACAGGTCGCTCTTGTTCAACAGCACCATGTCGGCGCACAGGAGCTGGTCCTCGAAGACCTCCTCCAGGGGGGAATCGTGGTCCAGCATCTCGTCCGCCTCGCGCTGCGCCTGCACGGCATCGGGGTCTTCGGCGAACAGGCCGGCGGCGACGGCCGGCGCGTCGACCACGGTGACCACCCCGTCGACGGTGACCCGCGACTTGATCTCCGGCCAGTTGAAGGCCTTCACCAGGGGCTTCGGCAGGGCCAGGCCGGAGGTCTCGATGACGATGTGGTCGGGCGGCTCGGGCCGGTCCAAAAGGGTCTCCATGGTGGGCAGGAAGTCGTCGGCGACGGTGCAGCAGATGCAGCCGTTGGCCAGTTCCATGACGTTCTCGTCCTCGCAGCCCTCGATGCCGCAGCCGGTGACCAGCTCCCGGTCGATGCCGAGGTCACCGAACTCGTTGATCACCAGGGCGATGCGCTTGCCGTTGGCGTTCTCCAGGATATGCCGGATCACGGTGGTCTTGCCGGCCCCCAGGAACCCGGTGATGACGGTGGCGGGAATCTTGCTCATGACGGTTCATCCTTCAGGATTTGCGGCAGGCCGGCGGTGACCAGGATCACGCGGTTGGCCATCTTCGCCACCAGTTGATTGAGTTCGCCCTGGGCGTCCAGGAACAGCCGCGACACTTGATCGCCGGGCACCACGCCAAGTCCGATTTCGTTTGATACGAAAACCACCGGGCCCCGTAAAGCATCCGATTGCAGGAGCGCCGCCAGTTTCTGGATCTCGTCTTCGGCCCGGAGGTCGTTGAACAGGAGGTGCGACAGCCAGAGCGTCAGGCAGTCCACCAGGATCGGCCGGTCGGGCCGCGCCTCGCGCGCCAACACGGCGACCACCTCGCGGCTTTCCTCGATGGTCTGCCAGGTGTCGCCCCGCCGCTCCCGGTGCTTGGCGATGCGCGCCGCCATGTCGGCGTCCAGGGCCTGGGCGGTGGCCAGGTAGAGGCCGTTGCCTTGGGCCTCGATGATCTGTTCGGCATAGCGGCTCTTGCCCGACCGCGCGCCGCCGAGCACCAGGGTGACCAGGGGCAGCGGGCCGCTCATCGGATGACCCCGTCGTCGGTGCGGCCCGAGGGCCGGTTGACGGCGACCACCCGCCAGGCCCCGCCATGCCCCCGAAGCAGGCCGCCGGCCACGTGTTCCAGGCGGGTCACCGAAAGGGTGCCGATGGAGAAGGACATGCCCATCTCCGGGCTCAGGTCGAGCACGTGGGCCATGGCGGCGCGGATGGTGCTGCCGTGGCAGACGGCGACGATGTCCCGGCCCGCGTGATCGGCCGTGTAACGGTCCATGAGCCGGCCGGTCCGGTTGATCAGGTCGGCGAAGCTCTCGCCGCCGGGGGGCGCGTTGTGGGCCGGCTTCTCCCAGAAGGCGGCGTAGGCGTCCGGGTCCTTCTCCTGCATCTCGTCCCAACTGGAGCCCTGCCATTGCCCGAAACACTGCTCGCCCAGGTGTTCCTCGACGATGGGCTGGGGCGTCTCCAGGCCGGCGGCGGTGATGGCCTTGGCGGTGCGCTTGGCGCGGCTCAGGTGCGACGTCAGCCAGACCCCGTCGCCGGGCAGGGTCCCGGCCAGGGCGGCGAAGGCGGCCCGATCCGAGATGTCGCAATCGACGTCGTCGGAGCCGTAGATCTTGCCGTCGACGCCAACGACGGGGGCGTGACGGACGAACCACCAGCGGGTGACGGTACTCATGCGGCGAACGCTCCGGCGGCCAACAGGACGGCGATCTCGGCGGCCTGCTGGGCGGCGCCGAGGACATCGCCCGTATAACCGCCGAGGCGCCGCCGGGCAAGCCAGCCGATCATTCCTACCGCGCATAGGGCCAAGACGATGGCCCAAATGGCGGGCTGCCAATCGAGCAGAAGAAAGGCGATGAGGATGCTAAGGGCCAGCGCCGTCAACGTCGCCGCCCCGTCGGGCTTGCTGGCGCCATGGCCCAGGCCGTCGGACCGGGCCGGCGCCAGGCGGGCCATGATCAGCACCACGGCGCCGCGCGACACGCCGGCCGCCGCCATCAGCGCCGCCGCCGCCAGGCCGGGCCCCAGGAAGCCGGCCAGCAAGGCCGCCTTCAGGCCGACGGAGAAGATCAGGGCCAGCACGCCGAAGCTGCCGATCCGGGAATCCCGCATGATTTCCAGGCGCCGCGCCCGTTCGGCGGCGCCGATGCCATCGGCGAAGTCGGCCAGGCCGTCCTCGTGCAGCGCGCCGGTGAGCCAGGTGCCGACGGCCAGGCCGATGACCGCGCAGGCCAGCGGGTGCAGGTCGAACCGGCCGGCCACCCACAGCGCACCGCCGGCCAGGCCGCCGACCAGCAATCCGATGAGCGGAAAGGCCCGCGCCGCGGGACCCAGATCGGCCATGGTCACGGTGCCCCGGGGGCGGAACGGCAGGCGCGTCAGGAAGGCCCCGGCGACGGCCACGTCGCGGCCCCAGCCGGTGAACACTCCTTGCAGCGGATCCCGTTCCCTTTCCACGCCCCAAGCCTAGTGCATTGCGCCATAAAGGAAAGTCGCGGCGCGACCCCATGAGTGCATGGACAAGGCCGCCCGGGGCTGCGACCATCCGCCCATGTCATCCGCATCGCCGCCGCAAAGCATTGCCGAACTCCGGGCCCGCTTGGAAGAACTGCCGGGGCCCGACGACGCGGCCCGGGCCGCCGCCGTGGCCCGGGAACCGGAACTGACTAAGCCCCCCGGGTCGCTGGGCCGGCTGGAGCGGATCACGCGCTGGCTGGCCACCTGGCAGGGCCGCCACCCGCCGGCGGCGGACAACATTGCGGTCAGGGTGTTCGCCGGCAACCACGGCGTCGTGGCACGGGGCGTGTCCGCCTACCCGGCCGCCGTCACCGCCCAGATGGTGGCCAATTTCAGCGCCGGCGGCGCCGCCGTGAACCAGCTCTGCCGGGCAACCGGCGCCGAATTGGACGTGGTCGCCATCGACCTGGAGACCCCCACCGCCGACTTCACCGAGGCCCCGGCCATGGAGGAAGAGGCATTCCTGGACGCGGTGGCCCACGGCATGGCCGCCGTGCCGGACGGCGCCGATCTCCTGTGCGTCGGCGAGATGGGGATCGGCAACACCACCAGCGCCGCGGCGTTGTGTCTGGGCCTCTACGGCGGCGACGCCCAGGACTGGACCGGGCCGGGAACCGGCGTCGTCGGCGATGCCTTCCGGGCCAAGGTGCGGGCGGTGGGGGACGCGGTGCGCCATCACGCGCCGTACCTGGCGGACGGCTTGGAGGCGCTCCGGCGTCTCGGCGGCAAGGAACTGGCGGCCATGGCCGGCGCCGTCATCCAGGCCCGCCTGGATCGTGTGCCGGTGCTCCTGGACGGCTATGTGGCCGGCGCCGCGGCGGCGGCCCTGGAGGCCGCATCGCCCGGCGCCGTCGACCATTGCCTGGCGGCCCACGTCTCCGCCGAACCGGGCCACCGGCGGCTCCTCGAGGCCATGGGCAAGGAACCGCTGCTGGATCTGGAGATGCGCCTGGGCGAGGCCTCCGGCGCGGTCCTGGCGGCGAGTTTGGTGAAGGCCGCGGCGGCCTGCCACGCCGGCATGGCGACCTTCACGGAAGCCGGGGTCAGCGACAAGGATTGACGGTTAGTTGCGCTCGATGCGCCGCTTCAGGCGCAGCATCTCGCGGCGCCGGTTGTCCTCGGCGATCAGGTTCTCCACGAAACGTCCCTGGAACAGGTTAATGCCGATGGACTTGCCGAAATCGATGGCCTCGCGGTTGTCGCAGCGGATCAGCACGAACTTCTCCGATCCCTCCTCGGCGACCACCGCCTTCAGGTGCTTGTGAACCTCCTCGCCGCCGTCCACCAGTTCCGGGTCCCAGACCAACTTGGTGATGTCGATGCCTAGGCGCTCCCGGTGGATCATGGTGAGCGTGTCCAGGGTCATGCCGTCGATGCAGACCCGGTAACCCTTGTCCTGGACGAATTCCCGGGCGAACACGTATGAGGACAGGTTCGAGAAGATGTCCTCCTTCTGCAGCTCGATGATCATCTGGCCGCGCCGGGAGGCGGCGACGTTGTCGTCGAAGCTCTGGAATTCCTTCGACAACAGGGTCGCGATGTTGACGTTGAAGCTGATCTCGCCGGAGATGGAGATGCTGTCCGTCTTGGTCAGCATGGACAGCATGCGCCGGTCCAGGGTCTCGGTCAGGTGCTGGAACAGCCAACGGTTGGCCACCAGGTTGACGCCGGGCAGCAGGGTCTCGCGCAGATCATTGATGGAGATGAACAGCTCCGAGAACATCTGGATGGGCACCATCTTCGAATCCACCTCGCAGACGAACTGCCGGCGTACCAGGTTCGAAAGATCGGCCCGCACCAGCGCCGTCTCGACCCGGGCGAGGACGTCAGGCGTCAGCGGCTCGCCCTGTTTCTGCTTGGCCTTCAGGGCGGCGCGGGCGTCCATGCGCGCGCGCACCGCCGACACCCGCTCCTTCTCCGAATGGGCCATGCCCTGGACCATCTGCAGGATGGTGTCGTAGTCGGCATCAGCGTCGTACCAGGAGGCGAAGGACTGGGTCTGTTTGTCCTCCTCGGCGACCAGGGGATCGTCGTCGAACAGGAACTTGATCTTTTGGACGATGGTCTCCACCTGGGGCTGGGCATTGCCCTTGAAAACGAAAAAGATGTCGGCGTTCTTCAGGATGAACAACTGGCCGGTCATCTCCGAGACCAGGTTGTCGAAGTTGGAGGCGGCGGCGCGGATGTGCTGGTCGCGGCGGTTGAAGGGACGCAGCGCCGAGAGGTGCAGGATCACCACTTTTCGCCCGGCCTTGTGTTTCTCCAGGCGGCGCACGTAATCCAGCAGAAGGTTCTCCTGGCTGGGGAGGCGCTTCTTGGTTTCCGATCGGTCGGCCATGATCCCTCTCCCCGCTCAGCCGCCCCGGCCGCGGCCGATGACCTGCACCAGTTTGTCGATGAAGAACCCCTGGAACCGGCTGATCCCTAGGTTGAGGCCCCATTTCACCGCCTTCTCGGAGTCCACCCGGGCCAGGATCATGGAGCCCTTGCCGGCCTTGGCGATGACCTCGCGCATCTCCATCAGGCGGCTTTCCTCCTCGTCGCCGGTGAACTCGGGTCCCCAGGAGATCTTGATGAAGTCGGACTGCAGTTCGGCCGGCTCGAAATACTGCAAGGAAAGCGGGTTGAGACCGTCCACGACCACCCGGTAGCCGTGTTCCTGCAGGGAATCGCGTGCGTAGGCGTAGTTCTTCATGTCGGCGAAGATGTCGATGATCTGGAACTCGACGACGATCTTCGACATGTGGCCGTCCACGGCCCGGTGGAAGTTCTGGAAATCCCGGGAAAGCACCGTGGAGATGTTCAGATTGATGCTCAGCGCATCCGTCACCTCGTCGAAGTCCTCATCCACCAGGACCGCCAGCAGGCGTTTGTCCAGGGTTTCCGTCAGGTACTGGAACAGCCACGGGCTGGCGAACAGGTTGATGTCGGGGGCGATGCGCTCCTTGATCTCGCTCATGGAGAGGAACAGTTCGAAGAACACCAGCTCGCCGCCGCCGCCGGACTGCACCTTCAAACAGGCCTGGCGCTTGATCATGTCGGCGACCCGCATGCCCTGCAGCTTCCTGTTGATCTCCGTCAGGTTGGAGGGCCCCAAGGGCTCGCCCAGTTGCTGCTCCTGGTCGGCGCGGGCCGCCTCCTCGGCCAGTTTCTGCTCGGCCTCGACGGCCAGATCGGTGATCACCGCGAAGAAGGCGGCGAAGTCCTCCGGGTTGGACAGGTCGTACCAGGTGGAGAAATTGTCCTCGTAGGCGGTTTCGTCGAGCTCCGTCAGGGGGTCGTCGCTGAACAGGCCGCGCACCTTCTCCACCGCGGCGTCCACGTCGTCCACGTCGACGTTCCGGCAGATCAGCGCCAAATCCTTGTTGTTCAGCGAGAACAGGGTGGCGTCGTTGTTGTCCACCAGGACGTCGAAGGTGCGGGCCGCGATCTCGATGAAGTGGCCCTGCTTGTGGTTGGAGCGCAGCTTGGAAAGGTTGATATGGACCGCGAAATAGCCCGACGCGTTGTTCTCGATGCGGTTCAGGCGGGCGAGAAGAAGCGATTCCTCGGTATCGTCGAGGTCGCTGGCCTTCGCCGTAGATGTCCCCCAATCGGCCATCGAACCGTCCGTGTTTCCTGGTTATCCGCAGCTTTTCTAGCGTGCCACGAAACCTAGGTGGGAACCATTAAAATCCGATTACCGGGCGGATCCGCCCCATTTTCGCCGAAATACCAAGCGATCATGCTGTTGTAAGGTTGGTGTGGACAATGTTCAGCATGAACATGCTCGCCCGATCACCGATTCCCCGGCGAACCCCCCTGCCGCACTGCGTTCCGGCGGGGACGCGGGTCTATGCCGTGGGCGATATCCACGGCCGCTACGACCTCATGGAGCAGCTTCACCGGCAGATCGCCGAGGACGCCCTGGACGCGCCGGAGCGCCGGGTGCTGGTGTATCTGGGTGATTACATCGACCGCGGCCCGCAGTCCTTCGAGGTGGTGGACGCGCTGATCCACGACCCCTTGCCCGACTTCGAGATCTTCCATCTGAAGGGCAACCACGAGGATTTCCTGCTGCGCTTCCTGGAGTTCGGCGAGGACGGCGGCAACTGGTTCTTCAACGGCGGCATCCCCACCTTGATGAGCTACCATGCCGGCGCCGAGGCCCTGGCCGACGCCTACACCAACATGGATACCCTGCGCCAGGGCCTGATCGAGGCCCTGCCGCCGGCCCACCTGGCCTTCTACCACCGCCTGGCCATGACCCATGCGGAGGGCGACTACCTGTTCGTCCACGCAGGGCTGCGTCCGGGCGTCCCCCTGGAACGCCAGCGGGACGAGGATCTCATGTGGATCCGCGGACCGTTCCTGCATTCCGACGAGGATTTCGGCCACCTGGTGGTGCACGGCCACACGCCGGACTTCGACCCGGTGATCCGCGCCAACCGCATCGGGCTGGACACCCAGGCCTATCGCAGCGGCTGCCTGACCTGCCTGGTCCTGGAAGGCGAGCAGCGCCGCTTCCTGCAGACCTGACGACGCCACCGTTTCCCGTTTGCCCGCCGGGAATCGGGATGCTAAACCCACTCCATGCATGACCGAAACCGCGTTCTGGTCACCGGCGGCGCCGGCTTCATCGGCAGCCACCTCTGCGCCCGGCTGGTGGCCGAGGGCAACGATGTGCTGTGCGTCGACAACTTCTTCACCGGCACCAAGGACAACATCGCCCACCTGCTGGGCGAGCCCCACTTCGAGCTCATGCGCCATGACGTGACCTTCCCCCTCTACATCGAGGTGGACCAGATCTACAACCTGGCCTGCCCGGCCTCGCCGGTGCACTACCAGTACGATCCGGTGCAGACCACGAAGACCAGCGTGCACGGGGCCATCAACATGCTGGGCCTGGCGAAACGGACCCGGGCCCGCATCCTGCAGGCCTCCACCAGCGAGGTCTACGGCGATCCGGATATCCACCCGCAGCCGGAGGGCTACAACGGCAACGTCAATCCCATCGGCCCCCGGTCCTGCTACGACGAGGGCAAGCGCTGCGCCGAGACCTTGTTCTTCGATTACCGGCGCCAGCACGGAATGGAAATCAAGGTGGCCCGCATCTTCAACACCTACGGCCCCAACATGCACCCCAACGACGGCCGGGTGGTCTCAAATTTCATTGTCCAGGCCTTGGGCGGCGGGCCCATCACCATCTACGGCGACGGCATGCAGACTCGGTCCTTCTGCTACATCGATGACCTGGTGGACGGCCTGATCCGGCTGATGAATGCCCCCGACGAGGTGACCGGGCCGGTGAACCTGGGCAACCCCGGCGAGTTCACCATCAAGGAACTGGCCGAACAGGTGATCGCCGAGACCGGCACCCAGTGCGAGCTGGTCTACAAGCCGCTCCCCGAGGACGACCCCATGCAGCGCTGCCCGGACATCACTTTGGCCACCGAGACGCTCGGCTGGAAGCCGACCATCCCGCTGGCCGACGGACTGAAGAAAACCGTTTCCTACTTCCGCGACACCCTGGAATCGTAAATCACGACCCGGCCGCCGGTTTCAGCCGGAAACCGATCAAGGTGATGTCGTCGCGGCGCTCTTCCTTGTGCTGGTAGTCCTCGAACTCCCGCATCAAACGGGCCTCCTGATGGCGCAGGGCCATGGGGTAGTAGTCCTTGAGGTTGGAGCGCAGCCGTCGCTTGCCGAAGGCCCGGCGTTTGGCCCCGCCGATCTGATCGGTCATGCCGTCGGAGAACAGGTAGAACATGGCATCATTGCCAAACGGGACCTGGTGGTTGGTGAACCCCTGGTCGAGGGGCGTGCGGCGGTAGCCAATGCCGCAGCGATCGCCCTTGAAGACCAGGAGATCGCCGGCATCGATGCACCGGAGCTCGAACCGCGCCCCCGCGTAGACCATGTGATCGCCCTCCGGAGCGATCAAACAGAGGCCGCATTCGAAACCGTCGTCGGATTCGCCTTCCACGTCATCGAGCTGCCCCAGGGTGGTCTTCACCAACTGGTTGGTGCGATTCAGAAGTGCGCCGGGATCGCCGCCCGGGTTCTCGATGATCGCCTGGTCGAGGGCGCCGGTGGCGATCATGGTCATGAAGGCGCCGGGGACCCCGTGACCGGTGCAATCGGCGACGAACAGGAGCGTCCCCCCCTCGCACTTTCTAAGCAGGTAGATATCGCCGCCGACCACGTCCTTCGGCTGCCAGATGGCCAGGTGGTCGTCGAAGACGTCGGCCATCTCCGCCGGGGTCGGCAGCACCGAGCGCTGGATCCGGCTGGCGTATTGGATGCTCTCGTTGATCAGCCCCATGGCGTCGGCGATCCTCTGTTCCGCCTGCTTGAGCTCCGTGATGTCGGTGGCCACGGAGATCACGTGGCCGTCGCCGATGGGTTCGCGCAACAACTGGATGAACCGTCCGTCACGGGCCCGGTCCTCGAAGGCCGACGGCGAGGTGCTCTGGTAAGATTCGATCCGCGCCTGGAGCCGCTCCGCCGCATCCCCTTCGCCGCCGAGCAGATCGGATTCCGATTCATGCTTGATGATATCCGGCATGTAGGCGCCGGGCCGGATCAGGCCCTCCGGATCACCGTAGATTTCAGCGTACTGCTCATTGGCGAACACCAGCTTCAAGTCCTTGTCCACCAACCACATGGCGCCCGGCATGGTGTCCAAAGCCATCCTGAGCTGCGCTTCCTTGGCGGCAATGTTGTCCGAGAGTTGCCGGAGCTTCTCCTCCGCCGCCTTGCGCTCGGTGATGTCCGTATAGGTGATGACCAAAGAGCCGTCCGGGGCGAGGGTGCTCTGGGCGTCGAATATGCGATCGTCGCCGAAGGAGATGTCGCCTCTGTATTGTCCGGTGAACAACTCCTCCACCCGGGCCTCGGCGAGCGCCACGGGATCCGCATCACCATAGTTGCCGCGAGACGCCACGATCAGACAAAGGTCGTAGAGGGGAAGGCCGGATGTCAGCAGGCTTTCGTCGATGTTCAGGGTATCCGGATAGTGGTCGTTCCAGGCGATGAGCTGCTTGTCCGCGTTGATCAGCACGACGCCCTGTTGGACGTTGTTGAGGATGTTGTTGAGCTGCGCCTACTTGTCGGCCAGATCCTTCGCCGCCTGCTTACGCTCGGTGATGTCGATCTGCACCAGGATCATGCCGCCTTCCGTGGTCCAGCCGTAGCGGTAGAAGTAGGTGCGGCCGCTTTCGTGGGTGGTCTCGCCGGAACCGCCGTCCTCGTTGCGCCGGGCCGCCAGGGCCTGGGCAAGCCAAGCCTCCGGGTCCTCCTGGGCGAGCGGGTGCTTGATCAACCCGGACTCCAGGGACCGCCGCATGAGATCCTCCATGGTGTAGTTCTTGATCTCCTCCTTCGGCGGCGAATTGGGGTAGATCTCGTGGTAGCGGTCGTTGGTGAAGATCACCTTCTCGTCCTTGTCGTAGAGGACGACCATGTCGGAGAAGGTATCCAGCGCCTCCTGCAACAACTTGGCGCCGCGCTGCGCCTCGATGATCTCGGTTATATCCGTATAGGTGGTCACGAACCCGCCGCTCGGCACCGGCTGACCCTTGACCTCGATGGTCTTGCCGTCCGAGAGAACGCGTTGGAATTGATGCGCCTCGAACTTCTCGGCCAGGTCGATGCGCTCCTGGACCAACGCCTCGATGTCGCCTTCGCCGTACTCGCCGCGCTCGGCGTTGTGCCGGAAAAAGGTCGCCAGGGGCGTGCCGATCTCGCCGAATTCCTCGGGGAAATCCAGGAGTTCGATGAAGCGCTCGTTGAGGGCGACCAGGTTCAGGTTCTCGTCGAACATGGATATGCCCTGCGACATGTTGGCGAGCGCCGTGTCGATGATCGCTTTCTGGGTCGCCATTTCGGCCTGCGCGTCCTTCAGTTCGGTGACGTCGACCATCCACACGACCCGCGCTTCCCGGCCCTGAAAACTGCCCAGCCGTTGCGAGCTCTGCAGGGTCCAGAAGGTGGAGCCGTCGATGCGCCGGCGCTGCACCTCCATGTTCCGAACCGTGCCGCCGTCGCCGACGACGCGCCGGATTTCGTCCACGTCCTCGACGTTCACGTAACTCTCTTTGAGATCGGCCGAGGTCAGTTGTTCCGCCGTCTCGGCGCCCATCATCTCGACCAGGTGCTGGTTGACGAACAGCCGCTCGTTGGTTTCCTGGTCGATGACGCCGATGCCTACGGGGCTGGAATCGAGCAGGTCGCGCAGGTTCTTCTCGTTCTCGCGGATGGCCCGCTCGGCTTCCTTCAGTTCGGTGATGTCCTGAACGAAACTGAAGATGTTCTGGGATACGCCGTTCTCGTCGCGCAACTGCGCCGAGGCCAGGTTGGTCCAGATCACGGCGCCGTCCTTGCGGATCAGGCGCCGCTCCGTATAGAAATCGCTGTATTCGCCGACCTCCACCTGACGGTCCAGTTTCTCGACCCGCTCGATGTCGTCGGCGTGGGTGATGTCGCGCCAGGTCATGGTTTTCAGTTCGTCCTCGGAATAGCCGACGATCTCGCAGAACCGCTCGTTGGCCTGGACGTAGCGACCGTCCATGTCCAAGAGCGCCATGCCGGCGGCGCGGGTCTCGAAGACGCTCCGGAACAGCGCTTCCTTCTCGCTCAGCTCACGGGTCGCCTCCTCGACCCGCAAGGTGATGGTCCGGTTGCGCTGCAGGAGAACAGCGAAGAACAAGGTGATGACGGCAACGCCGATGATGCCCGAAAGCAGCGCCAGATTGGCCAGTTCTTCGGCCGGCCCGTCCGAGAACCGGGCATCGAACGCCCAGGTGATGGCCAGTTCGGCGCTGGCGCTGACGGTCCTGGTGATCGAGGCGTAAAGGGGATCGGCGACGCCTTGGCGATGCACCGGGCGGCTTGCCCCCTGGCCCTGCAGTTCGGGAAACCGGCCGGCGATGCTGATCCCCGCGCCCGCAGGGACGTGCAGTTCGAACAGGCCCCGGACCAGGGCGCCGTAATCCACCAATCCGACGATCACCAGGGGGCCGTCGGCGCTGAAGGTGCCCAAGGCCACCGGCGAGACCCGGGCCTTGCCGTCGAGGCCGGGGATCGGCTGGCCGAGGATCATCTCGCCGAAACGCAGCTTGGCCACCCGCACCGTCTTCAGCAGTTCCGGCTGGGCCGACAAGGGCGCGTCCGGCGACAGGATGCCGTCCGGGTCCGTGGAGTACTTGATCCGCCAGCCGTCCTCGGAATCGGCGGGGAACGGCTCGATCAGGGCGGCGCCCTCCAGGAAGAAGGCCGTGGCCCGGGCCTCCAGGCCGTCGAAGGCGCTGAGGAATTCGGATTCGGAAACATGCTGGGAGTTTTCCGTCAACGCCGCCAGGCCCGAAAGCGGCGCGTAACTTTCCTCCAGCCAGTTGAGCAGCGTCGCGGTCAGGGTGCCGGCGGTGCCGGCGGCCTCCACCTCCCAGCCCGTGCGGGCGTCGCTCCTGAGGCGCTCGGAGCCGACATAGGCGGCGGCCAGCCCGAGGACCGCCATCACCACCACCATCAGCGCTCGGACGCCCGACATCGCTTGCTCTCTTTCCCTTTACCCGCGTCCCCCATCGGGTGGGTTTACCAGTCGTTGACGCTGAAGATCGGCCGGAAGCCGCGCGGCGGCAACGACGTGGAGGCGTTGAACTTGGAGATCTTCTGGCGGTCGACGACGATGACCTTCGGCGCAATATGCTTCTTGAAGGGCTTGCCCTCCAGGGCCCGCACCGCCAGGTCCACGGACATGCGGGCCTGCAGGGCCTGCAGGTCCGTCGGCGCGGCGATCACGTTGCCCCGGCGGATGCCCCGGTGCACCCCGGGGCCGTAGTAGTAGGCCAGCACCTTGACCTTGCCCTTCAGGCCTTTGCGGCGGATCAGGTCGACGGCGGCGTTGGCGGTCACCGTGGTGCCGACGATGTAGTCCAGGTCCGAATGCTTGGCCAGCGCCGCCTCCACCAGACGGCCCTGGGTGGCACGGCCCGTGTCGCCCCGAGCCGAGGTGGCGATCTGGACGGCGCTGCCCTTGATGCCGGCGCGGAATCCCTTGTCCCCCTGGGCCACCCAGGCGGCCCCGTCGGGGCCCGGGAACCAAGCCACCTTGACGGGTTTCTTGGCGTCCCGGTGGAGGCCGCGCAGGTATTCGGCGGTGAACCGGCCCATGTCCTGGAAATCGACGCCGCACCGCGCCGTGATCTTGTCCGAAGAGATGCCGTTGATCATGTCGATCACCGGCTTGCCCTGGCCGGCGTACTTGGCCACCAGGTCGTTGACCCCGTCGGCGCTGATGCCGCTGACGATCAACGCGTCGGCGCCGCTCTCCATGCATTCGGTGATCTGCTTGCGCTGCACGGGCAGGTTGCCGTAGCCGCCGGCCTCGACCAGCCTGAGACCGACGCCCAGGCGCTTCGCCTCGTCGATCAGGCCGAAGTTGACGGCCGCCCAGTAGGGATCCTTGAGGTGTGGGATCGAGGTGCAAATGCGCCAGGCCTTGGCCGCCTTCTCGAGGGGCACGTACTGGTCCGTGCGCCGTTTCAACTCTGCATTGAAGGGTGGGTCCCAGACGTCCACGGCGAGCGGATGCCAGGCCTCGGCGGCCTCGGTCGTCGCTTGGCCGGCGGCGAACAGCAGCACGCCGGCAGCCCAGAAGGCTTTCGATGATGTTGACACGTCGGTTCCCTTTCGTCCCATCCCTTGCCCACCGGGCAGTCCCCACAAGACCCGGTCGGCCACCTGTCTAGCGCCTTATGCTGGCGGCAAGCTGACGGCGGCCTTGATTACCCATGGAAGCCGGTTTACGGCCCCCCCGTCAAGCCGTCCCCGTCTGCGCCGCGTAGACCCGTTTCGCCCAGCCGCGCAGGCCCGGCTCACGGTCGTCGTTGATGCCGCCGCCGGCCTGACGGAGCCAGCGCTCCACGGGCACGAAAAAGCCCGTCTTGGTGCGGTTCAGCACGTCCGGCGGCAGGGCCGGCAGGGGCGTCGCCGCCATGTCGCGCTTGGCGGGCGCCGTCACCCCGCCGAGATGCGGCGCGATGGCCCGGAACAGCTCGGCGTCCACCAGGGGGACGCGGATTTCCAGGGAATGGGCCATGCCGGCCCAATCGGCGTCGCGCAGCAATTGGTTCTTCATGTACCAGCAGGTTTCCATGATTCGCACCCGGTTGGCCGGCGCCCTGAGGCCGCGGATGTCGTCGGCCAGGCGGCTCAGGGGCGCCAGTTGCCGCCAGCCCTCGGCGGCCAGGTCCGGGTCCATGAGTTCCGGCAGTTCCCAGGGCATGAACAGGCCGCGTCGCAACAGATAGGCGCCCGGGTAGCTGCCGCCCAGTTCCATGAGGCTGGCGTACTTGGGCGCGATCATCGGTCCCAGGAGGCCGACGGCGACCTTCCGCAAGCCCCGGCCCAGGGCACTCAGGCCCGGCACCCAGCCGAGCCCCCGGGCCAGGGACGGCACCTGGCGGAAGCTGTCGTAGCCGGCGAACAGTTCATCCCCGCCGAGCCCCGATAAGGCCACCTTGAGGCCGCCGTGGGCGGCCACCCGGGCGACGAAATAGGTGTTCACCCCGTCGATGGTCGGCTGGTCCATGCTTTTCAAGAGGTCCGGCAGGGCGCCATCGAAATGCAGCCGGGCGACCCGTTCGGTCATCTGCTTGGTGGCGTAGCGCTTGGCTACCAGCTCGGCCAGCGGCACCTCGTCGCGTTCGGTGCCTTCGTATTCCTCGAAGCCCAGCGTGAAGGTCCTGAGGTCGCCCTGCTGGCTTTCGGCGGCGAGCCCGGTGATGGCCGCCGAATCGAGGCCCGCCGACAAGAACACGCCGACCGGCACGTCGGCGACGAAATGGTGGCGCACGCTGTCCAACAGCAACTCGCGCAACTCCGGCACCGGCGCCCCGGGCGCCGCCTCGGCGAGGATTTCGCGGGGATCGAAGAAACACGCGAGCTTGCGGCTGCCGTCGGCCTCGACGGTCAGGCTGTGGCCCGCCGGCAGGGCCTGGATGTCCTTATAAAGGGTATGGGGCTCGGGCACGCTGCCGAACAGGAAGAACCCGGCATGCCCGGCCGGGTCCGGCCCGGCATTACCGGCGCGGCCGCCGGCCAACAGGGCCTTCACCTGGGAAGCGGCCCTAAGGGTCCCGCCGTCGTCGGCGATGTAGAGGGGCTTGATGCCGAAGGGGTCGCGGGCCAGGAACAGGCGCTTCTCGGCGGCATCCCAGATGGCGAAGGCGTACATGCCCCTGAGCTTCCCGACCATGGCGGCGCCGTCGCGCTCATAAAGCCTGAGCAGCACCTCGGTGTCCGATTCCGTGGTGAAGAAGGCGCCGCCGTCGGCCAGTTCCTTGCGCAGGGCGCGGAAGTTGTAGATCTCGCCGTTGTAGGTGATCCAGAAGCGCTCGCCGACCACCATGGGCTGGGCGGCCCTGGGGTCCGGATCGATGATGGCCAGGCGCCGGTGCGCCAGGCCGACCCGGCTGTCGTCGGAAATCCAATGGCCGCCGCCGTCCGGACCGCGGCGGATCATGGCCTTGTTGACCTCCAGAAGCTCCGCCAGGGCGATGGGCGGGGCGTCGGGGCCGTAGGCGAAAAGGGCGGCTAATCCGCACATTCCCGTTTCATAGCGCGGTGTCGCCGGGGAACAAAGTCATTTCGACTTTTTTTCCAATGGAATCAGGTCTTTGCATAGTCGGGTGAAAGTGGAGTAAAAGAGCGCATGAAGCAGGTCATCCAAAGCCGGCGCACCGGCCGCCTGGCGCTCCGCGACGTGCCCGAGCCCACCGTGCGGGCCGGCCACGTTCTGGTCCGCACCCGGGCCTCGCTGATTTCCGCCGGCACCGAGCGCATGGTGGTGGAGTTCGCCAAGAAGAGCCTCGCCGGCAAGGCCAAGGCGCGGCCCGACCTGGTCAAGAAGGTGGTCGACAAGGCGAAACGCGACGGCCTCAAGGCGACCTTCCAGACGGTCATGGCGCGCCTCGACGAGCCCTTGCCGCTGGGTTATTCGGCGGCCGGCGAGGTCACCGCCGTGGGCGCCGGCCTGGAGGGTAAGTTCCGGGTCGGCCAGCGGGTCGCCATGGCCGGCGCCGGCGTCGCCAACCACGCCGAGGTGAACGCCGTGCCGGAAAACCTGCTCGCCGCCATCCCCGACGACGTGGCCGACGAGGAGGCCTGTTTCGCGACCCTGGGCGCCATCGCGCTGCATGCCGTGCGCAACCTGGATGCGGGGCTGGGCGACGTGGTGGCGGTGCTGGGCCTCGGCCTGGTGGGCCAGATGGCGGCCCAGTTCCTGACCCTTTCCGGGGTCCGGGTGGTGGCCCTGGACTATGACGCGGCGCGCCTGGAGCTGGCCCGTGGGCTGGGCGCCGAGGCGGCCCGGGACCTGGCCGACACGGGGCTCGAGGCGGCGGTGCGCGAGTTGACGGCGGGCCGGGGCTGCGACGGCGTCATTATCGCCGCGGCGACGGAATCGAGCGAACCCTTCGAGACCGCCGCAGCGCTGGCCCGCGACCGGGCCCGGGTGGTCATGGTCGGGCTCACCGGCACCCAGTTCCCCTACGCGGAATTCATGAAGAAGGAACTCAACATCATCGTCTCCCGCTCCTACGGGCCGGGGCGCTACGACGCCGATTACGAGGGCCGCGGCGTCAAGTACCCGGAAGGCTGGGTGCGCTGGACGGAGACCGAGAATCTGGCCGAAACGCTCCGGCTGATGGCGCCGGGCCGCGCCCGGCGCCTCGACGTGGGCGCCCTGATCTCGCACCGTTTCCCCATCGACGAGGCGGAAGCCGCCTACGCCCTGGTGACCGGCGGGACGGAACCGCACCTGGGCGTGGTGCTCACCTACGCGGGCGACGGGCCGGGGGTCATCCGGCCCGACTTCAAGCCGGCCCAGGCAGCCGGGACGGGCTGCGTGCTCGGCCTCATCGGGGCCGGCAATTTCGCCCGGTCCGTGCTGCTGCCGGAACTGAAGCGCCAGGACGGCGTCACCCTGCACACCATCGCGGCGCAACGCGGCGCCAGCGCCGAGCACGGCCAGGAAACCATCGGTTTCGCCAGGGCCGCAACGGACCCGGACGCCGTCATCGCGGCGCCCGAGATCAACGCCGTGGTCATCGCCACCCGCCACGATTCCCACGCCGAGCTCACGGCCCGGGCCCTGGCGGCGGGCAAGGCGGTCTGGGTGGAGAAGCCCCTGGCCCTGGACCTGGACGGCCTGAACGCGGTCATCGAGGCCCGCAACGGCGCTGAGGAGACGGGCCGCGGCTTCTTCCAGGTGGGCTTCAACCGGCGTTTCGCGCCGGCGGCCCTGAAGCTCCGCGACGCCCTGGCCGGCAAGCCGGGCCCCAAGGTGGTGCTGGCCCGCGTCAACGCCGGCGCCATCGACGCCGAGCACTGGGTCCATGCGCCGGACGAAGGCGGCGGGCGGATCATCGGCGAGGCCTGCCACTTCATCGATTTGACCCGGTTTTTGGTCGCAGCGCCCATCCAGTCGGTCCAGGCCGAAGCCGCCCAACTGACGGACGGCGCCTGCGACGACGCTTTCATCTCGCTCCGCTTCGCCGACGGCAGCCTGGCCACGGTGATCTACACGGCCCGCGGCGACAGCGGCGCCGGCAAGGAGCTGATCGAGGCGCATGCCGGCGGCGCCAGCTACGTGATCGACGATTTCCGCGCCCTGGAGGTCTCCGGCGACCAGGCCACCGCGCCCTGGAAGGGCACCCAGGACAAGGGGTTTGGTGGCGCCCTGGCGGCCTTCGCGGCGGCCGTGGTGGACGGCGGCGCCCCGGTGGACGAGGCCGAGCTGGTGGAGACAAGTGCGGCCACCATCGCCGCCCTGGAAAGCCTGCGGAGCGGCGGACGCATCGATTTGTAACGGCAACGGACTTGGGATCACCGCAAGACATGGACCTGAACGCCTTTTTCGAGACGGAGTTCGACGAACACACGGAAGTCGTGAAAGCGACCCGCGCCGAACTGAAGGAGCCCTTCGGCCGGCTGGTGGAAGCCGCCGTGGCGTGCATCCGCGGCGGCGGCAAGATCCTTCTGTTCGGCAACGGCGGCAGCGCCGCCGACTGCCAGCACCTGGCCACGGAACTGACCATCCGCTACAAGGCCGACCGCGCCCCCATCGCCGCCATCGCGCTGACCACGGACACCTCGGCGCTCACCGCCGGCGGCAACGACCTGGGCTTCGATGAGATCTTCGCCCGCCAGGTGGCGGCGCTGGTGAGGCCCGGCGACCTGGCCATCGGCATCTCCACCTCGGGCCAGAGCGAAAACGTCATCCGCGGCCTCGCCAAGGCCCGCGAGATGGGCGCCGTGGCCGCCGGCCTGGGCGGCAAGGACGGCGGCCGCATGGGCGCCGTCTGTGATCCCTTCCTGGTGGTCCCGTCGGATACCACGGCGCGCATCCAGGAGATGCACATCACCATCGGCCAAATGCTCTGCGGCGCCCTGGAGCTGGAATTGGGGCTGGTATGACGGAAACGAGCGGCCTCATTTCCCTGGTTTCGGCGCTGGCCGGCGCCCGGGTGCTCTGCGTCGGCGATATCATGCTCGATAAGTTCGTCTCCGGCGAGGTGGAGCGCATCTCCCCCGAAGCCCCCGTGCCGGTGCTGCGCATCGCCCGCGAGAACGCCATGCTGGGGGGTGCGGGCAACGTGGCCCGCAACGTCGTCGCGCTGGGGGCGTCGGTCAGCCTGATCGCCACCGTCGGCGACGACGCCGCCGGCGAGGAGATCGAACGGCTTCTGCTCGGCCTGGGCCACGCCAATCCGGGGCTGGTCATCGATGAGAACCGCCCGACGGCCATCAAGACCCGCTTCCTGGCCGGCACCCAGCAGATGATGCGGGCCGATTGGGAGACCACCGACGCGCTGGCCGAGGAAACCGGCGAGGCGATCATCGAAGCCGCCCAGGCGGCCCTCGCCGACCACCAGGTGATGGTGCTTTCGGATTACGGCAAGGGGGTGCTCGGCGACGGCCGCGCCGGCCGCTTGATCGAGTTGGCGAAGGCCGCCGGAATCCCCGTGGTGGTCGACCCCAAGGGCCGCGACTACGGCGTTTATAGGGGCGCCGACCTGGTCACCCCGAACCGCAAGGAACTCCGCGACGCCGCCGGCGCCGCGGCCACCGGCGTCGACGAGGTGATTTCCGCGGCCGCGGCGGTGCGCGCCACGAGCGGCCTCGGCGCCGTGCTGGTGACCCTCAGCCAGGACGGCATGGCCCTGGTCACGGAGGCGGATAGCCATCACCTTGCCGCCGAGGCCCAGGAGGTCTTCGACGTGTCCGGGGCCGGCGATACGGTGGTCGCCAGCATCGCCAGCGCCCTGGCCGCCGGGGCGTCGCTTTTGGATGCGGCGCGCCTGGCCAACGTCGCCGCCGGCATCGTCGTCGGCAAGGTGGGCACCGCGGCGGCTTACATGGCGGAGGTCATCGCCACCCTGCACCACCAGGACATCTCCCGGGCCGAGGCCAAGCTGCTGAGCCGCGCCGAAGCCTGCGACCGGGCCGAGGTCTGGCGCTGCCAGGGCCTCAAGGTGGGCTTCACCAACGGTTGCTTCGATCTTCTGCATCCGGGCCACGTGTCGCTGCTGGCGCAGGCCCGTGGGGCTTCCGACCGGCTCATCGTCGGGCTCAATTCGGACGCCTCGGTGGAGCGCCTGAAGGGCGAGGACCGGCCCATCCAGAACGAGGCGGCCCGGGCCACGGTGCTGGCCTCGCTCCAGTCCGTGGACATGTGCGTGATCTTCGACGAGGACACGCCCCTGGAGCTGATCGGGGCCTTGAAGCCGGACGTCCTGGTGAAGGGCGCCGATTACGCCATGGACCAGGTGGTCGGCGCCGAGGAGGTCAAATCCTGGGGCGGCCGCGTGGTGCTGGCGGAACTGGAGGAAGGTTTCTCCACCAGCGCCACCATCGCGCGGATGGCCGGAGACGCCAGCTGAGTTTCACTGAGGTCGCCGTCACCCCGACCCATCTCGCCCACGACGTGGCGCATGTCCTTTACATGCTGGCCTGGCTCAGTTTCGGGCTCGGCCACAGTTGGCTGGCCCGACCGGCCATGCAGGCCCGCCTGACGGCGGCCTTCGGGGCGCGCCGGCGGCTCGCCTACAACATCATCGCCACCGTCCATTTCGGCGCCGTCATGGTCTTCGGTTCCTGGGCCTTCGAGGGCATGCCCCGGTTCGCGCTGGGCGGCTGGACCTGGTCGTTCCTGACAGTGGTGGCGGTGAGCGGCTGGACGTTGCTGTTTCTGGTGCTGCGCACCTACGACCTGGGGCGCTTCGCCGGGCTCACCCAGATCCGGGAGGCGCGGGCCGGGGCCGCCATGATCATCGACGACGAGCCCCTGAAGACCACCGGGTTCCATGCCTACGTCCGCCATCCCCTGTATAGCGCCGTGTTTCTCATCCTCTGGGGTGCGGCCTGGAACGACTACGGCCTGGCCACGGCTCTCTGGGGATCCGCCTACCTGGTCATCGGTGCGCGCTTCGAGGAGAAACGCCTGAAGCGCCTCTACGGCGACGCCTACCGGGCGTATCGCGAAAAGGTGCCGGCCTTCGTGCCCTGGCGCGGCAAGGTGATCCGCTAGAGCCTTAGTTTTCGCCGGTGACCACGGAAATGATCTTTTCCCAGAGGCTCTTTTCCGGCTTCGGCGCGGTGGCCGGAGGTTTCTTGGCCACGGTCTTCGGGGTCCTGGGCACGGTGACCGGGCCATCGACCCCCGGCAGGGGGCGCCCGGCGCGGCCCCGGTGGGCGTCCCGCATGAAGTTCTTCCACATGCGCGCCGGCAGCCCGCCGCCGGTGACCCCCTTCATGGGCCGGCCATCGTCGTTGCCGACCCACACCCCGGCCACCAGGTCCGCCGTGTAACCGATGAACCAGGCGTCCCGGTGGTTCTGGCTGGTGCCGGTCTTGCCGGCGGCGGCCCGCGAAAGCCGCGCCGCACGGCCGGTGCCGCCGCCGATGACGCCGGCCAGCATGCGGTTCATGGCGGCCACGTGGCGGGCCTCGACGACCCGTCCGGGCCCGGACCCGGAGCGCCGGTAGATCATCCGCCCGTCGCCGTCGGTGATTTCCTGGATGCCGTAGGGCCAGGCCGCCCGGCCGCCGTTGGCGAAGGGGGCATAGGCCGCGACCAGGTCGATGAGGCGCACGTCGTGGGTGCCGAGCGCCAGGCTCGGGGTCGCCTGGATATCACCAGGAATGCCGAGGCGCGCCGCCACCCGGGCGACCCGCGGCAGGTGGGCATGCTGGGCGACGCGCACGGCAGCCGTGTTGATGGAGCCGGCCAGGGCCTCGGCCAGGGTGACCGGCCCGAGATGCTTGCCGTTGAAGTTGCGGGGCGCCCAGTCGCCGATCTTGAGCGGCGCGTCTTCGACCGTATCGGCCGGTTGCATGCCGGCCTCCAGGGCCGCCAGGTAGACGAAGGGCTTGAATGCCGAGCCCGGCTGGCGGAGCGCCTGGGTGGCCCGGTTGAAGGGGCTGGCGGCGTGATCGCGGCCACCCACCAGAGCCCGGACCGCGCCGTCGCCGGCCAGCGCCACCAGGGCGCCCTGGCGCGCGCCGGCCTTGCGGCCCGGACCGTCGAGGGCCGCCTTCAGGCGCCGCTCGGCAGCCGCCTGGAGGGCCGGGTTCAGGGTGGTCACCACGGTCAGGTCCCGATCCCCCGGTGCCACGTAATCGGCCACCTGGTCCAGGACCCAGTCGATGAAATAGCGCCCCGGCGCACCGCCCCGCGCGGTGCGTGAACGTTTCCGCGCCGGCGCGGCCTTCGCTTGGGCTTCCGTCAGGTACCCGGCGGCGACCATGTTCTTGAGTACCTGGGCGGTGCGCCGCTTGGCCAGTTTCGGGTTGGCGCGCGGGTTGTAGCGGCTCGGCGCCTTCAACAGCCCGGCGATCATCGCCGCCTCGTAGGTGGAGAGCCGTTTCGCCGGCACGCCGAAGTACTTGCGCGCCGCCGCGTCGACCCCGTAAGTGCCGGCCCCCAGATAGACCCGGTTCAAGTAGATGGTCAGGATCTGGTCCTTGGAGAACTTGTGCTCCAGCCAGAGCGACAGCAGCACCTCCTGAACCTTGCGTTTCAAGGAACGTTCCGGAGTCAGAAAGAGATTCTTCGCCGCCTGCTGGGTGATGGTGGAACCGCCCTGGACGATGCGCCCGGCCCGCACATTGGCCACCGCGGCCCGCATGATGCCGATGATGTCGAGACCGAAATGGTCGTAAAAGCGCCGGTCCTCGGTGGCCAGCACGGCATCGGGCAGGGCCTTCGGCAGATCGCCGACCCGGAGCGGCACCCCGTAGAGATCGCCGCGCGCGGTCAGCAAGGATTTGTCGGCGGCCAAAAGCGTCACCGTCGGCCGCCGGGTGGCCTGCAGGGCCTCGTCGATATCGGGCAGGTCCGTGGCGTACCAGGCGGTCAGCCCAAGCCCGATGATCACCGCCCAGACGGCGCCCGTCGCCGCCCATTTGAACAGCGTCCACAGCCAGCCGCTTCGCTTTTCCGTATCTTCGGCCATGCGCCCTTATGGGCCCGGCGGCGTTAGCATGGGGTTAATGGACGCGCCGCCGGCCCAGATCAAACGTCCAAATTCGCCACCTTGAGGGCGTTCTTCTGGATGAACTCGCGCCGGGGCTCCACGACGTCGCCCATGAGGGTGGAGAACACGTCCTCAGCGTCGTCCGTGTGGCTGACCCGGACCTGCAGCAAGGACCGCGCGTCCGGATCGAGGGTCGTCTCCCAGAGCTGGTCCGGGTTCATCTCGCCCAAGCCCTTGTAGCGCTGGATGGCGACGCCCTTGCGCCCCAATTCCATGACCGCGCCGACGAGCGAGCGCGGCCCGGTGATGGGCATCTCTTTGTCCTTGTGCACCAGCTTGCCGTGGTCGCCGTAGGTCTCGAACAGCTTCGCCGCCTTGTCGTTGAGGCGCCGGGCGTCGGCGGAACGGATCAGGGCGCCGTCGATGACGTGACGCTCGGTGACGCCCCGGAGCGTCCGCGAGAAGGCCAAGCCGCCGTCCTCCAGGGCCAGGCCCTCCCAGCCCTTCTCGTTGACCGGCTCCAGCTTGTTGAGGCGCTTCGCCAGGTAGTCGGCGGTCTGCTCGGCGCGCTCCCTGTCGGACAGGATTTCCGGGTCCAGCGCCGTGGAGATGGCCGCCTGTTCGATGATCCGGGGCGGCACGTGGCGGGCCAGGCGCTCGATGGGGGCCTTCATGGCCCGGGCCTCGGTCAAGGTGACGCTCAGGTCTTGGGCGGCGATCTGACGGCCATCATAGGTCTCGAACACGGCGCCGTCGTCGATGGCGGCGTTGAACAGGTAATCCTCCAGCGCCGGGTCGTCTTTCAGGTAGACCTCCGAGTTGCCGCGCTTCGAGCGGTACAGGGGCGGCTGCGCGATATACAGATAGCCGCGTTCGACGATCTCCGGCATTTGCCGGAAGAAGAAGGTCAACAGCAGGGTGCGGATATGGCTGCCGTCCACGTCGGCGTCGGTCATGATGATGATCTTGTGGTAGCGGCACTTCTCCACGTCGAAGTCCTCGCGGCCGATGCCGGTGCCGAGCGCGGCGATGAGGGTGCCGATTTCCGACGACGACAGCATCTTGTCGAAGCGCGCCCGCTCCACATTCAGGATCTTGCCGCGCAAGGGCAGGATCGCCTGGTTGGAGCGGTTGCGGCCCTGCTTCGCCGAGCCGCCGGCGGAATCACCCTCGACGATGAACAGTTCCGAGAGCACCGGGTCGCGCTCCTGGCAGTCGGCCAGCTTGCCGGGCAGGGACGAGATGTCCAAGGCCCCCTTGCGGCGCGTCAACTCGCGCGCCTTGCGCGCCGCTTCCCGGGCCACGGCGGCCTCGACGATCTTGCCGATCACCCGCCTGGCGTCCGCCGGGTGTTCCTCGAACCATTGGTCCAGGCCCTCGGCGATGAGGCTTTCCACCACCGGGCGGACCTCCGAGGAGACCAGCTTATCCTTGGTCTGCGACGAGAACTTGGGGTCCGGCACCTTCACGGACAGCACACAGGTCATGCCTTCCCTGGCATCGTCGCCGGTGATGTTGACCTTGGCCTTCGACGCGATCCCCGACGAGGACGCATAGTTGTTGATGGTCCGGGTCAGCGCGCCGCGGAACCCGGCCAGGTGCGTGCCGCCGTCGCGTTGCGGGATGTTGTTGGTGAAACAGAGCGTCGTCTCGTGATAGCTGTCGTTCCACTGCATGGCCATCTCGACGGTGATGCCGTCTCTCTCGCCCTTCACGGCGATGGAGGTTTCGTGCTGCTTCTGCTTGGAACGGTCGAGCCAGTCGACGAAAGCGCCGAGCCCGCCCTCGTAGTGCATGTCGATCTCGACCGTGTCCACCTCGCGGGAATCGATCAGCTTCAGGGCGACGCCGGAGTTCAGGAAGGCCAGCTCCCGGAGCCGGTGTTCCAGGGTGGCGCGGTCGTATTCGGTCATGGTGAAGACCTCGGCGGAGGCGAAGAAGGTGAGTTCCGTACCGGTCTTCGCCTCGCCATCGTCTAAGGGCGCGTCGCCCACCACCTCGAGCGGTTTCACCGTCTCGCCGCCCTCGAAGCGCACGAAGTGCTCCTTCTCGTCGCGGAAGATCTTCAATTCCAGCCAGTCGGAAAGCGCGTTGACCACGGAAACCCCGACCCCGTGCAGGCCGCCGGACACCTTGTAGGAGTTCTGGTCGAATTTGCCCCCGGCATGCAGCTGGGTCATGATCACCTCGGCGGCCGAGACCCCTTCTTCCGCGTGGATGTCCACGGGGATGCCGCGGCCGTTGTCGGTGACCGTCACCGAGCCGTCGCCGTTGAGGATCACCTGGACCGTATCGCAGTGCCCGGCGAGCGCCTCGTCGATGGCGTTGTCGACAACCTCGTAGACCATGTGGTGCAGGCCCGAGCCGTCGTCCGTGTCGCCGATGTACATGCCCGGGCGCTTGCGCACCGCTTCCAGGCCGCGCAACACCTTGATGGAATCGGCGTCGTAGTCCTCGCCGTTCACCGCCAGGCCCTCGGTCAGGTCCTCGCCGGATTCCTCGCCAGGTTCCTCGGTCGTCTCGTCGATGGGGGTCTCGTCACTCATGTTCTTTCCGTTCGTGTTGCCTGCCGTGGCGGCGGGGCGGGGTCATCATTGTCATGTCTGGTCCAGAACCTGGCCGTCGTCGACGGCGAAAAACCGTGCCGTGCCCTTCAGCGGCGCGAAGGTGGCGGCGTCCGTGCCCGTGTACCAGGCCTGGGCGCCAAGCCCCGTCAGCCCGTCGAACAGGGCGGCGCGGCGGGCCTCGTCCAGGTGCGCCGCCACCTCGTCCAACAGCAGCACCGGCACGCCGCCCTCCTCGGCGGCGCGGACCCGGGCGTTGGCCAGCACCAGGGCGATCAGCAGCGCCTTCTGTTCGCCCGTCGAGCATCGTTCCGCGGCTTCGCCCTTCGGCGCGTGGCGCACCATGAGGTCCGTGCGGTGCGGACCGGAATGGGTGCGCCCCGTCTGCCCGTCGCGCTGGCGCTCGGCGGCGAGGGCATCGCGGAGCCGGTCCTCGGCCTCCAGGGCCGGGCCGTCGGCGAGCCAGGCGTCCACGTCGCCCACCAGCGCCAGGCGGGCGCCCGGGAAGGGGCCCCAGCTCTCCGCCGCCGGGCCGGCCAGCCGGGCCGTCACTTCCGAGCGGGCGGCGGCCACGGCGATGCCGCGCGACGCCATGGTGTCCTCCAGGGCGCTCAGCCAGGCCGGGTCCGGCGCGCCGTCGCCGCGCAGCAGCTTCAGGCGCTCGCGCATGGCCTGCTCATAGGCCGAGATGCGGCCCGCGTGGGCCGGGTCCCAGCCGAACACCAGGCGGTCCAGGAACCGCCGCCGGGCCGTGGCACCCTCCTGGAACAGGCGGTCCATCTGCGGCGTCAGCCAGTGCATGGCCATGACCTGGGCCAGGGCCGACTGGGCCCGTTCCGTCTCACCGTCGATGCGCACCGTGCGCCGTTCCGCCCCGCCGCCCTCCGGCGGCGTGAACCCGGTGCCGACGTCGGCGGCACCGTCGGGGGTATCGGCCCGCACCGCGACGGCCCAAGGGCGCGCGGCCTCCGTTTCGTCGGCCGCCTGGCGGCCGATTTCCGAGAGCCGGGCGCGCCTGAGCCCGCGGCCCGGCACCAGTAGGGATAGGGCCTCCAAGAGGTTCGTCTTGCCGGCGCCGTTGGGCCCGCTCAGCACCACCGGCCCGGGCCCCACCTCGAGGCGCAAATGCCCGTAGCAGCGGAAATCCGTCAGGGTCAGTCGGCGAACGGCGAAACGCCGGTTTTCAGCCGGCCCGGACACCGGCGCCGGTCCCTCCTCGGGGCCGTCCGCGGCGTTCGTTGCCAGTCCTTGGTTTGCGTACAGCGTGGGCTCCCCCGATTGCTCAGACGCGCATGGGCATCAGCACGTAAAGCGCGCTGGCGTCGTCCGTTTCCTGCATCACCGTCGGCGAGGCCGCGTCGGCCATGGTGAACCGCGCCGTGTCGCCCTCGATCTGACGGGTCACGTCCAGGAGATAGGCGGAATTGAAGCCGATCTCCAATTCCTGGCCCTCGTAGGCGACCTCGATCTCCTCCGTGGCGCTGCCGTGTTCCGGGCTGGAGGCGGAGAGCACCAGGGTGGTGCCGTCGAGGGCCAGCTTGATGGCCCGGGATTTCTCGCTGGAAATGGCCGAGACCCGGTCCACGGCATCGGCGAAGCTGCGGCATTCCACTTCCATGACCTTGTCGTTGCCCGTCGGGATGACCCGCTGGTAGTCCGGGAAGGTGCCGTCGATGAGCTTCGAGGTCAGGACCGCATCGTCGAAGGAGAAGCGGATCTTTGATTCCGACAAGGAGACGGCGACTTCGTCGCCGGATTCATCGATAAGCTTGCGCAGTTCCGCCACCGCCTTGCGGGGCACGATGACCCCCGGGATGCCCTCGGCGCCGGCCGGCAAGGGCACCTCGACGCTGGCCAGCCGGTGGCCGTCCGTGGCCACGGCGCGCAGCAAAGGCGCGCCGTCGCGCTCCGCGGGGTGCAGGTAGATGCCGTTCAGGTAGTAGCGGGTCTCCTCGGTGGAGATGGCGAACCGGGTGCGGTCGATGAGGCCGCGCAATTCCGCCGCCGTCAGGGTGAACTGATGCGGCAGCTCGCCGCCTGAAAGCACCGGGAACTCGTCCGTCGGCAGGCTGGCGAGGGTAAACCGCGAGCGCCCGGCGCTGAGGATCACCTCGCCGTCGCCGCCGCCGTCCATGCTCACCTGGGCGCCGTCGGGAAGCTTGCGCACGATGTCGTAAAGGGTGTGCGCAGACACCGTCGTGGCGCCCGGCGTGGAGACGTCGGCGACCACCTGTTCGACGATATCCAGGTCCATGTCCGTGGCGTTCAGCCTGACCGCGCCGTCACCGGCTTCAAGCTTCACATTTGAGAGAATCGGTATGGTGTTGCGCCGCTCGACAACACTCTGCACGTGCCCCAGGGATTTCAGCAGAGCGGCCCGTTCAATAGTCAGTTTCATCGTTATATATCAAGCCTTTAAGAAGCAAATCGAAAGGTTAACGGGCGGGAGATGCCGGGCCCCGGCCGGGGCGCCGGAGAAGGGCCGGAACGGCCCCCGCGATGAGCTTTGCATTATAGCAAAACCCCTTGGATTCCAAAGCGCTTTCGGGGATTCCTGAGGGCTCGTTTGAGGTCCCGTGGGGCGTTCTTCCGGCCCCCTATCCCTCGAGCATGCGGCGCAGCAATTCCACGTCCTCGTTGAACCCGGAATCGTGCTCGCGGAGCTCATCCACCTTGCGCACCGCGTGCATCACCGTGGTGTGGTCACGGCCGCCGAACTTGCGTCCGATCTCCGGCAAGGAGCGCGAGGTGAGCTGCTTGGCCAGGTACATGGCGACCTGCCGGGGCCGGGCCACGGAACGGGCCCGGCGGGCCGAATGCATGTCGGATACCCGGATGTTGAAGTGGGACGCTACCTGTTTCTGGATTTCCTCGATGGTCACCCGGCGGTCGTTGGCCCGAAGCAAGTCATGCAGCACCTCCTGGGTGGTCTCGAGCGAGATGTCGCGGCCCACCAGTTGCGCGTGCGCCACCACCCGGTTCAACGCGCCTTCCAACTCACGCACGTTCGAGGTGATCTTGTGGGCCAGGAACTCCAGCACCTTTGTGGGCACCACGGCGCCCAGCTTCTGGGCCTTCGATTGCAGGATGCCGAGGCGCAGCTCATAGGTGGTGGCATGGATGTCGGCCACCAGGCCGCAGTTGAGGCGCGACACCAGGCGCTCCTCCATGCCCTCCAGGTCCGAGGGCGACTTGTCCGACGAGATGACGATCTGCCGGCCCTGGTCGACCAGGGCGTTGAAGGTATGGAAGAACTCCTCCTGGGTGGAATCCTTGCCGGCGATGAACTGCACGTCATCGATCATCAGCACGTCGACGGAGCGGAACTGCTCCTTGAAGTCCACCGTGTTCTGCTCCCGGAGCGCCCGGATGAACCGGTACATGAACTTCTCGGCGGAAAGATAGAGCACCGTGCGTTCCGGGGTCGCCGTGCGCACATGCCAGGCGATTGCGTGCATGAGGTGGGTCTTGCCGAGCCCGACGCCGCCGTAGAGGAACAAGGGATTGAAGGGCACGCTGGCCGCTTCGCCGACCCGCCGCGCGGCGGCGTAGGCGAACTCGTTGGGCTTGCCGACGACGAACTGGTCGAAGGTGAAGCGCTCGTCCAGGGGCGCGCAAAGGCCGTCGGAAGAACGGCCGTTGGCGGCCGTGGCCGGCGCCTCCGCCTCCTTCTTCGGCGCCGCGTTCTCGGCCGGCGCGCCGATGTCCGCCTGGACGACGATCTCCACCGCCGACACCTCGGCGTTCTCGCCACGCCAAAGTTCCGTCAGGCGGTCCTCGTAATGGGCCGTGGCCCAGTCGCGCATGAACCGCGTGGGCACGGAAATCTGTACCGTGCCGTCGCGGCATTCCCGGACCCGCATGGGCCGGAGCCAGCTCTGGAAGGCGGTCTCGCCCACCTCGGCGCGCAGGCGGCTGGAAACGGCGTCCCATTCCGTCTGCAGGTCTTGGTTTTGATCCTGGGCCTCAGCCCGCTCCTTCGTCGATCCCATCGCTGTCAACACACCCCGTGCTCTTCGGCCCGCTACCATGGGCGGAACCTGATTTGCCCACCGCCGCGGCCCGCTTTGGGCGGCACCACGGATGTGGCTTATTCAAAGGCAGTCATGTGGAGCGCCGGCTTTCTTGGAGGATCCCGCTTGCTCGGGTTGGGGATCCGGGAAGACGATAACCCAAGGGCTGGGCTATGGATTGCGAAGGAGGATCGTGAACCCAGGAGTGAGCGAAAGAATGCTTTGACGTGCGATCGGGGTCTCCATCGAATTTCGTCTTCTCAGTTTATGTACGGCCCTCGGACTACCCCCCTCTGGTTAAAAACGTTGTTTTTCAAATCTTCAAAGAAACGTTTCAAAAATTCTCTTCGGCGAGTCCAAATTTCGCCCAGGACTCGCCAAGGCGAGCCGGTCGCGGCTTTTTATCAATACTTGGTTTTTTGTTGAAGGCCTCGCCCATTCGTCATGAATTTATGCGGCGCACCTAAGTAAAGACTGTAATAGTTAACAGAATGAATACGCAATTTATTTGATCCTGTTATTTGGAACGACTCTGGATTAGCAAGTTCCGGTGGCCGAATATTACGGTTCCCCGTGCCGCCTTTCAACATGATCGAAAGGAGAACGTCAAAAATAATCTTCTTGACAATTTAAACGACTCCGAGTCCCACCGGCCCCCGCCACGAAAAACGCCGCGTCCCCGGGGAACGCGGCGCAGCCGTCGTGAATTATATGGGCGGCCGGTCAGGCGGCCATGTTCTTGATGCGCTTGGCCAGGCGCGACAGTTTCCTGGAAACCGTGTTCTTCTGCATCACGCCCTTGTTGACCCCAGCCATGAGTTGCGGCTGCATTTCCCGGAAGGCCTTCAGGGCGGCTTCCTGATCGCCGCTGGCGATGGCTTCCTCGACCTTGCGCAGTTCCGTGCGGATGGTTCCGCGCCGGGCGCGGTTGACCGCTTCGCGGCGACCGGCCTGGCGAATGCGTTTCTTGGCTTGCAGCGAGTGGGCCATGGGCCGACACCCCTTTTTTCAACACGTTAAAATTAGGAAGGCAGGTGTATAGAGGCGCCCAGGGGCCAGGTCAAGCCCCGCATGCAAGGTTTTCCAGGGTGTTTTTCAGGACCCGGCCGGACGCAGCGTGAAGTGCACGCCGGCCCCGGCGGCGGCCGGCGCCACCTCCAGCTTCAGCACCTCGTCGTCGCGCTGGAAAAGGCCCGGCGCCTTCCGCGTCCAGCCCAGTTGCGGCAGGGTCTGGAGGTAGTAACCGCGCACCGCCTCGGCGGTGACGCCGCCGGCGGCGAAGGCCTCGACGATGCGGCCCGTGGGACCGTCGAAGACCATCCCGGCATCCGTGTCCTCGGTCAGGCCGGGCATCAGCGGCAGATCGTCGATGACGCTGAGGAACTTGGGTGCCTGGGCCGAGGCGGCGGCGGCCAGGAACAGGCACAGAATGACATGGGGCAGGAGACGGAAGATGCGCATACCCGCTTAGTACACTACCGCTGGCAATGGGAGCAATAGAATGTGGAGCGGCCCGATTGCACCAACTGGCGCACCGGATGGCCGGGCCCGCAGCGCCGGCAGTCCTCGTCGGCGCGGCCGTAAACCAGAAAGTCGTGCTGGAAGTAGCCGAGTTCCCCGTCCGGCTGGCGGTGGTCCCGGAGCGACGAGCCGCCCGCCGCGATGGCCCGGGTGAGCACGTCCTGAACGGCGGCGTGCAGTTTCCTAACACGGCCTCCCTGCACCGTGCGGGCCGTTCGCTTCGGCGAGATGCCGGCCTGAAACAGGGCCTCGCAGACGTAGATGTTGCCGAGCCCGGCAACGGTCCGCTGGTCCAGGAGCGCCGCCTTGATGGGCGCCGCGCGGCCCTTCAGGCGTGCCGCCAGGGCGGCCCAATCGAAGACCGCCTCCAGGGGTTCCGGGCCGAGGTCCGCCAGCATGCGGTGGTCGGCCAGGTCCGACGCCGTGCTCAAATCCATGAAGCCGAAGCGCCGGGGGTCGTTGTAGCGGATCACGCTACCTGCGTCGGTTTCGAAGACGACGTGGTCGTGGGCCTCTTCCGGCGGCGCCGGCGCGGTGAACACCCGGAACCGGCCGGACATGCCGAGATGGGCGATCCAGACCGTGTCGTCGTCGAGGCGGATGGTCAGGAACTTGGCCCGCCGGCCCACCTTTACGACCCTTCGGCCGGTCAGGCGCTGGCCGAAATCGTCGGGCAGCGGCCAGCGCAGCTCACGCCGCCGGATCACCACCCGGGCCAGGCGTTGGCCCTCTAGCACCGGCGCCAGGCCGCGCCGCACGGTTTCCACTTCCGGGAGTTCGGGCATGAGGTTGCGGGCTTTCCTTCCGTTTCCCAAGATATGACCGGAACGGCCGGGGCTGTCCACAGACTGGTTTCCGCCGGGCCCTTGAGCGAGAGCAGATCGGCCTTCATTACAATCACTTGCGGGATTGCGATTAATACCAATCTGCAAAAACAATCATTGATGGGCCCAATCGCGTAGCCCGATGGACATGATCCTCCACGGCTGATCGACGAGTTGGTTCCATGCGAAGCAGCAGTGATCGAGGATGTCGTTGTAG
>Ga0209568_1000059_pt1 | contig 39282 bp, 28 predicted proteins | sample WorMetOlspDAHAB2_FD_187406 | JGI IMG/M metagenome (GOLD analysis project Ga0209568, IMG submission 187406) | Marine gutless worms symbiont microbial communities from Max Planck institute for Marine Microbiology, Germany - Olavius sp. DAHAB.2... ...
TGTGAGAAGCATGTGATCTCTACCGGATGCAGGATCCAGATCGGGAACGCAGATCATCAAAGATACGAAGCATGTGAGAAGCATGTGATCTCTACCAGACCCAGGATCCGGATCGGGGGGCACAGATCACCAAAGATACGAAGCATGTGAGAAGTATGTGAGAAGCATGTGATCTCTACCGAATGCAGGATCCAGATCGGGAACGCAGATCATCAAAGATACGAAGCATGTGAGAAGTATGTGAGAAGCATGTGATCTCTACCAGACCCAGGATGCGGATCGGGGGCGCAGATCATCAAAGATACGAAGCATGTGAGAAGTATGTGAGAAGCATGTGATCTCTACCGAATGCAGAATCTCCAGATCGGAAACACAGCGTGCCAACCTGTCCCTTTCCTCGAGGGCCTGTGAAGCTTTTCAGATTCAAAATTCGGGAGAAAATTGCAAAATTGCAACAAGACTGTCGAAAATAACGAAACTTTTAAAAACAGGCTAAATCTTCATAATCTTCATACAAAAGATGCTAGACGAATACATCTCACTCCAATACTTCCACCTTACATCACTGGAACCCATCTTACATTCCAGAAGACTCTTCAGGATCTGCTTCTCAATGACCGCATAAAACAAAAACGTTTCTCTTTAGTTTAAAGGCAACACAGATACCTAAACGCAAAAGCCTCGGCCGGAGGACATCACACCCTCGCCGAGGCAATACAAAAACCCAGAAACTCCAGTGCGCCGCACGACACAGCACCCCATCTCATCTCCTCACACTCCGAGGACGAACCACAGAGACAAGAGGAGAAGAGACGGGAGCACAACTAGGAATATAAAAACCTACCTATAACTCTGGGAAAGTCAGGTCCCAATTACCACTGAAACATTACACCAGCTGAAACGATATCCTGGGTGTATGTGCCGGAATACTTATCAAAGTAATCGTCCTTCGCCTCCTTCGGACTGGGCGGCCAGATCATGGCACGGTAGGCGGAGAGCACAACAGCTACATTGTAAGCGGGTGCACCGATCCACACCTCACCACCAAACACAGGACCAAAGGAAAGGCCTTCCTCTCCTTTTAAAGTCTCCATCTTGGGATCAACGGCATCATCATCATCATCACCCAGCTGTCTCGTCACCTTGTACTCAGTGCTCAAGTCATGAACAAGAGCACCACCACCGGCAAGGAACCCACACATGGCTCCACCTTCGCTACAGACACCAGCTCTAATCAAACCGAGCCCAAGATTGTAAGACTTAAGCTCAAATTCGCTCAAGTTGTTCGTTTTGGCTCCAGCAGCCCCCGGGTCTGCTCCGCCTGATGCTGCAGGACCAGTTCCTACTTGGTTAGCAAAAGTGTACTCCACTTCCTTGGTCATGTACCCACCAATAGAAGCACCAACCCATGGACCAATGCCATCCATCTCCATGACAGGCATGTTGCACCCGAGCATGCCACCACCACCCCATACATTTTGGGTTTCAGGCAGAGTGTCACCCGTTCCTTGCGTATCGCCTATCTTCAAAGGCTCAAAGGCAGTACCATCAGTATCTTCAGTTATCTCGTGACCAGCCATAATGTACACACCGGCCACCCCAAAATGAAACATCCCCTGAGAAGCCATTGGGGCATCCCCGAACATCTCCTCATCAGAGGAATAGACAGGAGTAGTCTCGTAAGCAGGCATCTCGGAGCTCATCATAGCTCCCTCATCCACGCCTGTCTCCATTTCACCCATTCCAAGATCGGCTGCCTGAGCAGCACCAACAACAAACAAAGCCGCCGAGAGACCGGCCGCAGCAACAACGTTCTTCAACATCATAACCTCATATTTTCCTGCACGAAAAGACGGCCTTCCCAGCCCTTCATCAACCACCAGGCTCTACCTGCATTAGCAGCATCCTGGATCGATTCGGGGCAGGATAAAAACAAATTGTGTCAATTTATAGTCACGCTAATGACCTTTTTGACCCCTTTACCCATCCTCATACGAAATCTCCAAAACCTCAGAGATTCAATCTTTACCATCCGACCTACGAAGCAACCTCAGCACCTTACAAGCGAGAAAAACCGAGAGCGTCGCTTCCCCCAACAGCCACCTCATCCCAAGCCAACACGGGCAGCCCCGCACAGGGCTCGAAGCAGACATTACCCCCAGAACCACACACAAGACCCGCAATGACAAAAAATCAAACCGGACCTAGAAGGCAAAACCGGGACCAGGATGAGAGAACAGTTACCATCAGTTGTACAATAACGCAAGCCCCACAAAGCAACTAATTCTCCACAACTTTTACATTACCAGTAAGCAACGTAGGGCTGTAGAATGCTTATATCTTCATCTTCTACAACCTATTCACTCTACTTCCACAAGAATCGACATAGAGTGGTTCGGATAACAAAACAATCCTCTTTCATTCTCGAAGCAACTGAAGGGGTCTAGTGTAAGTCATCAGCAGAATGTATTTCTTCAGCGTATTACTGGGTTGTTACTTAAGAGTTTCGCAATCTACACAGAATAGAACATGTAAAAGTGCGTGCACAACCCGGTGCATTACCAGCTATACTGTGTCTTGAAGCACAGCTGCGATCATCATGGCTACACTCTGGTTACCCTAACCCTGCACGTCTCTACTCTAGGTACAAAGTCTTACAGAAGTGCTACCCCCTTGCACATCCAGCTCAACGCATGAGAAGTCTTACAAAATCTACATCACTCGAAAGAGGCCCTGGCAAATGCGTTTTCCAGATCACGTGAAAACTGAGCAGCAAGCAATCTTGCCTCCTCACAATCAGCAGCAGCCTCGAGGAAATCCTTTGCTAGCTGTCGCTCCACTTCGACGTCCTGGGAGGTGAGCATATCCAGAGGGATAATCCTGCTAGACAACAACACTACATTCTCGAATGAAACATCTATGAAGCCATTTCGAACAAAGAAACTCTTTTTTTGATCAGGCTCTTGGAGAATCTCGATGATTCCTGGTCTGACTGTTCCGACCATGACCTCGTGACCAGGCAGTATCGTGATGTAACCACCTGCGGCCGGCACTATAACCTGTATCACTTCTTCGCTAAACACACAGGTCCTAGGAAGAACCAAGTCGAACTTGAAAGATTCAGCCATACACAGTCTCCCGCAGTCTAGGTAGGTGATTAAAGGATTGATAGGGTGCCATCAAAACACCCGAGTCACTGAACTGACTTGTATTTACACTCTTCACCCTGACAGTTGCTTGGCCTTTGCTTCTGCTTCCTCGATCGTTCCCACCATGTAAAAAGCGACCTCAGGGATGTGATCGTAATCACCTTCACACAGACCATTGAACCCCTTAATGGTATCCTCCAAATCAACCAGTTTGCCAGGAGAACCAGTAAAAGCTTCAGCCACGTGGAAGGGCTGCGACAGAAAACGCTCTATCTTTCGAGCCCTCACAACAGCCAACCTGTCCTCTTCCGACAACTCATCCAAACCCAGGATGGCGACGATATCCTGCAGGGATTTATAACGTTGCAAGGTAGCCTGAACCTTACAAGCTACTTGATAATGCTCCTCTCCTACAATGTCCGGAGTAAGCATTCTCGAATTAGAATCCAATGGGTCGACGGCGGGATAGATACCCTTCGCCGCAATAGATCTCGAAAGAACTGTCGTAGCATCCAGGTGAGCAAAGGAAGTGGCCGGAGCCGGATCCGTTAGATCGTCCGCAGGAACATAGACAGCCTGCACAGAAGTGATGGAACCTCTTTTGGTAGTTGTGATCCTTTCCTGGAGAGCGCCCATTTCTGTCGCCAGTGTTGGCTGATACCCTACCGCAGATGGAACTCGACCAAGTAGAGCTGATACTTCCGCTCCAGCCTGCGTGAAACGGAAAATGTTGTCCACAAAGAAGAGAACATTCTGTCCCTGATCACGGAAATACTCAGCAACAGTCAGACCAGTGAGAGCAACACGAGCACGTACACCAGGAGACTCATTCATCTGACCATAGACCAAAGCGCACTTAGATCCAGCTACAGAGCCATTAGTTTTCCTCGGATCTATGTTCACACCGGATTCGATCATTTCCTGATACAGATCGTTTCCTTCTCTTGTTCTCTCTCCAACTCCGGCGAAGACGGAGTATCCGCCGTATGCTTTCGCGATATTGTTGATGAGTTCCATGATGAGCACGGTCTTTCCTACCCCTGCTCCTCCGAACAATCCCACTTTTCCACCCTTTGCATAGGGTGCGAGTAGGTCGACAACCTTGATGCCTGTAATCAGCACTTCACTCTCGGTGGACTGGTCCACGTAGGGAGGAGGAGGAGAGTGGATCTCGCGAAACTCAGAAGCAGAAATGGGACCTACCTCATCCACCGACTGTCCCACCACATTCATTATGCGGCCGAGTGTCCCATCGCCAACCGGGACCTTTATAGGACCCATGGTATCCAAGACCGGCTGGCTCCTGAACAGGCCCTCTGTTGGACCCATGGCGATCGTCCGAGCGACCCCACCCGCCAGATGAGCTACCACCTCAAGGACTAGCAACACACCAGCATTGTCGATTTCCAGAGCGTCGAAGAGCTGAGGCACATGGTCTTCGAACTCCACATCCACCACAGCTCCTATTACCTGCTTAACGACCCCGACCTTCTTGTCAGTCACTATCACAACTCCCACAAGCACTACACCTGCTCGTCGGTTCTAGACCAAGCCACAGGCATACAAATACACACAAGCAAATTAGAATAAAAACACGTGCAATCGGACTCCGCACAACTCGAGCTCTAGCTCAACACCACCTCCGCACCTGCGATGACTTCAATCAATTCCTGAGTAACTGCAGCCTGACGCGAACGGTTGTAGTGAATCGTCATCCTCTTGATCATATCATCTGCATTGCGGGTCGCATTATCCATACTCATCACTTGTGCTCCGTAGAAGGCTGCGACGCTATCGAGCATGGCATTGAAAATCTGCACAGACACGTTGTGTATCAACAATTCCCGGACAATGTTTTCCCTAGTTCCCTCGTAGACGACATGGCCCTTAGACTCGAGTTCCTGCTCCTCTTCTTCATTTCCCTGGGATATCGCGGGATGGCTCCATGGGATCAGGTCCTGAATGATCAAACTCTGTTGCGCGATACCATGAGGCTTGGAATAGAACAAGGTGACAGCATCGACATCTCCTCTGTCAAACAGGTCTAGCACCTTTTTTCCGATGACCTCAGCGCACTCGAAACCAGACTCCCTCACTTCCTCCAGCCTGACATGGTCCAGGATTTCCCCGGAGAACCGGTTTCTAAGTGTTTGAAATCCCTTGCGTCCTACACAGATGATCCTGATCTTCTTCCCTTGGGAATAGAGCTCCTTGACACGAGCTTGAACCGCACGCACAGCAGAAGAATTAAATCCTCCACACAGGCCGCGATCACCGGTACAGATTATTAGCAAGTGCACTTCAACCTGGTCACGCCCAATAAGTAAGACAGGGACCTTTTCTCTCTTCTTGTAACCGGCACTCAGGACACGGTCCAGACTAGACACCAGACCAGACAGATAGGGTTTGGCAGAATCCACTGCAAGCTGCGCCTTACGGAACCTGGCCATAGCCATCACCTGCACAGACTCAGTAATCCTCCTCATCGCTTTGACAGATAAGATTCTTGTGCGAATGCCCTTTAAACTACCCACGATCTACCACATTCACGTTGTAACACATACCAACCACCAACCAGATCCACATAAAGATACGAGATCAGGTCTTATCGAAGCCCTTTGCGTATTCACTGATTACTTCTTTCAATTTCTGCTCTAACTCTTCCGTCAATTCTCTCTTGTCTCCCAGATCCTTCATCAGGTCCTTGTGGTCCATTCGCAAGAGGCGCAACAATCCATCTTCGAATTCCCTGATCATGTCGACCTGTAGTCCATCCAGATAACCGTTGACACCAGCATAGATGACTGCGACCTGCTCTTCTATCTGCAGAGGAGTGTTCTGTCTTTGCTTCATCAACTCTGTGAGTCGTTCTCCGCGCTTCAACAGCTTGTGCGTCACCGCATCGATATCCGATCCGAACTGAGCAAAGGCAGCAAGTTCACGGTATTGGGACAACTCCCCCTTGATTTTTCCCGCCACCCTCTTCATCGACTTAGTCTGAGCAGAGGAACCGACACGAGAAACGGATAATCCGACATTCACCGCTGGTCGTATTCCCTGGTAGAACAAATCCGTCTCCAGGAAAATCTGGCCGTCAGTAATGGATATCACGTTTGTGGGAATATAAGCAGAAACGTCATTCGCCTGGGTCTCAACGATCGGCAATGCGGTCAGAGAGCCGGATCCGTTTTCACTGTTGAGGGAGGCTGCTCTCTCCAGAAGTCGCGAGTGCAAATAGAAAACGTCACCTGGATAAGCCTCTCGTCCTGGAGGCCTGCGCAACAAAAGAGAAATCTGCCTGTACGCGACAGCCTGCTTGGAAAGATCATCGTAGATCACAACAGCATGCATGCCGTTATCTCGGAAGTACTCACCCATTGCACAGCCGGCAAAGGGAGCTAGAAACTGCATCGAAGCCGGATCGGAAGCTGTAGCTACCACCAGAGTAGAGTACTCGAGTGCTCCATGGTCTTCCAATGTCTTGACCAGATTGGCCACTGTCGAACACTTCTGTCCTACTGCGACGTAAACACAGTACAGTTTCTTCGTCTCATCATCACCCTGGTTCTGTAATTTTTGATTGATGATGGTGTCTAAGGCTATGGTCGTCTTTCCGGTACATCTGTCCCCGATGATCAGCTCGCGCTGTCCGCGACCAATCGGGATCAGAGAATCTATCACTTTGATTCCCGTCGACATCGGTTCATGCACTGGTCTCCGTGACACTATACTCGGAGCATCTGCATCTAATCTTGCCCGTTCTTCGTGTTCGATCGGTCCTTTTCCATCGATGGGACGCCCCAAAGTGTCCACGACACGACCTAGCAAGCCTTTCCCGACCGGCACATCTATGATAGCGCCTGTTCGCTTGACGAGATCCCGTTCCCCGACACCCCTGTCTGAGCCCAGGATGACCACACCTACGCTGTCGGCTTCCAGATTGAGAACCATGCCGCGTTCGCCGGAAGCGAACTCCACCAGTTCACCCATCTGCACGGAGCTCAAACCGTAGACACGTGCTACTCCGCTGCTCACGGAGATGACCCTCCCGACTTCGGATATCTCGACCTCTTGACTGAAGTTTGCAATCTGTTCTTTCAGAACTTCAGCGATTTCTGACACTGTCACGCTCATTGGCATCTACCTCCTTTCAACGCCATCGCGAGAGCTTTAAGCTTAGTCCTGAGTGACGTATCAATCATGAGATCCTCTATTTGAACAATTAGACCACCTAAAACACCGGAATCCACCTTAGTAGAAAAGGTCAGATTCATACCACGACTCACACCAGCGAGTACTGATCGCAGTTCCTCGAGGTGTTCAGTTTCCAAGGCCTGTGCTGTCACGACTTCAGCTTCCAACTCCCCGCGATCCCTCATCACTCTTAATCGGAGAGATCGAGCTATCATGGGCAATATTCCGAGCCTTTGGTTTAGCACTGTCAACTTTACACAGGCTGCCCCACAACCCGTAAACCCGCAGTGATCCAGAACAGCAGAAGCAGCCTGCATCCGTTCTTCCTGGGAGAATGCAGGACTAGAAAACAGGCATTTCAAGTCTGGACTGCTTTCTACGAGCCGAGCGAATTCCTCCACAATCAAAAAAGTGGATTCTATCTCCGCGCCCTTTTTAGCCATCTCGAAGAAGGCCTTTGAATACTGTTCAACTACCGAATAAACCACTACGCCTTGACCTATATCTACAGCAAAGCACCTGTTTAAGAAGAAAGCACCTGTTTAAGAAGCCGGAGCCAAGTATCAACTTAGACCGAGCCTGCCAGTTTAGTGCAGATTACTACAAAAATCTCGTATAAATTCTCCAGCCCTTTTCAACAAACGGTCATCCAAAGCGTAAGAAATACGGAAATGATCTCTGTGACCAAATGCAGCTCCCCCAACCACGGCTACACCTGTGGCTTCCAGGAGCATTTCTGCAAAATCATCTGCTGTCCCAATCCTCTTTCCTGAGGGAAGGCCTTTTCCTATCAGTTGTGCACAGGACACGTAAACATAAAAAGATCCCCTGGGTACATCGCATGATAGACCAGGAGACTGATTTATTATGGGAACTATCATATCCCGTCGCACTCGAAACAACTGATTGTTACGCTCAACATGTCCCTGGTCAGAATTCAGAGCTTCTACCGCCGCCCATTGAGATACAGAACAAGGATGCGATGTAGCATGTCCCTGTAGCACTCCCATTGCCTTGATCAGTGGCTCTGGCCCTCCGCAGTACCCGATACGCCATCCGGTCATAGCATATGCCTTTGAGACTCCATTCACAGTAAGGATGCGATGTCTGAGGTCCTGGAACACCTGAGCCGGAGTACTGAAGGCGAAACCATCATACACAAAATGTTCGTAAATATCATCTGAAAGAACCCATACGTGCGGATGACGCGCTATCACTTCCATGAGGCTTCTGATTTCGGAAGCCGTGTAGACCGAACCTGATGGGTTCGATGGCGAATTGAAGATTAACCACTTGGTCCGCATTGTGATGGCATTTTCCAGCTCATTTGGGTTCACCTTGAATCCATCGGCGGGATTTGTGTCGATGAATACCGGGACTCCACCTACCAGCCTCACGATTTCTGGGTAAGTGACCCAATAAGGAACAGGGATCAGAACCTCATCACCGGGATTGATGGTAGCCATCAATGCGTTGAACAGAACCTGCTTGCACCCAGAACTGACGATGATCTCTGATGCTTGGTATTCTATATCGTTCTGCTCTTTGAACTTACTCACTATTGCCGACTTGAGTTCTGGGATTCCATTCACTTCTACGTATCTGGTTTTTCCTTCGCGTATTGCTTTTATGGCGGCTTGTTTGACGTTTTCAGGAGTCCCAAAATCTGGTTCTCCCACGCCGAGATCTATGACTTCCCTTCCAAGACCTCTGAGTCTACGCACTCCCTGAGCGACAGCCAGGGTCGAGGACGGTTCCACTTGGCAAATATTCTTAGACAAGAATCCCACAAGAACGTCTCCTATTTGTCTTTTATTTTCGCCCTCCGAACTTCTTCAGCAGTTTCTATCTGAAGTTAGCTCTTGGAAGTACACCTTGCCCTGTCCCCTGATCACGGAGCTCAACAGCGACTAGATACAGGATCGACCTGAAATGCTAGAATCCGGATTTCCACACAGAAACCGATAGCTTACCTCCCAAGAGTTTTAAATCCGCGCAGTCCCCAAACAGGAGCTCAGGATCGAGTCTCCCATCTGTCACAAACGCCCACGAGGGCCAAAAACTGGTGGCGGGGGGCGGAATTGAACCGCCGACCTGAGGGTTATGAGTCCTCCGCTCTTACCAACTGAGCTACCCAGCCAAAGATACAACACATAACGAGCTGTCCATATTAGGAACATTTATGACTAAATGCAAAGCATGTCATCTTCTATTCGGCTTAATTGATCTCCTTTTACCACCCGTGAAGATTCCCCCTTCTCTCGAATGACCAGCGCCAGAAGAAGTAAAATGACTCATGAAGATGCCACCTCTTCTCTCGAATGACCAGCGCCAGAAGAAGCAAAATGACTCATGAAGATGCCACCTCTTCTCTCGAATGACCAGCCCCAGAAGAAGCAAAATGACTCATGAAGATGCCACCTCTTCTCTCGAATGACCAGCCCCAGAAGAAGCAAAATGAATGATTCCACCTCCTAATACACGGGCCTGTTTATCTCCATTTTCGTAGAACGCGCAAGCTTGACCTATGGCAACTCCGTATTCGCCATGTAATAGATCCACTACAGGCTTGCAACTCTCATCGAAGGACAACGAGGCTGGAATTGGATCGCACCTGGAACGAATTCGTACCCAGACATCGATTTTTTTTGAAACTAAACTTTCCACACTGTTATCGCCGATCCAATTGAAATTGCGTAGAATCAGCCGTTTGGAGAACAGATCTTCCTTGTACCCCACTATGACTTCATCGGTCTCGGGTTTCAGTCGTACCACGTACAGGGGACGATCAGAGGCTATTTTGATTCCTCTTCTCTGCCCAACTGTAAAAGATGCGATGCCATCGTGTTGACCCAGCACCCGTCCGTCAACATGCAGGATATTTCCGGGTTTAATGGAATTGGGCCTCAAACGTTTTACGAGATCCACATAATTTCCTGATGGGATGAAACATATGTCTTGGCTATCCCGCTTGGCGAATACTGGGAGCCCCATTTTATGAGCCATGGCACGGGTTTCAGACTTCGACATCCCCTCCAGGGGAAAGCGGAGGCGATCTATCCAATCTTGCGATATAGCACAAAGAAAATAGCTCTGATCTCGCATCTCATCTATGGGTCGAAACAAGGCTCGTCGTCCGTTACTCATCAGCCGGCTTCCGACATAGTGTCCCGTAGCCACGATAGAAGCATTCATGATCTCAGCTGATTCGAACAAGCCAGCCAATTTCACTCTCTCATTACAAATGACGCAGGGTACTGGAGTCTCCCCGGCGACATAACTGTCAGTGAAATAATCGACCACCAGTTTATTGAACCTGTCTTCCAAGTCGACCACATGGTGATGGATGTCTAGCAGACTTGCAACACGTCGAGCAGACATTACAGCTTCATCTGCACAAGACGAACTACCACCTGTAATGGCACATCCGACCAAACGCAGGGTAACCCCTACGACATCGTAATCAGCTTTCTTCAGCAAGGCTGCAACTACAGAGGAATCCACCCCTCCCGACATGGCCACTACGACCCTATGACTAGATGGTGGTCCTTTAAGATCCAGAGAATTTAGCACTGTCCGAACTGATTGATCACCAACACACTGACAACTGATGATTTCTCGATCGCAGTCGAAACACCATAAGCCATCCTCGCATAATCTCCACTGAGATCAAGCCGAGCACGGCATGATAACACTTACCTCGAGGTCAAAGCAACTGACCCATACTCGATACCGGCTCGACTCGATAAGTGTCACACATCATGTTACCCTACTAAGTCAGGTCAGGTTAGGATAAAACAACCTAGCCAGGTACAATCACACGTGACTAAATACAGACTGAGGAGTTATCGATGAGCTTCGATCATATTAAGAATTCAAGCCTGATTATACCCAGCGTCATAGACACCACGAACCGTGTTGAGCGAATATCGGATATATTCTCCAGGTTGTTGCGAGAACGCATTGTCTTTATCTACGGTACGATCGATGACTTTGCTGCTGCTGTCATCTGCGCTCAGCTTTTGCACCTGGAGGCTGAGAACCCCGAGAAAGAGATCTCCGTTTACTTGAACACTCCCGGAGGCCTGGTGACAAGCGGATTGGCCATCTACGACACAATGAATTTTATAAAGCCAAAGGTCTCCACTCTGTGTTTTGGACAGGCTGCCTCCACCGGAGCCTTCCTTTTAGCAGCTGGCACCAAGGGATTGCGTTATTGTCTTCCTCATTCACGAATCATGTTGCACCAGCCCTCTGCGAGTTTTAGCGGTCAGGCCAGCGACATCGCCTTGTACGGTCAAGAAACCGTCGCACTGAAACGACGCGTCAACGACCTGTTCGTGAAGCACACCGGTCAAGACTACAAGACCATCGAGCGAGCATTAGAGCGCGACAACTTCATGACCCCAGAAAAAGCAAGGGAATTCGGATTGATCGATGAAGTCCTTACAGACCGTGCTACTGCGGAACAGAATGAAAATGCTGATTCGGCGACAAAAACAACGATTCTGTAAGGAGACCGTGATTCCGTCGTGATTCAGTGAAATAGAGATCCAGAACCTGGATCACCTGACTTCGATCAGTGTCCAGCGTTTAGGTTTTCTGCATTAGATCAGTGTCACCCTGATCCAAGGGATTCCCACATTCTTCGAGACAAAAAAGCTGTGGGAAGTCTGAATGCCAAAATCTGGATTTTATAAAAAATTGTTCACCCATCATCCCCTGGTGATAATCTGATAACACTTTCTGCTCTATAGCTCATTCGTCTGAATATGGGGTATGAAGTGCCAAAGTTATAGAGAATCAGCCAATTATCAGCCGACTCAGGTGACTCACTGATTCTCTAACGAACTTGTATCTTTCACAGACGAAGACTTTTTATAGACGAGACCTTACAGTCTACCGAATAGAATAAATGGCGTTAAGCTGAGAAACAGAGATGAACAACAAGACAAATGGAAATAGCTCTAAAAGTATTCTGTACTGCTCATTTTGTGGGAAATCGCAACACGAAGTGAGAAAACTCATCGCAGGACCTACGGTCTTCATATGCGACGAGTGCGTGGAGCTGTGCACGGATATCATACGAGAAGAGAGCAAATCATCGCCGGCGAAATCTCATGAGGGGATCCCGACTCCTAGGGAGATCCAGAAAATCCTAGACAGTTATGTGATTGGACAGGATTACGCCAAAAAAGTACTTTCGGTTGCTGTACACAATCACTACAAGCGGCTCAGGTACGGATCCAAGACCAGCGATGTAGAATTGTCAAAGTCCAACGTGTTGCTGATCGGACCCACTGGTTCAGGTAAGACTCTACTCGCCCAAACCCTGGCTAAAATCCTGGATGTCCCCTTTACTATAGCGGATGCTACCACCCTGACAGAAGCTGGTTATGTGGGAGAGGACGTAGAAAACATCATCCTGAAACTCCTGCAGACAGCGGACTACAACATAGAACGCGCCCAGAGAGGGATCATCTACATCGATGAAATCGACAAGATTTCTCGCAAGTCTGACAATCCATCGATCACGCGTGATGTCTCCGGAGAGGGAGTACAGCAAGCACTCCTGAAGATAATGGAAGGAACCGTCGCCAGCGTACCTCCTCAGGGAGGACGCAAGCATCCTCAACAGGAGTTTTTGCAGGTAGATACGACGAATATTCTATTCATAGTCGGTGGTTCCTTTGCCGGTTTGGAGAGGATTGTCACCAGTCGCAGTTCTGGCACCTCTGTTGGCTTTAAAGCTCGTGTCGTAGCACCTGAGAAGCAGCAAGTTGGAACGATACTACGTGAAGTGGAGCCCGAAGATCTAATCAAGTTTGGCTTGATACCTGAATTTGTTGGTCGTCTACCCATCATAGCCACTCTGGACAACCTAGATACGGATGCCCTTATAAAAATCCTAACCGAACCTAAGAATGCTTTAGTCCGTCAATATCAGCGTCTCTTCAATATGGAGGGGGTCGGTTTGACCTTCCATGATGACGCCTTACAAGCCATAGCGCGTCAAGCTATCGAGCGCAAAACTGGAGCTCGTGGTTTGCGCTCCATAATGGAAGGCATACTCCTCGACAGCATGTATGACCTACCAAGCCTCAAAGGCGTGAAGGATATAATTATTTCTGCGGAAGTCATCGAAGGAAAAGCAAGGCCTCTGTGCATATACGAGGATATTGATGATATAGCTTCATCGGCCTGATAGGTGCGAATCGGATTTCCCGTACTTGCCGTCGGCATTGTGTCGCGAGGTGATCGCACGATACATCATTCGTGAAGAGATTCCGCTTCGAGAATTCGAGGTGAGAAACTGTTATATGAAAAGGAATCACGCATGAAGGGATTCCGCTTCGAGAATTCGAGGTGAGAAACTGTTATATGAAAAGGAATCACGCATGAAAGGATTCCGCTTCGAGAATTCGAGGTGAGAAACTGTTATATGAAAAAGAATCACGCATGAAGAAATCGTACTTCGAGAATGCGAGACGGGAGCCCGTTATCTAATAAAAAGGCATCATGCACTAGATGATCGCAGTTCGACCAGTGCTTTCAATTTCCCGTGCTTTCCTGTTCCCGTGCTTTCCTGTGCCTTCTCCTACTCTTGATCGATTGCGCATAGTACTGATATACGATCCGCCTGGGTTTCAAGTATTGAGTAATACGTGTTTGATAAGTATCAATCCACTTCACATTGACAAAAGAGGAACTTGTACCTTCGGGTAGGTAGATCCGTATGCAACTAGTAATCGTGGAATCTCCAGCTAAAGCAAAAGCCATAGGCAGGTATTTGGGATCTTCTTATTCCGTCTTGGCCTCCTTGGGGCATGTGCGCGACCTGTCCGCAAAGGAAGGTTCAGTCTCACCGGATGATGACTTTTCGATGGAATGGGAGATCAATGACAAGAGCACCAAACAAGTCTCTGAAATAGTGAGGACAGCCAAGACAGCGGATTCAATAATTCTTGCCACCGATCCTGATCGCGAAGGAGAAGCCATCGCCTGGCACGTAGCAGAAGTCCTGAAGACGAAAAAGACACTGAAAGCACAGAGCGTCAAACGAGTTGTCTTCAACGCCATCACGAAACAATCTGTCCTTTCTGCGATGGATACTCCACGCGAGATTGATCTCAATCTAGTGAACGCTTATTTGGCTCGTCGTGCTCTGGACTACCTTGTAGGCTTCACTTTATCTCCGATTCTGTGGCGGAAGCTCCCTGGAGCCAAATCAGCTGGTCGTGTTCAGTCGGTTGTTCTTCGCCTGATCTGCGATCGTGAGCAAGCGATAGAGACCTTCGTTCCACAGGAATACTGGACTGTCGTAGCTAACTTGAACACGAGTGCAGATCTGAATTTTGATGCTCACGTGATTGATTTTCTCGGCAAACCGATTTCTCGTCTGACCATAGGAACTCGAGAAATGGCATTTGAGATTCGCGATATACTTCGCGGATCGAGTTTTACGGTATCCAAGGTCGAGACAAAACCGCACCGTCGTAATCCCTATCCTCCTTTTACGACTTCCACTCTTCAACAGGCTGCGAGTTCGGAACTCGGGTTTTCTGCGCACAAGACTATGCAGCTAGCTCAGAAGCTCTACGAGGGTACGGGGGAGCACAGCACAGGCGGTCTGATAACCTACATGCGAACCGACAGTGTGGAAATCATACCAGAAGCGATTTCCGACATTCGCAGGATTATAAAGTCTGACTTCGGTGCGGAGTTTCTCACCGCCAAACCCAGGATCTACACTACCAAGGCCAAGAACGCCCAGGAAGCTCACGAAGCAATAAGACCAACAGACGTCGCAAAGCGCCCCAGTGATATCAAGAGCAAGCTGGAAACTGATCAGGCAAGGCTCTACGACCTGATCTGGAAGCGCTCAGTTGCGAGCCAAATGGAATCAGCACTTTTAGAACGTACTACCCTTGATATCGATGCGATTTCTGATTCTGGTTTATGTGTTCTCCGGACCACTGGATCTGTTCTCAAGTTTGAAGGGTTCCTAGCCCTTTATCCGCAGTCTCAGAATGAAGCTGAGGACGAGAAACTACGTCGTCTTCCGACCGTGGCGGTTGGAGACAAGCTGTCCTGTAGCGATGTCACTGCTGACCAGTCCTTCACCAAGCCTCCCTCGCGCTATACGGAGTCCACGATAGTGAAAAAGATGGAAGAGATCGGGATCGGTCGTCCATCTACTTACGCTTCTATGGTCAAGCTTTTATGTGACAGGTCATACATACACTTGGAGAAACGTCAGCTAGTACCAGAAATCAGAGGGCGTATCGTCACGACCTTTTTGGAAGGTTTTTTCAATCGTTACGTCGAGTATGATTTCACGGCACAACTTGAGGATGAGCTAGATAAGATCTCTGACGGAGCCTTAGCCTGGAAGGATATGCTGCAAAATTTCTGGAACGACTTCCTGGACAACGTGGAAAAGACCTCTAAGTTGCAGATATCGGATACTATCTCTTACGTCGACGAGAAACTGAGCAATTACTTGTACGCGGCCTCGGATGAGGAGACTGATCCACGCGCTTGTCCTTCCTGTGGTCAGAGGTTATCTCTAAAGTTGGGGAAGTTTGGTTCTTTCATAGGTTGTTCCAGTTATCCGACCTGTGTCTACACAAGACAGATAGGGACTTCGCAGGATTCTCAGAAGCTCATGATCCAAGATGAACAAGTTCTTGGTAAGTGTCCTACTACTGGGTCGGATGTCACTCTGAAGACTGGACGGTTTGGTCCGTATGTAGAGCTTGGTGTTGAGCCTAAACCGAAACGATCTGCCATTCCTAAGGACTGGAGCCCCTCGAACATGACACTTGAGAAGGCTTTAGCGCTTTTATCTCTTCCCCGCACTATCGGGGTTCATCCGGAGACCGAAGAGGATGTCACGACTAGCATTGGTCGTTTTGGCCCCTTCATAAAGCACGGGAGCAAGTATACCAGTCTGCATTCAAGTGATGAGGTGTTCTCACTGGATCTGGATCAGGCAGTTGCATTAATCGCTCAAAAAGGCGATAAGGTATCGTCCAGGGCAACGACAACACTTAAGGAGCTAGGAGATCATCCAACTTTAGGGGGTCTTGTTTCGGTACGCAGTGGTCGTTATGGTCCGTACGTCACTCACAAGCGTGTCAATGTATCGGTTCCTAAAGGTACATCTCCGGAATCCCTGAGCTTGAGTGATGCAGTTGCCATGCTAGATGAGGGGAAGCTTAAGACTAAGATGAAAAAGAAGACTGTAACCTCTAGAAAAGCAAAGAAAACCGGATAAGCTTGTTGATGTGTCCTTGTTCCCATCTTAGGTTCTGGCTTGAGGTTTCATCTCTGGTTGGTTTCTTCGGATTTTAGGGGCCCGTAGCTCAATGGCAGAGCCGGCCGCTCATAACGGTCTGGTTGCTGGTTCGAGTCCGGCCGGGCCCACCGTATTTTGTCATTGCATTCCCCCTCTGGAGTCCGAATCACCTTTTTTGCACATGATCTAGACTCCCTGATATCTGTAAGACCTCAGGGATGTGAGAGGGTGTATTTGCTGCACTTTTATGTCGCTTCGGATGTAGTCTGTTGGGAGTCGCGATAAAGCTGCGGTTCTTATGAACTTTCATGGATTTTCAGATGTGGTCTGTTAGGAATGTCTTTTCACTCCAGGGCGACAAGTTAGAAACCAGTTTCTTTTCTTCCTATATCTCCCCATGCAATTCCCTCGCAGAAGACTGGCGTTTCGATGGAGCTTTACCGATCACTGCGTAGCGTTATATTCCGCAACGTTGGACAGAACTTTTCTCTCCTCACATGCACAAAGCCGGTAGAGACTTCTAGCCCGAAGCAGTCCCTTGCTAACAGATTTCCATTCTAGCCACCTGCATTGGAAAAGTCTTCCTAGCTCCTAATATCGAACCATGCATGATTGTTATGGCATACCAAGACTTGCAAGGAAGTCTGGTACTGATATAAGCTTAGCCTGCTCGGATCCGGCCCACTTAAACGTGAGTGCCATAATAACAAAACTACGGAGATGTCAGAAAATGAAGAAGGCCATGGGTTCTGTTTGTTCACTTACCAGTATTTACAAGACACTGATCTCCTTTCTGATGATAGTTTTTTCTGCTGCGATCGCTGCTGCTTCCATCTCGAACGACGCCAACATTCGCCTCATAAAGTCTGGTGATTGGTCTGCCTTTGTCAGCTCTTCGAAGCCCAAAGACTGCTTTGTCGTGGGCATGCCATTTGGTAAAGCACCTGCGCATCTAAATCACGGTGATGTGCTTTTTTTCGTAGTGACGAGACCAGCTGCCGGTGTAATCAATGAACCAAGCATCCAAGTAGAGTACGACTTTCAAGCTAAATCAGACGTCATAATCAGTGTTGATGGAAAAGAATTTTTTCTCTTCACGCGTGGCGACACAGCTTGGCTAGAAACCATCCCTGAAGAGGCTCAGCTGATTAAAGCCCTGAAAAGAGGCAAAGAAGCTACCATAAAGGCTACTTCCGCGAGAGGGAATGACGTCGAATACAAGTTCAGCTTGATGGGTATAACTTCTGCGCTTCGCGTGGCGACGAGTGAGTGCAAGAAAAAATAACAATGCTCTACAAAGGTCTGAGAACTAGCTGTTATTTCTTTGATGCGCCTGTGGACTGGCCTGTGGACTGCTGTGTTGTTCTGCTCCATGGATCTGGGCAGACGTTGGTGTAGGAGTATGCCTCTCATTCGTGATAATCTGCCAAGTGGTCATTGTCGTGATAGCAAGGTATACAGTCTGTTGATGCGTTACCTCACGGGGACGGCGGGACTGGTAGCCTTACTGCTGGTTGGGTGGTTTTTGCTCTCATTGATCGGCTGGTTGGTATTTCCTCCGACTTCTGGTTACAGTGTACGCTCATGGGTAGGGGGTTTTTTGGCGATACCCTGGACCTTTCTTGCTGGGTTCATGATTCAGTTTCTCGGTTTGTCTTCTTTGTTCATGCTGGTTCCGGCTGGTCTTATTGGGTGGCGTCTTTTGCTACACGGTCGTTCGTATTTTCCCAGGTACAAGTTTTACACTTGGGCTGGCTATATTCCGCTTGCAGCAATTACATTTTCTGTCATTTCTGTACCGAGGATCTGGCCTCTTCCTCAGGGTTTGGGAGGCATATTTGGAGATCTCATCTCTCATGGTTTTGGGCGCTTGTTTTCCGAGGACTGGAACATCTTTCTGGGCTTGACGACTGGTCTTTCCGCTCTGGCCTTACTGGCCATAACCCTTAGACCATCTACAACACATGAAGAGCAGAAAGAGGCAAAGAAAGAAGCTCCTTACAAGATTCGGAAACCTCGATACCAGCGCAGCAGCAGAGTCAAGGAGAAGGGAACAGGTAGCTGGGAATCATTTCTCGCCTTCTGTTATCACTGGATCATGTTGGCTAAAGCCAGGGTTATGCGTTTTTTCTCTTCGAAGCCTTCTTCGATAACCGACGCTGCACTGTGTTATCGCCAGTCTCGACAAAGAAGCCAGGAACCACAAACACCAGTCCGAAGTCCTCACAGTCTCAGACATGGGCGAGACACGGAAGTCCAGAGTCCTCATGATCTCAGACATGGGCGAGACACGGAAGTCCAGAGTCCTCATGATCTCAGACATGAGCGAGACACGGAAGTCCAAAGTCCTCATGATCTCAGATATGGGCGAAACACGGACCGTCAGTCATCTCGGGGACTAAAGATCAGAACGAAACCCGATACGGGATCCTCAAAGCTAGTGGTCAACAAAAAAACCAGTGATCCAGAACAAGATTTCGATGCGCACTACGTCGTCGATGATGACGACATGACGCTCAGAGCTTCCTATCACGGGCAAGAGATTGCGGACGATATAGAGGACGATATAGAGGATGATTTCTTCGACGATCCCAATCAACATGTTAGATCCTCAGAATTCGACGAGGAATACCTGCAAAACCATGACGAGGTTGTCTCTCCTTCTGACTTTTCCAGCTCCAAACAGATGACGATCAGTGCATTGCCGGCTCCTCTGGAACAGGTAGGTCGCGAAGTGGCAGCCTATTACGACGATGACATTGACTATTGTTTGCCCTCGTTTAACTTGCTCGCCTCTCCTAAGAGTTGGGAGTGCAATAACGAGCTTTCAGAAGAAGTCCTGGAAGGTCATGCGGGAGCCCTAGAAGGTGTACTCGAGGATTTCGGCATAAAGGGTGAGATCATACACGTGAAACCCGGTCCTGTCGTGACACTGTACGAACTCAGACCTGCTCCGGGAGTTAAATCATCGCGCGTCATCAGTTTGGCGGACGACATTGCTCGTTCCATGAGTGCAGTCGCTGCCAGAGTAGCAGTCATTCAAGGACAAAACGTCATAGGAATAGAACTTCCCAATCAGCGACGGGAACTACTCTACCTGCGTGAGATGCTTTCCTCACGGGGTTTCCAACAGAGCACCAGCAAGCTTGCTCTGTGTTTAGGTAAGACCATAGGCGGGGAGCCCGTGATAGCAGACCTATCTCGCATGCCTCACCTCCTGATCGCCGGAACCACTGGTTCTGGGAAATCTGTTGCAATCAACACCATGATAATTTCCCTCCTATACCGCCTGACACCAGATGAGTGCAAGTTCATCATGGTTGATCCTAAGATGTTGGAGCTGTCTGTGTATGACGGTATTCCTCATCTTCTCACACCTGTGGTGACGGATCCCAAGAAGGCGATAGTTGCTCTGAGGTGGACAGTAAAAGAGATGGAACTCCGTTACAGGAGGATGGCCAAATTAGGAGTGCGCAGCATCGATGGATACAACAAACGCGTTACCGAAGCGCGTTCAGCTGGTGTCATCATCACTCGGGAGGTTCAAACTGGATTTCATCGTCAGACCGGCGAGCCGCTACATGAGATCGAGGAGTTAGCACTCGACCCTCTTCCCCACATTGTGGTCGTGGTGGACGAGATGGCTGACCTGATGATGGTAGCTGGAAAAGAAATTGAAAGTACCATTCAGCGGTTAGCGCAAATGGCTCGAGCTGCTGGGATTCACTTGATCATGGCGACCCAGAGACCATCTGTGGATGTTATAACAGGTACGATTAAGGCGAATTTCCCGACCCGGATTTCCTTCCAGGTGACTTCCAAGATCGACAGCAGGACAATCTTGGGAGAGCAAGGTGCGGAACAATTACTTGGTCAGGGTGATATGCTTTACATGGCTACTGGTGGTCGAGTTCAGCGTGTTCACGGACCTTTTGTTTCGGACAACGAAGTAGAGAGAGTAGTCCAGTATTTGAAATCTCAGGGTCAACCGCAGTATTTGGACTCAATAATTACGCCTGATGAGACCTCTTCCGACGGCGGAGGATCTGGTGCTGACGAGGCGAATGATTTGTACGAGAAAGCCATTGATGTAGTTTTACGTGATCAGAAGGCTTCTACCTCTTACATCCAGCGAAGATTTCAGATAGGCTATAATCGTGCCGCTTCTCTTATAGAACGTATGGAGAGAGAGGGTGTCATCAGTCAGGCTGGAGCCGCTGGAAAAAGAGAAATCCTCTTGACCAGTGATGGTGCTCGCACCCGAAGTGCACGTAGCGGCTGAAAAGCCATGATAGGGTTACCCAGAGAGGAAGTCTATCATGTCATTTGCGAAGAACCTTTATTTTTAGTATAGTAATAGTATAGTAATGGCGAAGAGTGTGATAATTGTGCTGAACATGCGTGTTTTGCTTATCAAGTTCTGTGCACTGTGTTTTCTCACCCTATCTGTGTTGGCGGAGACTCCGACTCTAGCTTGGAGTGAGGTAGGAAGTGAAGTCACGCCTGTGCCGACTGAAGTTTCTAGTCTCTCTCAAAACGAGATAGAAAATGACACCGCGCCCGTACCTGCAGAAGTTTCGACTCTCCCTCAAAACGAGATAGAAAATGGCACCGCGCCTGTGCCTGCAGAAGTTTCGACTCTCCCTCAAAACGAGATAGAAAATGGCACCGCGCCTATGCCTGCAGAAGTTTCGACTCTCCCTCAGAACAAGGTCCAAAGTACAGCCGCGTCTGCCCCCTCTAAAGCTCCGACTCTTCCTCAGAACAAGGTAGCCAATGAGGCCAGCCCTGCTCCCTCGAAATCTTCCCCCAAAAAGCCAGTCAGGAAATCTACGTCTTCTAATACATCGAATAAAATGATTTCGGATGATGTGCTTTACGAAGGAAGTCCACACCGGATAAAGAAGCTTCTACTAAACTTCAACAGACGTGCCAACAGTATACGCACTATGACCAGCGATTTCGTGCAAATCGATCAAAACGGAATGCGTTCACATGGTGTCTTCTATTTTCTGAAACCCAACAAATTCAAGTTTATGTACAAGAACCCATCTGATACAGAAATCGTTTCTGACGGAGTAGATCTGATCATACATGACCTGAAAGAGGCGTCCAGAGAACTGTATCCTCTGTCCCAAACACCATTACAGCACCTTCTCACAGAGAAGATAGATCTCGCCAATAACCCCAGTATCGTCAATGTAATAGTGACTAAAACTTCAATAGTAGTCACCTTCGATCAAGACACTTCTTTTGGATCAGGTTATTTGACAGTCACCTTCAACAAGGCGACTGGTGAGATTTCGCGCTGGCTGGTGCGTGATGCACAAAACCAGACTACTCTCCTGATAATAAAAGACGCAGTCATCAATAAGCCTATCGATGCGTCACACTTTGTCATCGATCGTCTATTTGACTTGCACAATACAAATTGACACGCTGGATACAAGCAGACACACGACTTGAATGAGAGCCTTTAATGAGCTTGTAACGAGCCTTTAATGAGCCTGTAATGAGCCCCTGTCGATGCTTCACACTTTGTCACAGATCGCCCTTGCAAAAAGTACAAACGACCCAGCTGGACACAGACAGACAAACGACTTCTCAGCACTGTGTGATAAATCACTGGAAATCTGGTGCTCCGTGAGTGTTTTTCGCGATCAGCATCTGCCCGGAACAGGACAAACCAGACTAGTCACACACCACCAGCTGGGATGCTTTCTGCGTATTCTCTTGCGGGCGACATCTGCATCAGATTTGTTCTCAAATAAAGCAAAGCAACTGGGTCCAGAACCAGACATGCCGTAGAACCCGACATTGTGACATTCCCTCAGAACCTCCATAACCCTGCCAACCTGCGGGCTCGAATGACACCTCGAGAATGTCAAATCATTCCGTGTCTCCCGCAGATAAGAGAAAAAATGATTGCAACTCTCAAAACTTGAAGGTAGGTCGGGAAGTCCTGGTCTTCTCTGTGGAGACAAGTGCTGAAAAACCTTTGCGGTCTCAATATAACTGCCGCTATTGACCAAGAGAATCGAACACCTCGGAACCTGTACAGACCGGACGGACTCACCTAATCCCTGAACTATCGCCGGTCTCGATCCAAGACAGACTGGAATGTCACTACCCAGGTTTAGTCCAATTTCGGTCAATCTCTCATCCAGGCATGTATCTAGGTTCTGGTGTCGTAGTGTGTTCAAAACAGTGTAGGGATTTTCCTTCGCAAGATCCTGTATCCTCCCTGAACCGACCAGGGACTTAAGAAATCTCAATACCGCAGCAGCATTACTGGATCCACCACCTAATCCAGCTGCGACAGGTAAATGCTTACACAGAGTGACAGAGACCTGTAATCCATACCCAATCCCCTTCAAAGAAAATCTGCCGAAGAATGCCTGAACAGCACTGGTTATGAGATTAGGACGGACATTTGACAGTCGATCCATGAATGGCCCCTGGATACGCAGACTAAAGTACACAGCTGAACCAGGAACCAGCTTGACACTTATGTCAATGGTATCTCCGAACTCAGGAAATACAACCAGGCTGTCGAGTTCATGATAACCACTGGACCTCCGCGACAAGACATGAAGAGCTAGGTTTACCTTTGCGCGTGCTAATAACGATACGATCACTTCTGTCCGTTGATGGCTTCAAGGCCTTTTTTAAGCTTTATGAGGATTTGTTCGAGAACTTTATCACTCGGATTGAGGTCCCTAGCATGGCTCCACTGAAAAAAGGCTTCACGCTTGCGCCCTACAACCCAGTAAACATCACCGAGATGATCGTTTATGGTGTAATTTCCTGGCTCTAGTAGCACAGCACGCTCTAGGGCCTCGACTGCATCTTCATTGCGTCCCACACGGTGGTACGCCCAACCCAAGCTATCCATGATCTGACCGCTATCAGGGTTCAATTCGGAAGCTTTTTCGATCATCTGCAAGGCACTTTTGACCCTATACCCCCTCTCGACCAGAGAATACCCGAGGTAATTCAGGATTGCAGGTTCGTTTGGGTTTAGCTCCAGAGCCTTTCTGAAGTCTTTCTCCGCCCTGTACCAGTTACCAGACCTCTCGTAACTGATACCTCGAAAGTAAAAGACACGCCACTCTGTCTTGATCTTTTGCTTTATCGACAGACCGATTGCCAGGCTGTACATCTCAGCGGCCCTACTATAGTACTTCCTGTTGCGCAGGAGGTCTGCGAGAATAAGAGCTATATCGGGTCTTGTACTGTTTCTCCTGAATACGCCTCCTATGTACTCCTGAGCCTTTTCGTAGTCCTCCATTATCTGGTAGTAGTAACCGATCTGTATTCTCGCCAATTCTAAGAAGTGAGAAGTCTCCCTTACTCTTTCCAGAACAGATATCGCTTGTGGCAAGGCGCTATGCCCGGCCAGACCAGCGGCGAGAGGAAAAAGTGCTAAATCAAAGTCCGGTCTGAGATACAGAGCCAACTGGAGGTAAATCATACGGGATTCAGCTGTAGAGAAATTTATGGACTCGGTTGCTGTTCCGATGTCACACATTAATTCGGCCACTCCTTCCACAACGCTGGTTACGGAAGGTTCAGGTGGATTCCCGGCCTTGATATCAGCCAGATGCTTCATCATCAACCTGGACTGAGGCACGATTTTGTCGTATGCCTCGTAGATATCGATGGCAGCCTCATTTTTTCCCACGAGGGCTAGAGCCAAGCCGTAGTTATCGGCTACACGCATATCATTCACACCGAGGCGGTATGCGGTTCTAAACTGTTTCAGTGCTTCATGTTTGCGTCCTGCAACGCTTGCTATCATACCAGCGTGGGTTAGTTTGAGGAGCTTCCGCCAGTTGTTTTTGTAGGATTCGTCCTCTATTAGGCTTAGCGCCTTCGAGGTTTCCCCCTGACCTTGCATGATCCAGGCAGACAAGAGTAGTGTGGCCTGTTTGCCCAATAGATCCTGATCACCTTCATAGAGCTTAGACCTGGCCTTGTTGTAATTTCCCTTTTTCACAGCATCAAGCAATTGGAGGAGACGTACGATCTTTTTTGTCTCTTCTCCGAAATGAGAGGAGTGATCTGTCAGGTTCAAGGCCTCCGGAATGAAGCCTGCCTTTAAAAACAGGAGAAAGGCCTCTTCAGCGATGAGGTCTTTAGTTGAGATAGAATCGAGCACTCGTTTAAAGAATAAGGCGCCTGTCTCTAGATCGTATCTCTTGCTGGCAGCCTGTCCTGCTAGATAGTCGGCATAAACAGGCATAGGCATTACATCGGAATAGATAACATCAGAATAGGAGCCTACAGCAAACCCATTTGATTTATGCACATCACTTTTTCCGAATGAAACGCTCCCCTGCGCGACACAGACCTGCACGATTAATGCGCATATCCAAAAGCAGAGACGCAGGTTCTTAGCCATTTCCTACCTCAAGACAACCATAGCGAATGCCCAAGACACCAGGCCAGCAGCACATCCAAAAACTTAGGAAATCGGCTAACGCAGACTTAAACTCGTGCAGCCCAGACATCAAACGACGGGTCGTCACTCTACTACGGCAGATATGTTATTGCAAATACACAGTCATGAGTAAATTTAGCATTTACTTTTTCCCTGAAGAGATATGGTTAAACACCTAGCTGTCGAAAACAACGCAGTACTCTATAAACTGAGTGAGGCTGCCCAACGAAAACAAAGCAGGGTCTATAGATCGGAAGACCGCACGGAAAAGACTCCAGAGGGCCGCACGGAAAAAACTCCGAAAAGCCGAATGGAAAGACTCCAGAGGGCCGCACGGAAAAAAACTGCTACATTTTCCCATAGTCGCAACCTGACTACATGAATACCTCGACACAAAGCAATTGACATCTGGGCGCCTTATAGGTCATACAGTGGTTTTCGTCCTCTGTGTGACACCAACGTCGCTTGGGCTTCTATTGTCCTGAAGTGTCAATGGCGGTTCATTGGCGCACCGTGTCGGATCTTTTTGATCTCAGAGGACTTCGAGTCGTCTCCGGGGGTTACCCCCTTGAAGAGTGGATGAGTCAAAGTGCAGGTATTGGTTAGAGACAACAATATTGATCAAGCTCTCAAGGCGTTGAAGAAAAAACTGCAACGAGAGGGGATCTTTCGTGAAATGAAGCTACATGGCCATTACGAAAAACCCTCTGAACGAAGAGCAAGGGAAAAAGTTGAAGCGATGCGCCGTGCTCGAAAGTTTGCGCGCAAACGAGCTCAACGAGAAGGATTGTTGTAAGCGTCTCCCTTCTCCTGCGATAAGTTGCAATTGGTTTAGAACTTGCGGTGATTTCAGTTTGCAATCCTAGAGGTCACTGATGGAGGTGGAGTCTTGCTGACCGTTTTTGTAACGGCGCGTTTGGCTGTCGCGCGGGTTGTGTTGTTCTCTGCATTCGCCTTGCTGCTGCTGTCTGGTTGTCAGACAACGAAACTGCTTCATGGCGCCAAAAAGGACAGTGAGGGATCGTGGGCGAATCTCGTCTCCCTATCAAATGTTATATACTCAAATCCTAGTGATTCTCTTGCTTATAACATACGCGGAGTAGAGTTTGCTCGTGTTGGCATGTACGAGGAGGCGATTCTAGATCTCACCACTGCAATTAGGATTGATCGTAAATATCACCAAGCCTACAACAATCGTGGACTTGTGCATCGTCGCATGGGGTCATTCAGGTCAGCCATGCGTGATTTTTCGCGTGCTATTGCGATTCGGCCGAATTACGCTGCTGCTTACGTAAATCGAGCTAGGCTGTGGCAACAAGTCGGCAAGCACGAACGTGCCCTGAGTGACTTGAACGAAGCTGTACGAGCTAATCCACGTAGTGCTCCCGCCTACTCAGGAAAGGGGATAATAGCCCAGAAACTTGGAAATCATCAGGATGCGATCAAGTATTTCTCCAAGTCCATTGCGCTGGATGCCACTGATCCTGAAGTTTTCAACAAGCGCGGTTTGTCTAGGTTAGCTGTTGGGGATCCTGAATCTGGCCTTACGGACTTTGATCTCGCCATACGACTACGACGTCATAATGTGGATTTTTGGCTTAATCGAGGGATCGCTCTTAGAGAACTCAATGCTTTAGAGAAAGCTCGAAAGTCTTGTAGTTTTGCCGTGTCACTTTCTTCACTTGACCCGCGTCAGATTCTGGTTGCTCGACACTGTTTACGTGCAGCAACCAAGAAAGAACTTGCTCTCCGGGAAACCAGAAAAGCTGAAAAAGCCATAAAAGCTAAGGCAGCCAAAAAAGCTGAGGAAATCAGAAAAGCTAAGGCAGCCAAAAAAGCTGAAGAGGTCCAAAAGGCTAGAGAAGCCAGAAAGGCTGAAGAGGTCCAAAAGGCTAGAGAAGCCAGAAAGGCTGAAGAGGTCCAAAAGGCTAGAGAAGCCAGAAAGGCTGAAGAGGTCCAAAAGGCTGAAGAAGCCATCAAAGGCGAGGAAGCCAGAAAGGCTGAGGAGGAAGAGCAAACCGAAAACTCTGGAAGCTCTGAGAAAGTCGAGAACAAACCTCAATTATAGCGAATGCACTGCAATCACCAATCATAGCGAAGGCAGGGCAATCACCAGTGTGGCATTCTAAACTTGATGAAGCCGTGAGAGCTGGGGATTAGAGCTTTGGCGTCGAGTGGCTCCATAAACCGTCCCCCGTCACGGGACTGGTAGCCAGAAAATTCTCCAGGAACACAAGAGCATCACACCCCACGGAAGCAATACCGGCATGCTCTTCTTAACCCCTTCAGTAACAAAAAGGGGCAGCTGGACAAAGCGCACCTACCCCTCTTGTACTACTTATACTGTGTATTTACTAACTTATTTCGCAGACTTACCTTCCAAGACCCCTACACGCTTCTTAAGTGCCTCATTCTCCTCGGTGAGCTTGCTCAACTTTTCCTGTACATGTTCTAGATCTTCTCTCTTGACCAAGTCCATAGCAACAGTGGATAGCCACTTATCAGTCTGTGTGCGGATCATAGCCTCCATCTCACGATGCATAGAGCCAACGGCATCAGCTGTACTAGTCATAAACTTAGACAACTCGTCAAATATACGGGTTGCTGCTGTTTGTGTCATAATTCCTCTCCTCCATCTATATACCACGTTAACCTAGCTGAGACGACTGAGACCACAGACAAGCGGCCCTAGCAAAAGCCCAGACTATCTAGAACACAGTTGATTAAGAAACACAAAACCGCTATCTCTGGACTTCATCAAGATTCCCAAAGACAACCCCTCCTCTGGAACCTACCGGCTACAACACAGTCTGTGCAACCGTTTCCCCACAACAAAGCTCCTGCCTATACATCGATCCCTGAGCAAGACGAGTAGGTCCATAGGAATCCGAATCAGGTATAAAACAAACACAACACCATAGGTAGTCAGGGAAAAACGCTACCGGCACCATGCTAATGATTCATAGCAAAATCTCAACCAAAAAGAGCAAATTTAGGATGAAAGTGAAAAACCTACTGTCTCCCAGTACATTTCATTCCATCTAGTAGGAAAGATAAAGGGAACTGCATCACATGTAAGATGACAATCCAAACCATGAAAAGGAGACAGACTATGATTCGAAATCAGGAAATCGCCACAATATGCAGAATCAGCCTCACTTGGTCTTCTTCTTCGACTGCGTGATAGAAGTCTTGAGAGCAGAAAACCTCAATCTCTTGCCATCCTTTAAGCTGTAGCGAGACAGCCTCAACACCTTTCCGGCGGAATCGAAATGAACTCCAAGAACGCGACGTTGCTCCGCCACGACCGGTAGAAACTTCAAGGACCTACTAATCCTACGAGAAATGTAATACATCGACTTGTTGCCTGAGGTGCCTTCTATAGAAGGAGGACCGAGAATGAGGAGTACATTTTCACGGCTCAAACCCACTCGCACCTGCGATACACTGTAATCCGAGAAGGAGTATCCGTGCTGCAAATCCCGAGCACAGGAGGAAAGCAACAATAATGAGAAGACCAAGCACATCAAGCACCTAAAGGGAAGACTAGATAAGCGACTAAAAAGGCTAAAAACTGTCCGCATCATCACAATTCATCCTAAAAACTACACCCCGACCAACTCGCTGACACTGAACCAGGCATCTGGTTTCAAACACCAGGATAACCGACAATGTCACCAGTATAGGCTTTACGCTGAACCCCAGAACCACAGCATCAAGTACACCAAACAGATAAAGCGATATCCGTCTACAAATCTAGTGCAACAACATATAGACCAAAAACACGGACCAGCTTCCGCAGTGAAGGCACTATCAGAGCTCCAGTCTATATCAGGCGTCATGACACCTGCAACTAACTCTCTTCGGCTCCATCCTCATACACATTCAGGCGCTCTACTGCAACCACGTGTTCGTTTTTGGCCGTATTAAACACTATTACTCCCAGAGTAGAACGTCCGGCAATCCGTATGCTATCGACTGGACACCTGATCAGTTGACCACCACCCGTGACCAGCATGATCTGATCATCTGGTCCAACAGGAAACGAAGTCACCAATTTCCCATTCCGACCGCCAGCCGCCATAGCCACTATTCCTTTACCTCCACGGCTTGTTACCCTGTATTCGAAGGATGAAGTACGTTTTCCGTATCCATTTTCAGAAACAGTTAAGATAAACTGTTCCACATCTGACATAGCTGCATACCGCTCTTTTGTGAGCACCGTCTCACTGCCAATAGCTACGGTCTCAACGTCCTCTACGTCCTCCACCTCGAGGTCTTGAGCATCCACATCATCACGTGTGGCACGCCGCCATTTCAAATACTCCATACGTTCCTCTGGAGTCGCATCAAAATGCTTCAGAACCGCCATCGATATTAGTGTATCTCCCTGTCCCAAAGCAATCCCGGACACGCCTCTCGAACCGCGTCCTCGAAACACACGAAGCCTTGACACCGGAAAGCGTATACATCTACCTCCTGCCGTCGTGAGCAGGATATCATCATCTTCCCCGCAGATTTCCACTGCGACGATTCCTTCTCCTGGCTCTAGCTTCATAGCGAGCTTACCGGCACGATTGATTTGACCGAAATCACTCAGCTTGTTTCGTCGTACCATTCCGAAAGTTGTCGCAAACACGACAGAAAGGTCTGCCCACTGGCTTTCATCCTCTGGAGCGACAAGAATAGAAGTGACCCGTTCACCTTTTTCCAGTGGGAAGAGATTGACCAACGCCTTCCCACGAGCCTGTGGTACGGCTAGAGGCAAGCGCCACAACTTGGTCGTGTATACCTGGCCATGAGAAGAAAAGAACAACAGCTGTGCGTGAGTACTGGCTACAAACATACGAGTAACAAAGTCTTCTTCGCGTGGATTGACCCCGGAACGTCCTTTCCCTCCTCGCCGTTGTGCTCGATAGACTGACAGGGGTACTCTTTTGATCCATCCTGCGTATGTGACGGTGACCACCATTTCCTCGCGTCGGATCAAGTCTTCATCGCAAAGCTCGCTGTCCAGGTCGACGATATCGGTCTTGCGAGGAGTTGCGAATTCAGCACTGACTTGTTCTAGTTCCTGAGTGACGATGCCAGAGACCCTCTCGCGCGACCTCAGAATGGAAAGGTAATCTGTGATTTCGGATGCCAGGCGTTGTAGTTCCTCTGCTATGTCATCGCGCCCAAGAGCGGTGATTCGCTGCAGACGCAGGTCCAGTATGGCATTAGACTGTGGTCTAGAGAGACGACAGGTCCCATCCTCGTTGAGACCGTATTCTGGATCCGCGATCAGTGCTATCACTTCGGCCATATCCCCGGCTGGCCACAGTCTTTCCAAGAGCCCCGTTCTAGCTGCTTCTGGGTTGGAGGCGGTACGCATCAAGGTTACCACTTCATCCACATTGGCAACGGCAATGGCTAGACCGACTAGTAGATGTGCTCTTTCTCTCGCCTTTGCCAAGAGAAAACGCGTCCTCCGCAACACTACTTCTTCCCGGAAATTGATGAAGGCGAGTAGCATGCTTTTGATTGTCATCAACTCGGGTTTACCGTTGTTTAGGGCCACTGCATTCACTCTGATAGAGGTCTGCAGAGCAGTAAAACGGTAGAGCTGGTTCAGGATGACTTCACTGGAAGCGTCACGTTTCAACTCTATGACGACACGACATCCATCTCGATCGGACTCATCGCGTACTTCAGATATTCCCTCGATTTTACTTTCTGTGCTCAGATCACTGATATGAGTGACTACATCGGCCTTATTCACCTGATATGGAAATTCGGTGATAACTATTGCCTCACGTCCTGCACGGATTTCCTCGATCGAAGCCCTACCTCGAAGGATGATATGTCCACGACCAGTGAGGTAGTAATCCCGGATTCCAGACCGTCCTATGATGATCCCACCAGTGGGGAAATCCGGACCTGGCATGATATCTATCAGCTCATCTTCTGACATAAAGTCTGGCTTGTTGATGAGAGCGATGATAGCTGCAATCACTTCTCCCAGATTATGTGATGGGATGTTGGTAGCCATACCGACAGCTATTCCGCCGGCACCGTTGACCAGCAAATTCGGAAAACAGGCTGGGAGTACTGAAGGTTCTCTCTCTGATCCATCGTAGTTTGGGACGAAGTTGACTGTATCCTTGTATAGATCATTCAGCAGATGATGTGCGACTTTTTCCAATCGTACTTCGGTGTAACGCATAGCTGCTGCAGCGTCTCCATCTATGGACCCGAAGTTTCCCTGTCCATCGACGAGAGGTAATTCCATTGAGAAGCTCTGTGCCATGCGGACGAGGGCTCCGTAGATGGCGCTATCACCGTGAGGATGGTACTTACCTATGACATCTCCGACAACACGAGCAGACTTGCGGTGAGCCTTGTCCCAATCGTAGCCACTTTCGCGCATTGCGAATAGGATCCGTCGATGCACTGGCTTCAGGCCGTCTCTAACATCGGGTAGTGCTCGACTCACTATGACGCTCATGGCGTAATCGAGGTAAGACCGCTTCATCTCATCGACGATAGAGATAGGATATACACCGGTCACTGCCACTTGATTATCAGCTATTTCCTGGACATCTGGATCAGAAGATAAAGGCACTTTCATTTACACCTGATTTCAAAAACACAACCAACAAAACTCGCAAGGAGCCGACACACCCATCTGTGGGGTCTGAACAGAACTACTGTTTCGGGATTACATCTAACCGCGCTCCCATGATGCGGTGTAAGCAGTACCCATGACACGCGGATCTTCCCCGTAGCACTGGAGAAAACATTGGTGCTTACACAGTCACCTGTATGACATTTCACTCGCCATTTGCCTTCACTTGGCTTTACATTCGTTCCATGTGAGCAGGCTATAACAAACGATAAACATCCATACCGAGCCGGTGAGTATTGCACAGTTAGATCAATAGTTATAACAAAAAATCAAGGACAGCTAGATCATATCCAGATCAATCCCCTCTCAATTCACTTTTGTTTCCACAGCACCCAGACTGAAACAGCTTACTGATCACAAGTCAGGCGATACACCGCAGTACATCGAGCCCGATGTAGCAGGGTTCCGAAGAAACACTGGCTTCATATGATACTTGTAATATGATCGAATCTGAAAGTGATTCAAGAGCTCAGTTGCCATGTAGGAATATGACAGCCTGAGTCTAACTACTATGTCGACGATTGTACAACCATGTTGATACTAGGAATAGAGACGAGTTGCGATGAGACGTCTGCTGCGGTGATTTCGCATGATGGCGGAGGCTGTGGTGAAATCTTGTCAAACGTGGTGTTCAGCCAGACCGATAAACATGCTCTTTTCGGTGGAGTAGTACCAGAAATCGCAGCCAGAACTCACGTGATTGTCCTGGACAAAATCATAGCACGAGCCCTGGAAGAAGCGAATGTTTCCCTCGATTCGATCGATGGAATAGCGGCAACAGCTGGACCTGGTTTGATAGGAAGCGTAGTGGTTGGTCTTGTAACGGCAAAGGCGATAGCGCTGGTCACTCGCAAACCACTGATTGCAGTCAATCACCTGGAAGGACATGTTTTAGCTCCACGTTTGACGTATGACATCGCATTTCCATACCTAGTCCTTCTCATCTCCGGAGGTCACACTCAGTTTATCTCTGCAGAGGGACTAGGAAAGTACAGGCGTATGGGAACCACAATCGACGACGCGGTGGGAGAAGCATTTGACAAGACAGCTAGACTGCTTAACCTACCTTATCCCGGAGGTCCCTTGATAGAAAAGCATGCCAGTTTGGGGGACCCGACACGTTTTAAGTTTCCCAAACCATTGAGCCGGAGGGACAATTTTGACTTATCCTTTTCTGGCCTAAAGACGGCTGTACGTGTTGCGGTGAACAAGAAGCAACCTTTGCACCCGCAAGACGTCCGGGATATTGCGGCTTCTTTTCAAGCGGCCGTCACGGAAACACTTGAGATCAAGACGCGGCGTGCACTACAAGCCTTTTCCCGACAACATAATTTAGCTCATCCGATACTTGTTCCCACTGGGGGTGTAGCTTCTAACAGTTCGGTTCGGGCGAGCATGCTAAGATCCTGTGAAGAAGTTGGAGGGCAATTGATCGTGCTGCCTCAAGAACTCTGCACGGACAACGGCGCCATTATAGCCTGGGCTGGCGCAGAGCGTCTTTCTGCTGGTTTGACGATGCATGGGATGCAGACACCAGCACGATCTCGATGGCCATTAGATGAGGTATAACTGGCATCCAGACGGTCAGAGCACGATTAGGTATACACGGGCACAAACCACCAACAGGATCAAGGGTACGGGACGCAGAACAACAGGCAGACAAACAGCAGGATCAGATCTGCGAAACGCAAACCAACAGCAAGATCTCACAGGGTCTCGAAATAGCCCCCAAATGTAAGCGGAATAAGCTGCAACCTGATGATGCGAGGAACTATGGGACCTCACATTGTCACGACAATCCATCGCGCACAACCTTCAATAGAAATCTTCCTATATTGGTAAATCTATCGTATTGTTATGTTGAGCACTGGTATGCTAGTAGTATAGGCTGCACTGGCGGAGAAGATCCGTAAGGCCTTCGCTGTAGATCACACACAAGGTGGGGTACGATGTCAAAACATGTAGTGGTTATAGGTGGTGGAGCTTGGGGTACAGCTTTAGCATTGGCTATATCACGTGCCGGATCTACTGTTTCACTTCTAGTGCGTGACGCCAATACTGCACAGTCGATCAATACAAACAGGAGGCATCCCACAAGGTTAGAAGATGCTGAGATCGACGAAGGAATTTATGCTACAATCGATCTATCATGTATATCTGACGTCACATACCTCGTAGCAGCAGTCCCAGCACAGTCTCTACGCCAAGCACTTCATGGAATAATCCCCTACATACAAGACAAAACCTCCATAATCTCCGCAGCTAAAGGGATTGAACAAGGAAGCCTGCTGCGTATGAGCGAAGTCATACAAGAAGTCATACCGCACATCACCAGAGCCGTCATTGCTGGTCCCAGCTTTGCTTTTGACATAGCGCAAGCACGACCGACAACTGTCGTCGTAGCCTCCGATTGTTTGGAGAAAGCAAGAGAACTATCTCAACTCTTCGCTTCGGAGAATGTATATCCCTTCGCCTGCACTGATGTTGTAGGAGTCGAAATAGGTGGAGCACTCAAGAATGTGTATTCCATAGCCTCTGGCATAGTATTTGGGAGAAAATTGGGAGCCAGTGCTCAGGCCGCCATAGTGACTTGCGGATTTGAAGAGATGTCCAGGATCGCCACTGCACTCGGAGCACAACGCGACACTCTGACAGGGCTCTCGGGACTAGGAGACCTGATCCTTTCAGCTAACTCCGAGGGATCCCGTAACTTTACACTGGGTGTCAGGATTGCACAGTGCATACCCATTTCTTCCAGTTTGCTCACAGAAGGAGCGAATACGGCTTCTGCCGCTCTTGACTTGGCACGTCGACACGAGGTCTCCACTCCTATACTTGAGGCCATCGTCGACCTGATATCAGGCAAGACTGCCTCAGACACAGTAGTATCAGATCTGCTGAAAAAAGTTCTTTACCAGTCTTAAGAAGAGATTTCGTATAGGAGAAATCCTTTGTGCGAAGGTTGGCGATACAGGGAGGTGTGTATTCCCTGAAAAGGCGGGTTTCTCCAGGCAACCTGCCTCTGTATGAGAGGCTGCGATGGAGGAAGTCTCTATCTCCTGAACAGGGTTTTCATTCAGCCGCCCCACTATTGCCTGACCTCAGATCACCCTCACCTAATACATTACAGGTCCGCGGCTTTCTGAGGTCCAGTACAAGAGGGAAGCTATCTCGAGCTATCCCGTATGCTCTTGTCCACGAAGGCCTTCTCGACAACGAGACCGCCGGGTACGGCGGAGGAAGCTTCAGCGAACCCCAGATTCTTACACAATTCCATGATTGCTAGGACCATGTGAGGATTTCCGCAGATCATCACGCGATCCTTTTCAGCATCGATTGGATCCAAGCCCAGGTCGCTGCATATTTTCCCAGAAGAAACAAGATCCTGTATTCGACCTTGAGTGTGGAACGGCTCGCGAGTGACAGTCGGATAGTAGAGCAGCTTATCTTTGATCAATCCCCCGAATGACTCATCATTGGGCAGTTCGTCAGAGATATAATCTCTGTACGCCAACTCAGCGACTACTTTAGCACAATGCACGAGGATCACTTTTTCAAAGCGCTCATAAATGCCTTTGTCTCGGATGATACTCATAAATGGAGCTAATCCAGTCCCTGTGGAAAACAAGTACAGATTGCGCCCGTCTAGCAAATTATCTGTGATGAGTGTGCCGGAAGGCCTGCCACCGACCATGATCTCCCCTCCCTCTTGCAGAAGCTGCAGCCGAGAGGTGAAAGCCCCATCCTGTACCTTGATAGACAGGAACTCCAGGTAGTCCACGTGATTCGGAGACACCACGGAATAAGCACGCATCAAGGATTTCCCGTCCACCTCGAGCCCGAGCATCAAAAACTGCCCGTTTTTGAAAGTGACCTTCGGGTCACGAGTTGTTCTAAAGTGAAACATGCTGTCACTCAAATGGTGTACCGACAGCACTGTCTCAACACTGGCGCCAATCATCCCGCCATTCCCCTCCTTACTTTTTAGATTGCAGAAATCATCAGCCTAACTAGGTCAGATCTGGATTGAAAGGTATTCTTGCTCTTGTAGAAATCACCAGCAGACTAGGTAGACTGAAGTTCTTTTTGGATACTCACTCTATTTCCACAGAACCAGGTTCGGTGGCACACAATCATCTTTGTTCACGCCCTTTGCGATCTAAGTCTCGTAGAGCTTCATTTCTTCGAGACTTGGCATAGAAAGAACAGAATAACCACTGTCGACGAACACGATCTCACCCGTGACAGCAGTAGACAAATCGGACAACAAATACAAAGCAGTGTTGCCAACTTCTTCTAAAGATACTGAACGCCTCAGTGGCGAATTACGCTTCTGGTAATTGAACATCATACGAGCGTCTGCGATTCCTGCTCCAGCCAGTGTCCTCATTGGTCCGGCAGAAATTGCGTTTATCCGAACCCTTACAGAACCGAAGTCCACAGCCAAGTAACGGACGGACGACTCAAGAGCGGCTTTAGCCAGTCCCATGACGTTGTAGTTTGGCATGACCCGCGTAGATCCTCCGTAGGTCATGGTCACCATCGATCCGCCATCTGGCATCAGATCTACAGCTCTCCGCGCCGCTTCTGTGAAGGAAAAACAGGAAACCAACATTGTGCGAACAAAGTTTTCCCTGCTCGTATCAGCGTAGCGACCTTTCAATTCCTCTCTCGAAGAAAAGGCGATAGCGTGGACGAGGAAGTCAAGACTACCCCACTCCTCTCTTACCCTGTCGAATACCAGATCAAGGGATCGCTTATCTTCCACGTCACAATGAAGCACTATTTCAGAGCCAACAGACGCAGCTAAACGCTTAACCCGTTTGGAGAAGGCTTCATTCTGACAAGTAAATATCAGTTCTGCTCCCTGTTTTGCCAAGACTTCAGCAATTCCCCAAGCGACAGAATGATCGTTTGCCACCCCCATAATGAGGCCGCGTTTTCCCTTCATCAAGCCTTGCACAATCTTCAACCCTTCTCTAACAGGCATGACACCTGATAAGTAAAAACAACCGTCCCCGAACCCAGATTCAAGTCCTAGACATTAAGCCCTCAAATCCTGATGGGTTCGAGAACAGAAAGACATCAATCACACTGCTGAAACACCAAACTAGCATTAGTACCACCAAAACCAAAGGAATTGGAGATAGCAGCTCCTATATCCACATCATCGATACGGTCACGCACGATGGGTAAATCGGCAAAATCCGGATCTATTGTCTCAATGTTGGCAGATTTACAGATCATCCTCTCCTTCATCATGAGCAGGACGTAAATAGCTTCTTGAGCTCCTGCTGCTCCCAATGAATGCCCGGTCAGAGCTTTTGTCGCCGACAGGTAGGGTATTCTAGTTCCGAATACCTGCTTTATCGCCTCCACTTCCCTTAAGTCACCCAAAGGAGTAGAAGTCGCGTGAGGATTTATGTAATCGATTGGTCGCTTTACATTTTCCAGAGCCAACTTCATACACCTGACAGCTCCCTCTCCGGATGGTGCCACCATATTGTATCCATCTGATGTTGCTCCGTATCCTACGATTTCGGCGTATATCTGGGCACCACGTGCCTTAGCTCTTTCATACTCCTCCAAGACCAGGACACCTGCTCCACCTGCTATCACGAAACCATCTCTGTTCTTGTCGTAAGGTCTGGAAGCCAGAGTGGGCACTTCATTATATCCAGAAGACATAGCTCCCATGGCATCAAACAGTACAGACAAGCTCCAATGCAATCCCTCACATCCACCGGCGAATATCACATCCTGCTTTCCCCACTGAATGAGTTCATAAGCGTTCCCGATGCAGTGACTGGAAGTCGCACAGGCAGATGAAATGCTGTAGTTCACTCCCTTTATCTCGAAGGGTACAGCCAGAGTCGCCGAAGCAGTAGAACACATCGCCTTAGGAACGGAGCAGACTCCGACACTCTTAGGACCTTTTTCCTGCGTCGAAACAAACGATTCGGCTATTACCCGTGTAGAAGCTCCACCTGAACCTATGATCAATCCTGTGCGCTCATTCACGACATCTCCTTTTTCGAGCCCTGCATCAGAGATAGCAGTACTCAAGGCCACATGCGCCCACGAAGTCCCAAGGCAGTGAAACCGCATAGCACGACGATCGATCAAGTGAGCCAGATCGATGTAAGGAGGATGCCCGTGCACCTGGCAGCGGAATCCAAATTTCTTGTAGTCTTCTGACATACTGATTCCGGACTTGGCTTCCGACAGAGAAGACAGTACATCTTCACTGCTATTGCCTATCGCAGAAACTATACCAAGTCCCGTGACAACGACACGACGCCCCACTATCATTTCTCCATTAGACCAGAGCCTCTCCAAAGCCTCCCGAATTCACGAAAGGTACTACGACTGCACCAAGCAAACCTTCATGTCCTGGACAGTGTATATCTTTTTTCCATCTACTGCCATTTCTCCATCGGCGATACCCAGTATCATTTTAGAGCGCATTACCCTTTTGATATCGACGAGGTACTCGACCTTCTCTGCTGTTGGCAAGACCTGATCACTGAAGGAAACCTTGCCGACAGACAAGGCACGTCCGCGCCCTGGAGCCGGTAACCATCCCAAGAAAAATCCTACTAGCTGCCACAAGGCATCCAATCCCAAGCAACCGGGCATCACGGGATCTTCATGAAAATGGCACTGAAAGAACCACAAGTCAGGCTTTATTGCTAATTCAGCCTTGACGTATCCCTTATCGTACTGCCCACCGCTATCTGAAATCTCGGAGATGCGATCGAACATCAACATAGGAGGAAGAGGCAGTTTAGCATTCCCCGGACCGAACAGCTCTCCTCGACCGCAACTTAGCAGATCTTCGTATTCATAACTGGCACATCGTTTTTCCATTGCGACCCCCCACCTAGGAGGAAAGATACAGATCGATCGCCTCAAACCGGTCTTCTTCCAGCACGCATAGTGTAAAAAACACCGTACACTGGACAAGCCAGGAAGGCAACGACCATCCCCTCTACCTAACGTCGAGATGCTATCACTCTCTGCCACAAAATCAACCACAGGATATTTAGTATTTAAGGAAGAGAAATTGTGTCCTGGGTGACAAACACGGAAGCGCTATGAAACAGCTATTTGGAGAATATGTATCCTGGGTGACAAACACGGAAGCGCTATGAAACAGCTATTTGGAGGATGTGTATCCTGGGTGACAAACACGGAAGCGCTATGAAACAGCTATTTGGAGAATGTGTATCCTGGGTGACAAACACGGAAGCGCTATGAAACAGCTATTTGGAGGATGTGTATCCTGGGTGACAAACACGGAAGCGCTATGAAACAGCTATTTGGAGGATGTGTATCCTGGGTGACAAACACGGAAGCGCTACGAAACAGCTATTTGGAGAATGTGTATCCTGGGTGACAAACACGGAAGCGCTACGAAACAGCTATTTGGAGAATGTGTATCCTGGGTGACAAACACGGAAGCGCTATGAAACAGCTATTTGGAGAATGTGTATCCTGGGTGACAAACACGGAAGCGCTACGAAAC
>Ga0209568_1000060_pt1 | contig 39179 bp, 27 predicted proteins | sample WorMetOlspDAHAB2_FD_187406 | JGI IMG/M metagenome (GOLD analysis project Ga0209568, IMG submission 187406) | Marine gutless worms symbiont microbial communities from Max Planck institute for Marine Microbiology, Germany - Olavius sp. DAHAB.2... ...
CCTTCGTGATCCAGCACCAAACGGATCGCCCGGTCCCGAACCTCCGGGGAAAACTTGTTCGTCGTCTTGCTCATCATGGCTCCTTCTTCTCAGAAGTTGGAGCCTCCGGCAATCCCGGGGCGGTTCAGGTGGCGCCGGACCAGATGATCTTCAGGCGGTTCGAGTGGCGGTTTTCCGGGTTCGGGTGGAACCGTGTCAATTCTCGGCTCCGGTTGAACAGGGCCACGTACTCGATGGGCGCCGTCCCGAACACGGTGCCGCGGATGGTGACGGGGCCCTCGGTTCGGGCAATGTCGCCCATGCGGTGGCCGTTGGCGGTGAGGTCGAGATAAAGCCGCGCCCCGGTGGTGCCGTAGCAATGCCGGGCCATCATCCCTTCATAGATGCCCTGGCGGCTGTGCTCGCCCGTGTAGACGGCGCCGAGGCCCCCCAGCACGGTCATCTCCGGGGTCGAGGGATAGGCCAGTCCCGGCCGGCAGGTATGGTCGTCACTGGCGCCGACGACGCCGACCTTGACGCCGGCATCCAGGAACTCGTGCAGACGCCATTCGAAGACCCCGTGGTTGGAGCAGATCTCGAACACCGGCTCCAGTTCCGGGTCCTGGGCCTCGAAGTCGGAGCGCCGGCCGCCGATGTGCGGCACCATGATCACCTTCCGGCCCGTTTCCGCCATGTAGGCGCGCATTTTCGCCTGCAGGTCGCGGGCGTGGACGGCCTCCGTCGTGGCGGCCCCGTCGGCCACTTCCTCGGACCAGAGCTGCCAATGGCTGCTCCGGAAGATCGGCCCCTCGTCGTCCAGGAACATGACGTTGCGGTCGCCGCCGGTGCCCGTGGGTCCCGACCATTCCCAGCCGAAGAAGGCGGCGAAACGGCCCGGCTCGTTGTGCTTCAGGGCGGCCAGCCGAACCTCTTCCAGATCGGCGTCGGAGAGGATGAAGTCGTTGCCCTGGTGGGTGGTGAAATCGATGGCCGCCAGGTCGCGGGCGTAGGCGAAATATTCGTCCGGGGTGCCGATGCCGACGGTGGACGCGGGCTGCGCCTGGGTGTCGCCCCAGCAGATGATTTCATCCACTTGGTCGCGGACCACGATGGGGTTGGAGACGGCCAGGACCGTATCGCCGTCCCTCAGTTCCAACCGCCGCATGCCGTCACCGGTGAGGGTGACGCCGTCGATCCACTTGGCACGACCATCGCCTTCGCTGATGGAGACCTCGACGGTGGGGTCGGCGTCGAGGGTCAGGCCAGGGGCCTCCACCGGTGTCGGGTTGCCGAACTTGTCGTTGCCGCGCACCTGGACGCGGAACGGCGCGCCGGACTGGACAATACTCGGCGCGACCAGGGTGAAGTATTCGGACGGCCCCGTCAGGATCCGGAAATTGGGGGACTGGCAGTAGACCCGCTTGTATTCGCCGGAACTGATGGGATCCATGAACACGGCGAAATCGCTGGCGCTTTCCGGGAAGGATTGCACGGCCAAACCCGGCGAGCCCTGAGAGGTGTCCCCCAGGACCACGGTGATGGTATCGCCGGGATAGAGCGGGCCGGCGGCCAACCGGATGACCACGACGGCGTTGAAGGGCCGCTTGTGGCCCCGGTGATCGAAAGTGGTCTCGAAGCGCGCGCCTTCGCGCGAGCAGCTGACCGAGGCGAAGTTTTCGCCGGCCGGGTCGGTGAATTGCGGATGCCCGAAATCCGCCTGGCGGCGGGTGCCGATCTTCAGGCCGCCGCCCACGTCCATGGCGTAGGCGCCCACCGTGAAGGTGATGGTCCAGGTGGAGAAGCTGCCGACGACGACGTCGTCCGTCGGCGTGATGGTCACCGAGCCCCAGGTGTCGATGGTCGACGGATCGGTGTTGCGTTCGGTGATTCTGCCCATGACTTTCGGTTCCACTCCGTTTGGTGGGGCCAGCTCATAGCCGGCGGACGCCGTGATCGGCGGACCGCCCTTGGCCACCCAACCGCCCGGGAAGCGGCTGGGTGGCTCAGGGAGAAGGGCGCCCCTCGCCGGGCGCCCGTCAGAGGTTCCGGTGCCTTACTTGACGAGGATGCCGAGATCCGTCGCCATTTGACGATAGCGCTTGAAATCGCTTTCGATGTGCTTGGTGAACTCGTCCGGGCCTATGTAGCGCGGCATGTCGCCGACGGCCTTGACCATCTTCTTCCAGCCCTTGCGCTTCATGGTGTCCTGGACCGCCTTGGCCCACTTGTCGACGATTTCCTTGGGCAGGCCTTTCGGACCGATGACCCCGCGCCAGCCGAAGATATCGACATTGGGATATCCCTGCTCGGCGTAGGTGGGGACGTTCGGGAAGGCCTTGAGCCGCTCCTTGGTGGTCACCGCCAGGGCCCGGACCTTGCCCGACCTGATGAAGTCGATGGCCGAGACCAGGTTGGTCTGGTGGAAGTCGGCCTCGCCGCGCAGCAGGCCGGCCATGGACCGCTTGCCGCCCTTATAGGGAATGGCGACGGCCGAATCCTTGCCCAATCCCGCCGTCTTCAACAGCAGGTGGATGCCGAAGAAGTGGATGGAGCCGGCCCCGGCATGCGAGAACTTGAGCTTGCCCGGGTTCGCCTTGATGGCGTCCAGGAGGTCCTTCAGCGTCTTGTAGGGGGCCTCCGCCTTGACCACCAGGACGTTGGGGTTCATCTGGGTCATGGCGATGGGCGTGTAGTCGGCCGGCGTGTAGCCGGTCGAGGTGTTCATGGCCGGATGCAGCACGTGTCCGCCGATCATGCCCTCCATGAGCAGGTAGCCGTCCGGCTTCGCCTTCAGAGCGAAGTTGATTCCGACGCCTCCCGAAGCGCCCTTCTTGTTGATGACGATGATCGGCTGGCCGATGTGGTCCTGGATGTTGATGGCCATGATCCGGGCCGCCGTATCCGTCGAGCCGCCGGCGCCCGAGGGAACCACCAGCTTGATGGGTTTGGTCGGATAGTCGCCGGCCATGGCCGGCGCCGTGGTCATCGCCGCCGCGGCCACGATGGCGGCGGTCAGCAGTCCGAGTTTTCCTTGATGTCGCATCTTGTCCTCCGTTTTCTCCAGGTCTGTGGGTTTGGTCATGGCGGATGTTGTTCCCCGCCTTAATCGGAAATGATCTTCGCGGCCTTGGTCCCCTTGAGGCGCCAGTGCAGGTAGACGGACGCGGCGGCGCTCAAGGCGGCTAGGCCGAGGAAGGTGACGGATATGGCGCTGTTGACGAAGATCTCCAGCGACCCGCCGGAGATGATCAGCGCCTTCCTCAGTTCGTTCTCGAATAGGGGCCCCAGGATGAAGGCGATGGCGAAGGGGGCGGCGGGGATCTTCTGGATGCGCAACAGGAACCCCAAGAAACCCACCCCGAACATGGCGAACACGTCGACCATGGTGCCGCGCACCGCATAGGTCCCGTAGGTGGCCAGGATGAGCACCACCGGGAACAGGATCTGGGTCGGCATGCGGACCACCCATTTGGCCATGCGGATGACGCCCGAGCCGACGAAGAACAGGAACACCAGGGCGACGAACAGAAGCAAAAAGACGCTGTAGATGAAGTCCGGCGCGTCCTCGAACAGCATGGGCCCCGGATTGAGCCCGTGGATGACCAGCGCCCCCATGAGCACCGCCGTGGTCGTGTCGCCGGGGATGCCCAGGCTCATCATCGGCACCAGGGCCGGCCCGCAGACCGAGTTGTTGCCGGCTTCCGCTCCGGCGACCCCTTCCAGGGAGCCATGGCCGAAATCCTCGGGCTTGCGGGAGAATCGCTGCGCCAGGAAGTAGCCCAGAAAGGCCGCGGGGCTGCCGCCCAGGCCAGGAAGCGCACCCAGCAGCGAGCCGCCGGCGCAGGACCGGAAGTAGGTCGGCCAGTAGCTCAGGTACTGGCGGAAGTGCATACGCGGCCCCATGTCGCCGACGCTGACGGTCTCGCGCGCCTTGTAGGCCTCGACGCCGCGGATGATGATTTCCGGGATGGTGAACAGGCCGACCAGCAGGGTCAGGATATGCATGCCCGCCTGGAAGTCGTGGGTGCCGAAGGTGAACCGGCTGGAACCGTGGATGGGGTCCTGGCCGATCATCGCGATCAGGAAGCCGAAGCTCGCCGCGATCAAGCCCTTGAGCAGCGATTCCTCGGAAACGCCGGCGATGATGGTGATGGAGAAGACGATCACCGCGAAGACCTCGGCGGCGCCGAACTCCAGGGCGAAGTTGGCGACGATGGGGAAGATCACCAGGGCCACCACGGTCGACAGGGTGCCTGCCGTGAACGACGCGTAAAGCGCCATCTCCAGGGCCTGGCGGGCCTTGCCCTGGCGGGCCAATGGATAACCGTCGAGGACCGTCGCCGCGGCGTTGGGCGTGCCCGGCGTGGCGATCATGATAGCCGTCACCGAACCGCCGTAGATGGCGGTGACGTAGATGCCCAACAACAGGGCGATGGCCGATTGCGGATCCATGAAGAAGGTGAGCGGTAGCGCGATGACCACCGCCATGATCCCGGTCAGCCCCGGCGTGACGCCGACGAACATGCCCCAGACCACCCCGCCGAAGCAGGAGAAGATGACCTCCCAGCGGAGGATCAGCGACAGGCTCTGCAGAAGGACGTCCATATCGACCATGGCGCCCCCCTCAAACCGTCCAGGCCGCCAAGGGGCGGGCCGCTTCGAGCCATTCCATGATTCCCAGCAGCGGCGTCGGGAACAGGATATGGGCGATCTCGACGAAGAAATACCAGAGCAGGGCCGGCAGGATCACGGCGATGGCGCCGATCACCCAGGCCCGCCGTTCGCCGAAGTAGAAGATGGTGGCGGCAACGCAAAGCGCCGAGGCCAGGGTCATGCCGACCAGATAAATGGCGACCACGTAACCGATGCAGATCAGGGCCGTGCCGCCGGCCAAGCCCCAGTCGCCGGCCCCGACCCGGCCCTCCGCCGGTTCGCGCAGGTAGGTCACCGTGCTGATGATCAGATAGACGGCGCCGAGGCCGGCCAGAATGATGAACAAGACGTTCGGCAGGAAGGCCGGCGAATTGACCGTGCCGGCGAACTTCGCGGGCACGTAGACGGCCGAGGGCACGATCAGGAAATAGCCCGCCAGGCCGCTGGCCAGGCAGAGGAATGCGGCGATGACATCGCCGCGCCGGGTCGGGGTTTCCAGTTCGATGGCGGCGGGGGCCGGGCCCGGTTCGAGGCGGGGTTCGCCGGGGCTCGATGATAGGCCGCCTGGTGCACCGTCGACGGACATTCGGGGTCGCCTCCCCATGGGATTTCGTCTTTCTTGCCGAGCCTTCTGGCGGGATCGGTCATTCTATTCTGGCGCAAAATGTGATATAGGAAAAATATTTATTATCTATAAATTTAATAGGAAAACCCGATGAAATTCACGCAACTGCGCTCCTTCCACGCGGTCGCCCGGGCCGGCAGCTTCACCGGCGCCGCCCGGGACCTGAACGTCTCCCAGCCGACGGTCACCGAGCAGGTCCGCGAGTTGGAAGCCACCTACGGGATCGAGCTCTTCAACCGGGCCCACCGCAAGGCCAAGCTGACCGCCGTCGGGCGTTCGCTCTTCGAGATCACCCAGCGGCTGTTCGGCATCGTCGGCGAGACCGAGGCCTTCCTCAGGGCAGCAGGCGATTACGGGGCCGGCCATTTGCGGGTCTCCTCCGTGGTGCCGTTTTTCATCGTCGAAATCCTGACCGCCTTCCGGCGCCGTTTTCCGCGGGTCAAGGTCTCGGTCTCCACGGGCAACTCGGCATCCACCCTGAAAAGCCTGCTGGCCTACGAGTCCGACGTGGGCGTGCTTTCCGATCACGATCCCGATCACCGCCTGTATACGCAAATCCATGACAGCCACGCCATCGTCGCCATCGTCAACCGGGATCACCCATGGGCGGAGCGCGACGGAATCCGGCTTGGTGAAATGGATGGCCAGCCCGTGGTCCTGCGCGAGGAGGGATCGAACACCCGCCGGGCCTTCGAGGCGGCGGCCATCGGCGACGGTGTCTCCCCGGACGTGGTCCTGGAGATCGGCAGCGGCGAGGCGGTCCGCGAGGCCGTCGCCGAGGGCCACGGGATCGGCGTGTATGGGGCCAAGGCCCTGCCCGGCGATCCGCGCCTCAAGGCACTGCCGTTCATGGACGCCGACATCCGCCTCAACCGCTACCTGGCCTGCCTGCACGAACGGCGCCAGGAGCTTCTGGTGGAGGCGTTCTTCGACGTTTCCGAACAGGCGCGCTGAGGCCACACCGTCCGGCCTTTTTTTGAATAATTCGAACTTTTTCGCTACCCTGGTTACTTAAGAGATAGTTCGGGGACTGGGGAGAGTCGTTAACCGAGCATTCATGCAGGGGAGAAGAGCGATGGGAGGCAGGCCAGCACCCGCATATCCGGGCGGCCACCGGGTTTCGCGACATAGAGTTCTTCTTCATATTTTCGTTCTTCTGGCGGGCCTGGTTTTCGCCGTGGCGGCGGAGGCCGCCAAACCGGTGAAAGTCACGCCGACCAGCGGCTGGCAGGCCTACGGCAAGGGCTATACGGCCCCGAGTGCCCTCAAGCAGGGCGATATCGTCACCTTGATGGGCTTGCTGCGCAGAACAAGCGGCAAGTGGGGCCACGTCGGCACCCTGCCGACGGGCTACCGGCCGCCGGGGCGCCTGGTCTTCAACGTCAATCACCACGAAGTATCGGCCCGCGTCGATGTCATGCCGGACGGGCGGATCCTCTGGGTCGCCGGCGGCAAGAAACACCCCTGGGTCAGCCTCTCGGGCATCAGTTTCTCGGTCAAGAAGGGCAAGACCCTGAAGCTCGCCGGCGGCTGGAAGGCTTACGGCAAGGGTTACGCGGCGCCAACCTATACAACGTCCGGCGACCTCGTCGTCTTGAGCGGCCTGATGCGTAACGCCGGCGGCAAATGGACCCACGTGGCGACCCTGCCGAAAGCCGCGGCGCCCAAGGGCTCACTGGTCTTCAACATCAACCATCACGCCGGCACGGCGCGGCTCAACATCACCACGGATGGCAAGGTCTACTGGGGTACGGGGGCGAAGAACCACGGCTGGATCAGCCTTGCCGGCGTCAAGTTCCTGCGTCACCCGAAGACCCGTCTGAAGACCGTTGGCGGCTGGAAGGGATACGGCGGCGGCTATCCGGAGCCGACGGCGACCCGCATCGGCGACGTGGTCTACCTGCAGAGCCTGGTGCGCAATTTCTCCGGCGGCAAGTGGGGCCACATCGCGACGCTTCCGGAAAACATGCGACCCTCGGCACGCATCGTCTTCAGTGCCAACAACCACGAACGGGCCTCGCGCCTCGACGTGCTCCCCGACGGCCGCGTCGGCTGGCAGGCGGGAACGCTCAGCCGCGAGGCCGGCGGATCGAAGGGTTGGCTCAGCCTGAGCGGCCTGGCGTTCTTCGTGCCGTCGGGCAAGACCAAGACGACGAAGAAGACAGGGTCGCAGCCGAAATACTCAGGCACGCCGTCGAAGGCGGCCGCGCAGGCGGTCAAGGATTCAGGCAGCGCCAAGACCCTGACCATCGGCGACATCGCCGATCTGGCCAAGCTCCCCATCGTCAAGTCCACGGGCATCGGTTCGCTCAAGATCAAGGGCGTGAAGATCGAGGGCAACGCCATCTGGGGCTCCGTCACCTTCCTCGGCAAGTCGGCCGAGATGCTGATCTTCGGGGCCAAGGGGGCCGGCGGGAAGCTGAACTGGCATTTCGCCGTCAGGCCCGAGAACTTCTCCTTCAAGCAGATCATCAGTGACGTGGGCCAGTATCTGGACAAGGTGACGCCGAAATCCAACACCTTCCTGTTCACCACGGCCACCGACACCTATCCCATCCGAAACCTGCCGAAAAAGGCAAAGACCTTCTTCACCGATTTCTTCACCAAGAAGGGGCGCCTGGATAACAAGGGCGGCGCGCTCCGCTTGGACGCCGGGTTCATGTACATGGGGCACCTGACGCCGGATTCCGAATCCGACACCATGAAGCGCATCCGCGAGCTGATCGGCTTCCGGGGCAACAAGGTGTTGATGGTCGGGCGCCTGGGGCTCGGCTTCGTCGCCAGCGTGTTCTCCGGCACCAAGCAATCGGGGGCCGAGGCCAAGGAAGTCTACGTGGAGTTGGAGGCCACCTATCCGCCCTACAACCCGGACTACCTGCCGCACTACATCGGCACCACGGACGTGGTCATGGGCATCCACGGCTCCAAGAAGAAGGTTGTCGGCTATTCGATCATGAACATGCCGGTCTGCGTGGATGCGACCCGCATGAAGGAATCGCAGCCCTGCAAGCAGGAGGTCAATTTCGCCGCGGTGATCTCGGCCGGCAAGAACGCCGGTTTCCGGAGCCGCGACATGATCAACTCCTGGCGGCTCAGCCACGAGACGGAGACGCCGGCCGGCCGCAAGAAGCTGGCGGACGCCAAGAAGAAGAAGCGGAAGTCCCGCAAGTCCGACCAGGCGAAGCGTGACAAGTTGGACAAGAAGAACAAACAACAGGAAGAGAAGATCACCGGCCAGGTCGATCCGAAGACGGGAAAAGTGAAGAAGAAGGGCGCCAAGCAGCGCCACGAGGACCGCTATGCCGCATCCCAGAACCCCGGCTCGGCGCGCGGCAAGAAGAATACCCGGAAGCAGAAGAAGGCGGGCGGCGGCGGCAAGTACTTCGCCAAGGCGGAGAAGGCAAAGGGCAAGCCGCAGTTCGCCATCTACGGCGAGGCCAAGGGCTGGACCGACTTCTTCGGCATCAAGCAGATCGACATCAACGAAATGCGCATGAAGATCAACGTCTACAAGAAGCGCCAGTTCTCGGTGGGCTACTACGGCGACGCCACCTTCATGGACAAGCACGACGTGGTCCTTGGCAACAACTACTTCTTCCAGCGGGTCCCGAAAATCCAGTACATCCCCATCCCGGCCGTCTACGTGGCGCTGAACACCTTATCAGGCCAGGACATCGTCGATTACTGCACGCTCGGCCTGGAAATCCTCGCCGTCAAGGAGAAGTGCGACTACTACGAGTTCGTCAAGGATTCCCGCATCGACGACGTGACGGTGAAGGTTGTCGTGCCCCTGGCCGCCGAGGAGGACCTGGGGCTCAGCACCGGTGTCGACGTTGGCGGCATCTACTACCACAAGGACCAGGAGATCGGCGGCGGCTACGGCTCGACGGACCCGAACGGCTTCATGGTGCAGGCCTACAAGACGGCCTTCCGCATCGGTCCGGCCAACATCAAGGAGGTCTCCTATACCCTCGATTGGCAGCAGGGCAAGGGCTACACCATGGCCTTCGCCGGCGGCTACGAGGTGCTGGGCGCCATGCAGGACGTCTACTACCGCATCGGCAGGCGCGACCTGAGCGGCCACGTCCACATCAACTACTTCGACCAGTTGGAGGCCGAGCTCTACCTGGAGAAGCTCTATCAGAAATTCCCCGGCTACACCTCGCCCAAGGGCTACGAATACCGCGCGCTCTTGAAGGCGGACTTCAAGAAGCGCCTGGCCGACATGGTCCTCAAGGACCCGGTGCTGAAGAAGCTCCTGGACGACTTCGCCAAGGCCCACAAGATCATCGGCCCCGCCTTCAAGTGGAAGCCGGTGAAGGACTTCACGGCCGGCTTCAAGCAGACCCTGGTCGAGCTTCGCAAGTTCCGCAAGGAACTGATCAAGCTCCGGAAGGACCTGGAGAAGCTGACCATCCGCCAGCTCGAGAAGCTGGACGCCATGATCGCCGAGCTGGACAAGATGATCGACCAGCTCAATGGCATGTTCGACAACATGGATATCGATCCGAAGAAACTCAAAGCTCTCGCCATCAAGGCCACCGAACTCACGGCCAAGGAGATGGGCCTGCCGCCGTCGATCCACAAGAAGCTGAAGGCGCTGGGCGAGCTCTATTTGAAGGCCGATCCCTTTGAGAAGGCCTTCAAGGTCTCGGGCCCGGAAGGACTGAAGGCCCTGGATAAGTCGATCACCTGGAAGGAACCGCAGCTCCAGTGCGGCGACTTCGCCCAGGCCGCGACCTTCCCCATGAAACCGCCGGCCTGCAAGATGGTCATGGTGGATCGCACCTTCGACTACAAGCCGGCCAACTACGACAAGGCCCTCGATGCCCTGAACGCGGCCGACAAGTTCGCCAAGAAATTGGCCAAGGACCTGCTGAACCTGTTGAAGGCCGCCTACAAGCAGGCCTTCGCCGAGGCCCGGGCCTGGGCCGACAAGGCGCGTTTGGCGGCGAAGAAAATGAAGGCCGAGATCGAGCGCCTGAAGAAGCTGGCCAAGGACCTGGTCTCTTTGCTCAAGTACGTGGACGACATTGGGTCGCTTGAGCCCTACCTCAAGGACTACGACAAGCTCATCCAGGTGGCCCACGACATCAAGGACAAGCTGCCGACCCCGCCGACCATCCCGAAGCTGGCACCGCCGGGAATGCAACCCTTCCTGACCGGCGAGCTTTCGATCACCGGCATCGACGCGCTGATCAAGAAGGAGCTCCGGCCCCTGGAGAAGTACTTCCTGGATATCCTGACCATCCTGGAGGTGACGGCGAAGATCGTCGGTGATCTGACCACCAAGGGCACCGTGGCCGCCGTCGAGGGCACGCGGCTCGGCATCACCACGGCCCATCAGGAGTACAAGGACGCGGTCGGCGACATGCTCTCCACGGGCGGTCGCATGGCTAGTCACTTCGCCTATCTGCACAAGTACGAACGGGCCATCATGGATGCCTTGGCGGCCCTCGATCACTATTCCCGCAACAACAAGTACGTGGACGCCTTCAACGACGCCATGGGCGGCTACAAGAACGAGGACAGTCTCTTCCGCATCGTCAAGGCCTCGGCGGAAGGCAAGCTGGAGGGCCAGAACCCCACCCAGGGCAAGATGCTCATCGATGTGGAGATCGCCGGCACCGGCTGGTCGGCAGGCGTCGAATGGGACTTCAACAAGGGCATGAAGGGGGTCTTCGACGTCCTCAAGGTGGAACTGAAAGCGTATCTGGAAGAGGAGACGCAGTCATGATCCGGGCATCGGCAATCGTTCTTTCCCTGTCGCTGGCCCTTCCCGCGGCCGCCGCCGACACCAAGCAGATGGATGACCTCTATGCGGGTTTCAAGAATGCCTACGCGGAACTCAACAAGCTGCCGGCGGAGACGGAGGGCGTCGACAAGGCCAAGGCGGACTTGCTGGAGCGGTTCCGGTCCTTCTTCGGCAATGCGCTCTCCAGCGCCCTGATCGAGGATCTGCGAAGCCCCGTCAACGGCGCCTTCGACGGGCTCCGGGGGCCCGAGCGGGTGAAGGACGCGCTGGCCGGCGAGAAGGGCGCCATCGACCGGGAAATCGGGCGCCTGAACGGCCTCAAGGGAAACCTGGGCGGCACCAAGGGGACGCTCGAGAAAAAGATCACGGGCCTCGGCAAGGACAAGACCAAGTGGGACGGCGAGGTCAACCGGCTGATCCGCGAGATCCGCGCCCTCGGCGGCCAGGCCTCGCTGATCGGCGATCTCCCCGCCTTTGCCGCCTATCCGGCGCGGCCGCCCATGGCGATCCGAACCTTGCGCCGGCACCGGGGCGCCGCACCGGGTGTGCGTGTGGCCACCCATAAATGCCCGTGGAATTGCCTCAGCGGTCACGGCGGCTCGAGCTCGGGCTCGTCTCCCGGCGAGAAACGGTCCAACAAACTTAAAAATGATTACAAGTTCCATGGTGTCGCCGACTCCATCGACGAGGAAGGTTTCGACGCTATACGGGATATGGCCAAGGACAGCTTTGGCCAACGCGGCATCAACAACTTCAGTCCGCCCCCGGACCCGGGCAACAACAAGGTGCCCCTGCCGCCGCCGCCGCCGATCCCCGACCTGCCGGACGTGGACGACAATGCCGGCAAGATCGAGGACTTGCGGGCCAAGCTCGCCGTGGCGCGCCAGAACGCCACCGACGTCAACGGCCGCATCGGCGAGCTATCGGCGGAAATCGGCCTCTTGGACGTTAAGATCGGCAATCTCAACAGCCACATCCAGACGTTGACCAACCGCAAGGGCGACATCGACGCCGCCGCCAAGGCGGTCAAGACCGGCGCCAAGTACGACCGGCTGAACGGCAAGGCGCTGTTCGAACTCAAGTCCGTGACCTGGTCCGGCACCACGGCGAAGGCCGTGTTCGAGGACGGTAAGGCAAAGGTCACGGCCAATGTGCAAGTCTTCGGCCGCGACGCCGCCGTCAGCACGGACTGGTCCTTCACCAAGATGACGTCGTCGCTCTCGACCCTGGTCTCGGCGATCAAGGGGACGGCGACCTACAAGACGGAAATCGGAGGGTAGGGGGATGAAACGTACGATCCTCACCGGCCTCGGCCTGCTTGTCCTCACTGCCTCCGTGGTCGAAGCCGCCGACGTCCAGCACGCTGTCTGCCTGAAGGCCCGCAACGGCAAGTTCGTCGCCCCGTCGGCCAGCGAAGCCCGCATCTTCCCGAATGCCGACGCCTGCGAGGGGGCTGCGGTCCTGATCTTCGAGGACAAGACCGGCGGCGCGCTCAAGGGCGCCGACAAGGTCTACATCGGCACGGCGGGCCTGGCGACGCGTTGGGGCACCGACGGCGGTTCCGGTACCATCGGACCCAATTGGACGGATTACCGTGGCGGCACCGAGAACTTCACGGTTCACCGCAAGGCCGGCAATGGCGTGCCCATTGCCTCGGGCGAGGCCGTGTATCTAAACGCCTACACCGGCAAATGGGTCTACGATGGTGGCAACGGGCCGCTGAGCGCGACGGCGGGCGCGGCCGAGGCCGGCGAGACCTTCACCCTCTTTTACGCCTCGAAGGCGGCCGCCGACGCGGCGAAGCGTGCCCAACAGGCGGCGCTCGGAGGCGGTAGCGGCGACGGCTACCACCGGGTCTGCCTGCTGACCCGGAACGGCCACTACGTCAGCTTCACCTCGGGCGCGCCGACGGTCGACAAGAAGGCCAAGAACTGCACCGGCAACGCGGTGCTGCATTGGCGCGACCAGAACGGCGGCGCGTTGAACGGCCAGGACGTGTTCTTCTTCTACAACGCCAGACGCAACGACACCTGGCTCGCCAACATGAACGTGCACCTGAAGGACCGCTCGACGCGGGCCGTCAAGTCCGGCGACGAAATCCACATCAACGCCACCGGCGGCACCTGGGTCTACGACAACGGCGGCTCGGGCCCGCTGGTCAACCAGTCGCGGACGCTCGGCGCCGGCGAGACCTTCACGCTTGTCTACGCGCCGGCCGTGGATACGGCCGACGTCGCCAAGGCCGACCAGACCGCCAAGGGAACCGCCGGCAAGCCGGCGCCGAAGGCCCGCCCGCTCGACAGCGCCAAGGCCGCCGGCAGTGTCCTGAACTACGGCGACACCGTCGTCATCCGCCACGCAAAAGGTTATCTCTCCGCCGACCGCTGGGGCCGGGTCTCGATCTCCCAGAAGGCCGACACGGCCTACCGGATCCTGGACGCGAACGGCAAGGCCAAGGGCCGGCCGGTGACCAAGGAAGCGAAGCAGGTGACGCTGCGCGTCGCCAAGTCGCACCGCTGGCTGCAGTCTTCCAAGGACGAGGACTCAGGCCTCATCTACCGCTACGCCAAACTCGGCGAAATCTACAACTTCAACGAGGCCGACGCGGGGTCCAACAAGGGCGTCAACGACGTCGTCATCTTCCGGCCCAACGTGCCGCCGGGCTGGGTCTTCCTCGGCGATGCCGTGTTTCGCTACCAGACCCCGGACGTCTACGACAACATCCTCGAGAACGTGACGTCGCTGATCTTCAAGGACCACCCGACGGCGTTCCGGAAGCCGTCCGGTTATCACGAGTCCTGGGCCGACGGCAACAGCGCCAACGGACGGCTCAAGAACGGGCGCGGCGCCATGGCGCGCGCCAACAAGGTTAGCGGTTACGAATGGGTCGGCGGCACCTTCTTCACGGAATGGTGCTGCTATAATCTGGAGCGGGCCCGGCTGATCCACCGGAAATACGGCGCCTGGCTGCCCTTGCCGCAGTTCTGGGACACCGGCGCCACCCAGTGGACGGCGCGCTGGCAGCGCTACAGTCGCGAGGCGACGGCGATGGTCTACGACGGCGGCGCCCTCATCGACCTGCCCGACAAAGGCAAGTTCCCGCTCCTGTGGTCGCACAAATGGGGGTTCCCGATGGGTTGCCGCGGTTGCTGGAAGGACGGCGGCGGGCGGCCCCACCTGGTCGGCAACCCGGGCTTCCTGAACGGCCGTTTCCTGAAGGATTTCTCCTACTACGCCGATCGTCACTACATGCGCAGCCGGCCCGGTGCCGGCGAGGCCGGCGACGCGCCCGGTGACGCCCAACGCGCGCGGTTCCGGCTGATCAACCCGGAACTCGCCAATTGGGCGGACCGTTCCGCCGTGACCGACGGCGAGAAGGTGAAGATCGCCCATGTGCATTCGGGAAACTGCCAGGGTGACGCCTGTTCGCTGCATGCCGACGGTTCGCGGGTCCGCTCCAACGCGCGCTACCGCGACGCCGACGCCTGGACCATCATCCGCATCGACCCCAAGAAGGTGGCGTCCCGGGCCATCGTCTTCAAGCAAACCACCGGCAGCCCCGACGAGGGCGGCGCCGGCGGCAGCCTGCTGGTTGGTGACGCGCGCGAATACGGCCACGGATACGAAAAACCGGTGCTCCGCAGGAATGGGGATCTGATCTCGCTCCAGGAACAGACCCACGGCGGCTCAATAGGCCAATCGATCGCCGTCCTGCCCGACGAAAACCGCCCGAGCGGCACCTTGGTTTTTCCCGCCAACCACAACCAGTTGACGGCACGTCTCGACGTGCACCCGGATGGCCGGATTATATGGAGCACCGGCGGTCGAAATCGGGAGTGGCTGAGCTTTGCGAATATCCATTTCACCGCCCGCGGCGGCCGCGCGCTTTCGCTCGCCGGCGGCTGGCGCAACTACGGCGGCGGCTTCGCGCCGGCGCGCGTCGATAAAGTGGGCGACTCGGTGGTGGTCCTCACCGGCATGATCACCGGCGGCCGCGGCAATCACGTGGCGACCCTGCCCGCCGGCCACCGGCCGCCGGAACGGCTGATCTTCTCGGTCAGCCATCACGGCAAGCCGGCGCGCGTCGACGTTCTGCCGAACGGCCAAGTGCTCTGGGCCGCCGGTGCGCGCGAACACGGCTGGATCAGTCTTTCGGGCATCGTCTTCAGCGTCCGCCCGCAGCGCAGCATCTCCCTGGTCGGGACCTGGCGCCCCTACGGCAAAGGCTACAGGCTGCCCGAGATGACCAAGGTGGGCAACACGGTGATCCTCAGCGGCATGCTGACCGGGACCCGGTCGCGTCCGGCCCATCTGACGACCCTGCCGAGCGGCTACAGGCCGAGGAAAATCCTCATCTTCAACGGCAACGCCCACGATGGGAACGCGCGGATCGACATCCGTCCCGATGGCGTGGTCCGTGTCGAAAGCGGTGGCACCGAGCACGGCTGGGTAAGCCTGTCGGGGATCGCCTTCTCGACGCGCTAGCGGCATGCGCCCCGACGGCCGGTTATGGACAAACCGGCCCGGATGGGGAAACGTGGGCCGGCGGGCGATATGCGCCCGCACTGCACCGCCAATGGGGACGCCGCATGGAGAAAGTTTTCGGCAAGCACTCGGTCCGGGCCCTGTTCCTGAACCGGCCAAAGGACATCCAGAGGATGGTCATCGCCGGCAAGGAGGACTACCACCGGGAGTTCATCGAACTTGCCCAGAAGAACGGAATCGCGCCGGAATTCGTCCCCTGGCCGGAATTCCGCCGCCTCGGCGAGTTCACGGAGGACGACAAGCACCAGGGCATCGTCGTCTTCGCCAAGCCCCGGCACGTCTACGGCGACAGGGACATCGATATCCTGGAGAAGGGCCGCTGCGTGCTCATGCTCGACCAGGTCACCAACCCGCAGAACCTGGCGACCATCCTGCGCGGTGCCGCCTTCTTCGGCGTCGACGCGGTCATCTTCATGCGCAACCGCTCCGCCGACCTGACGCCGACGGTGGTGCGCTACGCCGTCGGCGGTGCTGAGTTCGTCAAGATCTTCCGGGTCACCAACGTGTCCAGGACCCTGCAGGACCTGAAGGGCCTCGGCTATTGGGCCTACGGCATGGACGAGCGCGGCGCCAAGACCCTGGCGGAGGCCGATTTCGCCGAGAAGACGGTGCTGGTGATCGGCGCCGAGGGCGAGGGACTGCGCTCCAAGACCCGCAAGTACTGCGACGAGCTGGTGCGCATCGCCGGCGGGCGCGAAGGCGTCGAGAGCCTGAACGCCGGGGTTGCCGCTACCGTGGCCATGGCCGAGTTCTTTCGGAAATAGACGCATAACCCGGCGCCGCCCGCTTTCCCGCCGAAATCCGGCTTGCCCGGGCCGGTGAACGAGGCTTACGCTTATCGTTAACGAAAGCCGCCCGGCCTGGATTTCCCGGTGCCGCGGCAGCGGCTTCGGGTGAGCATGAGGGGGGATCAGCCGGCATGAGCGGCAATTGGCTGGGCAAGTCCATGGAGCGGGTCGAGGACCTGACCCTGTTGCGCGGCCAGGGGCGGTTCATGGACGATCTGGCGACACCCCCGGGGACATGCCACGCGGCGTTCCTGCGCGCCCCCGTCGCCCACGCCGAGATCACCGCCATGGACACGGGGCCTGCGGAGACCATGCCGGGGATCGTCGCGGTGATCACCGGCGCCCAACTCTGCGATCACACCCGTCCCTTCATCACCGGGGTCAAGGTCGACGCCCCGCAATACCCGCTCGCCGTGGACCGGGTGCGTTACGTGGGCGAGCCGGTGGCCATGGTCATCGCCGAGGACCGCTACCTGGCCGAGGACGCCCTCGACGCCATCCGGGTGGATTATGCGGACTTGCCGGCCATCGTCGATCCGGAGGCCGCCGCCGATCCGTTGGCGCCGGTGCTGCATCCGGGTGCCGGGACGAACATCCTGCACGCGCGGCGGTTCACCTACGGTGATCCGGAACAGGCTTTCGACGCCGCCGCCCACGTGGTGGAAATCGAGGTGCGCTATCCGCGCAACTCCTGCACGCCGCTGGAGTGTTACGGCGTCGTTGCCGAGCATGTTTCGGGCGAGGACGCCTACCAGGTGACCGCCAACTTCCAGGGCCCCTTTACCCTGCATACGGTGATGGCCCGGGCGCTCAAGGTGCCGGGAAACCGGCTGCGCCTGAGGACGCCGCCCGATTCCGGCGGCAGCTACGGGGTTAAACAGGGCGTCTTCCCCTATGTGGTGGCCCTGGCCGCGGCGGCCAAGATCGCCGGCCGGCCGGTGAAATGGCTCGAGGACCGGCTCGAGCATCTGAGTGCGGCGACCTCGGCCACCAACCGGGTGACCAACATTCGCGGCGCCTTCGACACAGAAGGCACGCTGCTGGCCCTGGATTACGACCAGTTGGAGGACTGCGGCGCCTATCTGCGGGCCCCAGAGCCGGCCACGCTCTATCGCATGCAGGGCAACATGACCAGCGCCTACGCCGTCGAAAACCTGGCCATCCGCAACCGGGTGGTGGCGACCAACAAGACCCCGACAGGCCTGATGCGCGGCTTCGGCGGGCCGCAGGTCTATTTCGCCCTGGAACGCCTGATGGACCGGGCGGCCCGCGAGACCGGCCTCGATCCCCTGGAGGTCCGCCGCCGTAACCTGGTGGCGGCGAACGCCATGCCCTACCGCACGGCCTCCGGCGCGCTGCTGGATTCCGGTGACTACCGCCGGTCCCTGGATAGGGCCGCCGACGAGGGCGGTTTGGCGGCGTTGCTGGCCCGGCGCGACGCGGCCCGGGCCGAGGGCCGGCTTTACGGCATCGGTTTCGCCGTGGTCATCGAGCCGTCGGTCTCCAACATGGGCTACATCACCGCCCTGCTGACGCCGGAAGAACGCCGCCGCGCCGGCCCCAAGAACGGGGCGTTGGCCACGGCCACCGTCGGTTTCGATCCCTCGGGTTCGATCACCGTCAACACCGCCTCGACGCCCCAGGGCCAGGGCCACCGCACGGTGCTGGCCCAGGTGGTGGCCGAGGTGTTGGGGATGGACCCCGCCGACATCGTCGTCACCACGGACCACGACACGGCCAAGGACCCCTGGTCCATTGCTTCGGGGAATTATTCCAGCCGCTTCGCCGGGGCCGTCTGCGGCGCCGCCCACAAGGCGGCGGTGAAACTGCGCGACCGTCTGGCGCGGATCGCCGCCGCCGAGTTGAACGTCGCCCCGGATGAGGTCCGCTTCGATGCGGGCCGAGCCTTCGATAAGGGCAATCCGGACAACGCCGTGACCGTGGCGCGCATCGCCGCGAAGGCCCATTGGTCGCCCCTTTCCATCCCCGAGGAAGCCGGCGCCGGGCTCCGAGAGACGGCCTTCTGGAGCATGCCGGAACTGACCGAACCGGACGACGACGACCGGGTCAACTCTTCCGGCACCCACGGCTTCATCTTCGATTTCTGCGGCCTGGAGGTGGACCGGGACACGGGCGCCGTCCGCATCGACAAGTACGTCACCATGCACGACGCCGGCCGGCTGTTGAACCCGGCCCTGGTCGAGGGCCAGATCGCCGGCGGTTTCGCCCACGGACTGGGCGCCGCCCTGCTGGAGGAGCTGGTCTACACGCCGGACGGCGGCTTCCAGTCGGGCACCCTGGCGGATTACCTGCCACCCACCGTTCAGGAGGTGCCGGATCTGGTCATCCTGCATGACGAATCCCCCTCGCCGTTCACGCCGCTGGGCGCCAAGGGGGTGGGGGAGGGCAACTGCATGTCGACCCCTGTCTGCATCGCCAACGCCGTCGCCGACGCCATCGGCCGGGACGTGACGAGCCTGCCCCTGACCCGCTCGCGCATCGCCACCTTGCTGGCCGGTGACGAACCGCCGCCCCGCACCCCCGTGGCGGAAGCGCGGGAGGCGACCGGGGGCGCCGGCCGTGATCTGACTGGCGAAGGCACGGCCTTCGTCGCGGCGCCGCCGGCGCAAGTCTGGGCGAGCCTTCTGGACGAGACCCAACTGGCGGCAATCATTCCCGGCTGCCACCAAATCGAGCGCCTGGCGGCGAACCGCTACCGGGCCGACGTGACCATCGGGGCTGGGCCGGTGAAGGGACGCTTCCGGGTCAACGTCGCCCTGGAAGACCTGCTGGAGCCGAGCAGCCTGAGGATCGTCGGCGCCGCCGCGGGCCCCCTGGGCGCCTCCAGCGGGGAAGGCCGCGTTACCCTCAAGGGGACGCCCGAGGGCACCGAGATCACCTACACCTACGGGGTGCGCATTTCCGGCAAGGTCGCCGCCGTCGGCGGGCGCATGTTGGACGGCGCCGCCCGCGCCCTCATCCAGCAGTTCTTCAAGCGCCTTCTCGGCGCCACCGGCGGATCGCCGCCGGGGCCCGGGTTCTGGGCGCGCCTGCTGACGTTTTTCGGGATCAAGCCATGAAACCGGCGGCCTTCGACTACGTTCGCCCCGATACGGTCGAGCAGGCCCTCGACGTTCTTGCCGAACACGGCGAAGAGGCCCGGATCCTGGCCGGCGGACAGTCCCTGGCGCCCATGCTCAACATGCGCCTGGCGACGCCGGCGGTGCTGATCGACATCTCGCGCATCGAAGCACTCGAGTCCGTCACCGAGAAGGATGGGCACATCGAGGTGGGCGCCGCCGCCACCCAGGATCGATTGCTGCGCCGGCCGGACCTGGCGGCCAAACAGCCGCTGCTGGCCCAGGCACTGCCCTGGGTCGGACACCACCAGACGCGGCAGCGGGGCACCGTCTGCGGTTCCGTCGCCCATGCCGACCCGAGCGCCGAACTGCCCCTGGTGCTGGCCCATCTGGGGGGCGAGGTTTTGGTGCGTTCGCGCCGGCGACAGCGGACGGTTGCCGCGAGCGACTTCCAGACCGGCATGATGACGACGGCCCTGGAGGCCGATGAGATGATCGTCGCCTGCCGGTTTCCTGCGGCTGCCGAGGGCGCGACCGCGGCGTTCCGGGAAATCTCACAGCGGCACGGCGATTTCGCCATCGTGGCGCTGAGCCTGACCGGTGATGCGTCGGGGGTCCGGCTCGGCGTCGGCGGCGTCGCCGCGGTCCCAACCATCGTGGACCTGCCGTGGCTCGAGGGCGATGACCTGGACGACGCCCTCAACGATTTCGCCTGGTCATTGGGCGCCGGCGACGATGCCCATGCCTCGGCCCGCTACCGGCGCGATCTGGTCCGTCGCCTGGGCCGGCAGATGATCGAGGAGGCGGCCCGTGAATTATCTTAGGTCCGGCCGCCGCCACATGGTGCGTTTCACCCTGAACGGCCGCGCCGTCAGCGGCGAGGCGGAGCCCCGCATGCTGCTTTCCGATTTCCTGCGCCAGGTTCTCGGCGCCACGGGCACCCACGTGGGCTGCGAGCACGGCGTTTGCGGCGCCTGCACGGCGCGCATGGACGGTGAAGCCGTCCGCACCTGCCTCATCTACGCGGTCCAGGCGGACGGGCGAAGCATCGAGACCGTCGAGGGCCTGGCCGAGGCAGACGGTCCCTTGAGCGCCTTGCAGGCGGCATTCCGCAAGCACCACGCCCTGCAATGCGGGTTCTGCACGCCGGGCATCCTCATGTCCCTGCAGCAACTGCTGGAGGACGAGCCGGAAGCCGACGAAGCGCGTATCCGCGAGGTGCTTTCCGGCCATCTCTGCCGCTGCACCGGCTACGCCGGGATCGTCGCGGCGGCCCTCGAGGCCTTCGCCGGCGGCCGGGAAGGAGAGGGCTGACCATGTTCGATCTAGGACGCACCTTGCTGGCCAGCGCGGCGCGGATGCCCGGCGCCGTGGCCATTTCCGACGGTGAGGTCTCCCTGACCTATGCGGAATGGTGCGAAGACATCCTCCGTGTCGCCAGCGGGCTTGAGCGCATGGGGCTCGGGCCGGGCGACCATCTGGTGACGGTCCTGCAGAACCGCCTGGAAGCGGCAACCCTGCATCTCGCCTGCCAGATCATCGGCGCCGTGATCACGCCCTTGAACTGGCGGGCCACGGCCGAGGAACTGGACTACGTGCTTGGCGATACCGACGCCCGGGCCATCGTCTATCAGGACATCACGGCGGCGACCGTCCAGGCGGCCGCCGCCGACGACGCCATCCATCGTATCGGCGTCGGGACCGACGACGACGCCACGGCCAGTTGGGCCGATCTGGCGGCGGCGGACCCGGCGGCGCCCGCGTGCCGCGCCGGCCCCGGCGATACCTCGGTGATGCTCTATACCTCGGGCACCACCGGGCGGGGCAAGGGCGTGCCCCGCAGCCACGGCGCCGAACGGGCCGGGGCGCTGGCCCACGTGGCCCAGAACCAGTATGCCCGGGGCGAAGTAACGCTCGGCGTCATGCCGCTTTACCACACCATGGGGGTGCGCTCCCTGCTGGCCTCGGTGATCGTCAACGGACACTTCGTCTGCCAGCGCCAGTTCGAACCGGCGGCGGCGCTGGCGCTGATTTCCCGCCACCGGATCACCAATCTCTATCTGGTGCCGACCCTCTATCACGACCTGCTGGCCGATCCGGCCTTCGCGGCGACGGATATCGCGTCCGTGCGCAAGCTGGGGTTCGCCGGCCAGGCCATGACCGACGGCCTGTTGAAGGAACTGGCAACGGCCTTCGAGCCTGAGCTGTTCGTCAATCACTACGGCTCGTCGGAGATCTACACCTTCACCATCGAGCCGGACGCCGCCGGCAAGCCCGGATCGGCGGGCAAGGCGGGGCTGAACCAGGAGATCCGGGTCATCAAGCTGGATTCCCAGGACCCGGACGATCTGGCCGGCGTCGACGAGGAAGGCCAGATCATCGCCGCCCTGAACGGCGACGAGGCCTTCACCGGCTACTGGAACCGTCCCGATGCCGACGAGAAGGCGCTGCACGGCGGCTGGTATTTCACCGGCGACATCGGTTATTGGGACGGGGACGGTGATCTGTTCGTCACCGGGCGGGTCGACGACATGATCATCTCCGGCGGCGAGAACATCCTGCCCGCCGAGATCGAGAGCGTGCTGTCCCTGCACGCGAGCGTCGGCGAGGTGGCCGTCGCCGGACTCGCCGATGAGCGCTGGGGCCAGGCGGTGACCGCCTTCATTGCCAGGCGGGGTGCGGTCGACGCGGCGACCCTAGACGCCTGGTGCCTGGATTCCGGTTTGGCGCCCTTCAAGCGACCGAAGCACTACGTGTTCGTCTGCGAGATCCCGAAATCCCCGGTCGGCAAGATCCTCCGGCGCAAGCTGGTGGCGGGCGACTACGCCCCGGAAGAAGCAGAAGGAGAAACCAAACCATGACCGCATCCCTGGAGAACCGCAGAGCCAAGCTGCTGGAGGACCTGGACGGCTTCCGCGTCGAGATCGACGCCGACAAGGAACGCGCCGACATCATCCTCGACCGGCCGCCCCTGAACATCATCGAGATACCGCAACGTGACCAACTGCGCGGCGTGTTCGAGGAACTGGACCTGGATGAGCGGGTCCGGGTCATCGTGGTCCGCGCCGAGGGCGAGCATTTCTCTTCCGGCGGCAACATCGCCGGTTTCCTGGAGGCCTCGCCGGAGCACGTTTCCAGGCTCGCCGACAACATCGCCGCGCCGGCCCGCTGTCATAAGCCGGTTGTCGCCCAGAACCGGGGCTATACCTTCGGCGTCGGTTTCGAGCTGTCCCTGGCCTGCGATTTCCGGATCTGCTCGGAGACCACCTTGTATGCCTTGCCGGAGCAGCGGATCGGCCAGATCCCCGGCTCCGGTGGCGGCATCCGGCTTTTGCACATGATCGGCATCCAGCGTACCAAGGACATGACTTTCCGCTCGCGCCGGGTGTCGGGCGCCGAGGCCAAGGACTGGGGCATGGTTCTCGACTGCGTCTCCGACGACAAGCTGGCGGAAACCGTGGATGCCTTCTGTGACGAACTTCGCGGTTTCTCGCCGCTGGCCCAGCGGACCATCAAGGGGGTCCTGAACGCCGCCCAGAACACGACCCTCGAGGCCGGCATCGAGATCGAGGGCAACGCCTACGGGCGGCTCCGCTGTTCCGAGGACTTCAAGGAAGGCGTCGAGGCCTTCCACGCGAAGCGCAAGCCCGTCTTCAGGGGCAAGTAGGAAAGGGAAATTCCCATGACCAGACCCAACGCCGTCTGCCGCGACCTGCGCCAATGGCTCGATTACCTGCACGGCAATCGGCGCCTCGCCGTGGCCCGCCCGGACGTGGCCCTGGAGTTCGAACTGGCCGCCATCGCCAAGCACCTGGAGGCGGAGAAGGCGGTGCTGTTCCCGGCGCCGGGCGGCCATGAGATCCCGGTGGTCGCCAACCTGCTCGCCGATCGGTCCTGGGTGGCCGACGCGCTGGGGACCACGGAGGCCGACGTGGTGGCGCGCTATCGCGACGCCGTGCAGAACCCCCTGAAGCCGCGCGACGCAGCCGAGGCGCCGGTGCAGGAGGTCGTCCACGACGAGGTGGACCTGACCCGCATGCTGCCCATCCCCACCCACAACGAACTGGACAGCGGCGCCTATATTTCCGCCGGTCTGTTCATTACCCGCAATCCGACCACCGGAGTCCAGAACGTCTCCATCCACCGCTGCCAGATCAGCGGTCCGGACCGCATCGGCGTTCTGCTTTTGCCGCGCCACGCCCATACCTTCGCCCGGCGCGCCGAGGAGGCCGGCGAGCCCCTGGAGGTGGCCATCGTCATCGGTATCGATCCGGCGACGGTGCTGGCTTCCCAGGCCATCGTGCCCATCGACTTCGACGAGATGGAGATCGCCGGCGCCCTGCACGGCAGGCCCGTCGACGTGGTCAAGTGCCTGACCAACAATGTCCGGGTGCCGGCCTTGGCGGAGATCGTCCTGGAAGGCCGGGTGCTGGCCGACGTGCGCGAGCCCGAGGGGCCCTTCGGTGAGTTCCCTCAGTACTACGGCCACCGGGCCGACCGGCACGTCATCCAGATCGACAAGATCACCCAGCGCCGGGACGCCATTTTCCACACCATCACCGGCGGCGGTATCGAGCATCTGTTGCTGGGCGGGCTGCCCCGCGAGGCCTCCTTGGTATCTCACCTGCAGGGCATTTTCCCGGAGGTGCTCGACGCGCGCCTCTCGCAAGGCGGCGTCTGCCGCTACCATCTGGTCGTGCAGATCGACAAGAAACAGCCCGGCCAGGCCAAGAACATCCTGCTCGGTGCCTTTTCCGGGCACTACGACATCAAGCAGGTGATCGTCGTCGACGATGACGTGAACATCCACGATCCGACGGACGTGGAATGGGCCGTGGCCACCCGTTTCCAGGCGGATCGCGACCTGTTGATCATCCCCGACGCGGAAGGTTCGAAGCTGGACCCCTCCACCACCGACGGCCTCGGCGCCAAGATGGGCCTGGACGCCACCAAGCCCCTGGACGCCGATCCCTTCGATTATCAGCGCATCAGCGTGCCCGGCGAGGCCGGGGTCTCCCTGGGTCGCGACCTGCAGGGCGAGGACCAGGTTCAGGCCTACGTGAAAGGGATCGCCGGGGAGGTTTAGGAATTAGGAGAAAATCCGAACCGTCTCAAGCAGGGAAACCGAATTGGCGACCAGGGGGTAGAGTCAAACCGCTTTCGGTGTCGCCAGTTTCGCAAGGGCGGCGCCGCCCAATAGAAGCACGATGAACACCTGAACGACCGTGTCCATGGAAATGCCCTGGTCGATGGACCACCCCAGCGCCGCCGGAGACAGTCCGAACAAAAGCATGTTGGCGGTATGGACCACGGAGCGGATGCTCCCCAAGTGCCGGGTGCCGTAGATCTCCGCCCAGATGGCCGCCGTCAGGCTGTAGCGCGCGCCGGTGGTCACACCGACGCCAAGCATGTACATCATCGCGCTGGCCGGGGAGTTGCCGTAGGCCAGAAACGCCAGCCCGGCGATCATCGGGCCGATGGTCCAGGGCAAGATGGCGCGCGCGCTGTAGCGGTCGATGAGCGACCCCACGACCAATGCGGTGGCCACCGTTGCCGCCGCGTAGGCGACGAAACAGGTCGCCAGCCACTCCAGCGTCCAATCCTTCGATTCGGCGATCGTCGCGTGATGAAAGAACAGCGCCGTCACCAGCGGTGTCGGCAATATGAGCACGGGCGCGATAGCGTAGAATTTCGGATCACGCATGGCCTCGCGCCGGGTCGCCGATGGCGGCTGATCGGATTGCACCGTCGTGTCGTGGGAGGGGGGAACCGAGACTTGCCGGGTCGGCCGCAAGATCAGGTAGATCACCGGGATGAAGACGGCGCAAAGAAGGACGCCGCTGCCGGCCCAGGTCCATCTCCAGCCGACGATGGAAACGGCGAGCAAGGCGAGGGCGGGCAACACGGCCTCGGCCAGGGGCACGCCGAGGGAGCAGACGGCGGTGGCCGTGCCCCGCCGTTTATCGAAGTGCCGCGCCAAAGTGACCACGGACGCATGGTTCATCATGGACCCGCCGGTGACGCGAAACCCGAACAAGGCCATGAACAGAATCACCACATTTGATGTCGCCGAGAGCGTGAAGCACGACAGGGCCAGGACGACCACCATGGCCACGGCATAGGCCCTCAGATCGACCTCGTCGATCAACCGGCCGAGCCAGGGAATGAGAAGGACGCCCGAAAGCGTGGCGGCGGAATAGATGTAGCTGAACTCACCGGGCGTCAGCTCGAAGGACCACCGGATCTCACGGCTGAACAGGGCGATGTAGAAGGTCCGGCCGAAACAGGAAAAAAACTGGAAGGAAAGGCCGAACGCCAGGATTCGCCATTCCTTTGCGACGAACTCCAGGCCGGCCGAGAGCCTGGCCGATGACACGGGGCGCCCAATCCTCAAGGTAAAGTGCCCCGTCTCTTGGCGATGATCACGGGGACGCTAAAACCCCGGCTCCACCTCCCGGTCCAACGGATAGATCGGCCGACGCACGTTCTTCCATGGGAACAGGCTGTAATCGGAGGTGCAGATGCCGGGTCCCGAAACCATGACCACGTCCTTCAGGATGGGTTCGAACCCCGCCCGGAAGTGCTGGCGCGACTTGATCAGGATGTATTTCTTGCCGGCCGGGTCGATGCCGGCGTGGGTGAAGACGCCCAGGTCGTAGGGCTCGTGCCGGACGGTGCAGACGACGATTTCGACATTCCCGGTATCGAGCACGGCCGAAACGCCGAGGTTCTCGTGAATTCCCGTATTCTTGGGCCCGGTGACGACGAACTTCCCGTCGGTGATACGCCGAACGGTGCCGGTCAGTTCCAGCGGCTCGCCCTTCAGATCGATCGCCGGGTAGTCGGTTTTCCCCCCCAGTTGCACCGTAATCTCGGCGCCGATGCCGGCGGCGACCATTTGCTCAACCGTGTCCGGGTCCCAGAAAGGCCCGGCGCAAACGTCTTCGAGTCCCTGGCGGTTTACTTCGGCGAGCACCGCATGAACATCCGTCGAGCCGCCCGACCCGCCAACGTCTCCGTGGTCCGCCAGGACGATGGGGCCATCCGTCATGCCCTTGGCGCGCGCGATGGAGTCCTCGATGGGTTCGACGGCGAAGAAGAAGTCATCGCGGCGCTCCCAGGTCATGCTCATCAAATCCATGAGCAGGGCCTGCGCTTCGTTGGTCTGTGATCGGTCGGCCACGACGACGCCATGGACACCGACGTGCGGGATGTCGGCCAACGGCCAGCCGCCGAGCACCGAGGCATTGAGCACCCGGCCATCGGCTTCAGCGGCGATGGCCTTGTCCATGATGTCTTTCATGGGCTGGCGTGACGGCGTCTGGCGATTCAGATGCGTGAGCAACGGCAGGGGATGCCAGAGGATGACCGGATCGACCTCGCCGGCAAGCGCGCGCAGCAACGTCCGGCCGGCCCGCTCTCCGGTTTCATAGGTGTCCACGTGCGGATAGGTCCGGTAGCCGGTGATCACGGTGGCGTTGTCGGCGCTGGCCTGCGACATGTTGGTGTGAAAATCGAAGGCGACGCATATGGGCAGGTCCGGCGCCACCTCGCGGACCCGCCGCAGCACCTCGCCTTCCGGATCGTCGAAACCCTTGGTGACCATGCCGCCATGGAGATCCAGAAACAGTGCATCGCAGCCCTTCTTCACCGCGTCGATGATGGCATCGGCGGCATGTTCGAGAACCGTGTCCTCGGCGCATCCGCTTGGCGTTGCCTGGGCGGCGATGGCGAAGTTCAGTTCGGCGCCGGCTTCCCCGGCCAGATCGATATAGGCAGCGACGGGTGAATTGGTCCCCCGATAGGCAGCGAGCGCCGCGTCGCCGGACACGGGCCCTTTGCCTCCACTGAAACGGCCGAACGCTTCCAAGGGCGTCGGTATGGATGAGAAGGTGTTGGTCTCGTGGGAGAAGACGGCGGTGACGAAGCGTTTCATGATGGGAGTTCCAATGTCTTCAGCTCAGGGTTTCGAAAAGCCGCACCCACATGCGGGCCCGGGGTTCCAGGGAGGAAAACAGAATGTACTCGTCGAGGGTATGGTGCCCGTGGCCGTCGGCGCCAAGCCCGTCGAGGGTCGGGATGCCCAGGGCGGCGGTGAAGTTTCCGTCCGAGCCGCCGCCGCTATGACGTTCCTCGAGCTCGAATCCGATTTCCCGGCAGATTCCCTGGGCATGTTCGAGCAACCGGACGGTTCCTTCGAGGCGCGGAAAGACCGGCCGGTTTATCTCGGTGGTGATCTCCAGGCTCACGTCCGGGTCGACGGGCTGCAAGGCGCGCACGTGCTCCTCCAGGGCGTGGAGTTGCTCCGTTTCCGGGGCCCGCATACAGACTTTCGCCTCAGCCTCGGCCGGTACCACGTTGATGAAACTGCCCCCCGAAGCGAGGCCAACGTTGACGGTGATGCCGCGCTCATAGTCGGTCAGGCTTTCCAGGGCGATGATCTGGTGGGCCAGTTCACGGAGCGCGCTGCGACCATCCTGGTGGCGCGATCCACCGTGCGCCGGGCGTCCGTGAACCTTGATCCCCACGTGCAGGACGCCCTTGCGCGCCGTGCAGCAAAGCCCGCCGTGGGCAGGCTCGGTGACCAAGACATACTTGTTCCGGCGGGCCGCGTCCTCGATGACCTGGCGCGACGTGGGGCTGCCGATCTCCTCTTCCGGTATGTAGAGGAAGGTCAAGGGCAAGGGCGTTTCCTGGCCGGACCGGATCAGGTGCTGGAAGGCGTAAAAGGCAAGGTAGGCGCCGGACTTCATATCGAAAATGCCGGGTCCATATACCCGATCGCCTTCGCGCCGGAACGGATTGTCGTTTTCCAGGGTGCCGACGGCGTGGACCGTATCGAGATGGCTGAGAACCAGGATGCCCGGCCCGTCGCCGCCCCAGGGCGAACGCACGGTCAGGATGTCGCCGAAGCCGTCACGGCCGGGGATGCGATCGGTCTCGGTTCCCAGCGCCGCCGCTTCCGATTGCACCAGATCGGCCAGCCGGTTGACCGCCGCGCCGTCGAGGGTTGGCGTCTCAATCTCGACCCATCTGCGAATTCCCGCGAGGACCTCTTCTCCGTCGATGACCGGAAGGTTGCTCGCCGTTTCCGCCATCGCCCTAGGCCGCGTTTCGCCAGACGACCGGCCACAGCGCGCTGTCGACGGATTGGCCGGCCTGCAGCCCCGGATCATGAAGCATGGGTTGTGTCCCGTCGCGCGGATCGTAAGTCACGTCGTCGCCGGCCCACCGGGTAACATAGGCGCGCCGACGGCGATCCGCGCGCGCGTTTCCGGGCGCACTGTGTACGGTGAGGCCGTGATGCAAGGTGCAGTCGCCGGGGGCCATCTCGAAGCTGACGATATCGAGCTCGGCGCGCATGGCATCGAAATCCGGCAGCGGGTCCAGGCCTTCTTGCTGGTAGCGCCCGTCGCCGACGAAGGATTTCGGTTGATAGCGCTTGCCCCAGCGGTGCGATCCCTTGACGTACTCCACCGCGCCGGACTGCGCCGTCACCTCGTCCAAGGCCAGCCAGAGCGTACATACCTGGTCGCCCTGAAACGGCCAGAACGGGATGTCCTGATGCCATGGCGTCGGCTCCAGGGTGCCGGGCTCCTTGATGAGCAACTGATCGAACAGGATATTCACCTTCTCAGAGCCCATGACGGCGCCGGCAATGGCGGAAGCCGGGGAATCGAAAATCACCTTCTTGAAACCGTCGTTGCGCGGCCAGATGAACATCTCGTTGAAAAACCGGCCGTCGTCCCCTTCCTTGGCAAGTTCCTGGGACTGGTCCGGATGCCGGTCCTCGGCGTTCAACATGACGTCCGCCAGCCGCCGCAGTTCTTCCACCCATGCCGGATCAAAAGCCTGCCGAAGGCAGACAATGCCGTCGCGATGGAAGTCTTCCGCGGTCTGCTGGTCTATGGACGGAGTCATGCGAACAACCTATCTCCAATTATGCGGACAACGTCGCCTTCGCCGTCTCTTCGAGGGTCCGGTCCGGAGCTTCGTTGCACCAACTGGCGATGAAGGCGATCAAATGCTCGATGCAGTCCAGGAACTCATCGACTTCGATGTGCTCATCGGGTTTATGGGCCTGGGCGATGGTGCCGGGGCCGAATATGACGGTCGGAATGCCGCCCTGGTTGACGAGATGCCGGGCGTCACAGGCGAACGGCCCGGCGACGACGTTTGAACTCGCGTCGCGTTCCTGCAACGCGTGGCACAAGGCGACAGCAAGCGGGATTTGCGGGCTCTGGCGCGTTGCGTCGTCGTGATGCAGAAACTCAAGCCGCGCCGGGTTGTCCTTGAGGAAGCCGTCTTTCTGATTGGCTTCATCGACGGCCGCCGTCATCGACGCCATGACTTCATGAATCTCGCCGACCACGGGCGAGAAATAGGCGCCGCCGCGAAGCACCGCTTCGCTGGCCGTTACCGTTTCGTAGTGACCACCGGAGACGCGGCCGATCACCATGGAGAACGCGGCGCGGCCCTTTTCCATCGGATCATCGGAGGGTATCGCGTTAAACGAATTCTCCAGCTCGAGAAGCGCGCTGATCACCACGGGCAGTTTCTCAATGGCGCTGACGCCGTCCAGTTTTCCTTCCTTCCACCGGGCGCCGGGCGAGCGGGACCGGCCGGGAACCGTAACCTGCCAATAGAGGCCGCCCGAATGACTGACGGCGACCTCGTTGTTGGTCGGCTCAAGGACGATGGCGCCGTCCGCCGAGTATCCCCGGCAAACCAAATCCAAAGTCCCATTTCCGGCGTGCTCTTCGTTGACGACGCTCTCCACGGTGACGTCGCCGCGTAACGGGACACCGGCCTCCGTCAGATAGATCATCGCCAGTATCCCGGCCAACAGCCCGCCTTTCATGTCGGATGTGCCCCGGCCGTACATGCGGCCGTTCTCCATCTCGGCGCCAAAGGGGTCGCGCGTCCATTCACCCCTCGGTTCGATGGTGACCGTATCGACATGCCCATTGAGAATGAGTGAGCGGCCGTCTCCGCTGCCCTTGAACTGGCCGACGACGTTCGGCCGGCCGTTGTAGTTGAGCACCGTCTCCAGCCCGCTCGTCTTCAGCCCCTCCAATGTCGGGAGTTCCTCGTAAGGCAGGATCAGGTCGTGCTGCCAGTGGGTCGGATACTGGGCGATATGGGGGAATTTCTCGAATATGGCGGCGACGTCCGGCTCTTCCATGACGACGTTGGCGCCGGCGTTCTTCAAGATCGCCGCCAGATACTTTTGCGCCTCGCCTTCCTCGCCGGTGAGGCTCGGAATGCGGACGAACTCACGGAGCATGCGGACGCTTTCATCGCGGCCTTCTTGGGCAAGTTTCAACGCATCTTCAACATGGCCGGACATTGGCAGTTCCCGTTCTCCTTGATCAGTACAGTCGACGCCGCAGGTGATGCGAAAGCGTCTCGGAAAGGACGACCATGCAGATGATGACGACGATGATGGCCATTGCCGTCTGGTACTCGATGATGGAAATCTGCTCACGCAGATACAGCCCCATGCCGCCGGCACCGACGAACCCGAGGATCGTCGAATTGCGAAGCTGGGCATCCCAGTTGTAGATGATGATGCCGACCCAATTGGCCCAAATCTGTGGGATGACCCCATAGAAGAGCACGTCGATTTCGTTGGCGCCGGTGGCCCGGATCGCCTCGACCCGTTTCATATCGATGGCCTCGACCTGCTCGGCCATCAATTTGCCGGCGAAACCGATCGTTGCCTTGACCAGTGCCAGCATGCCGGCGAAGGGCCCGAAGCCGAAGATGGCGACCAGGACCATGGCCCACATCAACGTCGGCATGCCGCGGGTGACGACGATGATGGCGCGCGAAAGCGGATAGAGGATGGTGCGGCTCGGAGTCACGTTCCAGGCCGCGAACCAGGCCAACGGCATGGTTACGATGGTCCCGATGGTGGCGCCGAGGATCGACATTTCGACCGTCTCGACGATGGAATCGAGCACCACCGGTTCCGTCGCGTAGGCCATTTCCGGCGGCAGAAGGCGGTTGGTGATCATGTTGCCGAGGCGGCCGAACATGCCGAGCACGCGTTCGATGGGGATCTTCAGGACGTCGATGGACCAGAACGCGAAGGCGATGAAGATCAGCAGGGCGACGAATTTCCACAACGCGGCGCGGCGTTCGTCGTGGCGGTACTGGTTATAGGCGAGGGTGATGTTTTCGTTCATCGTTGCCCCCTCAAATCAGCCGGTCGCGGACGCGGTTCGAAATGAACTCGCCGATGACCACCATGGCGGTGATGCCGACGACGATCATGCCGGCGCGGGCGTACTGCAGGTTCTGCATGACCTCGGCGAACATCAACCCGATGCCGCCGCCACCGACGAGGCCGAGGATGGAGGCGCGGCGGATGTTGATGTCCAACTGGAAAATGACGTTGCCGACGAAGATCGGGAAAATCTGCGGCAGGACGCCGAAGCAGAATACCATCAACCGGTTCGAACCGTTCGCCTCCATGGCTTCGATGGGCCCCGGATTGGCGTTCTCGATGGCTTCGGCGGTGGTCTTGGCGAGGAACCCCAGCGAGCGCGAGGCCAGTGCCAGGATGCCCGCGAACGGCCCCAAGCCAAGCGCCGAGACATAGATCAGCGCGAAGATGATCTCATGGGTCGAGCGCGACATGATGATCATGCCGCGTCCCAGGGGATAGGTGATCCACGGGAACGGCGTGATGTTTCGGGCCGCCAAATAGGCGATGGGAATGGCCAGGACGATGGCCAGGGTCGTTCCCCATAGCGCGATCAGCAGTGTCTCCAATAGGGGCAAGACAGTTTTCGGAAAGAATGACCACTCGGGCAGGAAAAACGCCGCCGTCTTGATCATTTCCTGAACGCTGCCGGTGCGCGCCCAGTCCATCTCATCGATGATCAGGTGTTTGCCGATGATCACTACGACGACCGCGCAGATGCCGAAGATGGTGTAGCGGCGAAAGATATCCCTCGGCTGGCGAAGCGGGTTGGTGATGGTTGCGGTTTCGGACATGGTCTAAATCAGTGCAATGGGGGCATTGTTTAGGATGCTTCGGTATAGATGCGGTCCAACGAATCGGCTTCCAACGATGCCGTCGGTTCGTCGAAGATCTTCTCTCCGGCCTGTAGTCCGACGATCCGGTCGGAATAGTTCTTGGCCAGGAAGATGTCATGGACGCTGACCACCATGGGGATGTACGCCTCCTTGGCGACGGATTGCAGCAGATCCATGACCTCGCGGCCGATCTTCGGGTCCAGGCTCGAGGTCGGCTCATCGACAAGAAGGATTTTCGGGTGCTGCATCAAGGCGCGGGCAATCCCGACGCGCTGGCGTTGGCCGCCGCTCAATTGGTCGGCCCTTTTTCGAATGTGGTCGATGATTCCGACCCGCTCGCAAAGCTCCAGGGCACGCTGGATGTCGTCTGAATGAAAGGCGCGGAAGATTCCCCGCAAGGTCCCGGTCATGCCAAGCGTTCCGGACAACACATTCTCCAGCACCGTCAGGCGGTCGATCAGATTGAACTCCTGAAAGATCATCCCCATGTTTCGCCGCGCGTGACGAAGCGATGACTTGTTGAGGCTGGTGATGTCGACGCCGTCCAAAACGACGGTGCCGGAATCGGGCTCAACCAGCCTGTTGACACACCGGAGCAGGGTCGACTTCCCCGAGCCGCTGAGGCCAAGCAGCGCCACCACTTCCTGCGCATCTACGGAAACGTCAACGCCTTTCAGGGCGACTTCACCGGTGCCGTAGGTCTTCTTGATCTCGGAAATCTCTAGGAGAGCCATGGGTATCTCGCATTCCTGGTTTGATGGCCCGATGAGGGCACAGATCACCTGTCAGGTCCGCTTAGGGGCCCGTGATCCCGGTGAACCGTCCGTCCGAGTCAGAGGCAGAGGCTCGGACGGAACGGTTCTCAGGGAGGTTACTCGTCTGCTTAGCTCTTCTTCTTCAGCTTCTTTTTGGCTTCCAAAATCTTGCGAAGCGTGTCGAAGGTCTTGTCGTCCGACAGGGTATAGGCGGCGTAGCCCGTCTCCTTCAGAAGCTGACGGCCTTCATCCGTCTTGGTCATGCCATGGAAGGCATCCCGGATCTTGTTCACCATCTCCGGCGACAAGGTGTTCTTGTTCATCGTAACCACATCGATGGGAACCTTCGGCGAGCGCCAAAGGTAGTTGAAGTCCTCCTTCTTGACCTCGCCCTTCCCGATCACCCGGGCGAAGGTCGATTCGGAGATGAACCCGGCATCCGCCTTGCCCGAGGCAACGGCGCGAACGCTGGCGGCGTGGGAGCCAGAGTAGAAAATCCGGCCGAAGTATTCTTCCAGGCTCTTGCCCCCGATGTGGTTCGGGAACAGGGCGCGCGGCAGCGCGTTACCGGACGTGCTGCCGGGATCGACAAGGGCCAACACCTTGCCTTTAAGCGATTCGATGGACGTCAGGCCGCTGCCCTTCTTGGTGGCCAATGTCCCGAAGTAGCACGCACAGGGTTTCGGGTAGAAGATGGTCGGCGGGCGTCCCGTGGCGACCACGGGCACGATCTGGCCCTTCGACTTCTCGTGGGCGACGAGATAGATTTTCGGCCCCAGTTTGCCGATGTCGACGAAGCCGCTGAGCATCGCTTCCACGACGGAGGCATAAGACGTGGTGGCATAGAAGTTGATGTCCGCACCGATCTTCTTGCTGACGTACTTGAGGGTCTTCTCCCAGCGTTGACCCAGAACCGACATCTCCTCGGTTTGGATGATCGCAAAGGTAATCGATTTCTTCTTGGCGGCGTGGGCCGGTTGCTGAATGGCGAAACTTGCCAGGACCAGCGCGCCAACAAATAGCTTCACGTAGGGTTTCATACGAACCTCCCGATTAACATGCAAAAGTTGGCTTGGCGCCGGCCTTTGCGGCCTGCAATTGATTGACGAAGCCGCTAGGCTGCGCTGCCAATCTTGATTCCACTATCGGCATTTCCGCAATTGAGAGCAAATTAAAAAAAATGAAAAATTATAACTTCAGGTATTATTTTTTGGCCTCCAACATGGGGGTCATAACCTCCCGTTCGGCCAGCAAAGGAGCGACGTCCTGGGCAACCTCGAAGAACGCCTGCACCTTCCGCAATGACGAGCGGTCTTTACGGCAGGCGATATGCTCGTGGCAGAAGATGGGCGCGTCCGAAATCCGAACCCGATGCAATCGTTCATCATCACGCCTGCCGCCGATCAATTCGGGCGCCAGACCGAGCCCGGCGGCGACGGCCTCGCGCACCGCCACCTGATTGCGTAGTTCCATGACCACGGTGGGCACGACCCCCGCATCCTCAAGGGCTTGCAGGAACAACTGACGTGTGGTCGATGTGGTTTCCCTGAGAATAATCGGTTGACCTTCAAGCATATCGAGGGAAATGCCCTTCCGCCGCGCCCACGGATGACCGTCCGGGATCAGCAGGACGAGATCGAGCTGGGTGTAAGCGATGCCCACGAACTCCGGCCCCAAGTCGACGGCGGTGACCACGCCGACATCGATCTCGTAGTTCCGCATGGCGCGGAACAATTCGTTGGCGTTGTCCATGGAGACGGTCAGCGCCATCGATGGATAGCGCTCCTTGAAGGTCGCCAGAATCTCCATGATGTAAAAGGGGCTGTCCGCGCCGACCCGCAGACTGCCGCCTTGAAGTTCCGACTCGCCGGAAACAATGCCGCCGGCCTCGGAAATCAGTCCGAAGATCCGCTGGCTGACCGTGAACAGGTCCTGACCCGACTCCGTCAATTCCAGGTGGTGGCCACGGCGATGGAAAAGCGCGATGCCGTAATCTTCTTCCAGTGCCTTCAATTGGCGGGTCACCGCCGGTTGGGTGACGTTCAGGAACTCGGCTGCCTTGGTGAACCCGCCGGTCGTGGCGACGGCGTGAAAGGCCCGCAGTTGGGTAAAGTTCATGGTGTCCTCCACCGGGCAGTCCCGGTCGACCCGAATCATTACCACAGATTATATTTAATCACGAAATATAGATTTTATTTCGGATCGATGGGGTCTCATCGGCGATGCCGAAGACCTCTTCGAAGCGGTGTGCCGCCGCCAGAAGCGCCCGTTCACCGCGTGGCTTGCCGACGATCTGCATGCCGATGGGAAGGCCGTCCGGGGTAAATCCGCACGGCACGCAGATGGCCGGACATCCGGTCACGGTGATCGCGTAACAGATCGCCATCCATTGGCTGTAATTCTCGAAGGTGTGTCCGTCGACTTCGCTGACGTAACGTTCGGCGCCATCGAAGGGCGGCACGATGGCGGCCGGACAAAGGAGCAGGTCGAACTCGGCAAACCATGCGGCGACCCGCTGGTAAAGCTTGGAGCGCGCCCGCTCGGCGCGCCCGATATCCTCGGCGGTGAGCAATCGCCCCTGCTCGATGTTCCATATGATGTCCGGCTTCAAGTGCTCGGGGTGGCTGTCCAGCAGATGGCTGAAGTTGGTGACGAACTGCTCGGCCCTGAGGACGGCGAAGATCTCGTTGGCGTCATGGAAGTCCGGCGCCGCTTCGGCGACCTCGAAACCCGCCGTTTGCAGAGATGAAACGGCGCCGGCCAGGACGTCCCGAACCTCGCCGGCGACCGGGACGATGCCGCCGAGATCCGGCGAAAAACCCACTCGCGCCGGCGCCGGGGCCGTCTCCAGGGTCGCCGAGAACGGGACCTCGGGGGCCGGCAAGGAAACCGGGTCGAGCGGATGGTGGCCCGTCTGACAATCGAACATCAAGGCGACGTCGGCGACGGTCCGGGCCATGGGGCCTTCGATGCTCATGATTCCGAAGGAATGGGTGCGCGGCCCGCGGGCGACCCGACCGGGGCTGGCGCGGAACCCGACGACGGAACAGAAACTTGCCGGGTTGCGGAGCGATCCGCCGAAATCCGAGCCGGTGGCCAGCCAGGCCTGGCCCGATGCCAGCGCCGCCGCCGCCCCCCCGGAAGATCCGCCGGCGCTTTTCGTCAGATCCCACGGGTTTCGCGTGGCGCCGAATACCTCGTTGAAGGTATGCGCGCCGGCGCCGAATTCCGGTGTGTTGGACTTGCCGAGCACCACCGCACCCCAGGCCTCCAGGGTCTCGACCAGAATGTCCGAGCGCTCGGCAATCCGGTCCTTGTGGATGAGCGAGCCCTTGGTGGTGCGCACCCCTTCCACATCGACGAGATCCTTGATCACGATGGGCAAACCGGCGAGCCAGGGCCGGCCGTCATCCGGTGGCTCCGTGGCGGCTATACTTTCCGCATGGGCGCGCGCTCTTTCGATGCATAAGGTCGGGACTGCGTTGACGTCGCCGTCGACCTGTTCGTGGCGCGCGAGCGCCGCATCGATGAGTTCCCGCGGTGAGATACGCCCGGCCTGCAGATCGGCAACGGCCGCCGTCGCGGTCAGCGAAATCAACTCATGGTCGGTAGATGTCATGGCGTGCCCCTTGTCATAAACGGGCAAAATGCCATAAATTCGGTCAAGATGCCAAATCCATCATAGGCCGAAGCGGACACATAGCTGGAGCGGAAAGCCATGCCTATCGACCACGAGAACCCTGTCGATCTCTTGATGACGGTCATGTCGAGCCAGGCCGGAACGCTGAACCTGGATGGCTTCAGCCGGCTCGAACACGGCCTCCAATGCGCCGCCAACGCCGAACGGGACGGCGCTTCCGCCGCGCTCATCACGGCGGCCCTGCTGCATGATATCGGCTCGACGGTGCGCACGGACTTCCCCGACTTGGCCGGTGACCCGGATCGGGGCCATGAAGACATTGGTGCCGAACTTCTGGCCCGCTGGTTCGGCCCGGAAGTCACCGAGCCCGTCGCCCTGCATGTCCTGGCGAAGCGCCATCTGGTGGCCGTCGAGGACGGTTATGCGGGGAAATTGAGTGCCGCGTCGGTGGCCAGCCTGGAGAAACAAGGGCTGCCATTAAGCGAAGACGAAAGTGCGGCGTTTCTGGCGCATGATTATGCCGAAGACGCCCTGGCGCTGCGCCGTTGGGACGAAGACGCCAAGGCACCCGGCGCGGCGACACCGGACCTGGAACACTTCCGGCCGTATTTGGAAAGCTGCCGGCGCACCGCCGCGGGGTAAGTTTCCCGGGAAATCACCGTCCGGCTATGAGTTTTCGACGGGCGTGCGCGGTGACGGCGCGGTCTTCAGCGGACCCGTGCTTGGGAGTTCCCTGCCGGCCTTCCCATAACACGATCTTGCGATGCGGGTAGCGAACCGTCAGTTTGCCGATCCGCAAATTAGCGTGAAATCCGGAGCCGCGTCTCCGGCCATTGCTCCGATTTTTGTCGATGCGGCCACCTTATTTGATTTTCAAATGAACTGAATTCAAAAATTGAATTGGACGCGCAAAATTTAAACATGCCAGACTTACTCCCTAAATTTTTTGTGGTTAATTTTTTCAACCACGGTCCCTTGGTGGCCGCGCGCCCTCGCCTGTCCGGAGAAACATTATGGATGTCAAGACCAACTCCTTCCACACCGATCCAAACTTGGCCAAAACCCTCGTCAAACCCTACAGCGGGTATGAAAAAAACCGTGTCCCGGCGCACGATCCGACCCTCACCGAAACCGATTCCGATACGCCCATGGGCGAATACATGCGCCGGTTCTGGCACCCCATCTGCATGTCCGAGGAACTGACCGATACGCCCTTGTTCCTGATGATCTTGGGTGAGGAGCTGGTCGCCTTCCGCGACAAGAGCGGCAGCGTCGGCGTGCTGCATGCCCATTGCTGCCATCGCGGCGCTTCCCTCGAATACGGGATCATCCAGGAAAAGGGGCTCATGTGCTCCTATCACGGCTGGGTTTACGACGTCGATGGTACCTGTCTCGACGTCCCGGTGCCGACCGGCGAGGAAGAAGAGGCGGAGCAGTTTCGCAAGACCATCTGCCAAGGTGCCTATAAGGCCTTCGAGCGTCATGGACTGGTTTTCGCCTACATGGGGCCGGCCGAAGAGGAGCCGGCATTCCCCGAATGGGAACAGGATTTCACGGTCCAGGAGGGCGACGAGCTGGTTGCCTTCAGCAACTTCCAGCACTGCAATTGGCTACAGGTGCAGGACAACGCGGCCGACCAGTATCATCACATACCGCTGCACACGACGGCCCTGGTGCCGGGTCACGAGCAAGGCACGACCTTCGGTGAAGCCGGCGCGGCGCCCTACCTGGTGCGGCCCGACCTCCAGTTCTTTCCCGTTCATGGCGGCAAGGGCATGGCCTGGACGTCGTCTCGCCGCGTCGACGACGAGAAGATCTTCATTCGCGTCAATCACCAGGCCCTGCCCAATCTGAGTTTCCATTCGTACCTGTTCGAGGACGGATCGGAGCGCAAGCACTTCTCTCGCCTGCACATGATCCGGTGGACGGTGCCGGTCGACAACACCAATTCGAAGATGATCGGATGGCGGGTCTTGGGCCCCAGCATCGATCCCCGCGGCATCGGCAAGAAACACCTGGTCGGATACGAGAACATGGATTTCCTGGAAGGCCAGGTGGCCATGCGCCGGCCGGAACGCGAGCAATACGGCCAAGGCGTTCTGCCGCCGATCCCCAAGAACCATCGGGAACGCAGTTGCTACAAGGACGCTCAATACGCCCCCGGCGACTACGAGGTCATCATTACCCAAGGCTCAATTCGCAAAACGAAGGCATGGCCTCGTCATCGCCGCCTCGAGGCAGGCTCTTGGCGATGGCTGGTCGCCGAGTTCGATGAGATGGAACCATCTGAGATAGCTGTCCAGGTACTTGGT
>Ga0209568_1000061_pt1 | contig 38877 bp, 32 predicted proteins | sample WorMetOlspDAHAB2_FD_187406 | JGI IMG/M metagenome (GOLD analysis project Ga0209568, IMG submission 187406) | Marine gutless worms symbiont microbial communities from Max Planck institute for Marine Microbiology, Germany - Olavius sp. DAHAB.2... ...
GGGTCTCTGATCTGGATTTGGAGGCTATGAGGCTGGTGGTTAGAGAGTCCAAGGGAGGGTCCGCACCGCCCTTCTTAACAGCTATGTCTCAAAACTCCTTCAAATCTACATCGAGAGGATTCATCCCTTGCTTATCGCCCAGGATGGGAGGCTGGATGCTTCCAAGCTCTTTCTAAACTCCCTGAACACCCTTAGAAGGAAGTTCAACGAGAGCCTATAACCTGGTCGGCCATCACCGCCAATTGTGCTTACCACCCACTCTTTTTGGGGGACCTTAGAGGGCAATAAGCGCAAAAGCAAGAATGATGTAGCTCAGCATTCTTTTCACTTTCTAAACTCCTGAAAATCAGCTTATAAGCCAGTTTGACTAACATTCATATCACAGCACCATACACCAGTTATCGGAATATACTACTTCTTCCAATAGCTACTCACTCTCATCAAGTCGGAAGTGCCGCAGCCTTCGGAGCGGCGCCGGAAAATCTTACCCAATTGAAAACCAGTCTCTTACGAAGTGCCAAGCAGAATATGAGGATGTCGAAATACTTGCCTGGTCCAGCTGGCGGGGGTATGCTTGAAACCCTGAATCCGGATTGTGAACTTGGGCGGTAAAACCGGCGGGGGGATTAAGGGGAAGATATCTAGTAGCACATGAAGCTTGCGGGAATCAGATTGATTGCGTTTGACCTTGATGGAACTCTTGTGGACAGCGTTTCCCTTATTGCGCGGGTTATCAACAAAGTTCTAAGAACCCAGGGTTTCAAGGAGCATTCGCCCCGTGATTATGAAAAATTTGTGGGCAGGGGGCTTAGACGGACTCTTGAACTGGCCGCGCCGAAGTGGCTTTCTTACGAAGAAATCAATGGGGTGTTCAATACGGTGCTTGCTGACTATGGCAGAAGTCCCGTGGGAAGAGTTTATCCCGGGATATCTGATTTGTTGAAACTGGTGGGAGCTATGGGAATCCCTGCGATAGTTTACAGCAACAAGGTGGAGTCGCTAGCCCGAAGCACTGTCAACTCATGCTTCCCGGAGGGTGTATTCAGGGAGGTAATCGGGTTGAGCGACAAGGCCCCGCCCAAACCCAATCCCCATGCGCTAAGCAGGTATCTGGAGGGCAGAGGTATCCCGAGTTCAACGGTTCTGCTTGTTGGCGACAGCGAGGTGGATGCCGAGACTGCCGCAAACGGTGGTTTTCTGTTTGCAGGCGCTCTGTGGGGATATGGTCTTGATGGGGCCGAGTCGAAGTGGAATTTCCAGACACCCCTGGATTTGATGAGCTGGCTAAGGATTAATGGGAGATGAGATAGCTATGACAAGGCAGGAGATTGGGGAGAGGGCGGAGCTTTATATTGGACGGGAGAAAAACGAATCGTTCAGGGAGGAGATCAGGAAACTTCTCGAGAGCGGGAACTGGAATGAGCTTGAGGAAAGATTCTGGCGGGATCTGGACTTTGGAACCGGGGGGTTTCGGGGTTTGATTGGGGGAGGTTCGAACCGCATCAATCCGGTTTCTATCGCCAGGGCTACACTGGGATTGGCCAATTACATCCTGTCCCATGTCCCGGAATCCGAACAAAGCGTGGTTATTGCTTATGACAGCCGCCATTATTCGGAAGCATTCGCCCTGGAGGCGGCCAGAGTTATGGCGGCAAGGGGGATCAGAATTTTCTTATTCAGCTCGCTGCGGCCAACGCCTGTTCTTTCGTTTGCTGTCAGGGCAAAGAATGCGTGCTCGGGTATTATGATTACCGCTAGCCATAACACTGCCGCCTATAATGGCTACAAGGTTTTCTGGTCCGATGGGGCCCAGGTTGTCTTGCCGCACGATGAGGGCATTATGAGCGAAGTGAGAAAGGTGTCTGGCCCTGTGAACGCCATGGATTTGGAGGAGGCCCTGAACAGCAAGCTTATAACGATGATTGACAGGGAGATTGACGATGCGTATACAAAGCTTGTTATAGGTCAATCCCTAAGGCCTAAGCTCATGAGGGAGCATGGAGACAAACTTAGGGTGGTTTATACTCCGCTTCACGGAACTGGGCTTATCCCCGTGGAAGGGATTCTGGGAAAACTTGGAGTTGTCGTACACACAGTTCGAGAGCAGGGAGAACCAGATGGCAATTTTCCCACAGTAGATTCCCCCAATCCCGAAGAGGCGTCGGCACTCAAAATGGCGATAGAATTGGCCAGAAAGGAAGATGCGGATTTGGTGCTGGCCACTGATCCTGATGCCGACAGATTGGGAATTGCGGTGCCGGTAGGGGGAGAATGGGTTCTGATAAGCGGAAATCAGCTGGGTGCCATGCTGACGGATTATATTTTTAGAACCCGAAAGGAAATGAGGATATTGCCGGCAAATTCGGCCTTTATTAACACAATTGTAACTTCATCCCTACAAAACAGAATTGCCGAATTCTATGGAGCGACAAGTTTCAGGGTGCTAACCGGTTTCAAGTATATTGGCGAAAAAATTCGGCAGTTTGAAGCTGAAAACAGCTACAACTATGTTTTTGGCGGTGAAGAAAGTTATGGCTACCTGGTGGGCACCTTTGTGCGTGACAAGGATGCGGTGTCGGCTGCTGCCATGACGGCGGAAATGACGCTGTGGAATTGGACTAGAGGGAAATCGCTGATTGATTATCTGAAGGAGCTTTGGAGTCAGTTCGGATACTGGCAGGAAATCCTGATTAGTCGGAATTTCGAGGGGCAAAGGGGTCAGGAAATAATGAATGCCCTAATGACCAGTTTGCGTGATGAGCCGCCAAGTCATATTGCGTTAATCAAGGTAGTCGCGGTGCGAAATTTTCGGGATGGGACTACTCTGAACATTGCCGATGGCGTTCGTGAGAAGAATATCGTTCTGCCGTCCTCGAATGTTCTACAGTTTGTGTTGAAAGATGGTGGTTTGGTGACTGCAAGGCCCTCGGGAACCGAACCGAAGATAAAATTCTATGCTTCCCTTTGCTCGGAGAATGGCGGCGAGCCTGAACGGGCGAAGGGGGAGCTTGAAGGCGTGTTCAATGGGATTAGGAGCTGGGTTGGTGAAAGAATCGATGCCCTGGATCTCCAGCCTTGACCCCTTCTGGAATTGAAAACACCCTGGAGATCTATACGGATGGCGGTTGCACGGGCAATCCGGGACCAGGGGGATGGGCTGCAATAATTATCGCGCCGGGTCATGAGCCATATGAGATGTCCGGTGCCGAGGCCTTGACAACGAACAATCGTATGGAATTAACGGCGGTAATTAATGCTCTGGAGCTAGTTGTCAGGGACTTTCCTGGCAGAAAATCTGTTGAGGTGATTACCGATTCCCAATATGTCCAGAAGGGCCTTGGCAAATGGATAAGCAATTGGATTGCCAGGGGGTGGAAGACTGCTTCTGGCAATCCGGTGAAAAACCAGGACCTCTGGCTGAGACTCGACAAGCTTGGCAGGGAGTTAAGCATTGATTTGAAGTGGATTAGAGGGCATTCCGGGGATATGTGGAATGAGCGCTGCGATGAACTTGTGGCAGAAAAGCGTGCGATGTTTTCTTAAAGCTGAACTTAAAACCGTATTCAAGCCAGATGCGATTTCACTCCGTCATAGGGGATTGGGAAGTGGATGAAGATTTACGCTTATGCCGCGAGCGGTTTTTCGGGACGGCTGGTTTCCGTGGAAGTTGATATTCGTCGGGGAATTCCCGGATTGGATATCGTTGGTCTTCCGGATAATGCCGTGCGCGAGTCGCGAGACAGAGTCAGGGTGGCCTTGAAACGAAGCGGCTTCAAATTTCCAGGGGACAGGATTCTGGTGAATCTTTCGCCGGCCGGATTGAAGAAGGAGGGTGCATCCTACGATCTTCCCATTGCGATAGGCATACTGTGGGCCACCGAACAGGTACAATGTTCGAATATTCCGGCCGTGCTTTGTGCCGGCGAATTGCTTCTGGATGGAACTGTCTGCCCTGTGAGTGGAATACTGCCGGCTGCCGCTGCGGCTATAGCGGGCGGCGTCGACAGGTTCATCGTTCCAAAGAAGAATATTGAAGAGGCAAAAACCCTGCCCAGAGGCAGAACAGTGGGAATTGGCCATCTTAGTGATTTACCGTCCCTGCTGGAAGACGGATGGAATTCTGCAGAGCAGAGAAACGAATCAGTCGATGACAATTCTCAGTGCGTCTACCCGGAGATCTCCGATCTCCGCGGCCAGCCTGTTTTGAAGAGGGCTCTGGAAACCGCGGCGGCCGGACGGCACCACCTGCTTGTTTTCGGACCTCCGGGAAGTGGCAAAACCATGGCGGCCCGGGCCTTTGCGAGCCTGCTGCCTGATCTGGATTCCAAAACCTCTTTGGAAGTCTCCCGAATCTGGTCTCAGGCTGGCAGGCTTGGGGCTGAATCGGGACTGGTGCGGCGTCCGCCATTTCGGGAGCCGCATCATTCGGCTACCAGGGAGGGCCTCATCGGCGGGGGGTATGGGACGCATCCGGGAGAAGTATCACTTGCGCATGGGGGGGTGCTCTTTCTTGATGAGGCCCCGGAATTTGGTCAGAAAGTCTTGCAGTCACTTAGGGAACCCTTAGAATTAGGCAAAATTGAAATGGCCAGAGCCGGCAGAAATTGGTGGTATCCCGCGGACTTCCAGCTTCAAATGGCGATGAATCCCTGTCCCTGCGGGAACTTGGGCAGGGAAGAAGCCTCGTGTCTTTGCAGCATGGCGGAGGTGCGCCGGTACTGGAGACGCCTGGGCGGCGCCCTGCTGGATCGAGTGGATATAAGGATTCCGGTTTCGGTTGTAAGTCCCGAAAAACTGATGGAGCCTGCCGGGGAAGATAGCGGAACTGTGCGGCTAAGAGTTGCAGCGGCGCGGCTTATTCAAAAGGAGCGTTATGCCGATAGATCGTGGTGCTTCAATGCCGAGATTCCGCCTGGAGAGATAAATCGCCATGTTAATCTGGACAGGGTCTCCACCAGGTATTTTCTGGAAGCCATACGAAAACTTGGACTGTCTTCAAGGGCCGCCCATGGTGTCCTGAGAGTTAGCAGAACTCTGGCGGATTTGACCGGACGTGCGAGGATTGAGCTTGACGATGTCCTGGAGGCGCTTCAACATCGAAGATATGGGGACAGGGATGTTTTCTGGACTACTCTGTAGTCTTATTCCTGTCCAACGCATTTTTGGTTTCCACACCTGTCACAGAAACCCTATAATGATTCCATGATAAGCAGGAGTAATATTCTTCTAACTTCAATCATAGTTCTGCTGATTGCAATCATTTTACTAATGGGAATCGGCGTTATAAAAACTACGCCTGGGACGGAGCTGACCGAAGGCGAACAAAGCGGTGATGTAGCCGTTGCCGAAGTTCTCGTGTATCAGGGAACCAAAGGGGTGGCCGCTGAAGACTCCGGCTTCACAGCAAATGAAATCGAAAATATCAACGTTTATGAGCGCTATAACAGGGCGGTGGTGAATATTACCACCGAGGTGCTTGACTACAACTGGTTTCTTGAGCCGGTACCCAGAAAGGGCTCGTCGGGTTCGGGTTCGATATTTGATGAACGAGGCTATGTTTTAACAAATAACCATGTTGTGGAGAACGCGTACAAGGTTAACATTACCCTGGCGGACGGCACCTTTTTCGGGGGCGAGGTTGTGGGAACTGATCCGGAGAACGATCTCGCGGTTATTCGTTTCGATCCCGGCGCGCACCCTCTTGTGACTATTTCCTTCGGCAGTTCCGACTCTCTCAGGGTGGGTCAGAAGGTGCTTGCAATTGGAAATCCCTTCGCCTTTGAAAGAACGCTCACGACGGGAATCATCTCGGGTTTGGGTAGGCCTCTTAAAAATGACAAGGGAATCATCATCAGGAATTTGATTCAAACTGATGCCTCGATAAATCCCGGGAATTCCGGAGGTCCCCTTCTCAATTCCAATGGGGAGCTAATAGGAGTGAATACGATGATTTACACTCCGTCTGGAGGATCGGTTGGCATTGGCTTTGCCGTGCCGGTCGCCACAGCGAGGCGCATAGTGCCAGATTTGATGAAGTATGGTTTTGTGCAGCGGGGATGGATTGATATTGATCCGATTCCCCTTTTTCCGTCTCTGGTGCGATACGCGAAACTGCCTGTTGCGCAGGGCGTATTGGTTTCGCGGGTGGAGCCGGCTAGCAACGCTGCGGCGGCGGGTCTGAGGGGCGGGTCTCCGAATCAGGTTGTTCGCAGTGGAGACAGCATAATTTACCTGGGAGGGGACATCATTGTTGGCATTGATGATGAGCCGGTAGCTTCGATCGGAGATTTTTATGCGGCCCTGGAACAGAGTCGCCCGGGTGATGTAATGCGCGTAAGGGTGATTCGCAACCGGCGCGAGCAAACTTTGAATATAACTCTGGAAACTCGAACCAGGAGTACCGGTTGATAGGGGAATTCAAGGTTCATGCGCCATACAGTCCCGCGGGCGATCAGCCAAGGGCTATCGAAGCACTTGTCCGCGGACTGAATGATAGACATAAATACCAGACTCTCTTGGGCGTAACTGGCTCGGGGAAAACCTATGCCATGGCAAAAATCATAGAGAGGACACAGCTGCCCGCCCTGGTTATAAGTCATAACAAGACGCTCGCCGCTCAACTTTTTCGTGAATTTACGGATTTTTTCCCGGATAACGCGGTTGAGTATTTTGTTTCCTACTTCGATTATTACCAGCCGGAGGCCTATCTCCCGTCCCGAGATTTATACATTGAAAAAGATTCCAGCGTAAATGAGGAAATTGAACGAATGCGGCTGTCTGCGACCATGAGTCTGATGGAACGTCGAGATGTCATCATAGTGGCCACGGTTTCCTGCATCTATGGACTTGGCAGCGTAGAAACCTATCGCGATATGAAACTGCAGGTGTATGTTGGTGAAAAAACTGACTTCCATCGACTGAGAATGGAGCTGATCGGGATGCAGTACCAGCGAAACGATGATGTCTTGGAGCGCGGCAAATTTCGGATTCGGGGCGATGTGATGGAAATATTCCCCGCCTATTTCAGTGACATTGCTTATAGAATCAGCCTCGATTTTGACACCATAGAGAGCATCGATCGCATCCACTCGCTAACCGGAGAGGTTCTGGAGAATCTGCAAACCACCACCATCTACGCCGCAAAGCATTTTGTGATGCCGGAAGAACGCATCCGCATGGCCTGTGATGCCATCAGAGTAGAACTCGGATACCAACTGGAATCCCTGGGCAGCGGCGGCAAAATACTTGAAGCGCAGCGCCTCAAGGCTCGAACCGAATACGACATTGAGATGCTCCTGGAAATGGGTTACTGCCCTGGGATTGAAAACTACAGCCGGCATCTCACGGGCCGTGCGATGGGAGAGCGGCCAGAGGTGCTGCTGGACTACTATCCTCCGAAATTTATCACCTTTGTGGATGAGTCGCACGTCACACTCTCCCAGATTCGCGCAATGTACAATGGCGACAGGTCCAGAAAAACCAACCTGGTAAGCTATGGATTCCGCCTGCCATCTGCCCTCGATAACAGACCCCTGGTTTACGGTGAATTCGAGGACCTCTTGGACAGGGCGATTTATGTTTCAGCAACTCCCGGCGAGGAGGAGCGGAGAAAGTCCAAGGCGATTGTTGAACAGCTAGTTCGCCCCACCGGACTTCTCGACCCATTTATCGAAGTTAGACCCACGGAGGGGCAGATAGAAAATCTCTATGCCGAAGTCGGCAAGAGAGTTCAGGCGGATGAGAGGGTGCTGATTACCACCCTTACAAAAAAAATGGCCGAAAACCTGACCGATTACCTTGTCGGCCTGGGGGTAAAGGCCTCCTATCTTCACAGCGAAGTTAAGACAATTGAGAGAGTAGAGCTTATACGCGATTTAAGGAAGGGCATCTTCGATGTCCTTGTTGGAATAAATCTGCTTAGGGAGGGCCTCGACATTCCGGAGGTATCCCTGATAGTGATAATGGACGCTGACAAAATTGGCTTCCTAAGGAGCGAGACAAGTCTCATTCAAACCATAGGGCGGACAGCGCGCAACATAAACGGCCAGGTGATAATGTACGCCGATGTCGTGAGTGCCGCGATGAACGCCGCCATCGTGGAAACAGAAAGGCGGCGTAACGTCCAAATCGAGTACAACAGGGCGCATGGCATCGAACCTGAGTCGATCAAAAAGGGAATTCAGGATATTTTGGTTCGTCGAGGGGAAGAAAAACGCAGCGCCGAGAAGATAGGCATCGAGGTGATGAAGAAGTCTGTCAATCTACTGGATCCCAGGCAGAAAAAGCGTCTGATCAAGGCACTCGAGAATGAGATGCTTGAACGGGCAAAGAACATGGAATACGAAGAAGCGGCGGTACTGCGCGATGAAATCAGGCAGCTAGAAGAGGGTGATGTATGAATAGACGCCTGTTCCTCTTGCCCTGCATTGTCCTGATCCTGCCATTTTTCAGCTGCGTTAAGAAACAGTCCCCGCCTTTGGAACTGCCCTCGACACCAATGCTAACCTCCAAATACCTATGGGGAGTGGCCAATCGTCCCTACCTGCGAATCCTTGAATCACCCGATTCGACCGCGCCTCCCAAGGGAGTGCTGCGACATGGCGATATCGTAAGAATTGTATCAAAGGTGGCGTCTGAAGATAATAGTTCCTACTGGTTTGAGATTCAAGTCCCCGAATCTGGATTGAACGGATGGACGCTGGATGAGAATATCGATATCTACGACTCACCCGCCCAGGCACGCACGGCGCGAGCCAACATTCTGGTAAGCGAATGAACTTTTTGGCCCCTGGCTTCCTGTGATTCCGGATAGCAATCTGGCGGTCCCGGGCCTAATCAACAATCTGAGTTTCTTGCCAATGGCCGGGGGGGCTGTCCCACTCATGTCGCAGTCGATTAAATTTGTTTTGTCTCCGGCCGCCAGTCTTACCTTCCAGTGACCTCCGGCATATTCTGCTTCCACCACCGAACCCTCTATTTCAGCTCCGCCGCGCCTCCCTTCGGATACCTGCAGGTTCTCCGGCCTGACGATGAGTGTCGCGGGCAGGGCGGCCTTGCAGAATTTGTTCTCCATCGCGATTGTTCCCGCATCGGTCTCCACCCAGCCAGTGCCAGAAGCTGCCCGAGTGATTCTATTTACGCGGAGTCGGGTGATTCTGCCTAAAAAGGTGGCCGTAAAAAGATCGACTGGATTCTCCCACAAATCCCTGCTCATTCCTGCCTGGACAATCCTGCCTGCCCTCATTAGCGCCAGATTGTCGGCCAGGGCCAGCGCCTCGTTTTGGTCATGCGTCACCAGAATGGCGGTGATGCCCGTGTTTTTCTGGATTCTTGCGAACTCGCGGCGCAGCTCCTCCCTAAGGGAGGCATCTAGCGAATTAAATGGCTCATCCATCAGAAGATAATCAGGTTCGGCCGCCAGGGCCCTGGCTAGAGCGACGCGCTGTTTTTCGCCGCCGGAAAGCGAGGATGGTTTTCTTGACGCGGCGCTTCTCATGTCCGTTATACCCAGATAGTGATTCGCGATCGAGCGCGCCCTTCTACGTCCAAAGCCCCGCATCAGTGGGCCGTACGCAACGTTGTCCATCACGCTAAGGTGAGGAAAAAGCGCGTAGTCCTGAAAAACCACACCTATCCTTCTCTTGTTCGGAGGTGATGTTGTAACATCCCTGTCGCCTTCCAAAATCACTCCGGACTTCGGGCGCAAGAACCCGGAAGCCAAATCGAGCATCGTGGTTTTTCCACAGCCGGAGGGTCCCAGCACAACTGTCAGTAGAGACTTTGGAAAATGAAGACTTACATGCAGATCAAAGCTGTCTCGCATGTATCGAACATCCTTGAATACAAGGGACTGGCTACTCAAAATGTCCTATCCCCAACCTTGTCGAGTGCGAGAAATCCCGAAAGGAAGATGCAGATAAGAACGGCTCCAAGCGCGGAGGCAGCAAGGATATTGTATGTGCCCATCATTCTGTACATTGCCATGGGGATTGTAGTGAAGTTATTCGGGGCGAGAATAAGTGCGGCGCTCAATTCGCCCGCGGAGAGCGCGAGAGAAAATAGGGCCGCAATAACAAGGGATGGCCTTGCCAGAGGCAGTTCTACCGTAAAAAAGGATTTTACGGCGCTCGCACCGGATGAGCGGGCGGCCTGAAGAATTCTGGGCGATATTCTCCTCAATCCGCCGGACACAATCCGGTAGGCGAAGGGCAGCGTCATTATGGTGTGAGCCCCAATCAGGGCTGCCAGGCGTATTATCGGCGTATTAGGAATTCTTTCGATAACGATGAGATAGCCCAGTCCCAGGATTACGCTGCTAACCCCCAGGGGAAGTACCATGAGTCCCTCTATAATCCAGTTTCCCTTCCTGCGTGCCGCGTACCGGGTCACCAGAGCCGCGATGCTGGTGGAGTTAATTGCAACGATGCTGCCTAGGAGCATCGTGTGAATAATCGAAAGCATCAAAACAGAAGGAACTCCGTTATTGAACTCTAGCAGGTCTCGCCAGTGATTAAGGGAGGAAACAAGGGCGCCGGCCCTGGTGGGCCTTGCAAAAAAACTGTAGAAGACAATCGAAAGAAGCGGTGTCAGTATCAGTATGAGGATGGGGAGCAGGTAGGCGGAAGCGGCGATTAGCTTCCCTATATCCATTGTCTTGGGCTCCCTTCCGGCAGCCGGTGAATCGTTCAGGTTTTGACGCCGCAGCCGGGAATCCGCCCAGTTTAGAGCGAGTATTATCGTTATTGTAAAAGTGGTTTCGACTACAGCCAGCGCGGCAGCGCTGTCCAGATCGAGTCGATTTTTTGCAAGGCGAAATATCTCCACTTCAAGGGTGCTCAGTTCCGGGCCTCCGCCCAGCACGATAATTATTGCAAAACTGAGGAAGCAATAGAGGAAGGTTATTACTGCGGAGTTAAGAATTGCTGGGGCAAGGCGTGGAAGGTCAACCGAAAAGAATGCACGAACTGGAGAGGCGCCTAGCGACCGTGAGGCGAGGTAGGTGCTTAGCGGAAGAGACGACCAAGCGTCTCCGACTACCCGTAGTGTAATTGGAAAGTTGTAAAAAACATGAGCCATGATTATGGCCTTAAGGGAATACAGAATATTCCACCCTTCAAAATCGGCGATAAGCAAGCGCAGCAGTGAATTGATTAAGCCGGAATTTCCGAATACAAGGACGAAACCAAGGACAACAAGGATGGACGGCAGCACGAAGGGGATTGTGCCAATCGATTTGAGCAGTCTCCTGCCAGGGAACCTGAAGCGTCCAATCATGTATGCACCCGGTAGGCCAAGGAGAACGGCAAAGAGCGTGCTCAATCCTGCCTGTTTGAAAGTCAGTCCAAGGATTCCCCGGTAGTACGTGGACGATATCAGCTGCATAATGGTTCCGGGAACTCTATTGGTTTTTGCCAGTACGGCCGAAAGAGGAAGTGCGAACGCCAATCCCCAAAGCAGTATCGGCCAGATAAGTATCCAGGTGCTCTTCCACTTGGACATAGGGTTCATCGGCTAAAGATTTCGATCCACTTGACTATTTTGTTTTGCAGCTCCCGGGCGTCTATGCTGGAATAGGGAATAACCCTGTCTGGCCGCATGGCCGCTTCAAACGAAGCCGGAAGCGGAACATTCTTCATCACCGGAAGCATTATGTTGTTTATTGCAAGGGTTTTCTGAGAGAATTCGCCCAGCATGAAATCGATAAACAGCTCTGCCTCCTGGCGCATCTTGCTGCCCTTGACAATTCCCATGCCCTCGATTTGCATTAAATGCCCATCGCTAAATTCGGCTGCCTTGTAGCGCGAACTCTTCTCTTGTTCCAAATGGTATACGGGACTGGTTCCATAGCTAAGCACCATTGGAGCCTCTCCTGTAACCAGAAGGGCATAACCCTGACTCCATCCACTTGCAATTGTAAGTATTGACGGTTTTAGTCTCTCCCAATAATCCGACCAGCGATCTTTGTAGACGGCCATGGTCCAAAGCAGGAATCCCAAACCCGGAGTTGAGGTTCTCGGGTCCATCAGAACGAGCGATTTTTCGTAGTCTTTGGAGGTTAAGTCCTCAAGTGACCTTGGCGGGGTCTTGAGCGACTGTGAATCGTAGCAAATGGCGAAGTGACCATAGTCGAATGGGATTAGGCGGTTTGACTTGTCAAACACATATTCAGACGGCAGGATTTCCAGCAATGGGGTTTTATACGGTTCCAGTATATCGGCCTCCAACACTCTGCCTATTAAACTGTTATCCAGTCCAATTACCAGATCCGCCCGCGATTTGTCTTTTTCCAGTATGAGCTGATTCAAAGTTGTGATGGCATCGCCCGGCGCATTGAATTCTATGGTTATTCCGGTTTCCTCTAGAAATGCCGCCGCAATTGCCGGCCCCGGGCCCCATTCGGAGCTAAATGAATCGTAGGTATACACTAGTAGCTTGCGCTCGACATCCTTCTCACCCCTGGGAAGAAGAGGTTGACAAAAAGCGATTAGGAATAGAAAAAAAACACAGGTCCGTTTCATAGAACCGCCCCCTTGATTAAGGATGGTTCGGGGGTTTGAGCCCCGTTCCTACGCCGGCATAATCCGGATCAGGTTCACGAGTGTGATCTCAGGCTGTACAAGCCACCCCGGAAGCTCTTTGAAGGCAGGTTATTAGGTTTTTTTAGAACGAGTCAAGTGCCAAGGCAGATTTACACCCCAGTCAAGTTGCACAAAAATTTTTGAACCATGTATAATGTTCTCGTGTCAATTAGGGATAACTGGCTGGCATTTAGGGAAAGGATTGAAAAGGCGGCAAGTGTATATGGCCGCGATCCTTCGAAGATTGCGATAATGGCCGTATCGAAGACGCGAAGCACAAGGGAGATACTTGAGGCAAATGCGTGCGGTCTTTCTCTTTTTGGAGAAAACCGGGTCGAAGAGGCATGTAACAAATTTCCGGCATCAGAAGGCCCTGCCTTATATCTGATAGGACATCAGCAGAGCAGGAAGGTTAAAAAAATTGACGCGCGCTTCTTTGGTGTGCACTCCATCGACTCGCTGGGAATTGCCAGGAAGCTTTCCCGGCGCGCAGGGGAGAATGGAACAGATCTTGAAATTCTCCTACAGGTTAACACCTCGGGAGAAAAGACAAAGTTCGGCTTTGACGACTATGCTGGCTTTGTGGAAACTGCGGCAGAGATAGCAGGGCTGCCCTTTCTGACTCTGAGGGGTTTGATGACAATGGCTCCCTTCACCGATAATGAATCTGTGGTTCGCGACTGTTTTTCAAAATGCCGTCGCTGGTCGGAGGATATCGCCGATATGATTGAGGGCAATACAGTACTGTCGATGGGGATGAGTTCTGATTTTCACTGGGCAATTGCGGAGGGCAGCAACCTTCTTCGGATTGGCAGCGCAATATTTGGCGGGCGATGAGGATGGTTATTGTGGGGAAGTTATGTTAAAGAGATGTTTTTTCTTTTTGTTTTGGATTGTGGCAAGTGGAGTGGCAGTTTCGGCGCAGGAGCTTCCACCTGAAGAGCCCATAATGCCCGAGGAGTACGATCCAAGCGAATTCCCGCTTTGGACTCAGGACCTCAGGCGCTTCGAGATTGTTACCGTGGGCACCTTCCCAATCACGTATATCTTTGCCTCGCTAATCTATGATTTTTCGATCCTTGCTGCCAACAACTTCAATAACCAGTATTCATTTGGCTCGCAGCGGGACGCGCGGGATATCGGAATCATTGCCGGCAGCGCTGCCGCCGTCTCGTTCATTTTGGCCACCGTTGATTTGTTTATCAACCTGAATAGGAGGCAGCAGGAGAACGCTGCCGGGAATGGCTAGCGAGGAATTCCTTGTTTGCCTGCCCGAAGATGAAACGATCCGGGTCGATCGCTTTGTTGCTTCTTTGGGCATGTTCAATAGAAGCCAAATTGTAAAACGCCGTGTAAGGGTCAGGGATAATCACGGAATCGAACTCAAGTATTCAAAGCGCCTGAAGGATGGTGATGCTGTAGTAGTCGAGTGGCAAACTCTCCCCGCGTCAGAAATCGAACCTGAACCGCTTAACCTGGATATCGTTTTTGAGGATGAGAACTGTGTTGTGATAAACAAGCGGCAAAGTGTTGTTGTGCATCCGGCGCCTGGAAACATGCATGGAACCCTGGTACAGGGACTACTGCATAGGTATTCAAAAATCGATAGTCAGTTTGGCGGTGACAGGCTGCGTCCTGGCATTGTTCACCGGCTTGACAGGGATACCTCGGGCGTAATGATAGCTGCAAAAAACATGCCTTCCCTGGAGTATCTTTCTGTGCAGTTCAGGGCTAGAAGGGTGCAAAAGACATATCTTGCCATATGCCGCGGTCAACCGCCATATACCCGGGGGAAGATAGATGATTCAATTGGACGCGATCCCCAAAATCGGAAGAGATTTACGGTTGGAGTGAGAAATTCCAAGCCTGCCCTCACCAAATATAGCCTGCTAGCCAAATCGGGTAATTACAGTCTGCTTCAGATTGAAATGCTTACGGGCCGCACACATCAGATTCGTGTTCATCTTCGCTCGATAGCCTGTCCGATACTGGGCGATACGATCTATGCGCGGAGGGATTCGATTGTGGGTGAATGCGGTTTGATGCTTCATTCCTGGAAACTGGGCATAAATCTGCCGGAGCTCGGATTTCGGGATTTCCAGGCCGCGCCCCCCAAGGTATTTACGAGGATGCTGGATAGGCTGGGTATTGATTATCATGAGAGCGCGTTTGGCTTGATGCGGTAGTCTTTGGGTCAAAATTCGGATTCCAGCATAACTCCGCGCCTATGGTGGAGGGGGGTCCGCAACTCGGCAGTATCAGAAGCTCTTCAGGCATTGTCAGAATTTTCTCCTTTAGGCAGGCTATCAGCGATTCTCTTTCTTTGGGCGAAGCGAAATCTTCTATGTGACCGGCCGAGAGCAGGCTTCCGGTGAATAAAAAGTTTTCGATTCGAAAAATTCTGCTTTGAGTTAGCCGCTCTCCCAAATCGAGAGTTTCAATAATGATTCCGGTCGCCTCGATTCTATCTCCAGGTTCTGCTATTTCAGATTTTAAACCGCCTAGCTCCCCGCTGCCGGAGATTATCCTTGCTTTATAGATTTTTTTGAGGATTCTCAATCCCTTGATATGGCGCTCGTAGCTATGAGTAAGAAGGATGGTGGTGATTTCGAAGCCCCCCGATTCTATCAGATTCAGAAGAACCACGTCAAATCTGCTAGGTTCTATCAGAACCGCTTCACCGCCGCCGTTTGGGCCAACTATATAGGAGTTGCCTATGTCCGAGAAATAACTGAGCAGCTTCATTGGCTGGGAACTGTGATAAAATAGGCTTCTTCGGGGTTGGATTCACTGAAATCCGTATTTTGGAGCCTGGCTTCCGTGAAATCGGCAAGTCTTAGGTTGCAGTCCTGAAACTGGGCCCTGTTTAGCGATGCGGCGATAAAGCGGCTGGAGGAGAGGTCGGATTCATTAAAAACTGCGAAATCGCCCCTGATGCCGTTGAAATTCACATTTATCAGGTTGGAACCTGTGAAAATGGTGTTGCTGAAATCACTTCCGGCCGCTACCACGCTCATCATTCCACTGCCGTCGAAATTGCAATCTGCCGCTCTGATACCATCTAGAAGACACATAAGAAATCGGGTGCTGCGAAAGGATACATGGCTGAAAACCGCTTTGGTAAAGCGACAGAATGTAAAACTGAAATCTTCAAAAACCATATCGGAAAGGGTGATTTCGGATAAGTCAAGATTTTCAAGTTCCTTCTTGTCTTTGAGAATGCCGTCGATCAACTCTGCCTGACAGCCGGCGGCATCGGGGTGGTGTTCCTTGCAGAATTCCGAGCCTGCCCATGTTTTTCTGAGGCAGCCTTTCCGTGTGCAGGCAGTAAAATCAAGCATCATGCCCAGAGTATTCGCGCCTTGGTTTAATTGCAATGCTTTTTCATATCGGATTATTATTTGCGGATGTCGAATTGTGCCAATTGCCAGGCCCCCTACAATATGCCGGTTTACAGAAATACTCTGTGCCCTTCCTGCGGAAAGGAGCTCAAAACCTGCCGCAACTGCATGCACTATATGCCGGGCTTTGCGAATGACTGCCGCGAGCCGGTGAGCGGACCGGTGTTGGATAAGGACAGATCAAATTTCTGCGACTGGTTCAATCCGGCTCCCGCCGCCGGTTTCGGCAAGAGGAAAGACAGGGAAAAACTGCGCCAGTCTTTTAACAGATTGTTTGACGATGAATCTGGCGATGATTGAATCATCTGTTGTATTCATTGATTCAGGAATTGGAGGGCTGCCCTATCTCGATTGGCTAAGGGAACGAAGACCAAGTCTGCCCCTATACTACCTTGCGGACACGGTGCACTTCCCCTATGGTAATCTAAGCGCGGGGGTAGTTCGAAAAGCCGCTGTCGGGGCGGTGCGGACCTTGCAAGGTTTGGGAACCCCTCGATTAATAGTAATAGCATGCAACACCGCCTCCGTACTTGCCCTAGATGACATAAGGGAGGCCGCAGGCTGTCCCGTTGTTGGCACTGTGCCGGCTTTGAAGTCGGCTTTCGCCTGGCGGGGTCCGATCGGCGTGCTCGCAACTGCCGGGACAGTGCAATCCCCCTATCTCGATGATCTGGTGTCCGCCTTCGCTCCGGGGCGCAAGATTGTGAAAGTTGCGGCAGGGGACATTGTCAACTATGTAGAGGAAAGTTGGTTTGCTGAAGAGAAGGATGGGGCGCTCTCCGTTCTGGAGCCTGCAATCGAGAGGCTCAAGGAATCTCGTGTTGGATCAGTTGTTATCGGCTGCACTCATTTCCTCTATGTTATGGGATTGATAAAAATGCTCATGGGCGCGGGGATCCCGATAGTAGACTCACTGGATGGAGTGGGTAGACGGGTTCTTTCACTTCTGGACATGGGAAATTCGCGGCTCAGGTCCAAAGGGCGCGGCAGTTCTGGAAATTTGGGCTTTCGGGGAGGTAGCGCAAATGCACAAGATGGTTTGAATTCGGCTAACTCTCAAGATGCTTATAGAGGCGGGTTCATTGTTAGTCGGGAGGGTATTCGTGATGAGCGCTACCGGCGTTTTGCCCAGGTTCGGGGTCTGGTCTGGCTTGGGGAAATCTCTCGAGGCTGACTATCAGGAATATGTGGAGGTAAAAGGAGATTATCACTGGTTCCGGTTTACCGTATTTCCATTAGCGGTTAGGATGGGTCCATGCAGAAAAGGTCAGTTATGTTCCTGCTATGCGCTGCTGCATTGTTTTTGCCCTCGTGTCTGAATCTGGAAACAATTATTCGACTGAAGAAAAACGGTACTGTCACCACAAGGTTGATATACACAATTTCACCTGAAACAGCGGATTTCGGCAGAGGCTTCGGAACGGACGAACCCTGGCCACTGCCCCTTACAAAGAAGGATTTCGAGCAGCGGGCCCTTCAGGTGGGTGGCGTCGAGGTTGCACGTTACAGGACGCATAGGCTAGCCGATGAAAGCGAGAGAATAATCGTCAAGCTTGCTGCGGATTCGCTAGAGAGCATTGTTGACTATCTTGCCTTGGATTTCGACATCGAAAGACAAGCGGAGGGAGGTACTCTGGTTTTTACGCTTCCTCTTGTGGATGACTACGAGGAAGCCGAGGGGGAGAGGCGTGAGATTCTTGATAAAATCACTAAAGAATCTGTGTTCAGGTTCAACTTCGAGCCGCCTTCAAAACCCGTGTCGGCTTTTCCGGGAAGGATCGATGGAAGAACAGCCATCCTCGAAGTATCCCTGCGGGAATTACTCTATAACGAGGCTCCCAAAACCTGGGAAGTGCATTGGTAGGTGATTTGTTTTGAAGCATCCCAAGCTGATTGAGTGGGAAGGCCGAATGAAGTCAATGTTCGACGAAATTGACGACTGGCTTGAGGACAGATACGGGGGAAGATTTCGGCTGCATCCAAACCGTCCTGGACGCGGCAGTACTTCGAATAGGGAAACGGATGGACTTTTCAACATTGGCGCCGCCTTCAGTCTGGGATATGGAAGCAAACTGGGCAGGGGCTATGTTGTGCAGATAGAGATGTCCACCCTGGAGCATATACCCTGGGAGACGCGAAGTCGGATTGAAAGCGATGTCGAGAATTTGGTTCGAGAAAAATTGCCTGAGTTTTTTCCAGGGCGGAATTTGACTCTAAAACGAGACGGGAATTTGCTGAAAATAATTGGCGACTTCAATTTGGGCTCGGTGATAGTCAAGTAGGGGCTGACAAGATTCGGTATTATCGCGTTTCTTTGCTTTTGACGATGCTAAACGAATTTGAGCAGTATTCTTGACACTTAGCGCCATATAGTTATAAATAGTATAATCGCCATGCTGCATATGCGGCTAAGTAAAAAATCGTATCAATAAAGGAGTGTTCATGAAGAGTTTTTTCGGAATCAAGGAGAGCGGATCCAACGTTAGAACCGAAATAGTGGCTGGCCTCACAACCTTCTTTACCATGGCCTACATTCTGGCCGTCAACCCGGATATTCTGTCCGCGGCTGGTTTGCCAAGAGATTCGGTGTTTATGGCCACGGCCATAGCATCCGCCATTGCAACATTGATTATGGCCCTGGTTGCAAGGCTCCCCTTTGCTCTGGCCCCGGGAATGGGACTAAATGCCTTCTTCGCCTTCACTGTTGTGCTGGGAATGGGAAAGAGCTGGCAGTTTGCGCTCACGGCCGTACTTCTCGAAGGTATTATCTTTTTGATACTAACAGCACTTAATATCCGGGAGGCAATTATCAATTCCATTCCGGCGAATATCAGAAAGGCAATCAGCGTTGGTATTGGACTCTTTATTGCATTTATTGGTTTGAGTAACGCCGGGCTCATTGTGGGCAGCGATGCCACCCTGGTTCAGCTGGGCGATCTGAGCAGCCCAGCGGTCTTACTGTCGGTAATCGGACTTGTCGTTATCGCTGCTCTGCTTGCCTTCAAGATTAAGGGTGCGCTCCTTATAGGCATACTCGCTATGACGATGCTCGGTATTCCAATGGGAATCACGAATGTAGAGGGCTTCAAGCTTTTCGGACCCCTACCCTCCCTATCACCCGTGTTTTTCAAGTTTGTAGGCTTTGATCAGATTTTCTCATGGGATATGCTGCTGGTGCTTTTCACCTTCTTGTTCGTTGACATGTTCGATACTGTCGGCACCCTGATTGGTGTTGCTACCAAGGCGCGCATTGTGCGCCCCGACGGTAGGATTCCCCGAGTCAATCAGGCTCTTTTTGCCGATGCGATTGGTACTACGGCGGGAGCCATTTTGGGAACCAGCACGGTTACAACCTATGTAGAGAGCGCTGCCGGAGTGGAAGAGGGCGGACGAACCGGCCTGACAGCCCTGGTTACCGCAATCCTGTTCCTGATAGCAATTATCCTTGGCCCCATATTTCTTCTGATTCCGTCTGCTGCCACGGCGCCGGCCCTTATCCTGGTTGGCCTGTTTATGATGTCTCCCGTACGGGACATCGAATGGTCTGAGGTTACAGAGGCCTTCCCTGCCTTCTTGGCAGTGATCATGATGCCTCTCGCCTACAGCATTGCCGAAGGCATTGTGTGGGGCGTGCTGTCCTACATACTCATAAAGCTGTTAACCGGCAAGGTTAGGGACTTGAATATCGGCACCCTCATTGTGGGAATTTTCTTGGTACTGTCTCTGATATTCTGAATCTGACATTTTGGGCAGAACCATCCTCCTCTCGCGCTCTTTTGTGCGGGAGGGATGGTTGACTATTATCTTAGTGTGCTTTACATTGTAAACGACTGGATTCCTTAATTTGGCGTCCTAATAATTTAATGCGTCTAACGGAGTTGGTACTTTTCGGGGTAGCATCTGTTTTTTTGCATTTAACCCAAAATAACTCTTCGCCGTTCGCGCGTTTCGTAGTAGGCCAGGCAAAGTCGGCCCCCTGGCCGGGACGTCCTTGGCATGTTTGCGCTTCCAAACGATACTTGAATGCTATTCCAGCGCGATTATGGCTCATGGCCTGGCTGATAAGGAGTGAAGTATGAGTGACAAGATGCGGCTGGTACCGTTTGATGCCTTGATTGACAGGATGATGGAAGAGTGGCGGCATACGCGATCTCTTTTCGAAGTCCCCGAGGAAGATTTTTATCGCAAGAGCGATAAGCGCATTTACGAGGTTTTCGGACAAAAACTCGCTGTTCCTCTGGGCCCCGCGGCCGGTCCTCAAACCCAAATTACACAGAACATCATCGCTTCTTATCTCACCGGCAGCCGCTTCATCGAACTCAAAACAGTCCAGATTCTGGACGGTTTGGAAATCGATAAACCCTGTATTGATATGACTGACGAGGGTTTTAATACCGAGTGGTCCACGGAGCTTACCCTGGGACAGGCCTGGGAGGAATACTCCAAGGCCTGGATCTTGCTCCATTTGATTGAGAGGCTTTTTGACTTGGGCATGCTAAAGATGGAACGATCCTTTGTGTTCAATATTTCAGTTGGATACGATTTGGCCGGCATCAAGCAGCCGCCGATGGATCGCTACATTGAGCGGATGAAGAATTCAGGAGCCGAGAAAAGATACGGGGAATGGCTTTCGCACCTGCGACAACGAATAGAGGATCCGTTGTTTTTGAAGGAAACCGGATTGGAGCATCGGCGGGAAGTCCTCAAGGGACTAATAGATGCGATTCCGGATGAGATTGTTCAGAGCGTTTCGATTTCCACCATGCATGGCTGTCTGCCGACTGAGATTGAATCGATTTGCGCTTATATGATTGAGGAAAAGGGATTGGACACCTATGTGAAACTCAATCCCACCTTACTGGGCTACGAAAGAGTGAAGGAGATTCTGGACAAACTTGGGTTTAAGAGCGTTGAAATAACGAGGAATTCCTTTACTCACGATTTGCAGTGGAAAGATGGCAGGGCGATGCTAGGCCGCCTGATGACATTGGCGCGGGAGCGAAATCGGCTTTTTGGAGTGAAGCTAACTAATACCCTGGCCTCGGTTAACAACAGGGAGGAGCTCCCCGGGAAGGAAATGTACATGTCCGGCAGGGCACTCTATCCGATTACGGTGGCGGTTGCCTCTATGATTTCCAACGAGTTCGATGGACTCATCCCCATTTCCTTTTCCGGAGGCGTCTCGATTCACACCGCAGTAAACCTTTTGGCAACAGGAATTAGACCGCTAACACTTTGCACTGATATGCTAAAACCAGGCGGTTACGGCCGGCAGAGGCAGATTGCCGAAAAACTCGAGAATGCACCTGGATGGGATCTGCCTGACATTGATGTACCCAGGCTAAGTCGCTTGGCCGAGCGTGCCGCGCGGGAAGGAAGCTCGCTTAAGGCATTTAGGGGGGAAGATGTTGTTCTGCACGAGGGAGTGCTACCGGGGAGCGATTGCTATGTGGCGCCCTGCGTAAGCGCCTGCGCGATTGAACAGCACATACCGGAGTACATAAGGCTGGTGGGTGAAAAGCGCTATGCCGACGCCCTTGAACTTATCTATGAGCGCAATGCTCTGCCTTCTATTACGGGATCGATATGCGATCATCAATGTCAGGTTCGCTGTACGCGTCTGGATTACGAGGGGGCAGTCAACATTCGGGAAATCAAATTGATGGCGGTTGAAAAGGGTATGGAAGAATGGCATACTCGTTGGAAGGCCGCCGAGAAGAGAGACGGTTTTGAAGTAGCGGTTGTCGGCGCTGGTCCCGCGGGACTTAGCGCGGCCTTCTTTCTTGCGCGGGGGGGAATAAGAGTTACGGTGTTTGAACGGGAGAGTGACGCGGGGGGAGTTGTACGCTATGTGGTTCCTCATTTCCGAATTAGTCGGGAGGCGATTGAAAGTGATATCGATGTAATTCTCGCTATGGGGGTGGAATTCAGATTCAATCAGAGGAAACTGACAGTTAGGGGTCTCAAAACGCAGGGATTTGACAATGTGGTTTTGGGAATTGGCACCTGGAAGAGTCCTGGTCTGCCAGTGAAGGGAGGCAATCCCAATATCATAACTTCCATCAAATTTCTTTATGACTTCAATCATGGGGTTTTCCCGGAAAAGATGGGAGAGAGGGTGATAACGGTTGGCGCCGGGGATACAGCAATGGACTCGGCACGCTCGGCACTAAGGGTGCCGGGTGTCAAGGAAAGCTGGATACTCTATAGACGCGCCTTTGAGCAGATGCCGGCCAGCCAGGAGGAATATGAGGATGCGCTCGCGGAGGGTGTGAAGTTTGCCTTTCTGCGAAATCCCGAGTACTTCGATGACGATGGCGTTCTTAGGGCCAGGGTAATGGAACTTGGCGAAAAGGATGAGTCAGGCAGACGTCGTCCGGTGCCAACGGACAAGACTGAAACCTGGAAGGTTGGCACCCTGCTGTATGCGATTGGAGATTTGCCCGAGGCGGACGATTACGCGGAGCTCGGCGTGAAGGCCGATGAGCGCGGCCGGGTTGTGCACGACGCAAATCAGATGACCGAACAGCAAGGGGTTTATCTGGCAGGAGATGGTCGAACCGGTTCGGCCACGATTGTAAACTGCATCGCCGAGGGACGCCGGGTAGCGGATGCGATTATGGCGAGTGTCGATCCCTCCTGGAGCTATGAGGAAAAAATCCCTTTTTGGCCGATGAGCGAGCGCCGCAACGAGATTCGGATCAAGAAGAGTGAGATTAGGGCTGGCCTGGGGCGGCATCACGATAGGAAGAATCCCGAGGTCTATGCCAGGGCCGAGCGGGCACGGTGTCTGGAATGCAACCATATCTGCGACAAGTGTGTGGATGTCTGCCCGAATCGAGCCAATATATCAATCCCGACAGATATTGAACTGGAACCTCTCTTCAGCGATCCTGGTCAGATTGTTCACATCGACGCCTACTGCAATGAGTGTGGCAACTGCGGCCATTTCTGCCCCTGGACCACGGGTGTTCCCTATAAGGACAAACCGACAGTTTTCAATACCATGAGGGACTTCGATGACAGCACCAACCCTGGCTGGCTTTTGCAGGGAGATAGGCTGCTTTGGCGCATGGATGGTAAATTGGGGGAGAGCAAAGTGACCGGGGAACGCGTTCAGGAAATTCCGGCGGGAGGGGAGAGGTTTTTTCGACTTTTCGAGCTGGTGTTTATGAAGCGCCCGACGCTGTTTGGGAGGGTTGAAGAGCATAGCCCGGAGGAACTCGAGGCATGAAATCAAGTAAAGCGTCAAATAAGAGAGCAATAATCATCGAAAAAGCCTGCGCGATTGAATTTGATCCACCGCGCGTTCGGAAGAATATGGATGTGCTTGTCGAAGGCAGCAAAATTGCCTCGGTGGGCCAGGGCCTGGCCGGAAAATATGGCAACTGCGAGCTAATTGATGGCAGGGGAAGGGTTGTGTTTCCGGGTATTGTTTGCTCCCACCACCACATCTACTCGGCTTTGAGTCGGGGAATTCTGGCGCCTATTGGGCCTACGAACGATTTTGTCTCGATACTCAAGAACCTCTGGTGGCGCCTCGATAGGGCGATAGACAGGGATGCGCTGCACTTTAGCACACTTGTTGCATCTTTGGATGCGATTCGCTGCGGCGCTACCGCAATTATCGATCATCATGCTTCTCCCGCATTCATCGAGGGATCGCTGGATGTAGTAAAGGAGGGTATGGAGTTTGTAGGCCTGCGAGGAGCCACCTGCTACGAGGTGACAAATAGACATGGGCAAGATGGAATGCATGAGGGCATCGAGGAAAACCGGCGCTTTGCCCTGAAAACTGAGGGGGAGAGGGGTGCTGAAAGGCATCTTGTGGAGGCGCATGTAGGAGGGCACGCTCCTTGCACTCTTCCTGAAGAAGCCTATGAACGCATGGGCGAAGTTATGCGCGAAACAGGCAGGGGCCTCCATCTTCATGTCGCCGAAGACAGATATGATGTTTCACAGTCCCACATTACCTATGGAGAGGACATCATAAGGCGTCTGGACCGACATGGTCTGTTGAACGAGAAGACAATTCTGGTGCATGGGGTGCATCTGATTGAGGAGGAGCTCGATCTGCTAAATGAGCGGAACGGCTTTCTGGTTCATAACGTCCGGTCGAATATGAATAACAATGTGGGTTATAACAGATTGCTGCCGAGACTGCGAAATCTCGCCTTGGGCACTGACGGAATTGGCGCGGATATGTTTGCCGAGTTGCAGACGGCATATTTCAAGCATAAGGATGATGGCGGGCCATGGTGGCCAGGCGAGTTTTTGGCCGCCCTGCAGGCGGGGAATCGGATTTTGGAGCGATGCTTTGGAGCCCGATTTGGACGTATAGAGCCGGGATACATGGCAGATTTGGCTGTGGCGCGATACAGTCCTCCAACTCCGCTTAGTGCCGAAAACCTCGCGGGGCATTTTGTTTTTGGCCTTTCCTCTGGAATTATACAAACCGTGTTGGTTGATGGCCGCATTGTGCTAAGAGATGGCGAATTCGATGACAGGATCGATGAGGAATCAATCGTCGCCGGGGCCAGGGAGCAGGCCGCCTTACTTTGGAAGCGCATGGAAGGGATTGCTCCCTGAGCAAAGTTGTCAAAAAAATCAATGGACGCATTTGGGAAGGAGAAGGAATGAATTCTAGTGGCAGAGCAAAGGATGTTTGGAAGCGGGCAAAGACCTATCGCAATGACACCGCGAAATTTCTCTCTGACATGGTGAAAATCAAATCGTATAGCGGACAAGAAGAAGAGATTTGCATGCACATAGCCTCACTCTGCAAGGATTTGGACTTTGATGAGGTGAGAATTGACGGGTTGGGTTCGGTGCTTGCGAGAATCGGAGGTGGAAGCAAGATTCTGGCTATAGATGCCCATATTGATACGGTGGAAGTGGGTGATCTTAGTCAGTGGGAGCGTAGTCCTTTCAGCGGCGACATCGAGAATGGTTTGGTGTATGGCAGGGGTTCTTCCGATCAAAAGGGCGGAGCTGCCGCAATGCTGAGCGCGGGCAGGATTTTAAGGAACCTAAATTATGAGGGGGAGTGGACAATTTGGTTTTCCTTTACGGTGATGGAGGAGGACTGCGATGGAATGTGTTGGAAATACCTGATCGAGGAAGAGAATCTGGTTCCGGATTTCATCCTCTCCACGGAGCCCACCAGCTGTCGTTTGACGCGGGGACATAGGGGCAGGATGGAGATAGAGTTGAATTTAAGGGGCGTTTCCGCCCATGGTTCTGCCCCGGAGCGAGGTGACTCTGCCGCGTACAAGGCGGCACGGGCGGCTCTCGCTATGGAGGAGTTAAATAGAGAACTAAGGCCGGACAGGGAAGGTTTTTTGGGAAAGGGAACTATTGTTGTAAGTCAAGTCGATGTCAGGGGCCCAAGCCAATGCGCGGTTCCGGATGTGGCGCGTTTGTACATGGACCGGCGTCTTACCTGGGGCGAGAATGCCGATCTGGCGATTGCCCAAGTGAGGGAAAAGGTTGGACGCGCGCTGGGTGTGGACAGCGTGGACTGCCTTATGCCTGACTACGTGAAAACCGGCTGGAAAGGAACAAGGTATTCGCAAGAGCTCTATTTCCCTACCTGGAAAACAGATGAAATGCATCCTTTGGTTCAGGCCGGAATAAGAACCTACAGGGGTCTTTTTGCCAAGGCGCCGGTGGTGAACAAGTGGACCTTTAGTACGAATTTGGTGTCGGTTTCCGGTAGACACGGCATCCCGGGGATTGGTTTTGGTCCCGGAGATGAGAAAGAGGCCCATGCCTCGAACGAGGTGAATAGGATAGAGGACTTAGTGGTATGCAGCGCATTTTACTCAAACCTGGTTTATGAACTGGCAGGTGTAGAGGCTGGCCGTTGAATTTTGAATACTCCTGCATAGACTGTGGGAATCTCTATCCCATTGCTATAGGGCGTTATCTCTGTGATGACTGCTCCTTGATGCAGAGAGAGGCCGAACCCCTAAGGGGCCTGCTTGAGGTACGTCTTTCAGGCGATCTGCCTGAGGATTGGATGGCGGTTAAAGGTGGCGAACTTACACCTAATCCCGATGTTAGAACACTGCTGCCGGTTAAAAAGGATTTTCTGCCCCCAATCCCGGTGGGAGGAACTCCGCTTTGGGCTCCTGCCAGACTCCGGGGGGAGCTGGGAGTCGATGGGCTGTTTCTAAAGGATGAGGCTGCCAATCCAACAGGCTCCTTGAAGGATCGGGCTAGTTATCTTGTGGCCGGTTTTGCCGCCGAACACGGGCTTGAGGATGTTATTGTGGCTTCCACGGGGAATGCCGGGAGCTCGATGGCGGGAATTGGTGCGGCGGGGAATCTCCGCGTAAGGCTTTATTTACCTGCTTCGGTGCCCAAGGCGAAGATGATTCAGGCGCTGCAGTACGGGGCAGGGCTTGTCAGGGTGAATGGCGGCTATGATACTGCCTTCGATATGTCTCTAGCCTATGTGGCAGAGAGGGGTGGACTGTCTAGAAACACGGCGCACAACCCGCTAACCGTGGAGGGCAAGAAGACAGTTTCGCTGGAAATTTTTTTGCAGCTTGGGGGAAGAACGCCGGATTTGATTTATGTTCCCACGGGAGATGGAGTGATTCTCTCGGCTGTGTATAGGGGCTTCGAGGATTTGAAAATACTGGGATTGGCGGATGCGATGCCAACGGTAGTCTGTGTTCAGGCCAAGGGCAGTGCGGCCATTTCAAGGGCATATGAGGATGGAGAGTTTGGACCGGTCCTTCCCGCCGCCACCATTGCGGATTCTATTTCGGTTGATGTGCCTCGGGGAGGATTCTTTGCTCTAGATCGCCTGAAAAGGCATGGGGGGCGCTGTGTTACGGTGAGCGACGAGGCCATTATCGCTGCACAGCGGCGTCTTTCTTCATCGAGCGGATATTTCGCCGAACCCGCCGCCGCTGCCGCCTTTGCGGGACTTCTGGCCGATATGGATTCCAAAAACGCTCCCGCCGCGGGCGATTTGGTAGTCCTGTTGCTCACCGGCAGCGGTTTGAAAGATATTGATGCGGCACTAAAAGGAATACAGACATGAAGTCGATAAGCCAATCGATTCCCAGGCCCGATGGCATGGCGAAGGCGGATGGATCGGCACTCTATGTAGCCGACTTGAAGTTTGATGGAAGCGAGGGCGGGCGAAGCGTCGATGGCGGTGTTCCGCTTGACTCCGACTCGGGTTTATCGGAGGGGATGCTGCTGGGGCGCTTCTATCGTTCACCATATCCGAGGGGCAGGATCCGCTGCCTGCATTTGCCGGACTGTCCGAGCGGATATTATATAGTCAGTGCCGCCGATATTCCACGGGGCGGTAAAAACGAGATTCCAATGGCATCCTCGCGGGATATGCCCTGCTTTGCCGAAGGTGAAATTCGGTATGCGGGACAGATTGTTGCGCTGGTGGCGGGCCCCGATGCCTATGAGATTGAGCGGCTGATTCAAGCGATTGAGCTAGAGGTGGATGAAATTCCGGTAGCCAGGAGTATTGATGAGGCATTGGCCCTAAAAGGCGGCGCCATCCATAAAGAGGACAATATTTTCTGCAGGGTGAATCTGGACGAGGGAGATATCAATGCAGCCTTCGCCGACGCCGCAGCCGTGGTTGAGGGTGTTTATGAAACCGGCTTTCAGGAGCAGTTTTATATGGAAGCGCAGGGCCTGATTGCCTGGCGAACTGGAAGCAAGTGCGGAATTCGGGGCTCGATGCAGTGTCCCTTCTACGTGCATCATGCGGTTAGCCACGTGCTGGGCTTGAAGCACGATGAGGTTAGGGTGATTGCCGATACGATAGGCGGCGGCTTCGGCGGGAAGGAAGACTACCCGGAGATAATGGGTGCTCCATTGGCAGTGGCCTCCTGGGTGAGTGGAAAACCGATAAGGATGCTGATGGACAGGGTGGAGGATATGGCCTTCACAAGTAAGCGCCATCCCTCCAGATGCACCTATCGCAGCGCCCTTGATGACGAGGGCAGGATATTGGCTATCGATGCCACCGTCGACTTGGACGGGGGTGCCTATGAAACCTACACCAGGATAGTGCTTATGAGGGCAGTCTTTCACTCTCTTGGGGTCTACAGGATACCGGTTTTCCGAATTCGCGGGCGGGGCATAGCCACCAACACGGTTCCATCGGGGGCATTTCGGGGCTTCGGTGCTCCGCAGTCCCTCTTTGGAATAGAGATGCATATGGAGGAAATCGCAAGGCGAAACGGACGTGAGGTTCTTGATTACAAGAGGGATTACTTTCTTGAAAGGGGTGACGCCACAGTTACCGGCGGAATTTTCAGGGAGGAGATCATACTGGATAAACTGGTTGCGGAGGCGGAACGCCTATCGGACTATTCCGGCAAGCGTACAAGATATGGCAGGGGCCGAGGCATAGGCATGTCCTTTATTCTCCATGGATGCGGCTTCACGGGGGATGGCGAACAGAGGATAATCAAGAGCAGGGTGGCTTTGAGGAAAAATCGCGATGATAGCGTGGAAATCCTCTGTGCCGCGGTGGATTTCGGCCAGGGCCCGCAAACCACATTCAGAAAGGTAGTGGCCCGGATGCTTGGCATCGAACCGAAGGCGATTGTATTCAACTATCCCGATACTGATTTCGTACCCGACTCAGGCCCCACGGTGGCCAGTCGAACGATAATGATTGTTGGATATCTCTTACAAAAGGCCGCCGAGGAACTGAAGGCCATATGGGTGAGGGGCAGGGAACAGAGGGTGGAAAGGCACTATCAAATGCCGCCCGGTATGAGCTGGGATCAAGAGCGGCTGCGTGGTGATTCCTATGCCACCTACGGATGGGGAGTCAATGTCTGCGAGGTTGAACTGGACTTTTTAACCTGGGAAACCAGGGTTATCGGCGCTTGGGCAGTCTTTGATGTCGGACGCGCAATAGATAACCGGGTTGTAGACGGCCAGATTCAGGGTGGCATGAGCCAGGCCCTTGGCTATGGTGCGATGGAAAAACTGGAGGTGGATAACCAGGGGCGGTTTAGACAAATAACGATGGCGGATTACATGGTACCCACCAGTTTGGACTTTCCGAGAACCCGCTCCCTCACGGTGGATAACCCCTATCCCTACGGAGCCTTTGGAGCCAAGGGCATGGGGGAAATGGTGCACGACGGAGGTCATGCCGCCTTCGCTGCCGCTGTCGAGCAGGCCTGTGGAAAACCCTGTCCGGTAATACCCCTGGTTCCGGAGACTCTGATGGAAATCATGGAGGTTTGATATGATAAGACTGCGTGTCAACGGTCTTAGCCGGGAGGTGGAGGTTTCGCATCCTGTTCGCCGCTTGCTGGATGTTATACGAGAGGATATTGGCTTAACCGGAGCAAAGGAGGGCTGTGGGGAGGGCGAGTGCGGAGCCTGTGCGGTGCTAATGAACGGCGCCCTTGTCAATAGCTGCCTGATACCGGCCCTGCAGGTTGATGGAGCCGATATTCTTACACCCGAGGGCCTCTCAAAATCAGAAGGAGGAAGGCTTCTGGCGGAGTGTTTTACCGAATGCCACGCCGCGCAGTGCGGCTTCTGCACACCCGGAATGATGATGGCCTCGGCGGAGCTGCTACACCAGAGCAAGAAGCCCCAGGAGATGGAGATTAGAGAGGCCTTGGCGGGAAATATCTGCCGCTGCACGGGGTATGATATGATTATCGACGCGGTGCAGCTGGCTGCCGCGAGAGGAGAAGGCATATGGTAGAGGCATTCAAACCCGCATCGCTTGCCGAGGCATTGAAGATACGTTCGGATGAGCATGCGATTCCCTTCGCCGGCGGCACCGATTTAATGGTTCGCTTTCGAGCCAGGGATGGCATGGCTCCGTCCTTTGGGTTGCCCATAGTCTTTGTAGACTCGCTTCCGGAGCTAAATACAGTTCAAATGCACAAAGGGGGGCTGATGATAGGCGCTTCCGTGCCCCTTTCGATTCTAATAGGCGAGGTCGCTGGCAGCCGGATGAAAACTGCGCCTGATGCCGCCGCTTTGGCCTTAGTACCTCCTGTACTAAGGGATGCTATGGCCGCGGTGGGAGCGCCGGCCATTAGAAACAGGGCCACCATGGGCGGCAATTTGGCAAGCGCATCGCCGGCTGGAGACAGCATCGCTGCCCTATATGCGCTTCGCGCGGAGATTATTCTAAACTCCCTGAACGGCGAACGCAGAATTCTCATCGAAAAATTCATCCTGGGACCGGGGGAGACCAATTCCAATGAAGATGAAATTATTCGCGCAATCCACATACCGGCCCCCCTGCCCAATTGGAGCTATTGGCGCAAGGTGGGAACCAGGCGGACAAACGCTCTAACCAAGGTTTCCCTCGCGGCCGCCGCATCAATCGCCAATGGCAAAGTCGAGAGCTGCATCCTTGCTTTTGGCGCCGTTGGCCCCAGAATAGTTCGGGCACCCGATGCCGAGGAACTGCTGCGGGACCAACTGGCAGCTGCCCCGGAAGTGAAATTGAAGGAAATTATCGCAAAGGCGGCAAGTCTTGTCTCACCGCTGATTTCGCCGATAGACGATCAGCGTTCCACCGCCAGATATCGCGGGGCAGTAGCCCTGAATCTAATGGGCGATGCCATTGAATCACTTAAAGGGCGTCTACATGATTGATCTAAGCGGAAATGAGGCTCAAATCGCAAAAAATGCGAGGATTTGCGCCGAAAAGAACATCATACTTCCTACCTACTCGCAAATGGCTAATCCATCCACGATTCCGGATGACATCAGGCGGGAATTGAAGAAAATCGGGCGCAATGAAGTACATTCGAGAAATCTCTTTAGAGTTAACTGGGAAAATGAAGCGGTTGATTTTGGCGGTGGATTCACCGGCATAAACTATCTGTCAATCCCCTCCGAACTTTCGGGCGTCAGGGCGAGAATTATCGGAATGTCGGGGAAATTCTTTCCCACGGGTTCTCACAAAGTGGGTGCCGCCTTCAGCTGCCTGGCCCCAACTCTAATTAGCGGACAGTTCGACCCCGAAAAGAACATGGCCGTTTGGCCCTCCACCGGTAATTACTGCCGCGGAGGCGCCTATATATCACGTCTACTGGCCTGCAAGTCCGTTGCCATCCTGCCAGAGGAAATGTCTCGTGAGCGATTCGAATGGCTAGAAGAAATGACGGATGAAACCATTGCCACTCCTGGTTCCGAAAGCAATGTCAAGGAAATATTTGACAAATGCCATGAATTGGAAGCCAAACGAGGGTCCGATGTATTTATCTTCAATCAGTTCGAACAGATGCCCAACCATCTCTGGCATCATGAGGTTACGGGTGTGGCAATGGAGAAGCTCTTCAGGCAGCTCTCTGGTCCGCAAAGTCGTATGGCGGGTATCTGCCTCTCTTCGGGTTCTGCGGGCACCCTGGGTTCGGCTTCCTATATCAAGAAGTCCTTTCCTGGCTGCAAGCTTGCCGCTAGCGAGGCCCTTCAATGTCCAACGCTTACCAATAATGGCTTTGGAGCGCATCGTATTGAGGGAATTGGAGACAAGCATGTCCCTTGGGTGCACAATGTGCGCGATACTGACATGGTAATTGCCATTGACGATGAGCATGCAATCAGGATCCTAAGGCTTTTCAACGAGGAGGCAGGTAGGGAATATCTATTCGCCAAGGGTGTTCCTGAGGGCACACTGGATAGAATAGACTTGCTGGGCATTAGCGGCATATGCAATATGCTAACGGCCATCAAGTTCGCAAAGTATTACGAGCTTGACGAGGAGGATATTGTTATAACGGTGTTCACCGATTCGAAGGCTATGTATGCTTCAAGACTGGAAGAGCTCCGCCAGGATCGGGGCATCTACACACGTGAGAAGGCCATTGCTGATTCCCAGCTGCTAGGTGGCGTGGGGATCGATCATACGCATGAACTTGGTTATCAGGATAAGAAACGAATTCACAATTTGAAGTACTATACCTGGGTAGAGCAGCAGGGTAAAACCTACGATGAGATAAATGCGCAGTGGTATCAGAAGAACTACTGGGATGAGATATATAAAGCAAGCAGTAAATTGGACAAAATGATAGAAGAATTCAATCAAAAGGTACTGTCGATAAAGAGATGATTCATATAAAAAATGCACTATCAACTCTTCCGAGCGGCGATGCCCGGCAGATAAAAAATTGCGACATACTTATCAAGGGTAATCAAATCATTGAAGTGGGGGCTAATCTTTCTCCGCCGGAACCTAACGCCAGAGTGATTGATGCTACCGGGATGGTGGTGATTCCTGGAATGGTAAATACTCATCACCATTTCTACCAAACATTCACGCGAAATCTTCCAGCCGTCCAAAACACCGAGTTATTCAACTGGCTAGTTTACCTATACGACATTTGGAAGTATATGGATGCGGACACAATTTGGTGGTCTACAGCACTGGCCAGTGCCGAGCTGCTTAAAACCGGCTGCACCACGAGTTCTGATCACCACTATCTGTATCCGGAGGGGATTGGCGAGGATATCATGGCGCTCCAATTCGATGCAGCGAGCAGGATTGGCATTCGATTCTGTCCCACTCGGGGTTCGATGAGCCGTTCTAAGAAGGATGGCGGCCTGCCACCCGATACAACGGTTCAAGGAGAGAAGACCATACTTGCCGACAGCGAACGAGTTATTAGGGAATTTCACGACAGCCATCCCCACGCCATGCGCAAGGTTGCCCTAGCTCCCTGCAGTCCCTTCTCGGTTTCCGAGGAACTGATGAAGCAGACAGCGACCCTCGCACGCGAATATGGGGTCCGCATGCACACACATCTTGCTGAAACAAAGAACGAAAACGATTACTGTATGCAGGTCTATAAGCGCCGACCCCTGCAACTCATGGAAGACTGCAACTTCATTGGCCAGGATGTTTGGTTTGCCCACGGTATTTTCTTTAATGATTCCGAGTTAGACCGCTTGGCGGATACCGGAACGCATATTGCCCATTGTCCAAGTTCCAATATGCGCCTGGGATCGGGAATTTGTCGGGTTCGGGAGATGCTCGATAGGAATGTCAATGTTTCAATTTCTGTAGATGGTTCGGCATCTAACGACAGCTCCGATATGCTCGGCGAGGTTCGGCAGGCTCTACTGCTCCAACGAGTCGTCAAGGGAGCTTCCGCGCTGAATGCCAAGGAGGCATGGAAGATGGCGAGCGAGAATGGCGCCTCTCTTTTGGGCTTCGAGAAAGTCGGACGAATCGAGACTGGCTGGGCCGCTGATCTTGCCATATTCGATGTGATAGACATTCCCTATGTGGGAGCTCTAAGTGATCCGGCAGCGGCTTTGATTTTTGCGGGCTGCAGTCATAAAACCGCCTATACAATAGTCAATGGCAAAGTGGTTGTAGAAGGGGGGCAACTTGTGGGAATTGCTGAAGAAGAACTTGTGTCCAAGGCTTCGGAATCCGTAAACCGTCTATACAGGAGGTCTGAATTATGATTAAAAACTATTACAGAGCGTCAGACGGGGCCGACGCTCTCGCCCTCAAGAAGACGCATCCACAGGCCGTTTTTCTTGCTGGCGGTACCCAGATAAACAAGGAAAGCATGTACTGGGAAATGCCGGAAACCGTAATAGACATCCGCAGCGCCCTGTCAAAAACGATTATCAAGAAGGGATCCGAGATAGTGATTGGCGCAATGGCCACCCTGCAGGATATGGCAGACAGTCAGCTGCTTCCCCCCGCGTTAAGAGAGGCTGCCGCGTTCATACCAACACGAAGTATTCGCAACCAGGCGAGTATCGGAGGCAATATAGGAGCGGCCCGCCCGGATTCCTACATAATACCAACTCTAATTGCATTATCGGCTGTCCTTAGCACGGCCCAGGGCAGTTTGCAAACAGAGGAATATCACGAGCAGAGCAGCAGCGAACTGATATACGATATCCGCTTTCCAGAACTACCTAGCTCGGTTGTGGCGGTAAAGGAATCTCGCTCTCACATTGCTCCCCCCGTGGTTAGCGCGGCTGTTTCACTGAGGCAGGATGACGCTAAGACTCTACATGCCCGAGTTGCCCTCGGCTGCGTGGCGTCCAAAATTCTTCGTCTGCGAGAAGTGGAGCGGGGGCTGGAATCCGGTGACTTGAGAATGCGTGAAGACATAGAAGGGGCAATAGGGGCCTCTATAAGGCCCAATTCGGACATCCTTGGAAGCACCGAGTATAAAACCTATATCAATTCCGTGGTAGTGGCTGACGCGGTGCTCCGTTGCCTGGAGGAAATCACATGATTATCAATCTGAAGTTGGATGGAAGGCCAAGAACAATCGAAGCCAGGTGCGGCCTTAGCGCACAGAAGCTGCTAAATCAGCTGTGCGCGAATTCGGTAAGAAACAGCGATGACGGATTTGGGTTTGCCGGTTCGGATACTATACTGCTCGACGACAAAATCATCGGCGCGAATCTGCTAATTGCGGCCCAGCTTGATGGGCGGGAGGTTAAAACCGTCAACTCACTACGAAGGGGCAGAAATCTTTCGATTGTGCAGGAAGCAATGGTGGAAGCCTGCTGTGTGCAGTCAGGTTATAACGCCCCGGCCGCCGCTTTGATGATTCACGATTTAATTGAAAGAATAGACTCTCCCAGCCGTGCCGATGTACAAGATGCCCTATCTGGCTTGTTCAACCGCGCAACCGGCTACGAACAGTTCTTCGAGGCTGTTCGAATAGCGGTTGCCAAGAAAAAAAATCAAATCTACCACCCGCCTAATACGGGCAATTTTGGCGGCTCTTCCCGATATGTGGGTAAGAGCTATCGCAAGGATGACGCGGTAAAGCTGGTTGCGGGTGAAAGGATTTTTGTGGAAGACCGCGTGGAAAAGGGCGCCTGCATATTGAAGGTTCTACGCAGTCCCCATGCTCATGCCAACATAGTATCGATTGACACCAGCGCCGCCGAGGCCCTTCCCGGAGTTGTGGGAGTGTTCACCCATAAGAATGTGCCGCATAAGCCATATGGCCAAGCCGGCCAGGGTTTCCCCGAGCCCTCACCCTACGACAGGGTGCTGCTCGATACCAAGGTGCGTCACCATGGCGATAGGGTGGCCGCTGTTTTGGCAGAGGATGAGGAAACTGCGGTTCGCGGCTGCAAGCTGATCAAGGTGGAATACGAGCTTCTTCCGGTTATCATGAATTGGGATGATGCGAAGGCCGAAGGGGCGGCTCTGGTTCATGATGGCCCAATTGTCTATGTCAGCGGAGCTCCGGAGAATCTAGGGGAGCTTAACAAGGAGGCGAATCTCGAGGAAACCCCCGTAGTCTACCAGTTCCCGATAGGAGGCAATCCCAGAAAGAATATCTGTTCCTACGTGGAGGGTGGTATAGGAGATGTCGAGAGGGGCTTCGAGGAGGCAGATGTAATTCTTGATAGAACCTACCAAACCACGCAAATTCAATGCACCCCTCTAGAATTACACAGCACCTATGTCAAACCAGAGGGCGACAGAATCGTCATACATGCCTCCACACAGGTGCCCTACCATCTTAGACGCATCGTTGCCGGCCAGCTCGGCGTTTCCGAGAACAAAATCAGGGTTATCAAGGAAAGAGTCGGCGGAGGCTATGGCTCCAAGCAGGACATACTTTTGGACGAGCTTGCCGCCTGGGCGGCCTATACAAGCGCCAGGCCGGTTTTTCATCAATACACCCGCAGGGAAGAATTCATTTCCTGCAGCACCCGCAAGCCTATGAGGATTAGAGTAAAACTTGGCGCAACCAAAGAAGGCAAATTTACCGCCATGCAAATGGACGTTGAATCCAACCAGGGCGCCTATGGGGCACACACGCTAACCGTGCCGATGAATGGCGTTTCCAAGAGCCTGCCCCTCTTTCCCTGCGACAATGCCTTCTTTACAGTCACTTCTTACTACTCCAACATACCGCCCACCGGCGCCTATCAGGGCTATGGCGCTCCGAAGGTTAACTATGCCCTGCAGATGGCGGTGAAGGAACTTGCCGAAGAATTGAAAATCGATCACTACGAACTTGTGGAAAAGAATCGAGTTAGAGAGGGCGAAGTGCTTGAAATACTCCGATGCCTTGGAGAGGGAAGGGAGGGCAAGCCTGAACCTGTGGATAGCTGCGGCCTGGGCGAGGCGCTAGAAAGGGGCTCTAGGCTCATAAATTGGGACAAGAGGGAAGAATCGACCCATCCGGATATCAAAATAGGCAAGGGACTATGCATCATTCAGCAAGGCTCTGGACTTCCCGGACTTGATCAGGCTAACTGCACGGTCAAAATGCTTGGCGATGGCAGTTTTGTTGTTCAATCAGGCGGAGCCGATCTGGGAAGTGGATTGGATATGGTGTCGAAAAAAATGGTAGCTGAGGTGCTTAAGGTCGACATCGCCAAGGTAACAGTCCAGTCAGGCGACACCGATGCCGCGCCATTCGACACCGGGGCATACGCGTCCAGCGGCACTTACTTTTCGGGCGGCGCCGCTCGAAACGCCGCCCAATTGCTCTTTGAGATGATTCTTAGGGAGGCAGCCGCTATATTGAAGACCGGTCCTGATGAGCTTCGACTTGAATTTCCCGGCAGAGTAATCGGGAGGGCCGGAGAACTAGACTATGCAAAACTCGCCTGGCACTGCCAAGGAGGCGAGGGGAACGGACAACTTGTAGCAACCGCCAGTTTCACCACGGAAAAATCCTCCTTTCCATACGGGGCACACTTTGCCCAGGTGGCGGTAAACACCCGGACGGGCAGGGTAAAAATTCAGAAATACTATGCCCTGCAGGACTGCGGCACGCCGGTAAATCCCGGTTATGCAAAGGGACAGATTTACGGCGGAGTGCTAAAATCTATCGGCCACGCAATGTACGAGGAATTGCTTCTGGATGAAAACGGCTGCTGTCTGAATACCGATCTTAGGAGTTATGGAGTACCGATGATTGGCGATGTTCCGGATGATTTCAGGGCGGAACTGGTGGAAGTAAACGATCCTCACGGACCCTTTGGAGCCAAGTCCATAGCGGAGATATCCGTAAACGGTGCGGCTCCCGTGCTGGCGAACGCAATCCATGATGCCTGCGGAATCTGGCTTCGCAAATGGCCGTTTAGTCCCGAGAATGTCCTTCGGGCCCTCGGGGAAATATAGGTTCAAAGAAAAAATGAAACTAGACACAATCATTTCGGAACTTTCCGAGCTTGAAACTCGCGCCATGTATCAGAGCGACTTCCTTCTAAGCTGGAAGAAGAGTGATCAGGAAATCCAATCTGTCTTCAAGATAGCGCAGATACTCCGCATTCTCCGAGAGAAAAACATATCTGCCAGGCTATTCGATTCGGGCCTGGCAATCAGCCTGTTTCGCGATAATTCCACCCGTACTCGCTTCAGCTACGCCAGCGCCGCCAACATGCTTGGTCTTGAAATTCAGGATTTGGATGAGGGCAAAAGCCAAATCGCCCATGGCGAGACCGTTCGCGAAACCGCGAACATGATAAGCTTCATGGCCGAAGTAATCGGAATTCGCGATGACATGTATATAGGCAGAGGCAATGCCTACATGCGCGAAGTATCAGAGGCCGTTAGTGGGGGTTATAGGGACGGCATTCTGGAACAGAGGCCCACGTTGGTAAACCTTCAGTGTGACATGGACCACCCCACCCAGTCCATGAGCGATGCCCTCCATCTAATCGAACATTTCGGCGGCATCAGGGAGCTAAGGGGCAAGAAAATCGCAATGACCTGGGCTTTCTCGCCCTCCTACGGCAAGCCCCTGTCGGTACCTCAGGGTGTTATAGCCCTTTTCACCCGCCTGGGCATGGATGTTCATCTTGCCCACCCGGAGGGCTATGAGGTGATGGCCGAGGTAGAAGGGATTGCCGCGAAAAATGCCGCCAGCAAAGGAGGCTCCTTTAAAAAAAGCAACTCCATGGCCGCAGCCTTTGAGGGCGCGCACATAGTCTACCCCAAGTCCTGGGCGCCCTATTCCGCCATGGAAAAACGCAGCAGGCTCTACGCCGAAGGAAACCTGGCCGGGATGAAGGCTTTGGAAAAGGAACTATTGGCGCAAAACGCCAGGCATAGGGATTGGGAGTGCGGCAAGGATCTGATGTCCAGGACCCAAGAGGCCCTCTACATGCACTGCCTCCCGGCCGATGTCAGTGGGGTAAGCTGCGTGCGGGGCGAGGTTGCGGCCCAGGTATTCAACGAACACCGCAGCTCCCTGTACAAGGAGGCGAGCTACAAGCCCTACATCATTGCTGCCATGATACTAGGGGCCAAATTCCCAAGGCCCTCCGAAACTCTGGAAAAGCTGCTATCGGCGGGACGGCCGAGAGTTTACTAGCTGGATTTGAGGCAGTATGCATTGCTCGGGAAATTAGCGGAATTCCCGAGTATCCTTCTAAAATAAACAAGGCCCCGAATTCCCCGGGGCCTTGTTTCAAAAGAAGGCCTAGTAATTTACATGAACTACGCCGTTGCCGCCGGAACCTCCAATAGTATTGCCACTTGCACCGCCCCCGCCTCCACCGCCGGTATTTGGATCGCCATTTCTTGGACTACCAGCTATTACGTCACCACCTCCCCCGGAGCCGCCATAAGCAGTATAAGCACCCCCACCGAACCCCCCGGGCGCTCCACCGCCGCCTAGGGTTACAGTGTTCCCATTGTAGTGGTTAGTGGAAGTTTTTCCATTTTTTCCTGCCCCGCTTGCACCCGTGCCGTAGCCTCCAACGCCACCCCCCGGATTTCCCCCCGGAGGAGTAGTTCCGCCTGTATTGGATGCCCCTCCTCCTCCTCCTACCGCGCTAAGGTATGTGCCAAAACTTGTTGTGCCGCCGGAACCGCCTGCTTTATGGCTCTCGCCCTGAGAGCCGCCGTCGCCAATAGCAACCGCAATGGTTTCACCAGGTGTAACCTGAAGTGCCTCTTCTATCAC
>Ga0209568_1000062_pt1 | contig 38801 bp, 34 predicted proteins | sample WorMetOlspDAHAB2_FD_187406 | JGI IMG/M metagenome (GOLD analysis project Ga0209568, IMG submission 187406) | Marine gutless worms symbiont microbial communities from Max Planck institute for Marine Microbiology, Germany - Olavius sp. DAHAB.2... ...
AACAATGATCGGTATGGTCTTGGTTACCCACGGCCGCTTGGCCGAGGAACTGATTGCGGCACTGGAGCACGTCGTCGGACAGCAGGCCAACATCTCCGCCGTCTGCATCGGTCCCGACGACGATATGGAGCAGCGCCGCGCCCATATTCTTGAATGCGTCGCCCGCGGAGAGGAAGGCAACGGCGTTATCCTGCTGACCGACATGTTCGGGGGAACGCCGTCGAACCTGGCGATCTCGATCATGGACAAGGCCAATGTCGAGGTTATCGCCGGCGTCAACTTGCCGATGCTGATCAAGCTGGCCAGCGTGCGCCAGACCGAGTCCCTGGCGGAAGCGGCTCACAGCGCCCAGGAAGCGGGCCGCAAGTACATCAACATCGCATCGCAATTGCTGACCCAGGAGCCCGCGTGACCGTGGAGAAGCCCCGGTTCGACCGCGACGGCGATCTTTTGCGTTGTACGACAATGATCGGCAACCAGCGAGGATTGCACGCGAGGGCGGCGGCGAAATTCGTTAAACTGGCAGCCGGCTTCGACGCCGAGGTGACCGTGACCAAGCGGGGACAGTCCGTTTCCGGCCGGTCCATCCTGGGGCTGATGATGCTGGGTGCAGGACCGGGAACCGAGCTCGAAATCACCGCCATCGGCCGCGAGGCCGAGGAAGCCATCGAGGTATTGGGCAAGATCATCGAGGACAAGTTCGAGGAGGACTAGCGAACTTTCCGACTCCGGGCACCGGCAGCCCGGGCAAACACAAGAAAAGAGAATATGGACCCCGCTAAAGGGGCGAAAATCGAGGGGAGAACATGTCCGAGGGAACACGCGCGGAGCGGACCTTCGACGGGTTGGGTGTGTCGCCGGGAATCGGTATCGGCGTCGCCCTTGTCCGCGAGGGGAGGCTGATAGATGTCCCCGAATACCGTATTGCCGCGACCAAGGTTGAGGCCGAGCAGAAGCGCCTCAAGGACGCCATTTCCGCCGCCCGCCGGCAGATCGGCCGGTTGCGGACCAGGGCCCGGGCGAAGACAAAGGGCCTTACGGGCATTACCGCCGACGAGGTCGGCGACATCCTCGATGCCTATTTCCACATCCTGAAGAGCTCGCGCCTGGTGCGCGGTGCCCACAAGCGCATCGCCAGTGAACGGATCAATGCCGAAGCCGCGGTTCAGTCCCAGGTGGCCGATCTCGCCGAGGGCTTCCAGCGGATGAACGATCCCTATCTGGCGGCGCGTGCCGGCGACGTCCAGGAAGTCGGCAACCGTCTTCTGCGCCATCTCATGCGCACGCCGGTGAAGCCGTTCTCGACCGCGCCCAAGGGCAGCATCATCGTCACCGAGGAACTGACCCCCGCCGACACCGCGCAGATCAATCCCGATCAGATCGCCGGTATCGCCACGGCCGTCGGGGGACGCCAGAGCCACACGGCGATCATGGCCCGCGCCATCGGCGTCCCCGCCGTGCTCGGCGCACCGGGCCTGATGAGGGCTGTGCGGCCGGGGGACAAGATCCTGGTCGATGGAGAACTCGGACAGATCGTCGTCAACCCGTCGTCCGAGCGGATTGCGGCGTTCAGAAGCCGCCGGGTCGAACGCCTGCGCCGCCAGCGTCGCCTGGACCGGCTGACCAAGCGGCCCGCGGTCACACGGGACGGGGCCCGCATCACGCTTCAGGCCAATGTCGAACTGCCGATGGAAATGGACACGGTCAATCAGACCGGTGCGGCGGGAATCGGCCTGTTGCGCAGCGAGTACATGTTCATGAACCGGGCGGCCATCCCTACCGAGGACGAGCAGTACGAAGCGCTTCGCGACATCATCGAACGGACCGAGGGGCATGCCGTCACCGTCCGCACCCTCGACCTCGGCGGCGACAAGGGTGCCGCGACGCTGACCGGCGAGTTCAAGGACAGCGCAGAGTCACCCCTGGGCATCCGCGGCATTCGGCTTTCGCTGGCACGGACGGACATGTTCGAAACCCAGTGCCGGGCGATCCTACGCGCCGGTTCCCATGGCCGGGTGCGTATTCTTCTGCCGATGGTCACCACCGTCACCGAGATCCGCCAGGCCCGGGAAGTCCTGGCCCGCGCGGCACGGCGGCTGGATCGCCGGGGCGCAGACATACCGGCGGCGTTGCCTCCGGTGGGGGTGATGATCGAGGTTCCGGGTGCGGCGCTGTCGGCGGATGCGTTGGCACGCGCCAGCGACTTCTTCGCCATCGGCTCGAACGATCTGACCATGTTCACCCTGGCCATCGACCGCGCCGACGAACAAGTCGCCCACCTTTACGATCCGCTGCATCCTGCGGTTCTCCGCCTGATCCAGTTCTCCGCCGCGGCGGCATTGCGCGCCCGGATCCCCGTCAGCATCTGCGGCGAGATCGCCGGCGACCCGCGCTATACGGCGTTGCTGCTGGGTTTGGGATTCCGCGAACTGTCGATGACCGCTCACAACATCCCGCGGGTCAAGGAACGCATCCGGCAACTCGATCTTGTCGCCGCCGACCGGCGGGCACGGCTGATCATGGACCAGGTCGATCCGGCGCGGATCAAGGGGTTGCTGGACGACTTCAACCGCGAACTCTGAGCCGACGCGCGACCTGATCGGCCGCGGTCGATCCGACGTATCCATCAGGATACTTCAATCGCTTCCGATAATGCGCTAAACCCGCGGCCTCGGATCAGCCACCCTTTCGCATCCCTCCAAGGCCAGGAGCACGACATGACCGCGACCACCGACTTCCACGTTGCCGACATCGGGTTGGCGGAGTGGGGCCGCAAGGAGATCTCCATCGCCGAGGCGGAGATGCCCGGGCTGATGGCCTTGCGCGAGGAATACGGCGCGCAGCAGCCCCTCGCCGGCGCGCGGATCGCCGGGTCGCTGCATATGACCATTCAGACCGCGGTGCTGATCGAGACGCTCGCCGCGCTCGGCGCCGACATTCGCTGGGCATCGTGCAACATCTTCTCGACCCAGGACCATGCCGCCAGCGCGATCGCCGCAGCCGGCACGCCGGTGTTCGCCTACAAGGGCGAAACCCTCGAGGAGTATTGGGAGTACACCCATCGTATCTTCGAGTGGGCCGACGGCAGTTCGCCCAACATGATCCTCGACGACGGTGGCGACGCGACCCTGCTGGTCCATCTTGGCGGTCGGGCCGAGAAAGACGCGTCGGTCCTCGCCAATCCGGGAAGCGAGGAAGAAGAGGTTCTGTTCGCCGCCATCGCCAAGCGCCTCAAGGAGAAGCCCGGCTGGTATTCCGCGCTCGGACAGGCCATCCGCGGCGTCACCGAGGAAACGACGACCGGCGTGCACCGGCTCTACGACATGGAGAAGGCTGGGACGCTTCTGTTTCCCGCCATCAACGTCAACGACTCCGTCACCAAGTCGAAGTTCGACAACAAGTACGGCTGCCGCGAGAGCCTCGTCGACGGCATCCGCCGCGCCACCGACGTGATGATGGCGGGCAAGGTAGCCCTGGTCGCCGGCTTCGGCGACGTCGGCAAGGGTTCGGCGGACTCGCTTCGCAACGCCGGTTGCCGGGTCATGGTGACCGAGGTCGACCCCATCTGCGCCCTGCAGGCGGCTATGGAGGGCTTCGAGGTGGTGACCATGGAGGGGGCGGCGCCCCGGGCCGACATCTTCGTCACCGCGACCGGCAACCTCGACGTCATCACCGTCGACCATATGCGGGCAATGAAGGATCGGGCCATCGTCTGCAACATCGGCCACTTCGACAACGAGATCCAGGTTGCCGGCCTGAAGAACCACAAGTGGACGAACATCAAGCCGCAGGTCGACGAGATCGAATTTCCCGACGGCAAGCGCATCATCCTTCTTGCCGAGGGCCGGCTTGTGAACCTTGGCTGTGCGACCGGCCATCCGAGCTTCGTGATGAGCGCCTCGTTCACCAACCAGGTGCTCGCGCAGATGGAGCTGTGGAGCAATCCGGACGGGTACGAGAGCAAGGTCTACGTATTGCCGAAACACCTCGACGAAAAGGTCGCCGCCCTGCACCTCAAGAAGCTGGGGGCCGAGCTCTCGACGCTGAGCGAGACACAGGCTGCCTACATCGGCGTCGACACGGCCGGGCCGTTCAAACCCGACACCTACCGCTACTGAGCCGATTCGCCATCGGAGCAGAACGGCACGGGCCCTCCGGCGGCGGACTCCGACCGAGGGCGCGGCTCGCGGCACGATGCTTGGCCGGGTGCGGGCACGCGCCTAGAGTTTCCGGGTGGTGACCGGTCCGCTGCTCGCCTTCGTTTCCGGCGTGATCGTGGCCGCCCTCGTCGGGGCCTGGCCGGTCGTGCGGCTACGGCAGCGTGCGCGCGACGCGGAGAAGGCCGCCGAGGTCCACGCCGGCGACGCCAAAACCTTGCGGAACCGGCTGGACGCCGCCGCGGCGAAAACCAGACCGGCGGCGGACGAGAGGAGCGAAATCGCCCGAGGGAATCCCTCCACCGATGATCGCTTGGCCGAGGCATCGGAACGGTTCCGTTCGCTCCTGGATTCGCTGCCGTTTCCCGTGTGGGTCCGCGACGCGTCTCTCGACGTTGCCTTCGCCAACCGCGCCGCGGAGCAGACCCGGCCCTTCGAGGATGCCGAGCTCGCCCGGCAGGCGCAGGCGTCGAACACCGCTGCCTCGGATCGGCGGGCCGCCGGCACGGATGGAAACGGATGCTCTGTCGACATTGTCGAGACACCGCTCGCCGGCTGGCCCGGCACGGTAGGTTTCGCCGTCGAATCGGCCGCGCCGACCAACGGCGCCGACCGAGACATCCTGGCCGGCCTCAACACCGCGATCGCCGTCTATGACGCCGGCGCGCACCTCACGTTCTTCAACGACGCCTATGCCCGGCTGTTCCGGCTCGAACCCCATTGGCTGGCGGCGGGTCCACGGCTCGGCGACGTCCTCGACCGCATGCGCGCGGCGCGGCGCCTGCCGGAAGTCGCCGACTACCGAGCCTTTCGCGCGGAACAGCTCGGCCTTGTCGGAGCCATCGAAGCGCCACGCGAGGACGTTGCCCATCTTCCCGACGGCTCCTCGCTGCGCACCGTCGTCAGCCCCCATCCGTCGGGTGGGCTCGTTTTCGCCTACGATGACCTTACCGACCGCCTTTCTCTTGAACGGTCTGTCGCCGAAGCGGACGCCGTTGCCCGCGAGACCATCGACAATCTCCACGAAGGCGTCGCCGTGTTCGGCAGCGACGGTCGGTTGCGTCTCGGCAACCCTGCGTTCATGCAACTCTGGGATCTTGGCGACACCGGTGTCACCGGACTGCATCTCGCCGATTTCATCGATCGGGTCGATGAGCGGTTGCCCCGGGTCGACGACGACTCCGAGCGCAAACGCCAGACGTTGGCGGCGGTCCTCCGGCGCCGCCGGGACGCCGGTCGCATCGTTCTGGCCGACGGCACGGTCGTGGACTACGCCAACGTGCCGTTGCCGGACGGAAGCGTCCTGCTCAGCTATCTGGATGTCTCCGACAGTGTCCGCGTTGAACAGGCCCTGCGCGAACGCGCCGAGGCGCTGCGCGAAGCCGACCGCCTGAAATCCACGTTCATCGCCGACGTGTCCTACGAGGTGCGTACCCCGCTGACCGCCTTGCAGGGGTTCGCGCAGATGCTCGCCGACGGCTACTTCGGCACGCTGAACGCGCGCCAATCGGAGTACGTCCAATGCATCGTCGATGCCGGGCATGACCTCGCCTCGGTCATCGACTGCATCCTTGACCTCGCCACCATCGAGGCCGGGATGATGACCCTGGAACTCGATGCCGTTGACGTTCACGGCCTGCTGGCGTCGGTCATCGGTCTCGTCCGCGAACGGGCCCGGCACAAGTCGCTGCACCTCGACTTCGACTGTCCGACCGACATCGGATGGATCGTCTGCGACGAACGCCGCGTGAAGCAGGTGGTGTTCAATCTGCTGGGCAACGCCGTCCGTTTCACGCCAGCCCGGGGCCGCGTGAAGCTGGCCGCCGGGCGAGAAGATGGCACGGTGGCGATCGCCGTTTCCGACACCGGTCCCGGAATTCCCGACCGCGACCAGGACCGTGTCTTCGAGGTCTTCCAGCGCGGTACGGCTTCGAGCAATACCGCCGTGGGACCGGGTCTCGGCCTGGCGTTGGTCCGCCGGTTCGTCGAGCTGCACGGTGGCGCCGTCGCCATGGAGTCGAAACCGGGAAAGGGAACGACCGTCACCTGCCGGCTGCCGGCGAAGACAAGCTTCGACTAAACGATCTCTTCGACCGCTGCGCAGAATCGGTCGACCTCATCTTCGGTGTTGTAGTAGTGCACGGACGCGCGGACGAGGGACTCCAAGCCGCGGGCGTCCATGTCATACCGGGTGTAGCACCGGGGCGAGACCGAAACGTTGATGCCCCGCGCCGCGAGCGCAGACTGGATCGATGCTGAGTCTCGGCCTTCAGCGGTGAACCCAACGATCCCGCAGCGCCGCCGCCCGAGGTCTTGGACCGTGACGCCGGCGACGCCGCCAAGGCGATCCCGCAGGCCGTCGGCGAGCATTTCGATCCGTTCGGCGATCGCATCGAGCCCCCAGCCGAGGGCGTAGTCGACGGCAACGCCGAGGCCGATCTTCGCGGCGACGTTCCCCTCCCAGGTCTCGAAACGCTTGGCGTCGGCGCGCATCGTGTAATGGTCGCGGCCCGTCCATTCGGCAGCATGCAGATCCAGGAACGGCGGCTCCAGCTGTTCAATCAGATCGCGCCGCATCCACAGAAATCCGGTTCCGCGGGGGCCGCGCAGATACTTCCGCCCGGTGGCGCTCAGCACATCGCAGCCGATCGCCCCGACGTCGAGGGGAATCTGTCCGGCGGACTGGCACGCATCGAGGATGTACGGGATGCCTGCGCCGCGGGCGACCGCCCCGATTTCCGCGGCCGGATTGACCAATCCACCGTTGGTCGGGATCTGGGTCACGGCGATCAGTTTCACCCGGTCATCGATCATCGCCGCGAGCGCATCGACGTCGAGGGCACCGTCCGCGTCGCTGGGTACCGGTTCGATCACGGCTCCCGTTCGCCGCGCCATCTGTAAATACGCGATCACGTTGGAGGCGTATTCCGCCTCGGCGGTCAGGATGCGGTCACCGGCACGGAATCGCGCCGCGAACGCGTAGAACGCCATGTCCCAGGCGCGGGTGGCATTCTCGACCAAGGCGATCTCGTCGGCCTCGCCGCCGACGAGGCGGGCACATGCCGCATAGGTTCGCTCGATTGCCTCATTCTCGCGGGCTTCGGCTTCATAGCCACCGATGGCCGCCTCGAGGGCGATGTGGTTCCGGACGGCGTCGATCACCGGCGACGGCATCAACGCCGCACCGGCATTGTTGAAGTGGAGGACGGTTTCGGCCCCTGGCGTGTCGCGCCGTGCCCGTGCGACGTCTAAGGCCAATACGTCCCTACCAGCAACTCTGGCCCGCGAAGTAGGCTGCGAGCGCGTCGATGGCGGTGTCGGACAGGGCCACCGTTTCGTTGTCCATCAACGGGTGGAACCGCTCTGATTCGGCGCCCTCGGGAGCCGGTCCACGGGCTGACTCCCGAAAGAGGCGCAGCTGCTTGGCCAAGTAGGCCTGCTTCTGGCCGGCGAGCTTGGGAATAATGTCTTCCTCGCTCATCCCCGAGGGACCATGGCAACTGGTGCAGCGCGCGGTGATCTTCGGTGGGGTGACGGTCGTCTCCTTCCCGCTGCTGCCGCACCACAGCGTGGTGAACCATGCGGCTAGGTTGGCAACGTCAGTGTTGCTCAACGGCTCCGCCTGACGATCCATGATGTGATCTGACCGCCGTGTCTGCTGCTTCGGCAGCCGGCGCGTCGACGGCTGTGCACGGAAGTCGTTCAGCTGCTTGATCAGGTAGATCTCGTTCTGACCGGCGAGGTTGGGAATGGCCGGATCGACGCTCACACCCAGCTCGCCGTGGCATTCCGCACAGCCCGCCTGCTCCGCCTTGGCTTTGCCGGCCTCGGGATCGCCCGCGTGGGCAGCCGGGGCGACGAGAAGAGCCGCGCCGATGGCGGTCACCACGAGTACGAACCGAATCATCGCTTCACCTCTTCCATCGTCTGGCCGCGCACTAGGTGCGCCCCGGAATGCCCTTGGTGGTGGAGTATTCGAAATGCAGCGCTTCGCCCGGGTGGACGAGGGGGTGAATGGCGTGCGCCGCCATCGCGGCTTCGGCAAAGCCTGTCAGGATGAGCTTCAGTTTGCCGGGATAGGTGGCGATGTCGCCAATGGCGAAGATGCCGTCCTGCTCGGTCGAGCACGATGATGGATCGACGACAATGTGATTGCGGTTGAGGTCGAGGCCCCATTCCGCGATCGGACCCAGGTTCTGCGACAGCCCGAAGAACGGCAGCAGCACGTCCGCCGCCAGCGACCGCTCATTGCCGTCGAGATCGCGAACGACCACGGTCCGAAGCTCGCCGCCCACACCCTTGATGTCGTGCAGCTGGAACGGAACGACGAGTTCCACCGTCCCGGCTTCGGCCAGTTCGTTGAGACGGCGGGCGCTCTCGGGCGCGGCGCGAAACTTCCTACGCCGATGAACGACGGCGACGCTCTCGGCGACCTCGGCCAGCGACAGCGCCCAATCGACGGCAGAATCGCCGCCACCGGCGATGACCACGCGGCGGCCGCGGTAGTCCTCACGGCGGCGGACCAGGTATTGCACGCCGCTGCCGGCCGGATGGCCTTCGTACTGTTCGATGCCGGCAAGCGGCGGGCGGTTGGGACCGAACGCGCCGACGCCTGCGGCGATGATGATCGCGCGCGCATCGATGCGGGTGTCGGATGCCGTTTCGACGAGCCAGCGGCCGTCGTCGGCGCGGCGAAGCGAGACGACTTGCTGACCCAGATGATAGGTCGGGTCGAAGGGTGCCGCCTGCTGCTCCAGCTTGGAGATGAGGTCGGCGGCCATGATCTCCGGATAGCCGGGAATATCGTAGATGGGCTTTTCCGGGTACAGCGCCGAACACTGTCCCCCCGCCTCGTCGAGCGCATCGACGACGTGGCAGGCAATGTCCAGCATGCCGCATTCGAACACCGCAAACAGGCCGACGGGACCGGCCCCGATGATCGCAACGTCGGTGCGATGGGTCTGATTCGGCATGGAATCTCCGCCTAGGGCGAGGTTATGATGCGGGGCCCGCGAGCGCCCATAACATGACCGCCAACGTCCCCCTGATCAAGTCTCGCCGGCCGACCCGGCGTCGGACGGCCGGTAGACCCCGCACCGAGATCGCACCGCGATGCCACTAGCCGAGAATCGCCGAACCGAAACCGCCTTCGACCTCGACGGCGAGGCCGCAACTGCAGAATTGGCCGGACGATTGGCGCCGCTCGCCGGCCCCGGCGACGTGATCGGGTTGTGGGGCGGCCTGGGCACCGGCAAGACGGTGTTCGCCCGCGCCTTCATCCGCGCCCGCGGCAATCCCGATGAAGAGGTGCCGAGCCCGACGTTCACCCTCGTGCAGGTCTACGACCCGGCCGCCGGATTCTCCGGTTCCGTCTACCACTTCGATCTCTATCGGTTGTCCGCGCCGGAGGACGCCTACGAACTGGACATCGAAGACGCGTTCGCCGATGGCATCTCGCTGATCGAGTGGCCGGAGCGGTTGGGACCGTTGCTGCCCGCCGAACGTCTCGACGTCACGCTGGCGCATGGGCCATCGCCGGAGGCGCGGCACCTGAGCCTGTCCGGGGACGAGGACTGGCAGGCGCGTCTGCTGGAGGCCGGCCTTGTCTGACAGGCAACGGCGCCTCGCCGAATTCCTCGGCGCCAACGGCTGGAAATGGTCGGACTCGTCGCCGCTCGCCGACGACGCGTCGTTCCGGCGCTACCGGCGCCTGAGCGACGGGCAGCGCCGCGCCGTATTGATGGACGCGCCGCCACCGATGGAGGATATCCGGCCGTTTGCCCGCGTCGCCCGCCATTTGCGCACCCTGGGCCTGAGCGCTCCGGCGGTCCTTGCGGAGGATGACACGCTCGGGGCGCTCCTGCTCGAAGATCTCGGCGATGACACGTTCACGCGCCTGCTGGAGGCCGGCGCCGACGAAACCACACTCTACGCGCTCGCGGTGGATGTTCTCGTTCACCTGCATCGTCAGACAACCAGGGCCGGTGTTCCGGAATGGCTCGAACCCTACGACGACGATCGCCTGATCGAAGAGGCGGTCCTGCTGACCGACTGGTATCTCCCGGAGATTTTCGGAGCCCCGACCCCTGACGCGGCGCGCGAGGCGTACGTCGCTGCCTGGATCTCGGTTTTTCCCATCATCCGCGCCGCACCGCCGACGCTGGTGCTGCGCGATTTCCACGTCGACAACCTGATGCGGCTTGACGGCCGGACCGGCATCGCCGCATGCGGCCTTCTCGATTTCCAGGACGCCCTCGCCGGTTCCCCGGCCTACGACCTGATGTCCCTGGTCGAGGATGCCCGCCGCGACATCGGCGATGCGTTGAAGACAGCGATGGTCGACCGCTACCTCGCGGCATTCCCGGATCTCGACCGCGACCGCTTTACGTCCGCCTTCACCGTCCTCGCCGCCCAGCGCCACGCCAAGGTGATCGGTATCTTCACCCGGCTTTGCCGGCGCGACGGCAAGTCCGGCTATCTGCGCCACATCCCGCGGGTGTGGCGGCTGCTCGAACAATCGCTTCGCCATCCCGCGCTCGGCGCCGTCGCCGGATGGTTCGACACCTATGTGCCGGCGGAGTCCCGGGGCGTGCCGCAATGCCGGCCGGCAGCCGAATGAGTCCGGCGGAAGTCCCCAATGGGCCGCGTCGCGGCATGGCCCTCGCCGCCGGCCTCGGCCTGCGCATGCGGCCGATCACCGAGCACACCCCCAAACCGCTGATCACCATCGATGGCCGCACCTTGCTCGACCGCGCCGTCGACCGATTGGAAGAAGCCGGCGTCGAGGACGTTGTCGTCAACACCCACCACCTCGGCGCGATGATCGAACGTCACGTCGCCGCGCGGTCGGTTCCGAAAATCCATCTGTCTCCGGAGGACGCGCTCCTCGAAACCGGGGGCGGCGTCGCCCGGGCGCTGCCGATGCTGGGCGACGATCCGTTCTATGTCGTCAATGCCGACGTTCTGTGGCTGAACGGGCCGCACCCGGCCCTCCCGATGATGGCCGCGGCCTGGGATGAGGCCGCCATGGACGGGCTTCTGCTCGTCCATCCGACGGTCGAGGCTTCGGGTTACGACGGCGTCGGCGATTTTACTATGGACCCGGACGGACGCCTTCATCGCCGCGAGGAACGGCACGTCGCGCCGCATCTGTTTACCGGCATCCAGATCCTGCATCCCCGGCTGTTCGACGGCGCGCCGGACGGTCCATTCTCGCTCAACGTGCTCTACGACCGGGCCATCGAAGCCGGACGGCTCTATGGCATTCTGCACGACGGCAAGTGGTTCCACATCGGCACACCCGACGGCCTCGCGGTCGCCGAGGCCTACATGCGGGCTCAGCACTCCGGCGTCAAACGTACATGAGTGGGGGCGACGGTCCGCGGGCCGCAGGGCCGGCCGTTCATACGATCCCGTCCCAGTTGCCTTTCGTCGACGTCCTCGCCGCCGGCATCCGTGCCCGGGTCGGCGGCGATCCCGCGGCGTTGGGCGCCGTTCACGTGCTGTTGCCGACCCGGCGCGCGTGCCGGGCATTGGCGGAGGCGTTCCTGCGCGCCGGTGGCGGCGTTCCCATGCTGCTGCCGCGGATGTCGCCGCTGGGCGATGTCGACGACGACGACCTTGCGCTGGAAGGTGCTGAGGACGCCTTCGGAGCCCTCGACGTTCCGCCGGCGATGCCGGAAGCCAGAAGACGTCTGCTGCTCGCGCGCCTAATCCTCGCCTCCGGCGAGCACGCCCGGACCCCGGACCAGGCGGTCCGGTTGGCGGGCGAGCTGGCGCGTCTGATCGATCAGGTCCGCACCGAGCGGCTCGATTTCGACAAACTGGCCGATCTGGCGCCGGAGCGGTTCGCCGAACACTGGCAAACGACGCTCCGGTTCCTGGCCATCGTCACCGAGGCGTGGCCGAAGGTCCTGGCCGACCACGGGATGATCGATCCGGCTGAGCGGCGGAACCGACTGATCGAGGCGCGGACCGAAGTCTGGCGCGCGGCGCCACCGGACACACTGGTCGTGGCCGCAGGCTCCACCGGCAGTGTGCCGGCGACGGCCGATCTGCTTCAAGTGATCGCCAACCTCCCCCATGCGGCCGTCGTCCTGCCGGGCCTCGATACCGAGGCCAGCGAGGGCGCTTGGACGGCCATCGCATCGGAGCCCTCACATCCGCAGTTCGGCATGGCGCGCCTTCTCGAACGCCTGGAGGTCGATCGGTCGGATGTCCGTCCCTGGCACACGCCGGCTGCCGGCAATGACGAGCGTACCGCCAGGGTACGCTTCGTTCAGCAGGCGCTCGCACCGCCGATGGCGACGCCGTCAAGGCCATCGGCCGCGTCGCCGCCCGATACGTTTGACGGCGTGACCACCGTGGTTGCGCCGACGCCCCGCGAGGAAGCCGGCATCATCGCCCTCGCCCTTCGCGGCGCACTCGAAACACCGGCCAAGACGGCGATGCTGGTAACTCCCGACCGGGCCCTGGCCCGCCGGGTGACGGCGGAACTGGGACGCTGGTCCATCGACATCGACGATTCGGCCGGACGGGCGTTGGCATTGACGGCGCCCGGCGTGTTTCTCCGCCTGCTCGCCCGGGCGGTGGCCGAAGACGTGGCGCCGGTGGCATTGCTGGCGTTGCTCAAGCACCCGTTGACGGCGGCCGGAATGGCCCCTGAGACATTGCGCGAGCGGGCGCGGACCCTGGAACGCACCGTGTTGCGGGGCGTGCGCCCGGCGCCTGGCATCTCGGGCATCCGCGCAGTCCTCGGTGCGGAAGAAGGCGCGTTCACGGACGTCCTCTCGGCGATCGAACAGGCCATCCAGCCGTTCGTCGCCGCCCTCGCCCGAAACGAGGTGGCCCTTGCCGATGTCGCCGACGCCCATGTCCGGGCTGCGGAAGCGTTGGCGCGAACCGACACCGAGGACGGCGCCACGCGCCTGTGGGCTGGCGACGCCGGTGAGGTCGCGGCCGGACGTATCGCCGAGATCCTCGACGCCGGGGAGGCGCTCGGCGCCGTCGTGGGCGTCGACTACCCGGCCCTGTTCGAAGCGCTGATCGCGGAAACGGTCGTGCGGCCGCGCTACGGCAGACATCCCCGACTGGCCATCTTCGGGCCGCTGGAGGCCCGGCTGCAGAGTGCCGACCTGGTGATCCTCGGCGGCCTCAACGAGGGCACCTGGCCGCCCGAGGCCCGCGCCAATCCCTGGATGAGCCGGCCGATGATGGCGTCGTTCGGGTTGCCGTTGCCGGAACGACGGGTCGGCCTCGCCGCCCACGACTTCGCCCAGGCGGTCGCCGCGCCCGAGGTCGTGCTGACCCGCTCGGAACGGGTCGACGGCACGCCGACCGTGCCGTCGCGGTGGCTGATGCGGCTTTCGACGCTGGCCGAGGCTGTGTCGAGGACCAATCCGTTCTTGACCGATCGCAAATGGCTTCAGTGGCTCCGCGATCTCGACCGCCCCGAGGGCCCGCCACGGCCGGTGGACCGGCCGGCGCCAACGCCGCCGGTGGAAGCCCGGCCAAAGAGCCTCTCGGTGACCCGTATCGAGACCTGGATCCGCGATGCCTATGCCATCTATGCCCGCAACATCCTCGGTCTGGAGCCGTTGGCGCAACTGGACCAGTCGCCCGAGGCGGCCGAGCGCGGGATCCTTGTCCACGATATCCTCGAGCGCTTCGTCGCCTCGCACCCCGACGTGCTCCCCGATGATGCCTTGGCGGCATTGATCGATATCGGGCGTGCGCGGTTCCGCGAGTTCGGAGACCGTCCGGGGGTGCAGGCTTTCTGGTGGCCGCGCTTCGTCCGCGCTGCCGGCTGGTTCATCGGCTGGGAGCGGCGCCGCCGGGCCCTCGGATGGCAGCCGGCAGCCATTGAGAGAAAGGGCCGATTGATGCTCGCGGGGCTCGATTTCGAGCTGCGTGGCAGGGCCGACCGCATCGAACGCGGGCCAGGCAGTTCCCTGGCCATCATCGACTACAAGACCGGTGCTCTGCCCGGCAAGCGGGAGGTGATGTGCGGTCTGGCTCCTCAGCTCTCACTGGAAGCGGCGATGGCTGCCGCCGGCGCATTCTCCGGTGTCGAAACAGCGGCAGTAGACGAACTGGTCTACGTCAAGGTCTCCGGTTCCCGTCAGCCTGGCGATGAGCGGATGATCGATGAAGATGTTCCCGATCTCGCCACGAGAACCATGGACGGGCTTCGCCGCCGGATCGCTGCGTTCCAGCGCCCGGAGACTCCTTACTTGTCACGCGAGCGCGTCCAGTTTGAAGGCCGCGAAGGCGATTACGATCACCTCGCCCGTGTCCGCGAATGGGGCGTGGCCGGAGGCGACGAGGGATGAGCGGCGCCATCCTGCGTCACGCCCAGCAGTTCGCCGCGGCGGACCCGGCGGTGTCGGCATGGGTGACGGCCAGTGCGGGCACCGGCAAGACCCACGTCCTGGTCGATCGCATCCTGCGGCTGCTGCTGGGCGGCACACCGCCGTCGCGCATCCTCTGCCTGACCTTCACCAAGGCCGCGGCCGCCGAGATGGCCAACCGGTTCTCGGCGACGCTCGGCCGGTGGTCGGTGCTCGACGAGTCCGACCTCGCCGCGGACCTGCGCGCGCTGACCGGCGAGACACCGAACGACGAGGTTCGCGCACGGGCGCGGCGTCTGTTCGCAGAGACGTTGGAGGCACCGGGCGGGCTCGCGCTCCGCACCATCCACAGCTTCTGCGAATCCCTGATCGGCCGGTTCCCTCTGGAATCGGGCGTGGCGCCGAACTTCTCGGTGATCGACGAGCGAACCGCGGCCGAACTGGTCGCCGAGGCGCGGGTGCGGGTGTTCCGCGCCGCCCAGGGCCGCGATGGCGACCCGCTGCGGGCGGCGCTCGATCGGCTGGCGACGCTGACCGACGAAGACCGGTTCGATCGGCTGATGGCCGGATTGCGGCGGACCCGGGGACAGGTTTCGTCCACTGCCATGCGCCATGTTCTCGGCCTGGCGCCGGGAGAGACCCCGGAAGCGGTGCACGCCGAAGCCCGCGAAGGCACCGATTGTGCGGCCATCTCCGCCGCGGCGGCGGTTCTCGCGGAAGGACGCAAGACTGACAAGGATCGAGCGGAGGTCATCGCGTCCTGGCTCGGTGTGTCGGTGGATCTGGACGAGTACGCTCGCGCCTTCCTCACCGCCAAGCACGAGATGCGGAAGGACCTGATGACCAGCGCGCTGCGCGAGCGTCATCCCGCCGAGGACCAGACCTTGCGTCGTGAGCAGTCGCGCGTTGCCGGGCTGATCGACCGGCTCCGGGCAATCGCCATCGCCGAAGCCTCGGAAGCCGCACTTGTCGTCGGCGCCGCGCTGGATCGGGAGTACTCGGCACTCAAGGCGAGTCATGCGGTGCTCGACTATGATGACCTGATCGCGTATGCGCGGCGGCTGCTCGCCGATCCGTCGGCGGTGTCTTGGGTCCACTACAAGCTCGATGGCGGCATCGACCACGTGCTGGTCGACGAGGCCCAGGACACGAGCCCCGATCAGTGGGCGGTCATCGCGGCGTTGACCGGCGAGTTCTTCGCCGGCGAAGGGGCGCGTGAAGACGTGTCGCGCACCGTTTTTGTCGTCGGCGACGAAAAGCAATCGATCTATTCCTTCCAGGGCGCCGACCTCGAGGCGTTCCGCCGCGTCCACGCCGAATTCGGGGAACGCGCCGCGGACGCCGGCCGGCCGTGGCGGGATGTCGGTCTGGACCTTTCGTTCCGCTCGACGCCGCCGGTCCTCGAAACCGTCGACGCCGTGTTCGGCCAGCTGCCGGCGGCCGACGGCGTCGTCGAGCCGGACGCGCCGCCGCTCCATCACGAGGCGTTCCGGGACCGCGACGCCGGTCGCGTGGAAGTCTGGCCGTTGATCGAACCCGTCGAGGTCGAGGACGACGATCCCTGGGACAGTCCCCTCGACCGGCCGTCGCCCGGGGGGGCCGATTTCCGTCTCGCCGGCCGTGTTGCCGCCGAGATCCGCAAGTGGCTGGACAACGGCGACATCCTACCGTCCGCCGGGCGGCCCATCGAGCCGGGCGACATCATGATCCTGGTGCAGCGCCGCGGCCCCTTCTATGCCCATATGGTCAGGGCGCTGAAGCAACGGGACATCGCCGTCGCCGGCGCCGACCGCATGGTGCTGACCGAACAGATGGCGGTGATGGACCTGTTGGCGCTCGGGCGGTTCCTGCTGCTCCCCGAAGACGACCTCAGTCTCGCCGAGGTCCTCAAGAGCCCGCTCATCGGTTTCGATGACGAAGACCTGTTCGCCCTCGCCTACGGCCGTGGTGATACCTCGCTGTGGCGGACGCTTCGCCGCCGCGAGACCGAACGGCGCGAATTCCGCGAAGCCTCGGAACGGTTGCGCGAATGGCTTCGGCGCATCGACTACCAGCCGCCCTACGATTTTCTGACCCGGCTCCTCGGGCCCGATGGCGGCCGCCGGGCAATGCTGGCGCGGCTCGGCCCGGACGCCGACGATGCCATCGACGAGTTCCTCTCGCTGGCCCTGCTCTACGAGCGCGAGCACTCGCCGTCCTGGCAGGGATTTCTGGCCTGGGTTGCCGCTGCCGAGACCGAGGTCCGGCGCGACCTGGAACAGGTCCGGGACGCGGTGCGTGTGATGACCGTCCACGGCGCCAAGGGACTCCAGGCGGAAATCGTTATTCTGCCCGATACCGTTCGTACTCCCACCGGAGCGGCGGATTCCGGGCTTTTCTGGGCCGACGACCCCGGCGGCGGACCACCCGTGCCCCTGTGGGTTCCCGCCACCGACATGGACGCCTCGGCGACAAAGGCGCTCCGCGAACGGGCGAATCGAGGACGGATGCGGGAATACAGGCGGTTGCTCTACGTCGCGATGACTCGCGCCCGCGAACGGCTCTACGTCTGCGGTTGGCGCACGAAAAAATCGCCGAAAGAGGGGAACTGGTACAACACCGTTACGGACGCCGTCGAGCCACTGGCGGCAGACGTCGGCGAGGGGGTTTTCCGGATCGATCGTCCCCAGGAGCGCGAGAGTCCGCCGCCCAGCACCCGTGACGACACGCCGACCGAAACACTGCCGGACTGGGCGACACGCCTGCCCGATACCGAACCGGAACCGCCCAAACCGCTGGCGCCGTCGCGCCCGGAGGGCGATGAGCCGCCGGTGCGTTCGCCGGTCGGCCCCGACGCCGGAGACCGGTTTCGCCGCGGCCGGCTGGTCCACAGGTTGCTCCAGAGCCTTCCGGATATCTCCCCGGAACGCCGGTCCGCGGTGGCCCGCGCCTGGCTGGCCAGACCGGCCCACGGTCTCGGCACCGAGGCGCAGGCGGACATCGCCGCCGAAGTGCTGTCGGTGCTGGAGAATCCGGCCCACCGCGCGCTGTTCGGTCCCGGCAGTCTCGCCGAGGTGCCGATCGTTGGGATCGTCGCCCATCGGGCGGTATCGGCGCGAATCGACCGAATTGTTGTCGCCGACGACGCCGTTTCGATCGTCGACTACAAGACGGACCGCGAGCCGCCCGGAGACGCGGATGCCGTGCCATCGGTGTACGTCGCCCAGATGGCGGCCTACCGCGCCGTGGTGCGCCAGATTTACCCCGACCGGCCGGTGCGCTGCATGCTGCTGTGGACCGCCGGCCCAGCGCTCGTCACCCTTGAAGACTCCATTCTCGACCGGTACGCGCCTTGACGCGCCGCCAACCCGACCATAGATTCTCCGGGCCGAGCAGATGGGGTCATGTCGCCTCCGATTGGTTTATGCCATTGACAGGATTGAGAAAATGCCGAAGCAAGTCAGCGACGAATCATTTGATTCTGACGTCCTCAAGGCCGACACCCCCGTCCTCGTCGACTTCTGGGCCGAGTGGTGCGGGCCGTGCAAGCAGATCGCGCCGGCGCTCGAGGAACTGGCCACCGACATGGAAGAAAAGGTCACGGTGGCCAAGCTCAACATCGACGAAAACCCCATGACTCCGTCCAAGTATGGCGTCCGGGGAATTCCGACGCTGATGCTGTTCAAGGACGGACAGGTCGCGGCGACGAAGATCGGTGCGCTTCCCAAGGGCAAGCTCTACGAGTGGGTCGAATCGGTGCTCTGATCCTTATCGGCGGCCAGCGCATGGCCGGCGAGATAGAGGGATCCAGCGACCAACACCCGCGCCGGACCCGGCGCGGACTCCGCCAGCATCCGAAGCGCTGTTTCAAGGCTGTCGGCCGGCTGCGCTGTCAAGCCGACGGATCGCGCCGATGCGGCGAGGTCAGCGGCGGGGAACGACGCCGAATCGCCAGGGATGTCCATCGTCACCACGTGGCCGATGCGCGGGGCCAGTTTCCCCAGGAAGGCCGCCGGGTCCTTGCTGACCAACATGCCGAGAACCAGGTGCCACGGACGATCATCCATGGCGCGGAGGTGGTCCGCTAGCGCTTTCGCCGCCGCCTCGTTGTGGCCGCCATCAACCCAAAGCTCCCAGTCCGGCGGCAGCCACCGCTGCAGTTGGCCGCCGACCAGCCGCTGCAGGCGGCCTGGCCATCGAACACCCAGGAGGCCCGCGGCGATGTCTTCGGTGCCGATCGCGACTCCCCGTTCTCCGAGCTTCCGTGCGCACGCCACCGCAACGCCAGCGTTGCCGATCTGGTGCGTTCCTGGAAGCCCGGGAATCGGCAAATCCAGGACTACATTGGTCTCTGTATAGACCGTTCTGTCTTTGTTTGTTTCGATTGACCAGTCCACGCCTTGCCATGCGAGTGGCGCGTCGATGTCCGCGGCTCGCCCGCGGATCGCGTCGGCGGCTTCGGGCTGCTGCGCGGCCACGACTGCCGCGACGCCCGGCTTGAGAATGCCGGCTTTCTCGGCAGCGATCGCGACGAGCGTCTCTCCAAGGAAGGCCTGATGGTCGACGGAAACCGGCGTGATCGCGGTGAGCGCCGGCTGGTCAAGGACGTTGGTCGCGTCGAGCCGTCCGCCGAGCCCAGTTTCCAGCAGTGCGATGTCGGCGGCAACCCGGTCAAAGGCGAGCAGCGCCGCAACGGTGGTGATCTCGAAGAACGTGATCGGGTCACCGGCGTTGGCGGTTTCGCAGGTCTCCAGCACCTCGACCAGCAGCGGGTCGCTGATCTCGACGCCGGCGACGACGATCCGTTCGCTGAAGCGGACCAGGTGCGGCGACGTGAGCACATGCACGCGAAGTCCGGCAGCTTCGAGCATCGCCCTCAGGAACGCGATGGTCGAGCCCTTGCCGTTGGTCCCGGCAACGTGAACCACCGGGGGCAGCTGGCGTTCAGGATGTCCCAAGGTGGCGAGCAGGCGGTGCACGCGGCCGAGCGAGAGATCGATGACGCGGGGATGGAGCCCTTGAAGGCGCGCGAGGACCGGTTCGCTATCCAGCGGGATGATTTCCCGGCTCTGGTTCGGGAGCGGATGTCGGGAGCGACAGGACATCGGCCGCCGGTCGCGGATCGCGGAGCACCCCGATGATCCGGATCAACCGGTCGCGCACCTCTCGTCGGTCCACCACCGCATCGGGCAGTCCGCCGCGGTGGCCGTTGTCCGCCCCGGGTTCGGCAAGGGCGACGTCACTCAGCATTGCCAGGGCATCGGCCACCGCGCCGGGCACGGCGCCGCAGACGACGACGATCACCGGACGACCGCTGTCGCGCATCTCTTCGATGGCGACGGTCGACCGGGCCATCTGAGCCAACGCCAAGGCGCCCTCCTGGATGCGGATGCTTCCGGCTGCCGCGACAATCACCAGTGCGGCATCCTGCACCATCGCCAGGCGCGCAGCGGCGACCAAGGCTTCACCCACTGCAACGCCCATGGAGCCGTCCATGAAGGCGTCGTCGAGCACGGCGACAACGACGGCAAGGCCGTCCAGGCGGCCGTGGGCCACGACCATGGCCTCGGGATGGCCGGAACGAACCTGCGCTTCTTTGAGGCGGTCGGGATACCGGCGCCGGTCGCGGAATTTGAGCGGGTCCGCCGGCGGCCGGGTCAGCTCGATGGTGCGATAGTCGCCATCGTCGAACAGCATCGCCAGCCGTTCGCGGACACCGAGCCGCATGTGATGGCCGCAATGGGGACACACATGGAGGGTCCGTTCCAGCTCACGCCGAAAAATTATCTGTTCGCATGCCGGGCAGGCGTGCCAGAGGTCTTCCGGCGTTTCGCGGGCGCCGACCAGTTCGCGAAGCTTGAGGCGAACGACGTTGTCGAACCAGCTCACGCCGCGTTGCCCTTGGTGCCGCCCCGCACGCCGCCGGCCAGTGCGCTCACGAATCCGAGCACGTCGTCGACCAGACCCGGCCGGGCGGTGCCGGATTCATCCAGGTTGTCGGCGACCCGGTTGACCAGCGCCGAGCCGACGACCGCGGCGTCGGCGATGGCCGCCATCTCGGCCGCCTGATCCGGCGTCTTGATGCCGAACCCGATGGCGATCGGCAGGTCCGTATGGCGACGGATGCGAGCCGCCGCCGCATCGACATCAGCCGTCGCCGCCGAGGCGGTCCCGGTGATGCCGGTGATCGACACGTAGTAGACAAAGCCCCCCGCGTCCTGCAGCACAAGCGGCAGACGCGCGTCGTCCGTGGTCGGCGCGACGAGGAAGATGAAGTCGATGCCCGCCGCCTTCGCCGGAAGGCACAGCTCGTCCTTCTCCTCCGGCGGCAGGTCGACGACGATCAGGCCGTCAACGCCCGCCGCCTTGGCGTCGGTGAGAAAGGCCGCGACGCCATAGACGTAGATGGGATTGTAGTAGCCCATCAGCACGACGGGGGTTTCGGGATCCCGCTCGCGAAACGCTGTCACCATGGCCAGCGTCTTTTCCATCGTCTGGCCGGCCGCCAAAGCCCGCTGCGAGGACGCCTGGATGGACGGGCCGTCAGCCATCGGGTCGCTGAACGGCATGCCCAACTCGATGATATCGGCGCCAGCCGCCGGCAGGCCATTGAGCATGGCCATCGCCGTCTCGGCATCCGGGTCGCCGGCGGTGAGGAACGTCACCAGCCCGCCCCGGCCCTGCTCGCGAAGGCGGGCAAAGCGGCGCGCGATTCGTGTGCCCTCGCTCACAGCTTGACTCCCAGGTGCTCGGCGACGGCGAAGACGTCCTTGTCGCCGCGCCCGCAGAGGTTCATCACGATCAGGTGGTCGGCGGGGAGCGAGCCCGCGATCCGGGCAACATGGGCAAGCGCATGGGCCGGCTCCAGCGCCGGAATGATCCCCTCGGCGCGGGTACACAGCTTGAACGCGTCCAGCGCCTCGGCGTCGGTGACCGAGACGTACTCGACCCGGCCGGTCTCGTGCAGCCAGGCGTGTTCCGGACCCACCCCCGGATAGTCGAGACCAGCGGAGATGGAGTGGCCTTCGCGGATCTGGCCGTCGGAGTCCTGCAGAAGATACGTGCGGTTGCCGTGCAACACGCCGGGGTCGCCGACCGTCAGCGAGGCGCAATGCTCGCCCGTCTGGATGCCGTGGCCCGCCGCTTCGACGCCGATCATCCGCACGTCGGCATCGTCGAGGAACGGGTGGAAAAGACCCATGGCGTTGGACCCGCCGCCGATGCAGGCGACCAACGTGTCGGGCAGACGCCCCTCGGCGATCTGTTCGCGGACCTCGTTGCCGATCACGGCCTGGAAGTCGCGAACCATCGCCGGATAGGGATGCGGCCCGGCGACCGTTCCGATCAGGTAGTAGGTGTCGGCGACGTTGGCGACCCAATCTCGCAACGCCTCGTTCATCGCATCCTTCAGGGTCCCGGAGCCGGCGGTCACCGGGCGCACCTCCGCCCCCAGCAGCTTCATCCGGAACACGTTCGGCGATTGGCGCTCGATGTCGGTGGCGCCCATGTAGACAATGCACTGCAGGCCGAACAACGCGCACACGGTCGCAGTGGCCACGCCGTGCTGGCCGGCGCCCGTCTCGGCGATGATCCGGGTCTTGCCCATGCGACGGGCGAGCAGGATCTGACCGAGGGTGTTGTTGATCTTGTGCGCGCCGGTGTGGTTGAGCTCATCGCGCTTGAAGTAGATGCGCGCGCCGCCGAACTCCGCCGTCAGCCGCTCCGCCAGGTAGAGCGGGCTCGGGCGGCCAACGTAGTGCTTCAGGTAGTGCGCGAACTCAGCGTCGAATGCCGGATCCTCGCGGGCAGTCTCATAGGCGCGCTCGACCTCGAGGATCAGCGGCATCAGCGTTTCGGCGACGAAGCGGCCGCCGAAGATGCCGAAGTGGCCGCCCTCGTTGGGACCGGCGCGATAGGTGTTCACGGTGTTCATATTCCGGCCCAATAAAGCACAGGAAAACAACCGGAGAAAGCGTTCCGGCGCGCCGCTTCAGGCGTTCGCCGCGGCCTCCAGGAACGCCTTGATTTTGCTGAGGTTCTTGAGGCCGGGGGCATCCTCGACGCCGGACGAGACATCGACCGCCGCTGCGCCGCTGGTGCGCACCGCTTCGCCGACGTTCCCGGCGTGCAACCCGCCGGCCAGCATCCACGGCCGGTGCCACGTCTCGTCCCGGATCAACTCCCAGTCGAACGCCAGGGCGTTGCCGCCGGGCCGGGTCGCGCCTTCGGGCGGGCGGGCATCGAACAGCAACCGGTCGGCGACGGATTCGTAGGCGCGGGCACGCGCGATGTCGTCGGGTCCGGCGATCGCCACCGCCTTCATCACCGGCAGGCCGAACCGGGACCGGATCTCGGCGACTCGTTCGGGAGGTTCGCTCCCATGAAGCTGCAGCAGGTCGATCCCGGCTCCGGAGACAATGGATTCCAGATAGCCGTCGTCGGCATCGACGGACAGCGCCACCCGCGTCACCCCGGACGGCACCGCCGCGGTCAGGTCGGCTGCCCGCTCCGGCGTCAACGATCGGGGCGAGGGCGGAAAAAAAACGAAGCCGACGAAGCGGGCGCCGCCGGCCACCGCCGCCGCCACCGCATCCTCGGCCATGAGACCGCAGATCTTGACGTCAATCGGCATCGGCGGCCGCCCTCATCTCGGCAACAATGCGGCGAGCCGCATCGACCGGATCGGCGGCGGCGGTGATCGGACGGCCGATCACCAGATCGTCGGCACCAAGGGCAACGGCATCGGCGGGCGTGACCACGCGTTTCTGGTCGGCAGCGTCGGCCCATTCCGGCCGGATCCCGGGAACGACCAGTCGAAAACCCGATCCGCAGGCGCCACGAAGCGACATGACTTCACGCGCAGAACACACGACCCCATCAAGGCCGCACTGCTTGGCCATTAGGGCCAGATGGATCATCTGTTCGCGGACGGGAGAACCAACGCCCAGCGAACTCAGGTCTGCGTCGTCGAGCGACGTCAAAACGGTGACCGCAACCACAAGAGGCCGATCGGTGCCGGCTTCGGCGGCCGCCTCGGCGGCGGCACGCATCATCGCCGCGCCGCCCGAGGCATGGACATTGATCATCGCTGGCTTCATCGGCAGCGCCGCCCGCACCGCGCCGGCGACCGTCGTCGGAATATCGTGGAATTTGAGGTCGAGGAAGACCGGCAGACCGAACTCCGCGAGCCGGGCGGCGCCGGTCGGGCCGTTGGCGGTGAAGAACTCCTTGCCAAGCTTCACGCCGCCGATGAGGCCCTGCAGCCGCTCGGCAAGCGTAACGGCCTCGGCCAGGTCGGAGGTATCCAGGGCGACGTACAGGCGATCGACGGGATCGGTCATGGCTTCGGGCATCCGCACGGGGTCCGGGTTCTTATAGCTCCCGGTCCCTTCCAATGCCAGATGTCGACCCGACTTGGCGCCCCCGCGGATCAGGCGGCATCGGCCGGCGGTGGCGGAATGGTCGCCTGCTTCTCGGCCTGTTCCAGCTTTGCCAGCTTCTGGCTGACGGCACTTTTGTCGCGGAGCAGGACTTCCATGTCGCGGGCGAGATCGCGGACCTTCTGACGGGTCCGGCCGGCGCCCAGCCACGCGACGACGGCCCCCCAGACGAAACCGATGGCGATTCCGATCAGGGCCACGCCGAAAACGGGCAAGTCGAACGTGTACGGTGCCGGCCAGATGTCGATGGCCACGACGTCGCGGTTGTTGACCGAGAACGCGATGACCATCAGTCCGACAACGAAAACGAAGATGTTTAACAGCAGTTTCGACACAGGCCGTCGTCCTCGTCGTCCATGCGCGCAACCGATACCGATCGCGCGCGTCTTAACCGGAAGCGTTCAGCCGCTCCCGCAACTGTTTGCCGGTTTTGAAATAAGGAATGTACTTGGCCGAAACGTCAACGGCATCGCCGGTGCGCGGATTGCGCCCGGTACGCGGACCCCGTTCCTTGACCGAGAAGGCGCCAAAACCCCGAAGTTCGACACGATCCCCGCGTGCAAGTGCGGCGGTGATCTCGTCGAAGATTGTGGTCACGATACGCTCCACATCCCGCTGATAAAGGTGGGGGTTGGCCTCGGCCAGCCGCGCGATCAACTCCGACTTGGTCATCGCCCCGATCCCTTCGTTGAATCCCTCCCCGAGGCGCCAGACCCCGCGACCACGCCGCCTCTTCCCGGCATGGGCGGCGACGGATAGCACTTCACAATTCAGGGTGCCAAACGGAGATCAGGCCGTCAAGTCTAAGTCTTTCTGAAAAAAGTGTTTTTCCGAACACCTGTCCGATCAGCCGACGGACCTTCTCCTCCGGGCCGAGAAGATCGACATCCTGGACCGGCACGGATGCCGGGATTCCGTGCGATTCCGCTAACCATTCCCGGGCCTCGGGTTCCCCATCGAGGGCATCGACGAGACCGTTGGCGACTGCCTGGCGGCCCGTGTACACGCGACCGTCGGCGAGAGCGAACGCCTGTTCGCGGCTCAGGTCCCTGCGGTCGGCGACGAGGCCGACGAACATCTCGTAGAGGTCGCGGACCACCGCCTCGGCGGTTTCCCGCGCTTCGGGCGTAAAGGATTCCAAGGGATTCGGTTGAGCCTTCAGCGGAGTGCTTTTGACCGATTCCGGCTTGATTCCGAGTTTGTCGAGCAGCCCGGTGAGATCGGTGGACTGCAGAAGGATGCCGATGGACCCGGTGACGGTGCCCTCGCGCGCGAGGATGTGGTCTCCCCCCAGCGCCGTCATATAGGCCGCCGACGCCGCCACCTCACCCATGACCACCACGACGGGCTTCTTTTCGGCAACGGTCCGCAGATGGTGATACAGCGCCTCGCCACCGACCACCGTTCCGCCGGGGCTGTTGACCCGAACGATGAGCGCCTTGACGCGCGCATTGTCGGCAATTTCGGCAAGCGCCTGATCGCGGCGATCGTTGTCGACGATGATCCCGTCGACGGCCATGCGCGCAACATGAGCTTTTCCGGCGACACCGGAAACGCCGGTGAATCGCCCAACCGCCGCGGTGACGGCGAGCACCAGGGCAAGGATCGCCAGCACACGCCACCACGTCAGGCTGCGCTTCAGCCGGCGTCGGTCGACAAGATAATCGGCGTCAAACGACATTCACGCACAGCCCCTTGCCGGCGCTGCCTATTTCTCCGGTTTGTCCTCGGACTCGGCTTCCGCCGGCTCGTCCTCGGCAGCGGGTTCCGAAGAGTCGGTCGCCGTTTCTTCGGCCTCCGCAGCGGGCTCCTCCGCCTCAACCGCGGGCTCGGGCTCGGCCTCATCCGGCGTCTCCGATTCTGGCGTGGCTTCTGCGTCCGCACTGGCTTTCGCTGCGGCGTCGTCCTTCTCCGCCTGCTCGGCCTTCTCGGCGGCCTCGCGCTTTTCCTTGAAGGCGCCGCCGAGGATATCGCCCAGGCTGGCTCCCGAATCGGACGATCCGTATTCGGCCATCGCCTTCTTCTCTTCCTCGACCTCGCGGGCCTTGATGGACAGCGTGACACGCCGCGCGGCCTGGTCGATCTGGGTAATCTTGGCGTCGACCTTCTCGCCGGGGGCAAAACGGTCGGGCCTTTGCTCGCTGCGCTCGCGCGACAGCTCGGACTTGCGGATGAAGCCGGGCACACTGTCGCTGACCTTCACCTCGATGCCGTTGTCGACGACCGCCGACACAGTGCAGGTCACGACCTTGCCTTTCTTCAGCCCCGCCAGTCCGGCTTCCAGCGGATCGTCGGCCAGCTGCTTGACGCCGAGGCTGATGCGTTCCTTCTCGACGTCGACGTCGAGGATCTTGGCGGTGACCACGTCGCCTTTCTTGTAGCCGGCAAGGGCTTCCTCACCGGGCGTCGTCCACGACAGGTCCGAGAGGTGGCACATGCCGTCGATTTCCCCCGCGAGACCGATGAACAGCCCGAACTCGGTGATGTTCTTGACCTCGCCTTCGACCACCGAACCGACCGGATGATTGGCTTCGAACTCGTGCCACGGGTTGGCCAGGCACTGCTTGAGCCCGAGGCTGATGCGGCGCTTGTCGGGATCGACGTCGAGGACCATGACCTCGACTTCCTGGCTGGTGGATACGATCTTGCCCGGATGAACGTTCTTCTTGGTCCAGCTCATCTCGGAGACGTGGACCAGGCCTTCGACGCCCGGCTCCAGTTCGACGAACGCACCATAGTCGGTGATGTTCGTAACGCGGCCGGTGAACTTGGTGCTGACCGGGTACTTGAGATCGACGCCCGACCACGGGTCGGCCTCGAGCTGCTTCATGCCGAGCGAGATGCGCTGGGTTTCCGGATTGAACCGGATCACCTGCACCTTCACGGTCTCGCCGATATGCAGCGCCTCCGAGGGGTGATTGATCCGCCGCCAGGCAATGTCGGTCACGTGCAGCAAGCCGTCGACGCCGCCGAGGTCAACGAATGCACCGTAGTCGGTGATGTTCTTGACCATGCCCTCGAGGACCTGACCCTCCTTGAGGTTGGCGATCAGCTCGGAACGGGTCTCGGCGCGGGTTTCCTCGAGGACGGCGCGGCGCGAAACGACGATGTTGTTGCGGCCACGGTCCATCTTGAGGATTTGGAACGGCTGCGGCGTGTTCATCAGCGGCGTGATGTCGCGAACCGGCCGGATGTCCACCTGGCTGCCCGGAAGGAACGCGACGGCGCCGGACAGATCGACGATGAAACCGCCCTTGACCCGCCCGAAGATGGTTCCGGTGACCCGCTCGCTGCCCTTGAATGCCGACTCGAGCTGCGTCCACGCCTCTTCGCGCCGCGCCTTCTCGCGGCTGAGCATGACGAGGCCGTCCTTGTCTTCGTAGCGCTCGACGAAGACATTGACCGCGTCACCCGGTGACAGGGACGATTCCTGGCCCGGCGAGACGAATTCCTTCAACGGAACCCGGCCCTCGGACTTCAGCCCTACGTCGATGAGAACGGCGTCGTTGTCGATGCTGAGGACGGTGCCTCGGACGACCCGTCCCTCGAAATCTTCGCTCTCGGAGAGCGACTGCTCCAGAAGCTCGGCGAAACTTTCCTTGTTTCCGGCGGGCGCCTCGTCTGTGGAGACGCCGGTTGCGGGTGATGCCATGCGATCTGTCGTCCTTTGCCTTCGTCGTTCGTTCTGTTCCTGCCAACCGGTTGTTTCCGGCGGTCTCACTCAACTTGGATAGCCGCCGACATCCGTCGTCCAAGTGGGCCACCGCAGCGAGCGGTCGCCCCGGCCGACAGAGGCCACCTATCCGAAAGGGTTCCGCGCCTGAAGGATCTCCAGCGCCTTGGCGAACACCGCCTCGGCGTCCAGATTGCTGGTGTCGATAACGACGGCGTCCTCGACCGGCTCCAGCGGGGCGACGGCTCGGTTCGAATCGCGCGCGTCGCGTCCCTTCATATCCCGCAGAACGCGGCTATGTATAGCTTCGAGCCCCCGTTGCCGCAACTCATTAAGCCGCCGGGCCGCGCGCACCTCAACCGAGGCGGTGACGAACAGCTTGAGCGCCGCCTCCGGACAGACGACGGTCCCGATGTCACGGCCGTCGAGCACGGCCCCCGGCGCACCATCCGGAGGCCCGTTCGCAAACGCTCTTTGGAAGTCGAGGAGCGCCGCACGAACGCCCGGGATTGCCGCCACCTGCGACGCCGTCCCGGCGGCCTCATCGCCCCGCAGATCCGTGCGCCCGAGGTCATCGGGTGTCAGCGCGCGGGCCGCCTGCTCCGCAGCCTCCGCGTCCCCCGCTTCTGCACCGGTCTCGATGGTGCGCATACCGACGGCACGGTACAGAAGGCCGGTGTCCAGATAGGCGAACCCGAGATGCGCGGCAAGCCGGCGCGCAAGCGTGCCCTTGCCCGCCGCCGCCGGACCGTCTACGGCGATGACCCGTGCCGGCTCCGTCACCGGTGCTCGCCGGCCTCGATGCGCGCGCCGAGGCTGTCCATGACCGTTGAAAAGCCGGGAAAACTGGTGGCGATGGGTTCATCGTCGTCGATGGCCACCGGTTCGCGGCACGCGGCGCCCAGCACCAGGAACGCCATGGCGATGCGGTGGTCCAGCCCGGTGGCGATCGTACCGCCGCCAGGCGGCGGTCCGCCGGCGCCATGAATGGCCAGCCAGGTATCGCCTTCTTCCACGGCGACACCGCAGGCTTCGAGGCCGCGGGCGATGGCGCCCAACCGGTCGCTCTCCTTGACCCGAAGTTCCGCCAGCCCGGTCATCCGTGTGGTTCCCTTGGCACACGCCGCGGCGGCGGCGAGGACCGGGAACTCGTCGATCATCGACGGCACCCTTTCTTCAGGGACATCGATCCCCTTTAGCGGTCCGGCTTCGACGGCCAGATCGGCGACCGGTTCGCCGCACAGGGTGCCGGCATTCTCGGTAGTGATGCGCGCGCCCATCTCGCGGAGCGCATCGAGCAGCCCGGTCCGCAGGGGGTTAAGGCCGACTCCCGGCACCCGCACCTTCGAACCGGCGACGATCGACGCCGCAACCAGCGGGAAGGCCGCCGATGAGCTGTCTGCTGGAATGCGGACCTCGGCGGCGGCGATCTCCGGCTCGCCGGTGATACTGATGTGGCGTGACCCGTCGTCGCCGTCCTCGACGTCAACCGCGACGCCGAAATGGGTCAGCATCCGTTCGGTGTGGTCCCGTGTCGGCTGCGGTTCGATCACCGTGGTCCGGCCCGGCGCGTTGAGCGCGGCCAACAGGATCGCCGATTTGACCTGCGCCGACGCCACCGGCAGCGAATAGGTGATCGCCGACGGCGCCTCCGCGCCGATGACCGCGAGGGGAAGCCGCCCGCCCGAACGCGCCTCCACGTGAGCGCCCATGCGGGTCAGCGGTTCGATGACGCGCCCCATGGGCCGCCGCGCGAGCGAAGCGTCGCCGGTCAGGAACGTGGTGAACGGGTGACTGGCGACCAGACCCATGATCAGCCGCGCCCCTGTCCCCGCGTTGCCCATGTCGAGCACGGTCTCGGGTTCGGCGAGTCCGCCGACGCCACAGCCCCTCACCCACCAGACGCCGCCGTCGCGGGCGGCCTCCGCTCCGAGTCGACGCATGGCTTCGGCCGTGGCCAAGACATCTTCGGACTCCAGCAGTCCGGAAATGCGCGTTTCCCCGACGGCGCAGGCGCCCAGCATCAGCGCGCGGTGCGAGATGGACTTGTCGCCGGGCACGGCGGCACTGCCGCCGAGCGCCCCGGCGGGCCGCGAGATCAAAGCGGTCATGTGCGCACCTCGTTACCGCCGCATCGACGAGTGGGCGGGATGTAGCACGGTTTGGCGCTGCCGCAACAGGGGTCGGAGAAGGTCGAGCGGAGCGTTGACGCGGGAATCCGCTCGACGGAGTTTTTTGGTTTTGACAGGGCCGAAGCAAACATGGCAATTGGCGTACTTCCGTCGTCTGGGAAACCGTGGAGAACCGACCATTGGCGAAACCGGAATGGGGCACCAAGCGGACCTGCCAGAACTGCGGCGCCCGTTTCTACGACCTGCGCCGCGATCCCATCGTCTGCCCCGTCTGCTCGACGGTGTTCGACCTCGAAAGAACGAGCCGCGCGCGGCGCGGAAGTTCGGCCCCGAAGTTGAAGCCGGTTTCGGTGGTCCGGACCCCGGCCAGCGATGAGGCTGAGGCGCCGGTCGCCGAAAAGGATGTCGAAGCAGCCGCCGAGGCGGATCCGCCGATCGAAGCCGAAAGCGACGACGCGGGCGACGGCGCGGAAACCAGCGACGGCATGGATGACGTCGAGGGCGAGGACCGCGATCTCATCGAGGACGCGTCCGATCTCGGCGAGGACGACGACGATATCGGCGAGGTGATGGAACATCTCGACGAGGACCTCGAGGACAAGGGCTGATCGCACCGGCAAGGCCGAATGTCCGTGCAGCGATGGATTTTCCTTGCCTCGCTCCGCCGGCCGCCCTTAACTTCCCGCTCCGCCGAAACCGGCGAACGCATTGTCCCGCGGGGCCGTAGCTCAGTTGGGAGAGCGCTACAATGGCATTGTAGAGGTCAGGGGTTCGATTCCCCTCGGCTCCACCAAGTTTCCAAGGGCCTAGCGTTTGCGCGCTAGGCCCTTATGCTTTGCGGCGGCTGGCGGCCTGGCCAAGGCTTCGAGTCGCAGAGAGGGGGGAAAACGGTCGATGAGACGATTCCGTTTAGCGGTGCTGATGTCGGTGCTTGTGCTCGCCGCGTGCGTTGGTCCGCCGTCGCTCAGGCAGTCGGTGCTCGGTTACGACGACACCATCTCGCGGATCGAACGCGAGCTCCTGCTCGTTAACATCGGCCGCATGCACCGGCAACTGCCGCCGCACTTCACCGTGACCTCGGCCATCGCCGCGACGTTCGACTACCGGACCAACGCCGGGATTGCTGGGACCGTCGCCGAAGCCGTCGGCACCAACTCCTACACCCTCAATCTCGGCGCATCGGCGGCCGAGAACCCGACCTTCAGCATCGTGCCGGTGCAGGGCGAGGAGTTCACCCGCCGCATCCTGTCGCCGATGGAGGAAAGCAAGTTCGCCTTCCTGATCTTCCAGGGCGCACCCATCGACATGGTGCTGCGGCTGATGGCCGACGGCATCGAGGAGCAGAACCCGGACGGGACCTTCCGGCGCTTCGTGCTCAACCGACCGGCGGCCGCCGACGAGTACGCGGACTTCCGCCGCCGCGTTGCGCACCTGGCGTGGCTCAACGCCGAACGCAAGCTGTTCGTCGGTCCGCTGTCCTATTCCGAAACGGTCCAACGCGGCCTGCCGGCGCCCTCGCCGGGCGACCTGATGGCGGCGCTCGACAAGGGCTTCGCCTGGCGCCGTGACGCCGATGGCACGTATGCCCTGACCAGGACCGTGAGCGGACGGGTGGCGATCACCAACTACGACCCGCGCACCCTGGACGAAGCTGCCATCCGGGCATTGAACGGCCGGGCGGTCGCCAATCCCGGCAACTTCGTGCTGGTGGACATCCGCCCCGGTCAGCCGGGAGGGGATCTGCTGCTGTTCGGGGCGTTCAAGCTGCGCAGTCTCAACGCCATCCTCGGCTTCGTCGCCGAAGGGATCGACACGGCGCCGGAGTTCGAGGTCGCACCCGATGCGAAGACCGGCGCGGCCGGCGCGAACCCGCCGCGGGCGCTCGCCGTCTCGGTGCTCGATGCGTCCCCGGCGAGCGACGTGCCATTCGCAACCTTCGAAGGCCGGGTTTACGCCGTCGGGGACACCGCCTGGGACCGGCAGGCGTTCACGCTGATCTACCAGCTGTTCCAGATGACGGTGACCGACGTCTCGGCGGTCGGTCTGCCCGTGACCATCAGCAAGTAAGCGACTCCGCGGTCGATTCACACCTTGGCGCTGGGCCGGGCGCTGACGTCATCGTACCAGCGTTGCGCGTTGGCGGCGTCTTCCGGGAGCCCGATCTTCACCCAGCGGGCGAAATCGACGACCACCATGGCGATGATGTCGGCGGCGCTGTAGCGATCGCCGGCGACGTAGGACGATCCGGCGAGCATGGCGTCGAGGCGGCGGAAGAACCGCGGCAGGCGCGCCTTGCCGCGTTCGCCGAGGTCCGGAATCTGGGCGTAGTCGTCGGGACCGGTCAGCGCCCGGTCCTTGAGGCCGGGGGAGGAGTTCCTCAGTGCTTCGGTCGCCGCCTGCCAGCCGTCGTTCTCGATCCGCCATATCCGGTCGGCAACCAGCGCCTTCTCTTTCGCCGTCGCACCGAGCAGCGCCGGTTCCGGATGGATTTCCTCAAGGTAGCGCCAGCAGCCCTGGGTGCTGGTCAGCCGGGTGCCATCGTCGAGTTCCAGCACCGGGACGGTGCAGTAGGGATTGATGGCGCGGAAGTCGTCCGTCAGGTGGCCGCCATGGCGCAGGTCGACCTGTTCGACCGGAATGTCGATCCCCTTCTCGGCGATGAACACCCGTACCAGCTGCGGGCTCGGCGCCGTGCCGCAGTCATAGAACTTCATCGTTGGTCCCCCTTGTATTCGCTCAACCCCGCCGCCAGATGGTGCCGTCCGGCTTGTCCTCCAGCACAATTCCGGCGGCGGCAAGCTCGTCGCGGATTTGGTCGGCGGCGGCGAAGTCGCGGTCCTTCCGCGCCTGGGCTCGCGCATCGATCTTCGCCGCGATGGCGGTGTCGTCGAGAGTGTCCGCACCCTCCGGCTGCCAGCGGAACCAGTCCTCGGGGTCTTGCTCCAGGAGCCCCAGTAGCCTTGCAGATTTCAACAGAATCGCTTTGATCTGCCCTACTGACACCCCGGTATCGGGGTGGTCAGGATCGCGGAACGCATTCAAGGTATTGAGCCAGCCGTGGAGCACTTTTATAGCTTCCGGCGTGTTCAGGTCGTCACACAGCGCATCCGCGACCAGAATTTCGTGAGCATCTTGCCATTCGGGATCTACATCTGAGAACTCGCGCAGTGCCCCGTAGAACCGGTCCAGCACATGGCGGGCTTCGGCAATGCCGGCCTTGGTAAAGTCCTGCGGCTGGCGGTAGTGGGTCTGAAGCAACACCAGCCGGATGGCCTCGCCGGGGAACTCCTTCAGCAGGTCATGGACGGTGTAGAAGTTGCCGAGGCTCTTCGACATCTTCTCGCCCTCGACCATCAGATAGCCGTTGTGCACCCAGTACCGCGCGAACGGCTGCCCACCGTGGGCGCAGACCGATTGGGCGATCTCGTTCTCGTGGTGGGGGAAGATCAGGTCCTGGCCGCCGCCGTGGATGTCGAAGGTCTCACCGAGGTACTGGGTGCTCATCGCCGAGCATTCGATGTGCCAGCCCGGACGGCCGCGACCCCAGGGGCTGTCCCAGCCGGGCAGCTCCGGCGGCGACGGCTTCCACAGCACAAAATCGGCCGGGTCCTTCTTGTAGGGCGCGACCTCCACACGGGCACCGGCGATGATGTCGTCACGCTTGTGGCGAGACAGCCCGCCGTAGTCCGGCCACGCCGACACTTCGAACAGCACATGCCCCTCAGCCTCGTAGGCGAAGCCTCCGGTGATCAATGTGCGGATCATGGTGATCATCTGGGCGATGTGCTGGGTCGCCCGCGGCTCGCGGTCCGGGTCCAGCGCGCCCAGCGCCGTCATGTCGGCGTGGTAGGCCTCCGCCGTGCGCCGGGTGATCTCGGCGATGGGCTCACCCGTCTCTGTGTGGGCGTCGATGATCTTGTCGTCGACGTCGGTGATGTTGCGCACGTAGGTGACGTGGCCGGCGCCATAGACGTGGCGCAGCAGCCGGTAGAGCACGTCGAACACGACGACGGGCCGCGCGTTGCCGATGTGGGCATAGTCGTAGACCGTCGGCCCGCAGACGTACATGCGGACGTTATTGGCATCGAGAGGCTCGAAGGTCTGCTTTTCACGCGCCAGCGTGTTGTAGAGGGCGACGGACGGGATGGTCATATCAGGTCGGTGTAGCCGTTGGTGATGGGGTAGCGGCGATTGCGGCCGAAGGCGCGATAGGTGATCTTCACCCCCGGAGGGGCCTGGCGGCGTTTGTACTCGGCGCGGTCGAGCATGCGCCAGACCCGGCGCACCGTCGCCGGATCGTGGCCGTTGGAGACGATCTCGTCCACCGATGCCTCGCCCTCGATCAACTCGGCGAGGATGGCATCGAGCTGGTCATAGGGCGGCAACGAATCCTGGTCCGTCTGGTTGGGCCTCAGCTCGGCGCTCGGCGGCTTGTCGATGACGCGTTCGGGGATCACCCGGCCGTCCGGCCCCCGGAACTCCGGGACGCCCGCCTGGTTTCGCCAACGGGAGAGTTCGAACACCGTCGTTTTGTAGATGTCCTTCAGCACCGAGTAGCCGCCGCACATGTCGCCATAGAGCGTCGCGTATCCGACGGACATCTCGGATTTGTTGCCGGTCGTCAGCAGCATGTGGCCGAGCTTGTTGCTGATCGCCATCAGCACGATGCCGCGGGCGCGGGCCTGGATGTTCTCTTCCGTCACGTCCGTCGCGTGGCCCCTGAACAGGTCCGCGAGCATGTCCGAGAACGCCGTCATCGCCGGTTCGATCGAGACGGTATCAAGGGCGGCGCCCAGCAATCCGGCAGTCTCGGCCGCGTCTTCGAGGCTCTCGGCCGACGTATAGGGCGACGGCATCATCACGCAATGCACGCGGCCGGCACCAAGGGCGTCCACCGCGACCGCGGCCGTCAACGCGCTGTCGATGCCGCCCGAGAGTCCGATGACGACGCCGGGGAAGCGGTTCTTGTCGACGTAGTCGCGCAAACCCACGACCATCGCCTGGTAGATCGCCTCCAACCCCTCACTGCGGGGTTCATCGGCGACCGGTTCGCAGGTCCACTTTCCGGTCTCGCGCCGCCACTGGGTCAGTGTCGTTCCCGTCCGCCACGACGGCGCGCGCACCGGCATCTTCCCCTCGGATTCGAGCACGAACGAGGCGCCATCGAACACCAGTTCGTCTTGGCCGCCGACGAGGTTGACGTAGGCCACCGGAAGGCCGGTCTCGGCGACCCGGTCGCCGGCCATCTGCCGGCGCGTGCCGGTCTTGTCGATCTCGAACGGCGAGCCGTTGATCACCACGAGAATCGCCGCGCCGGACTTGGCGAGATGATCGGCAACCGCTGGCGTCCACATGTCCTCGCACACCATCACGCCCAACGGAACGCCTCGGAAGATCATCGGAACGGGAAGCGGGCCGACGGCGAACACGCGTTTCTCGTCGAAGACGCCGTAGTTCGGCAATTCGTGCTTGAACCTCACCTCGGCGATTCGGCCGCCGTCCAGCAGCAGCGCGGCATTGTAGAGCCGCCCACCATTTCGCCAAGGCGCACCAACCAGAACGGCTGGTCCGCCATCCGCCGTATCGGCGGCAAGAGCCTCCGCCGCGGTCTCGATTGCCGTCTGGAACGCCGGCTTCAAGACGAGGTCCTCGGGCGGGTAGCCGCTGAGTGCCAATTCTCCCGTGACCATCAGATCGGCGCCGACCGTGGCCGCTTCGGCGCGGGCGGCACGCACGCACTCCACGTTGCCGTCGACGGCGCCGACGGTCGGGTTGATCTGCGAAAGCGCGATGGTGAGCGAATCGGTCATCGGGATCCCGGAGCCAAGATTGCCGGGAGCCTAGTGCGTTTTCAGACCTGATTGAACCATTCAGATGGTTCCGCTCGGACCCGGCGTTGTCCCTGGCTTTCACGGTGGTGAAAATCTATGCTGTGCGCGCCATGAGCGATCCGTCCAGACCACCGAAGGCGAGCCAACCGGCGGCCGACGCCGACCTCGGCGAGGCGCAGATCTTCACGCCCGAAACCGGCGCCGCGGGATACGCGATGACCGGGCGCGGTGGCGCCTCTCAGGATCAGCCGGCGATGGCAAAGACTCCGCCCACGGCGGCATCGCCAGCCGAGACGCAGGGGCGGCTGCTCGCCGAAACAGTGGTGTCATCTTTCGTCGACCGCCTGACATCGGAAGCCAAGCGTCGCGGCGGCGCCCTCACCGTCCAAGACCTCGACGAGCTCAGCGGCGAATTCGCCCAGAAGACCGAGGCGCTGAAGATCGTGTTCGAAAAGTCGCTGGAGCAGTTCGCCCGCGACCAGTCGGCGGCACCGATCTCGGCAGACCAGCGATGCAACCCCTTCGAACGGCTGGTGGTCAAAAAGATCGAGCGCCTGTTCGATGAAGAAGGGGCGTTGTCGCGCCGGTTTTTGCCCGGCTTCTTCACCTCGATGAGCATGATGCTCGGCGCCGACAACATCGAACGCCACGAGCAGAGCTGCGAAGCGATCGTTGCCCGTCTGCGCGCCGCCAGCGGCGGCAATTTCGGCTGGAACGCCCTTTACACTGACGCCACCGCCAACGCGGTGGCGCTGGATGCGGTCGTCGGCATGGCCCTCTATTTCGACGACCCGCCGAAGCGGTCGGCGTGGCTGGTCGGCATCATCAATGGCCACCTGGCACCCGCGACCGAGGGTGCTCCCGATGCGGAGTGGCAGCTCGAGCTGTCGATGATGCCGCGGATCCTGCAAACGCTCTTCGCCGATATCGCCGAAGCCCTGATGACCGAACCGGGCCGGGCCCGAATCGCCGAGACTCACGGCGCCGACGCCTGCGCGAAGCTCGAGACCGTGCTCGATCGCATCGAGAAATGGGACGGTAGCGAGTAAAAGGCTTTCGGCTACTCGCCACTCGTTTCGATCAGGTTCCGGTAGGCCTCGAAGGCCGGCTTGAGGCGCCATGTCCCGCGCTCGATCAAGCCCTCGCGCCGATGGACCCGGGCGACGTGTGGGTTTTCCACCAGCGACGCCCAGAACAGCCGATCGACGCCTGACGACCACGCCGTCCGCAACCGCTCGGCAAGATCATCCGCTTGCAACGCCTCCGAGTAAGGCTCGGTCCTCGGGTCGGGACCGGCCACCTCCGTGGCGGCGACGGGACCGGACCAGAACTGGCGTACCCAGCGCATCTTCGCCGGGATGTCGGCGATGGCGTGGCGCAGGTGGACGTCGGCCCAATCGAACCGGCCGCGGGTCAGCAGCTGCTCGTTCCATGTCTCGATGCGCCGCTGGCCACGGCCAATCGCTTCGAACGCTGCCGAGGAGATCCCAGCCGCCGCGACCGGTATGGCGGGATCGAGTGCCTTCACCGCCGTGTAGCCCAGGGACAGCGTCCACAGGTACTGCTCCGCCGTGCCGTGCCAGAACCGCACCTTGCGGTCGGGCGGATAGACGTCGCGGGGCAGCACTTCGTTGCCGACCTGAACGATCAGCCAGCCGCCGGGGGCGCGGCCGGCCGCGCGGTGGACCTCGACGATCCGACCGACGCCGCGTTTCAGCCGCCCCTGGTAGACCGCTCCGTCTCGGGGCGGAAACCCGCCGCGGGTCGCATTGGCATAGCCGACCGTGCCGGCGTCGAGAATGTTGGTCGGGTCGCGATGGTAGACGGTGAGCCAGAGGCCGATGCCGCGGTCGGCGAGGATGCCGGCCATGGTGGCGATGCGGTTGATGCGGCGCTCGCCGCCTGCCTCTCCCATCTGCCATTGCACACGAACCCAACCGACGCCAAGGCGGTCAAGGGTTTCGACGGTGCGGCGGTCCGAGGACACGTCGAAGATGCCGAAACGGTCCGAGCGGGGACCGCCGGCGTTCGTCGCCGCCACTGGGTCCGCCGAGGGTGTGGCGGGGGCTCCGACGGTGGCTAGTACGGCGGCGAGGATGACGAACGCCGGCGGTTTCGGCAGGTGTCGAAACAGATTGGCGAATGCGGTCAATTTGGTGCTCCTTGGATGCCGGTCGGCGCGGGGGTTTCCGCGCCCAGGGTCAACGCCTCGGCGACCGCAACCTCGGCGAACAAAGTTTTCTCGAAGGTGACGTTTCCGAGCTGGTACCCGGCAAGCGCCGCAACGACGACCGATGCCGCGGCCATGCCCCGGACCGGCAGCGGCGCAAACATCCAGTCGAAACGGCGCAACCACGGGCGCCGGGCGGGAGCTTCCGTGACCAGGGATTTGGCCCTGTGGACAACCGCCGCCGGCGCATCGAGATTGGCGTCTTCACGGGCCAAGGCCGCGGCGAGCACCGTTTCCAGAGCCTCGGAATCTGTGGCGCAGAAGGCCTCCACCGCGTCGCGCTCGGCGTCGCTCAGGCTGCCGTCGAGCCACGCGGCGATGGTCGCGGTGTCCGGCTCCGGGATCGCCGGGTCGGCACCGGCCGCCCGGCGATACGCCAGCCAAAGATCCCGATCGTCGTCTGCGGGTCCGGACATGGTCAGCCTCAGCGGCTCCGGCGCTCCTGGGCGCGGGTGCGCTTGTTGGACTTGAAGGTCTGCGCCTTCGACCGCTTGTTGGATTTGAACGTCTGCGCTTTGTCACGCTTGTTCGACTTGAAGGTCTGCGCCTTGTCGCGCTTCGACGACCGGAAGTCGCGGACCCTGTCTTCGTTGTCGTCGCGCCACTGTTTGGCGCCTTCGGGGTCGGCGTCGCGGCGCGCCCGAAGCGTATCCTTGCGCGCATCGCGGTTGGCGCGGGCCTGATCCTTGTGCTCGTCCCGGGTCTGCCGGTACTGCTCCTTCCGCGCATCCCGTTCGTCGCGGTATTGCTGCTGGCGGGCATCGCGTTCGGCGCGCACGGCGTCCCGGCTGACGCCGGAGTCCTGCGCGAATACGGGCGTCGCTGCCAGCAGGACGGCAAGTGCCGCGAGTGTTGGGAGGGTACGTATCTTTTTCATCGTCTTCTCCTATGATGATTGTCCAGCGGGATTTTGCTGTCCCGTGATTTTGAAGGCCGGGAAGTCCTCGAAGACCCAGCCGTTCTTGAGCGTGTCGTAAATGATCTTGAGGAGTTTACGCGCCGTGGCGATG
>Ga0209568_1000063_pt1 | contig 38650 bp, 33 predicted proteins | sample WorMetOlspDAHAB2_FD_187406 | JGI IMG/M metagenome (GOLD analysis project Ga0209568, IMG submission 187406) | Marine gutless worms symbiont microbial communities from Max Planck institute for Marine Microbiology, Germany - Olavius sp. DAHAB.2... ...
ACCAAATCGTCGCCCTATGCTGCGAGGCCTGGAACAGGCTCGTCGAACAGCCCTGGAAGATCATGTCCATCGGCATGCGCCAGTGGGCCCATGGGTTCTGATCAATGCAGCTTGGTATTATTGCTCGAACTCGGCGATCTCACCGCCGCTCTCGAAAAAGCGAAAGGAGTCGAGGCCGTCGATGACGACGCCGTCGTAACCCTGGTCGATGATGCCGTAGATGTACGAGTTGGTGTTGCCGGTGATGATGGATTGCCACTCGGGCTGCCAGTACTCGACGAAGTACTGATCCGGATTCATCGGAAGCTGCGCCGCGATCCAGATCGGCGCGCCCTCTTGCCAATTGGGTTTCCAGTAGTAGCGGTGGGACTCCGCCGTTCCGACATCGATGTAGGCGAGCACAAGCCGCCGGGCGCCCAGCCTCTTGTGCTTGAGGGTTTCGACCGCCCGCTTGGTCAGCGGTTGGCGGCCGTGAAACACGTCGACGACCAGCATGTCGAAGTTGTTCTTGTGCATTTCCAGCGCGAATTCGTCCTCGCGGCCGTAGGCGCTGGAATCCCGCAGATAGGCGAAGTTCCGCACGTTCTTCAGCGAAAGCACATTGCTCGGGTTCTCGTCGAACGGCCGCCGCGGAAACGTTGGAAGGCGGTTGATGAACGCGTCCCGGGCCGCCGCCGTGGCCGGCACGAAGCCGCGTTTCTTGTTTGCGCGCAAGGCTTTGCGGATGGTGTCTTGGCTCGTTGCATAGTCCAGCGCCAGCACCTTGACGCCGCCCGCCGCGGCGATCTTGGTCAGCCGATCGAGACGCTCGCGCAGCTTGTCGTCGGATGGCTTGTCGAGCTCGGGAATGCCGAAGTTCAGGCCCTCGACCAGCGCCCCGTCGATGGAGCGCATGAATTTGCGCGCCGGGACCATCGTTTCGCCGTCGGCCAGGACCTTCTCGAACAGATCGAGGCCGCCTTGAACGATGACGACGAAGTTGCGGCGATGCCGGCGGGAATACACCGCAATGTTCTCGACGAACCGCCGCATTTCTTCGCGGTAGTCGATGAAGGTTTCGGGTGCCCGGATCGGCGCCGGCGTATCGTCTTCGCGGCCGATGTCCAGGGTCTGTCCGCGGACCCGCCCGCGGGCGTCGTCCTGCGCAAGGGCCGTGCCGCTCGCGATGGCGAGGATCAGGACGAGAATCGCAGACCGTCGAAGGCGCATTGCGACCAGCTTTCCGGATAACCTTTACGACTATCCTAGCCTAGCCGACCGGTGTTGAGAAATCGTGAACCGGTCTCGACCGATGCGGCTCAGCACTTCGTCGGCAATGGCCAGCGACGCGGTCAGCCCGGGCGATTCGATGCCGAACAGGTTGACCAGCCTGCCGACGCCGTGGACCTCGGGTCCCTGGATGACGAAGTCGCTCGGCGGCTCGCCCGGAGCCTGGATCTTCGGCCGGATGCCGGAGTAGGCCGGCTGCAGGGCATCGTCGGCGAGGTCCGGCCAGTAGCGGCGGATCGCCGCGTAGAACTCACGGGCACGGTCGGGATCGACCGTATAGTCGATGGTGTCGATCCACTCCACGTCGGGCCCGAACCGGCCCTGGCCGCCGAGATCGCGGGTGAAATGCACGCCGAGGCTTGCCGTGCCCGGGACCGGATAGACAAGCCGCGAGAACGGGGCCCGACCGCTGAGCTGGAAATAGTTGCCCTTCGCGTAGTGCAACGGGGGGACGGCGTCGGCGGGTATGCCCTCGATCGATCGCGCCAGCGCCGGGGCTCCGAGCCCGGCACAATTGACCACCGTCCGGCAATGGAGCGCCATGGCCTCGGCGCCGCCGACCTCGAGGAATACGCCATCGGCGTCGGCGCGTCCGCCGGTCACCGGGCTCAGGAAGGCGATCGCCGCGCCGAAGGTCTCCGCGTCGCCTTGCAGGCCGAGCATGTAGCCGTGGGTGTCGAGAATGCCGGTGGAGGGCGAATGCATGGCGGCAACGCAGTGCAGGGCCGGTTCCATGGCCTTCGCCTCGTCTGCACTCAGCCACGTGACGTCGTTGACGCCGTTGGCCTGCGCCTTGCCCATCAGCACCTGAAGAGCTTCGAGTTCGGGCTCGTCCGTGGCAACGACCAGCTTTCCGCAGCGCTCGTGGTCGATACCGTGCTCGGCGAGGTAGGCGTAGAGACGGTCGCGGCCCTGGACACATAGCCGCGCCTTCAGGCTGTCCTGCGGGTAGTAAAGACCGGCGTGGATGACTTCGGAGTTCCTGGAACTGGTCGCCGTACCGATGGCGTCCTCGGCCTCGAGGACGACGACCTCGCGCCCCGTCATCGCCAGGGCCCGCGCCACCGCAAGGCCGATGACACCGGCCCCGACCACCACGCACTCCACTGTCTCCGCCATGGCATCATATGCGGGGCGAATCCGCCGCCGGTCAAGGTTCGGCCATCACTCAAACGTGAAGCCCGCACGGTTGTTCCGCCCCCCCCGCCGACCTCACACTGAATGACGAGCATGCGCACCCGGTGATCGGAGGGAACCATGTCGCCCAAGCGTTTTCCGACGTTCGCGTTGTTGGTCGCTGTCGGCGTCTGGCTGACGACCTCGGCCGTGCTGGCCAGCCCGCTGCGCTGGGCGTCAGATTGGCCCGATACCGATTTTTCGAAAACGGCGGTCGATTTCAAAGAGATCCTCTCCGGCGGTCCGCCCAAGGACGGCATTCCGTCCATCGACAAGCCTGAATTCGTACCCGTCGCCAAGGCCGAAGACCTCTCCGATACGGAGCCCGTCATCGGCCTGGTCATCAACGGCGATGCGCGGGCCTATCCGCTGCAGATCCTCACTTGGCACGAGATCGTCAACGATACGGTCGGCGGGGTGCCGGTGACCGTGACGTATTGTCCGCTCTGCAACTCGTCGATCGTGTTCGAGCGTCAGGTCGCCGGGCGGCTGCTCGATTTCGGCACCACCGGCAAGCTGCGCAACTCGGACCTGGTCATGTATGACCGACAGACCGAAAGCTGGTGGCAGCAGTTCGAGGGCCGGGCGATCGTCGGCGAGTTGACTGGCACGACCCTGAAAATGCTCCCGTCGCGCCTCGAATCCTGGGCGCGGTTCAAGTCCCGCGCACCGGACGGCAAGGTCCTGGTGCCCAACCGCCGGGGGATGCGCGACTACGGCCGCAATCCCTATGTCGGATACGACTCGCGGAACCGGCCGTATCCGCTGTTTTCCGGCGACCTCCCCGAAGACGTCAATCCCATGGTCCGGGTCATCGCCGTCGGCGAACGGGCCTGGACCCTGCCGCTCTTGAGAGAGAAGGGGAAGATCACCGTCGGCGATCTCACGCTGACCTGGACGCGCGGCCAGAACTCGGCGCTCGATTCGGGGCGTATCGCCAATGGCCGTGATGTCGGCAACGTCGTCGTTCAGCGCGGCAGCGGAGACGCGGCCGAGGACGTGGTCCACGACATCACCTTCGCCTTCGTCTTCCGCGCTTTCCGTCCCGAGGGGACAATCTACAAGTAGTCGGCTTTCATTGCCGGTTGCGCGGTCCGGCGGTACCATCGGCGGCCCGAACGCGCAACCGGAGATGCCACCGATGGCCGCCGAGACCGCCTATTCCGTCTGTCCCCACGACTGCCCCAGCGCGTGCGCGCTGGACGTCGATATCGTGGATTCCAGGACGATCAGACGGGTCCGTGGCGGCACGAGCAATCCGATCACCGACGGCATCATCTGCGCCAAGGTCGCCCGCTACGCCGAGCGGGTCCATCACCCCGATCGCCTGACCCGGCCGCTCAGGCGTGTCGGCAAGAAGGGCGAGGGGGCCTTCGAGCCCATCTCCTGGGACGAGGCCCTCGACATGGTCGCCGGAGCCTTTGCCGAGGCGGCCGAACGACATGGCTCCGAGACGGTCTGGCCGTACTTCTACGCCGGCACCATGGGGCTGGTGCAGCGCGACGGCATCGAGCGGTTGCGCCACACGATGAAATATTCGGGGATGGGCCGGACCATCTGTTCGTCCGTCGGCAAGGCCGGCTGGGTCGCCGGATGCGGTGCGCTCCGCGGAACCGATCTGCGGGAGATCGCCGAGTCCGACCTGATCGTGCTGTGGGGGGTCAACGCGGCGGCGACCCAGGTCCAGACGCTGCACCACGCGACCAACGCCCGCAAAAGCCGTCGTGCCCGCATCGTCTGCATCGACCCCTATGAGACGGCGACGGCGAAGGCCGCCGACGTGCATCTCGCCCCACGGCCCGGAACCGACGGCGCGCTGGCGTGCACGGTGATGCACGTGCTGTTCGCCGAAGGATATGCGGACTGGGATTACATGCGCCGCTACACGGACGCGCCCGAGCGATTGCAGCAGCATCTGAGCGAACGGACCCCAGCGTGGGCGGCGGCGATCACCGGTCTCAGCGAGGATGAGATCGTCGGCTTCGCCCGGGAATATGGCCGCACGGACCGCGCGTTCATCCGGTTCGGCTACGGCTTCACCCGCTCGCGCAATGGTGCCGCCAACCTCCACGCGGCCTCGTGCCTGCCGGCGGTGAGGGGGGCTTGGAAGCACCGGGGCGGCGGGGCGCTGATGGCGACCGGCGACGTGTTCTCCCTCGACCGCACGCTGATCGAGGGTTCGGACGCGGCCGATCCCCGGGTCCGGGTCCTCGACATGTCGCGGCTGGGCCCGGTGCTTGCCGGTGATCCCGACGATCTCAAGGGCGGGCCGCCGGTGACGGCGATGATCGTGCAGAACACCAACCCTGCCGTGGTGGCACCGGAATCGGCGAAGGTCCGCGCCGGATTCCTGCGCGACGATCTGTTCCTCTGCGTCCACGAGCAGTTCCTGACCGAGACCGCCCGTTACGCCGACATCGTGCTGCCGGCGACCACGTTCCTGGAGCACGACGACATCACCTCGTACGGCCACACCTTCGCCCAGGTGGCGCGCCGGGTGATCGAACCCCTCGGCGAGTGCCGGTCCAATCACGACGTTGTCTGCGCCTTGGCGGACCGTCTTGGCGCCGACCATCGCGGATTCCGCATGACCACTTGGGACTTGATCGATGCGACGCTCGCCGCGTCGGGACTGCCGGGCGCCGATGCCGTTCATGCCGCGGGAGGCCTCGACTGCGCACCGTCCTTCGAAGCGGCCCACTTCCTGGACGGATTCGGCTGGCCCGATGGGCGGTTCCGATTCGCTCCCGACTGGGAGTCTTTGGGCGCGCTGGGGGCGGCGATGCCGACGCTGCCCGACCATGCGCCGCTGATCGAGGACGCGGACACCCGTCACCCGTTCCGGCTAGTGACGGCGCCGTCACACGATTTTCTGAACACCTCGTTTACCGAAACGGCGACCTCGCGGAAGAAGCAGGTCCGGCCGACGGCGTTCGTGCATCCGGACGATTGTGCTGAACACGGGTTCGCTGATGGCGACCCGGTGAGGATTGGCAACGCGCGCGGGTCCGTCATCGTCCACGCCAAGGTGCATGCCGACACTCGCCCGGGTGTCGTGGTCGTCGAGAGCGTGTGGCCGAATGCGGCGTTCGTCGAGGGCATTGGGATCAATACACTGGTCGGCGCGGAACCCGTGCCGCCGGCAGGCGGTGCTGCGTTCCACGACACGGCGGTATGGATTCAGGCGGAGCGAAAGGCGGCTGAATGACGCCAGGGCGGGCACAGGTCGTCGTCATTGGCAACGAAAAGGGTGGAACCGGCAAGTCGACGGTCGCCATGCACCTGATCGTCGCCCTGCTGGCGACCGGCCGGTCCGTTGCCAGCATCGACCTCGACGTTCGCCAGCGCAGCCTGACCCGATATCTGGAGAACCGGCGTGTGCACGCCGAGACCGCCGGCCGCAATCTTGCGATGCCGGCGCACGGCACCTTCGAGCCCGACGCCGACACCGGCGACACGGCACAGGAGCATCATCTGGCGACGACCATCCGCGGCTTTTCCGTGACCAACGACATCATCATCGTCGATACCCCCGGCAACGACACGGCGCTCACGCGGTTCGCCCACGGATACGCCGACACACTGATCACGCCGATCAACGACAGCTTTGTCGACCTCGACGTTCTCGCACGGGTCGACGGGGCCACCCTGCACGTCGACGGACCCGGCCGATACGCCGAGATGGTCGCGGAGCAGCGCCGCCGGCGTGCCGCCAGGGATGGCCGTGAACAGGATTGGATCGTCGCCCGAAACCGGCTGAGCAGCCTCGATGCCCGCAACAAACGGCGGGTCGAGAACGTGCTCCGCGAAATGTCGAACCGTCTCGGCTTCCGTCTTGTCGCCGGCTTCGGCGAACGGGTCATCTATCGCGAGTTGTTTCCGTTCGGGCTGACGATGATGGACCTGGGGTCCGCCGACGACGGGCAGCCCCTGACCCTGTCCCACGTGGCCGCGCGCCAGGAGGTGCGGGCGCTTGTCGAGGCGTTGCTGGGGCCGGCCGAAAACGCGTCCGCGTACGGCGCGTGAAGAGGCGGTCGCGGGCGACTATCTTAGTACATGGGCTCGGCACAGAAATTCACGGGAGCGAGATCCATCGATGAGCGCCGATAACGGCAAGCTGACCAAGCGCGAACCCGCCGGGACGGACATCGATTCATTCCTCGCCAAGGTTGCCGCGACGCCGTCAGTCAAGCCGGCGGGGCAGCGGGGGAAGCTGATCTTCGCCCTCGACGCGACCGCCAGCCGTCAGCCCATGTGGGACCACGCGGCGCAGATCCAGGGGGAGATGTTCGTCGAAACGGCGGCATTGGGCGGACTGGAGATTCAGCTCTGTTTCTACCGCGGCTTCGGCGAGTTCAAGGTCAGTCCATGGCTCACGCGTTCCGAGGACCTGCTGCGGATGATGACCTCGGTGTTCTGTGCCGCCGGCCAGACCCAGATCGGCAAGGTCCTCCAGCACGCGGTCAATGAAACGCGGCAGAGCAAGGTCGACGCCCTCGTCTTCGTCGGCGATTGCGTCGAGGAGGATGTGGATGCCCTCGGCGCGGCGGCCGGTGAGCTCGGCGTTCTCGGCGTGCCGGCGTTCCTGTTCCACGAGGGGGCAGACCCGATCGCCGCGTTCGCCTTTCAGCAGATCGCCAAACTGACCGGCGGGGCCTACTGCCGGTTCGACGCGACGAGCGCCCATGTCCTCAAGGACCTGTTGAGTGCGGTTGCCGTGTTTGCCGCCGGCGGCCGGGCGGCGCTCGAGGACCTGGCGGGCCGCCGGGGGGAGGATGTTCGTCTGATCGCCCACCAGATGGCCCGTCAGACCGGGAAGCGCTGATCCGATGCTGGGATACTTCGTCCTCGGCGTCGCCCTGCTGGTCGGTCTGCTGCTCATCGCCAAGTGGTACACGACCGCCGATCCCAAGACCCTCGCACGCATGCTCAAATGGATCGGCCTGGTCCTGGTCGTTGCGTTGGTCGCGTTCCTGGCGTTCTCGGGGCGGCTGGTCTGGGCGGCCGGAGCGGCGTTCATATTGCTGCCGTGGCTGATGCGCGCGCGCCATGCCGCGCGGATGGCGAAGAACTTCAGCCGAATGGCCGGTAGCGGAGCCTCGGGGCAGACGTCCGACGTCGAGACGCGGCACCTTCGCATGTCGCTCGACCATGACAGCGGCACCCTCGACGGCGAGATCACCGCCGGCGCGTATGCCGGACGCCGTTTGAGCGGGATGAACGAACGCGAGCTGATCGATCTGCTCCAGCGCTTCTGGGTCGAGGACGCCGAATCGGCGCGTGTCCTCGAAGCCTATCTCGACCGTGTCCATCCGGATTGGCGGGCCGGCGGCGGTACCGACGAATGGGACGCCTCGGGCGATGCCGCCGGGCGCGGCGGCAACGGTTCGATGAGCCGCGAGGAGGCCTACGAGGTTCTCGGCCTCGAGCCCGATACGGACGAAGAAGCGATCAAAGCCGCCTATCACCGGCTCATCGCCGGGCTGCATCCCGACAAAGGCGGATCGACCTATCTGGCCGCAAAGATCAACCGGGCCCGGGAAGTCCTGCTCGGCCGCTAGCCGCTGGAAAGCGCCGATGGCGCTACGGTTGCGGGCGCACCGGCCGTATGGCAAAAAGGCGGGCGCTCCGGCCGGACACCGCCTGCGTTCGGCCCATCACGACGAGGACCCGCAATGGTCAAACCCGTACGCAAGGCCGTGTTCCCCGTGGCCGGACTCGGCACGCGATTCCTTCCGGCAACGAAGGCGATGCCGAAGGAGATGCTGCCGATCGTCGACAAGCCGCTGATCCAATATGCCGTCGAGGAGGCCCGCGAGGCCGGCATCGAAGAGTTCGTGTTCGTCACCGGCCGGGCCAAATCGGCGATTGAGGACCACTTCGATCATTCCGTCGAACTGGAGCAGGTCCTGCGTGAACGCGGAAAGTCCGATTCCCTGGAAGCCGTTACCGATTGGATGCCCCCGCCGGGCCACATCTCGTATACCCGTCAGCAGAACCCGCTCGGGTTGGGACACGCGGTGTGGTGCGCGCGGAACTTCATCGCCGACGAGCCGTTCGCGGTGTTGCTCGCCGACGACCTGATCCTCGGGGAGCCTGGTTGCCTGAAGCAGATGGTCGACGTGCATCGCCGCGTCGGCGGCAATCTGGTCGCCGTCGAGGATGTCCCTCCCGATCAGACAGATCAGTACGGCGTTCTCGATGTCGCGCATGACGATGGCCGCTTGGCGCAGGCCAGAGGGCTGGTCGAGAAACCCAAGCCCGCCGACGCGCCGTCGACCCTGTCGATCATCGGGCGCTACATCCTCGAGCCCCTGGTTTTGACCATCCTCGAGCATCAGGACCAGGGCGCGGGCAAGGAAATCCAGCTCACCGACGCAATGGCCAAGTCCATCAACCTGGTGCCGTTCCACGGCTACAGATTCGAAGGTCGGCGCTTCGATTGCGGCAGCAAGGTTGGATATCTCGAGGCCAACCTCGCCTACGCTCTGGCGCGTGACGACATGCGGGACGACATCGCGGCGATGCTGAAGACATTCTCGTCGGATATCGGCGCGGCGGCCGAGTAGCGCCTAACCCCACGGACCAGATAGTCAAGGAATACTCATGCAGATTGCGATGATCGGCACCGGCTACGTTGGCTTGGTGTCGGGCGCTTGTTTCTCCGAATTCGGTCATACGGTTGTCTGCGTCGACAACGATGCTGCCAAGATCGAACGGTTAGAAGCCGGAGAAATCCCGATCTACGAACCGGGGCTCGATGGCCTGGTCGCCAGCAACGTTCGCGGCGAGCGGTTGCGTTTCACCACTGATCTGGCCAGCGCGGTGAAGGCCGCCGACGCGGTGTTCATCGCCGTCGGCACGCCGAGCCGGCGCGGCGACGGGCATGCCGACCTGACGTATGTGTACGCTGCGGCCCGCGAGATCGCGCAAGCCCTCGACGGCTACACCGTTGTCGTCACCAAGTCGACCGTGCCGGTCGGCACGGGTGACGAGGTTGAGCGGCTGATCCGCGAGACGCGCTCGGATGCCGACTTCGATGTCGTCTCGAACCCCGAGTTCCTTCGCGAGGGCTCGGCGATCAACGACTTCATGCGCCCGGACCGGGTGGTCATCGGCACCGAAAGCGAGCGCGCCCAGGACGTGATGCGCCAGCTTTACCGGGTGCTGTATCTGATCGAAACACCGATCATCTTCACCTCGCGGACGACGTCGGAGCTGGTCAAGTACGCGTCGAACACGTTCCTGGCGACCAAGATCACCTTCATCAACGAGATTGCCGACCTGTGCGAACGCGTCGGGGCCGACGTGCACGACGTCTCCTGCGGCATCGGCCTCGACGGGCGCATCGGACGAAAGTTCCTGCATCCCGGACCCGGCTACGGCGGGTCATGCTTTCCGAAGGATACCCTGGCGCTGGTGCGGACGGCACAGTCGGCGGGGAGCCCGTTGCGCATCGTCGAAACCGTCGTCGACATCAATGCCCAGCGCAAACGCCGCATGGCCGACAAGGTCATCGCCGCGTGCGGGGGCTCGGTGACCGGCAAAACCATCGCCGTGCTCGGGCTCACCTTCAAACCCAACACCGACGATATGCGCGATGCCCCGAGCCTGGACATCGTCCCGGCGCTGATTGCCGCCGGAGCGCGTGTGCGCGCGTTCGACCCGGAGGGCATGGCCGAGGCGAAAACGATGCTCAACGGGGTCGAGTGGTGCAAGAACGCCTACGACACCATGGAGGGCGCCGACGCCCTGGTCATCATCACCGAGTGGAACGAGTTCCGGGCCCTCGATCTCGACCGCATGCGGACGCTGATGGCGAAGCCGATGATGATCGACCTTCGGAACATCTACGATCCCGACGAAATGGCCGCAGCGGGCATCTTCTACACCTGCGTCGGTCGGCCCTCGGAATCGACGGCCTGAGCGGGTGGGCGTGGAGATGGCGGCAGAAGGGTACGCGCTCGATCCGACGGTGCTTCGCGAGTACGATATCCGTGGCATCGTTGGGAGGACCCTGAGCGCCGAGGCGTATCGCGCCATCGGCCGCGCCTTCGGCTCCATCGTGGCGCGGGATGGCGGGGGCACGGTCGCGGTCGGGTATGACGGCCGGCTGACGTCTCCGGAGCTGGAGGCAGCGCTCGTCGAGGGCCTCGTCGCCGCGGGCATGACGGTCGACCGGATTGGCCGCGGGCCGACGCCGATGCTCTATTTCGCCGTCCATCACCTGGGCGCGGACGCCGGCATGATGGTGACCGGATCGCACAACCCGCCAGAATACAACGGCATCAAGATGTCGATGTCCGGGAAGCCGTTCTACGGCGACGCGATCCAGGAACTCGGCCGCATCGCCGCGGAAGGTGCGTTCGCGTCGGCGCCCGGCAGGGTCGAGGAGCGGCCGGTGGCCGAGGCCTATGTCGACCGCCTGTGCGCCGACTTCGAGGAGGCCAATCCGCTCAGCATCGCCTGGGACCCGGGCAACGGCACCGCCGGCGAGATTACCCGGATGCTGTGTGACCGACTGCCGGGGCGCCACGTGATCATCAACGAAACCATCGACGGCACGTTCCCCAGCCATCATCCGGACCCGACGGTCGAAGAGAATCTCGAACAGCTCAAGCGCGCCGTGCTCGACGAGGGCTGCGAGATCGGCATCGCCTTCGATGGCGACGGCGACCGCATTGGCGTTGTCGATGCGCAGGGCCGGGTGCTCTGGGGCGACCAGCTGCTGGTCATCCTGTCGGGTCCGGTACTGGCCGATCTGCCGGGGGCGACGATCATCGCCGACGTCAAGGCCAGCCAGGCGTTCTTCGACGAGATCGCGCGGATGGGCGGCAATCCGCTGATGAGCCGTACCGGCCATTCCCTGATCAAGACCCTGATGGCGGAAACGGGCGCGCCGCTGGCCGGCGAGATGAGCGGCCACGTGTTCTTCGCACACCGCTACTACGGCTATGACGACGCGCTCTATGCCGCCGTGCGGCTCATCTCGGTGGTCGGATCGTCGGCGCTCAGCTTGGCCGAGATCCGTGATACTCTGCCGGCACTGGTGAACACGCCGGAGCTTCGAATCGACTGCACGGAAGACCGCAAGTTCGCCGTCGTCGAAGAGGTTCGGGCCCGGGTCCGTGAACGGGCGGAGCTGGATGTCCACGAGGTCGATGGCGTGCGGGTGAATTCCGACGACGGCTGGTGGCTGCTGCGGGCGTCCAATACCCAGGCCGTTCTCGTGGGGCGCTGCGAAGCAGCCGACGCCGACGCTCTTCAGCGGCTGAAGGCAGCCCTCGCCGAGCAGCTTCGACTCAGCGGACTGGAGCCGCCGGACTTCGGCTGAATTCGACATTGGGAGGCCGGACCATGCCCCCGCTCGCATCACCTGACACGACCTTGAACGCCATACGCGACCACCTGCCGGTTGCAGCCGGTCCCTACGACACCCGGTCCAGGCCAACCGGGCTGGTCATCGTCGACGAAGTCAACGGGTTCGCCACTGTCGGAGCCGGCGCCCTGGCCCCGCCGGTTCCCAATGAGCAGGTTGGTTGCTCGCATGGTCTCCGAAACCGACCGCTTGGCGCGCGACTTCGCGGCGCGCAATCAGCCGATCGCCGCGTTCCTCGATACTCACGTCCCCGGCAAGCCCGAGCCGCCCTATCCGCCCCATTGCGAGGCGGGGACAGGGGAGGAAAACCTGGTGCCGGATCTGGCCTGGCTGGACGGGTGTCCGCAGGCGACGCTGATCCGCAAGGACTGCATCAATGGCTTTGTCGGCGCCACCGACGCGGCCAGCGGCGAGAACCGCATGGTCACCTGGATCAACGACCACGGCCTCCAGACGATTGTCGTCGTCGGCATCTGCACGGACATCTGCGTCATGGACTTCGTGCTGACTATGTTGTCGGCGCGGAACCACGACATGACGCCAACGCTGGCGGACATCGTCGTCTACGAGCCGGGGTGTGCCACTTACGATCTTCCACGGGAGACCGCGGTTTCGCTCGGCCTGCCGGAAACGGCGGCGCATCCCCAGGACGTAACCCACCACCTCGGCCTCTATTTCATGGCCTCGCGGGGCGCGGTGCTGGCCTCCTCCCTCGATTGACCGCCATCGGCCGGCCGGCGGCATGCGGTTCTTTTTCTACGGCACGCTGATGGATGCCGACGTTCTGGCCGCGGTTGTCGGCCGCCGGATCGGATCGGCGCGATTCCGGGATGCCACACTCGACGGGTTCCGGCGCGTCTATCGGCTGGGTGCCTGGTATCCGATCCTGCTCGACGATCCCGGCGGGCGGGTCGAGGGCGTCGTGGTCTCCGCGTTGACGGTGGCCGACGCGGCCCGGCTGGACTCGTTCGAGGGCAGCGAATACCGGCGCGCCACCCGCACCGTGGCGGTGTCAGGCGAGGGAGCCGTCGAAGCCGAGGTCTACCTCACGAGGCCGGGTGTGCCGGCTTCGGATCAGTCGTGGGAGCTGGACGTCTGGCGCCGGCGCCATCGGACGGCCTATCTTCGTCGGGTCCGTCAATCCGGCTCGCCGCGGAGCTGAAAAGAAAGCCGAGACCGGAGACCGCGGCGAACCGCGGCCCCCGACCCCAGCGAGATCGGCGATGTGTCCGTGGGAGGAGGGATCACACCGCCTGAGCACGGGCGCGCGAGGCAGCCGCCCGATCACCGAGAAGTTCGAAGGCCCGCGCGATGGCCGTCCAGTTGAACGGGCTCGTGGGCTTGATCTCGAAACGCTCCTTGACCAACGCCTTGGCCAAACGGCCCTGCCGGCCGCGCAACGCCCCTTCGAGGAGCGTCAGGCTGAGCACGTCGCGCTGGGCGTTGCTGCCGCCGAAACCGACCGCAACGGGCACCACTGGCTGCAACAGCTCGACGGTCGTCGCGTAATCGCCGTTCACGAACGCGCGGAAAGCCTTGGCGACGGGCAGACCGACGTCGCGCGTCATCTTCGCGTTGGTTCCGGCACCACCGGCGCACCGTTCCATCGCCGAGATCAGCTGGCGCATGGCACCGCGGCGGTTGGTCGCGGCGAAAGCCATCATCGCGTGGGCGTCGTTGAACGTGTAGTAGGCGTCGTCGATCATCGGCTCCCACGTGTCGGCCAACTCTTTCCAGCGGCGGCCGACATTCTCGCCCCGCAGTTCGAGGCGCCACAGGAGGGCGGACGCGTCGACCATCTCCAGGGCCACGGTGGAGCGGTGCGGACAGATGCAGGTGTCGTAAAGCTCGAGCACGCGCTCGATCTGACCGAGCTCCAGGTGGAACAGGGCGAGATGCCACCAGTTGTGGTAGGCAAAGGCGTTGTCCTCGGCCCAGTCGTCGACGCGGTCGGTCAGCCAGGCGATACCCTCGGCAGTGCGTCCTTGCATCTCCATGACATGGGCAACCGCGTGGATCGCCCACGGATCGCGCGGGTTCAACGCCACCGCCCGGCGGCCGATCGATTCGGCGCGCGCATACTCGCCGTTCTCTTCCAGTCCGAACGCGTACATGCCGACGATGTAGCCGTATCCCTGCATGTCTTCGTCCCAGTGGGTCAGCACGCGGGCGATCCGGTCCCGCAGCATGGTGCGGTTGCCCAGCATGAAATCGCAGATGTGGGCGACTTGGATGGCCAGAGTGTCGTGGGGATAGATGCGGACGATCTCGCCGTAAGTCCGCGACGCGCCCTCGAAATCACCGTTGAGCCACGCCCGCGCGGCGGCGATGTGGCGGCGCTCGCGGTCGTTGGCCTTGTACCAGAGCAGTTCGGCGACCTCGACGCTGTCGCGCAAGGTATCGACGGCGGCCTTCTCGGTGGAGATCACCATCAGGGCAGCGCGCAGGCAGTAGCCCATGACGAACTCCGGTTCGTCGGCCAACACCGCGTCGATAACGGCAAGGGGATCGCCGTAGTAGCCGTGGAGGAGCTCGACGGCCCGCTCATAGCGGTCCAGGGCATACGAGCTGCAAAGGGAAACGGGGTTGCCGCGGGTGTCTAGAGTCGTCATCGATCCGGTCTCCATCGTGCGCCATCAGTGCGCGTCGTCAGGAGGCCATCATCGCTTCCTCGTGTTTCGAGTATTTTTCCGAGAACCAGGGAAAGTGTTTCAATTGTATCCGCGGCCACGAATGCGCCGCAGGGCGGCAGGGGCTATCGCGCGGCCAGCTGAACGCCCGAGACGCGAAGCTCCATGCAGTCGAAGTCCCGGGCTTCGAGCACGTTGCAGGCGCGGTAGGCCTGCGCCTTGCTGATGCCGACAATGCGGGCCCGGTAGAGGGGCCGGCGCTTGCCCTTGCTCAGCGGCACCACCTTGATTTCGCCGCGGCTGAGGGTATCGGGCGCGATCTCGATGGCTTGGCGGGCCCGTTCGTAGGCCGGGTCGTAGCGCGGATAGGCGCCCACCTGAACGCCCCAGGCGACCCGCTTTTGGGTAACGGTTTTTTCAGCCGGCTTGGACGCCTCTGCAGGTTTCGCATCGACCACGGCAACCTTGCTGGCGCCGTCAAGCTTCAGTTCCAGACAATCGATCCCACCGCGTTCGAGCTTGCGGCAAGCCAACCGCGCTTCCTTGGCACTCAGGCGATGAACGCGGGCGAGGTAGTAGGGCCGCCGGTTGCCATTGGCGTGACGGACGACCACAACCTCGCCGTCCTCGAGAAAGTCCCGGGCCGCGTTCCGCGCTTTCAACGCCATGTCATGCGCGGGTTCCGGCTGGCGGTAGGCGCCGACCTGGATGCCCCACGGCCCTTCCGCCGGCCCGGTGGCCACCGCGACCGGAGGTTTCGGCTTGGCCGTCGGGGCCGGCAACGGTGTCGCCGCCGCGGGCCGGATGGGCGCCTTGCCCGGCGCCGGCTGGGAAGACGGCACGGAGACGACGGTCAGCGGCCCGGTGACCCGGAGTTCCATGCACCGGGACTTCGCTCGCTTGAGGATCCAGCAGGCGCGGTAGGCTTCCTTGCGGGAGATGTTGTGGACGCGCGCGAGGTAATAGGGCTTGCGATTGCCCTTCTGCGTGCGGACCACGGTAATGAACCCGTCCTCGAGCAGTGTCGGCACCCGGCCCGCCGCCGCTTCCGCCGCCGCGCGGGCCGGCTTGGCGGCGCGGAACGCACCGACCTGAATGCCCCAGGAGCTCTTGGGATCGAACTGTGCCGTACGCGTCGGGGCCGAAGACGCGGCCGGCGCCTCGGCAACGCGCACGTCCGGATTGAGCGCCGCGAAACCCTTGTTGAGCAGATTGGCCATGTGGCCGTTGCGGTGGCTGGGGCTGCGGCCGCCGAACACGACGCCGATCAGCCGGCGGCCGTCGCGCACCGCAGACGCAACCAGATTGAATCCCGACGCCCGGATATAGCCGGTCTTGATGCCGTCCAGCCCGTCGTAACGACCGAGAAGCTTGTTGTGGTTGCGGTGGCGGAGCCCGGAGTAGCGGAAGCTGCGGACGCCGAAGTAGTGGTAGTACTGCGGGAAATCCGTCAACAACGCGCGGGCAAGCGTGGCCATGTCCCGCGCCGTCGACAACTGCCCGCGGTTGGGCAGCCCCGACGCGTTGCGGAACGTCGTTCGCTCCATGCCCAGTTCGCGCGCCGTGGCGGTCATCGTCAGGGCGAAGTTCCGCTCGGTGCCGCTGAGCCATTCGGCGACGACCGTCGCCACGTCGTTTGCCGACTTGGTGACAAGGGCGAGAATGGCATTCTCAACGGTAATCGTCTGACCCCGCCGAAGGGCCAGCTTGGAAGCCGGCTGACGCGCCGCGCGCTGAGAGACCGCCATCGGCTGGTCGAGGGAGAGCCGCCCGTCCTCCAGCGCCTCGAACACCAGATAGAGCGTCATCATCTTGGTCAGCGAGGCGGGGTAGTTCCGCGTGTCGGCATTGATCTGGTGAAGAACGCGCCCGCTCTCGACGTCGAGCACGAGGGAGGCGTATTTCGCCGCCGCCGGATGCGCAGTGACCACGGCGAAGCTGGCAAGAACGATCGTTGCCAGGAACGAACTAATCCGCCGTGGTCGCAAACCGACCATCACACCTCCCCATGCCGCCGCCGCCCGCTCGATGTGCCCTGCCGCCCCGATGCCCTCGGATACACATCGCCGGTCCGAGCCGACGCCCCCTAGGCAGCGGGGTCACATCGCGGCGCGGCGGCCGATAAACTCCGTCTACGTTTACCGTCTCCTTTTATAACAAACGGTAAATCCAACCTGAACGGCTTTTTCATTCGCACTTGTCAAGACTCGCCGGAGGAAACGAGAGAGCCCCGGAGGTTGGCGCGCATTGCTGCACCTGCTAACGTGTGAGCCCAATCTGCGAATCCATACCGCCGGGGCGAGGCAAAATCATGACCGTTCAAACCATTACATCGACACCATTCGAGGGACAGAAGCCGGGCACCTCCGGCCTGCGAAAAAAAGTGAAGGTGTTTCAGCAGCCCCATTACCTGGAGAATTTCGTCCAGTCCGTATTCGATTCGTTGGATGGGTATGCCGGCAAGACCCTGGTCGTCGGCGGGGACGGCCGGTTCTACAATCGCGAGGCCATCGCGATCATCCTGCGCATGGCCGCCGCCAACGGCTTCGGCCGGGCGCTGGTCGGGCAGGACGGGATTCTTTCCACACCGGCCGCGTCATGCGTGATCCGCAAGCACGACGCCTTTGGCGGTATCGTCCTGTCGGCGAGCCACAACCCGGGTGGCCCCGACGAGGACTTCGGCATCAAGTACAACATCGGAAACGGAGGCCCGGCGCCCGAGAAGGTCACCGAATCGATCTTTGATCATAGTGCGAAGATAACATCCTACCGCATTGAAGATGAAACGAATGTCCCCCTAGACGCCATCGGGGGGTTTCGCCTCGGAGAGATGGTCGTCGAGGTCATCGATCCGGTTGCCGACTATGTCGAACTGATGGCCGAACTGTTCGACTTCGACCGTATCCGGGCGCTGTTCGCCTCCGGATTCCGCATGCGGTTCGACGCCATGCATGCGGTGACGGGGCCGTACGCACGGGCCGTGCTCGAAGGACATCTTGGCGCGCCGGAGGGGACGGTAATGAACGGCATTCCCCTGGAGGACTTTGGCCACGGCCATCCCGATCCGAACCTGGTGCACGCCCACGATCTGGTCGAGGCCTTGAACGCGGAGGGTGGACCGGATTTCGGGACCGCCTCGGACGGCGACGGCGACCGCAACATGATCCTTGGCCATCGGTTCTACGTGACACCGTCGGACAGCCTGGCGGTGCTCGCCGCCAATGCCCATCTGGCGCCGGGATACGCCCGTGGGATCGCCGGGATCGCCCGGTCGATGCCGACCAGCCAGGCCCCCGACCGTGTCGCCGAGGGATTGGGAATCCCGTGCTTCGAGACGCCGACCGGGTGGAAGTTCTTCGGCACGCTGCTCGATGCCGGCAAGGCGACCATCTGCGGCGAGGAGAGCTTTGGCACCGGCTCCGACCACGTCCGAGAGAAGGACGGTCTGTGGGCCGTTCTGTTGTGGCTGAACGTGCTGGCGGCGCGCGAGGAATCCGTCGCCGAAATTGTCCGGGGTCACTGGAAGACCTACGGCCGCAACTACTACTCCCGGCACGACTACGAGGGCTTGGACGTCGACGCCGCCAACGGACTGATGGAGCACCTTCGCGACCAGATCGGATCGTTGGTGGGGACGACCCTCGGGGCCTACGACGTCGCGTTGGCCGATGACTTCAGCTACACCGATCCGGTCGACGGCTCGACCAGTACCAAGCAAGGGATCCGCGTCGGGTTCTCGGATGGCTCACGCATCGTCTACCGGCTGTCCGGGACGGGGACCGAAGGTGCCACGCTGCGCGTCTACATCGAGCGGTACGAGTCTGATCCGGCCCGCCACGATCAAGACCCGCAGGATGCCCTTGCCGATTTGATCGCCCTGGCCGGCGAACTGGCGGGAATCGAGGCCCGCACCGGCCGCGACCGCCCGACCGTGATCACATAGGACGCCGCGGCGCCGGTCGTCGCCGCAGACCGTCTGGTCGAAGGGGTTACGAACCCCTGCGAATTTCGCATATGCGAAATGTCGATACGGTCTATCTGGTATTAATATAATAATATCAGCAGATTAAGGGTTATTGTGCGCTGCACAATAGCCCTTGATTTCCAGGGCGGTTCCCGCGTAGGTTTAGTGTTGCGATTCGGTGGCGCTGTTGACTGCGGGCGGACAGCGGGTTGGCCCGGCCACGGCGCGGCGCGAATCACCGCGGATTTCGGAGAGGTGACATGGCTGCCAGAGCGAAGCCCAACAAGGAAACAACCGTTGTCACGACGTCGGAGCCGGCGTCGGATGTCGCCGACGCGATTCGCTTCGCCATCGCCTTTTCCAACGACAATGTTCAGGCTGTGGTGAAATCGGGCGCCATTCTGTCCCGGGGGGTGCAGGCCCTGAACCACGCGGCGGTCGGCGTCATGCGCATCACCTGGCAGGACGGCCTCTCCGCCTCCAAGGCCCTGTCCAACTGCAGATCACCAAAAGACGCGGCCGACCTGGAATTCGACCTGCTGTGCACCAACGGCAGCCGACTCGTCAGCAAGGGATGCATGCTGGCGGTGATGGCCATGCAGGTCGGCGAGGACTCCGTCGTGCCGCTGGTCAACCGCTGTCGCGCGGCCTATGACTCGGCCCTCGCGGTCGCCTAACCCGTTAGAACCAGACACTCTTTTCCGGGCGCCGGCGGAGCATCCGCTTCGGCGCCCGCGGTTTTTTGGCGTCGCGGACGCCGTCGCCGCCATCCTCGGGGCCTTTTTTAACGGCCGAAATCGAATATATTTGGAGGGAGCCCCGGAGCGGATTGAAGGGGCGCATCCGGCCCGCCCGGATGCCTGTTGTGCATGGACGTGCGGCACCAATGAGCGAACCAAGAAATCCCGACGGGACCGACCTGCCGACGACCGGAGTGGTCACCAAGGCAAGGCCGAAGACCAAGAAGCCGTCCATGTACAAGGTGCTGATGCTGAACGACGACTACACGCCGATGGAGTTCGTCGTTCACGTCCTGGAGCGGTTCTTCGGCAAGGGGCACGACGAGGCCGTGCGCATCATGCTGCACGTTCACCAGCGCGGCGTTGGAGTCTGCGGGGTGTTTACCTACGAAGTCGCCGAAACCAAGGTGAACCAGGTCATGGATTTGGCACGCCAGAACCAGCACCCGTTGCAATGCACGATCGAAAAGGACGGGGGCGAATAGGAGTGCGGCCGAATGCTGTCTAGGAACCTGGAGCAAACCCTGCATCGCGCGCTGGCGCTGGCCACCGAGCGGCGCCACGAGTATGCGACGCTCGAGCACCTGTTGCTGGCGCTGACCGACGACCAGGACGCGATCGCCGTGTTGCGCGCCTGCGGGGTCGACGTCGAGCAGCTTGGTCAGGATCTCACCGAGTTCGTCGACCATGAGCTCCACGGCCTGCAATCCGCGATGGTTGCCGAGCCTAAGCCGACGGCCGGATTCCAGCGTGTCGTCCAGCGGTCCGTCATCCACGTTCAGTCATCGGGCCGCGAGGAGGTTACCGGCGCCAACGTGCTGGTGGCGCTGTTCTCGGAGCGCGAATCGCACGCCGTCTATTTCCTCCAGTTGCACGACATGACCCGCCTGGATGCGGTGAACTACATCTCCCACGGCATCGCCAAGGTCCCCGGCGAGGGCCAGCAGAAGACGGTCAGCGGTACCGACGAGGACGCCACCGCCGAAAAGACCGTGCGCAAGGGGCATGAGGCCCTCGAGGCCTACTGCGTCGACCTCAACCGCAAGGCCACCGACGGCCGTATCGATCCGCTCATCGACCGCGACGCCGAGATCGAGCGGACCATCCAGGTGCTGTGCCGGCGGAACAAGAACAACCCGCTCTACGTCGGTGATCCGGGTGTCGGCAAGACCGCCATCGCCGAGGGTCTCGCCGACCGCATCGTCAAGGACCAGGTGCCGTCGGTGCTGCTCGACTGCACCATCTTCGCCCTCGACATGGGGGCGCTGCTGGCCGGCACCCGCTATCGGGGCGATTTCGAGGAACGGCTGAAGGGGGTCATCGCCGAGCTCGAAGCGACACCCGGCGCCATCCTGTTCATCGACGAGATCCACACCGTGGTCGGTGCCGGCGCCACCTCGGGCGGCTCGCTCGATGCCTCGAACATCCTCAAGCCGTCGCTGGCGTCGGGCAACCTCCGCTGCATGGGCTCGACCACCTACAAGGAATACCGCAACCACTTCGAGAAGGATCGGGCGCTGGTGCGGCGGTTCCAGAAGATCGACATCTACGAGCCGTCGATCGAGGATTCGGTGAAGATCTTGCGCGGCCTCAAGCCATACTTCGAGGCCCACCACCAGGTGCGCTACACCTCCGAAGCGCTGCGGGCGGCGGTCGAGCTGGCGTCGCGCTACATCAACGACCGGAAGCTCCCCGACAAGGCCATCGACGTCATCGACGAGGTCGGTGCCGCGCGCATGCTGCTGCCGCCCAACCGGCGCCGGCGCACGGTGACGGTCGGCGATGTCGAGGAGGTGGTCGCCAAGATCGCCCGCATCCCGCCGAAGAGCGTCTCCACCGACGACCGCAAGGCGCTGAAGAACCTGGACCGCGACCTCAAGACCATGGTTTTCGGCCAGGACAAGGCCATCGATGCGCTGTCGAGCGCCATCAAGCTCGCCCGCGCCGGCCTGCGCGAGGCCGAAAAGCCCATCGGCTGCTACCTGTTCTCCGGCCCCACCGGCGTCGGAAAGACCGAGGTCGCCCGCCAGTTGGCCCACACCATGGGCATCGAGCTGGTGCGCTTCGACATGTCCGAATACATGGAGCGCCATTCGGTGTCGCGGCTGATCGGCGCACCGCCGGGCTACGTCGGCTTCGACCAGGGCGGCCTGTTGACCGATGCCGTCGACAAGCAGCCCCACGCCGTGCTGCTGCTGGACGAGATCGAGAAGGCCCACCCCGACCTGTTCAACATCCTTCTGCAGGTCATGGACCACGGCAAGCTCACCGATCACAACGGCAAGACCGTGGATTTCCGCAACGTCGTCCTGATCATGACCACCAACGCGGGCGCCGCCGAGCTGGCCAAGCCGGCCATCGGTTTCGAGCGCGAAGAACGCATGGACGACGACACCGAGGCCATCGAACGGATGTTCACGCCGGAGTTCCGCAACCGGCTCGACGCCGTGATCCAGTTCGCCGCGCTCTCGCCGGAGACGGTGTTGCGCGTGGTCGACAAGTTCGTCATCGAGCTCGAGACCCAGCTCGCCGACCGCCAAGTGACCATCGAGCTCACCGACGAGGCCCGCCAGTGGCTCGCCGACCGGGGCTACGACCAGCGCTTCGGCGCCCGGCCATTGGCCCGGGTGATCCAGGAGCACATCAAGAAGGCGCTGGCCGAGGAGCTGCTGTTCGGCAAGCTGGAGAAGGGCGGCGTGGTCCGCGTCCGCATCGACGGCAAGCGGCCGGCGTTCGACTATCCCGAGCCCACGGCCGATGCCGCTCCGCCAACCAAGAAAAAGAAGGGCCGGGGCCGCAAGGCCAAGGCCGACGAACCGGCGCCCGTCGAGCGCTGAGGCGGGCGGCGCCCTATTCCCGCTTGAGGAAGAACTGGTTGGTGATGGTCAGTGGCGGGCCATCGCCGGTTCGAAACGTGCCGGTCACCGTGTAGGCACCGATGGCAGCGAGGTGAGGCCGTTCGACCTCGACCGCAAAAGCGCGGAGCGACTTCTCCGCCGGCGCGCTGAACTGCGCGGCGCGCCTCTGTAGAACTTCGCCATTGGGCGAGGTGATCTCGAACATGGCGGCGGTTGGATCCGACGTCTTCTGGAAAACCATGAGCGCCAGGTAAACGGGTTCTCCCATTGTGAACTCGTTGCGGAAATCGTTCATGCCTCGTTTCAGGTCATTGGACTCAACCGCCCGCTTGACGAATTGGTCGTCAGGGTTCATCGACAGCATGAGTCCGATTTGGTCGTCCTGGTGGATGGTGATCGGATCGTTTTCAGAGTGGAACCGGACATACGACAGGATGTACCTCATCTCCGGGTTCGCGTCGGCGTTCGAACGCGAGACGAGCGCCTCCTTCACGAACGGGTGTTGATCGGCATTGCTCCCCAATGCCCAAAGCGCGGAGCCAGCAACGATCAAAGGGACCAGCTTGTCCTTTCCATAGATCTCGCTGAACCCCCGAAGTCGCTTTCGGCCGGCTTCGGTATTGAATCGCGAAGCCGCCAGCAGATGGGCGACTGGATACGCATCGGACTCGGCGATTGCCGAAACGGCGTCCATGATGCGTCCGGCATATCGCGGATCACCGGTCGCGAAGCTCGCCCCCCACATAAAGTCCAAACTGGCTGGGCTGTTGATTCGCATCGTCGAGAGCCGGGCGGTGATTCCCGAAACGAAGTCGATACCATCCTGAGGCCAGCCTTGCCTTTTGACATAGTCGACGGCGTCGGCTTTATGCCCCGCCATGGAGAGCGCTGTCGCGACGATTTTTTTGCACCTCCAACGGATAGGATTCGTCCGTCAAAGGTTTTGACCTGTTCCGGGTACCGCTGGAACAACGCGGCGAGGAAGCCGACGAGGGGAGGGCCCGCACCGCGCCCCTTCAGCTTTCCGGAGGAAGCGAGTTCCTTGAGGATGGACGGAACCCGCATGGGATCGGGGTTTTTGTAGAAGTAGGTGATGCTGTCTTTCGGGGCAGTCGAGGCCTCGACGGCGATGGGCTGCGCCGTGAGGACGGCACCAATGACAATTGCGCACGTCAACAGCCGGCTGATCGCGCGAGTCGTTTGCGTGCCGCTGTTCACCTTGTTTCCTCCATCATTGCGGCACGCCATCCTCGGCCGCCCGTCTTCGACGTCTCATCAGCGCGTATGCCGAACCCTAGATAACGCGGATTGCAAAACCTGCCAAGAAAGTAGATCGGCGCGGCACGTCCCGTTGCCGGGCGCCGCCGACTTGGACACCGCTCCCGCCTATCCCCCGAAGTCGACGCCGGATATAACGGTGTCGATGGAGGCGCAGTCGCCGCCTCAAAGGGGGAAACTATGATCAAGGACTTTCTCGCCGGGATCCGCGTTCTGGATCTCAGCCTTTACCTGCCCGGACCGTTCGCCACCCGCACGCTCGCGGATCTGGGTGCCGACGTGGTCAAGGTCGAGCCGCCGACGGGCGATCCGACGAAGACCATGGACATCGACGTCGACGAGGGCTGGTCGGCGTTCTACCGCATGCTCAATGCCGGGAAGCGCGTCGTCTCCCTCGATCTCAAGACCGAAGTCGACCGGGATAAGTTGACGGCGATGGTGGCCCACGCCGACGTGCTTCTGGAATCGTTCCGCCCCGGCGTCCTCGACCGCCTCGGCTTCGGCGAGGAGCGCCTGCGGGTCCTGCATCCCAACCTGATCCACTGTGCGCTCTCCGGCTTCGGCCAGACCGGACCCTACGCGCTTGCCGCCGGCCACGACCTCAACTACGAGGCGCTGACCGGCGGGCTCGGGGCATGCGGCATCGAGGAGACGCCGGTGATGCCGTATCCGCCGATGGCCGACTACGCCGGCGCACAGCAGGCCGTCATCGCCATCCTCGGCGCGCTGGTCGGCAAGGAGCGGCGGCGGGAAGGGGTTTATCTGGACGTGAGCCTGTTCGAATCCCTGCTGGCGTGGCAGGGGCCGAGCTTGTCGGTGCCGCCGGCACGCGGTGAATCCATCCTCAACGGCGGCGCGGCGTTCTACCAGATCTACCGCACCGCCGATGGCCGGTTCGTCAGCCTCAGCCCCATCGAGCCCAAGTTCTGGGCCAACTTCTGCACGGCCATCGGGCATGCGGACTGGATTCCCCGGCAGGTCGAGGGGATGCCGCAGCGGAAGCTGATCGCCGACGTCGCGGCGGTGTTTGCGTCCCAGCCGCTGGCCCATTGGGAGGAACTGCTGATGCCGGCGGATTGCTGCTTTCAGGCGGTGCTGACGTACCCCGAGGTGATCGCCCACCCGCACAACCAGGCCCGCGGGCTGATCCACGAGCGCAGCGACTTCATCGAGGTGCTATTCCCGGCCTACGCCGACGGCCGCCCGCCCGAGCCGCGACCCGAGGTCATCGAGACCGACGCCGCAACCGTCCTCGCGTCCTGGGGCTAGGGCCTAAGTCACCCCCACCCCAACCCTCCCCCGTCGAGGGGGAGGGGACTTTATCGATTGCGCGCTGTTGAAATCACCCTCCCCCCTTGCGGGGGAGGGATGGGGTGGGGGGTAAAGCGTTCGATCGGAGGAATCAGCTGCAGACGTCGTCGGAGACGATCCGTGCCGTCGCGGCACCCTGGGCCTTGAACGGCATCATCGTGCGCGCCGGCACCGCGTAGCGGGCGGGGGTCGCCTTGCCCCGCGAATCCAACCGGTCGACGCCGACGACGCGGCAGACCTGACAGCGGTTGACCAGGACGGCATCGCCTGTCGCCGTCTGTTCGAATCGGACGCACTTGGCCGGCTCGCTCATTTTCGTGCCGGTGCGGAATGGTGCTTCGTCCCCGCACGTGCCGACGCCGATGATGCGGGTGTGGCCGGGGCCCCGGAACGGCAACGGCTGTTTGGTTTTCTGTGGGAGCGTGATCTTGCGGACCGATGGGACGCCGCCGCCGGGCCGCCGGCGCTGGACGTTGACCTGCCGGCATTGATCGCAGCCGTTGACGAGAGTTTCACCGCCGGGCACGCGGACGAGACGGACGCACCGATCCGCAGCCGCGCCAGCGTCGGTCGCGGCAAGGGCAAGCATCAGGGCAAGGAACAGGATCAGGCAAACCGCACGGACCATCGGACATTCTCCGGCTATCGAAGCACCAGTATGGCCGGCAACCGGTTAATCCTTGGTAACGGCGGTCACGACTCCTTGCGGAACGGAGACTCCTCCGCGAGCGCCGCAATCTCGGCTTCGACCGCCGGGCGTTCGCCGGCAAGGTAGCGCTCGATGGCATCGCGAAAACCCGCATCGGCGATCCAGTGGGCGCTGTAGGTCCGCACGGGCAGGTAGCCCCGCTGGATCTTGTGCGGCCCCTGGGCACCGGCCTCGACCCGGCCGAGGCCGTGCTCGATGGCGTACTGAATGGCCTGATAGTAGCAGGCCTCGAAGTGCAGGAACCGGTAGCGCTCGACGCATCCCCAGTATCGGCCAAAGAGCACGTCTTCTCCCCGCAGATTGAGGGCGCCGGCCACCGGCCGGCCGTCGGCCTCGGCCACCACCAGGACGACGCGGTCGGCCAGGGTCTCGTGGAGAAGGGCGAAGAACTCCCTGTTGAGGTAGGGGTGACCCCACTTGCGGTCCGAGGTCGAGAGATAAAAGCGATAGAACGCGTCCCAGTGCCGCTCCTCCAGGTCGTCGCCCGAGAGCGCCCGGATGGTCACGCCGGCCTCGGCGACCGCCGCGCGTTCCTTGCGGATGGCCTTGCGCTTGCGCGACGCCAGCGCGCCGAGGAAGTCATCGAAGCTCCCGTAGCCATCGTTTTGCCAATGGAACTGCTGGCCGAGGCGGCGGAGGAAACCGCGGGCGGCGAAGCGGTGCCACTCGGCTTCGGTGGGGAAGGTAACGTGCAAGGATGAGACGTCGTGGCGGCGGGCCAGTTCGACCATCGCCGCGATCAACGCGTCGGCGACGTCGTCGGGCGCGTCGGGGCGGAGCAGCAACCGCCGCCCGGTCACCGGGGTGAACGGCACCGCCGCCTGCAGCTTCGGATAGTACCTCCCGCCGGCCCGCTCGTAGGCGTCGGCCCAGCCCCAGTCGAACACGTACTCGCCGTAGGAATGGCCCTTCAGGTACAGCGGCGCACAGCCGAGCACGTCGCCGGCATCGTCGATGACGGCGAGATGCTGGGGCATCCACCCGGCGTCTGCGCCAACGCTGCCGGATTCTTCCAGCGCCGCCAGAAAGGCATGCCCGACGAACGGATCATCGTCGCCCGCGCACGCATCCCAGGCGTGCGCCGGTACCTCGGCGACGGAGCGCAGCACCCGCACCGTTCTGGGTTCGGAACCATCAGGCATGGGAGAGATGTTGGGCTCTGGCGCCACGCCAGCAAGGGACGGGGGAAATCAATCTGCTTCCCCGACTCGAACCGCCTACTCGTACCCCAGTTCGCGCAGCATGGCCCCGGCCTCTTTTGCGAAGGCGGTTTCGGCGTCGGCGCCGAAGTGGTTGCGCCAGTCGCCGACGCCGCCTTTGCGGAAATGCGAGGCCCGGTTTTCCTCACCCGGCTTGCGCCCGCGGCTGACGCGCTCGAATGCCGCGGCCTCGATGCAGCCGGAAACCGCGGTATCGTCCGCGTCGACGCCGAGAAACGCCAGCAGGCGTGCCGTTTCCGGTGCCGGATTGGCGGTCAGGTCCTCGTAGCGGACCTCGAGATAGGCTTCCGGGTGGCCGCGGTCGAAGTCGCGACCTGCCTGCACGTCCTTGGCCCAGAATTCCCCGACCTTGCCGGCGTAGTCCGGGAACGTCGGGTAGTGCTCTTTCAGCCAATCGGGCGAGACACGGGTGTTGTGGAACCACCCCGAGGTAACCACGTCGCGGCCGTCGCGGATGACGTGGACGATGCGGGCGGAGGGAAAGAGCTCGGCAAGCAGGGGCAGGGCGCGGACGTTGTCGGGTGTCTTCTCACCGACGGCGCGGACCGACGGGTCGTCGGCGTAGCGGGCGAACTGCAGTGCGATGGCGGTGGCGAGCAGGAACATCCCGTGCTCGCGCCCGAACAGGGGAAAGCCCGGCAGCTCCGCGAACACTGTGCGGTTCTTGGTATCGATCCGCCGGTTGTACTCGGTGAGTGCGTTGCCGAGGTCCGAGGCCAGGTACTGGGCGAAGTGGCCTTCGCCGCGGCAGGCGATCTGGGGGTGGGCGTCGAGAAGGAGCTGCACCCAGGTCGTCCCCGACTTGAACGCACCGGCGACGAAGAACACCTGCTTGGCCAGCACGGCGTCGACGCGCTGGCGGATGTCGGCATAGTCCGGGGTCATGGAGGGCGGTGCGGCGTCGGGCAATCAGGCAACCTCGAACACGCCATCGACCTCGACGGCGACGCCGAGGGGTAGGGTGCGGGCGCCGACGGCGAAGCGTGCGTGGCGTCCGGCATCCCCGAACACCTCGACCATCAGGTCCGATGCGCCGTTCACCACCTTCGGATGATCGATGAATTCGCGCGTGCAGGCGACGAACCCGCCGAGCTTGACCACGCGCTTGACGCGATCCAGGTCGCCACCACAGGAGGCGCGGGCCTGAGCGATCAGGTTGAGCCCGCAGAGCCGCGCCGCGGCGTAGCCGTCTTCCAGCTCCAGGCCGTCGATGCCCAGTCGTCCGACGAACTGCAGTTGCCCGTCCACCATTGGAATCTGGCCCGACACGAACACCAGATTACCGGTGATCACATAGGGCACATAGTTGGCCGCCGGTGCCGGTGCCGCCGGCAGATCGATACCGAGCTCGGCAAGACGGGCGTCGATGGTTCCGGGCATGGCATGTCCTCCGTTGGCGCGAGTGGGCGAACAATACCCCCGGCGCCTGTCCGTTGCCAGGGCGCTAGCCGCCGTCCATCACCTCCAGGAGCGCCGCCTCCATCACCGACAGGTCCGGTTCTTGCCCGGTGAAGAGGGCGAACTGTCGTGCGGCTTGGTGGAGTTGCATGCGAACTCCGGGGATGGTTGCGCAGCCCCGCGCCGCCGCCTCGCGCAGCAGCCGGGTTTCGATGGGCATCGGCACCGCGTCGAACACCACCATGCCGGGCCGCAGTACATCGGCCGAAACGAGCATGTCGTCGGGGGCGTGGAATCCGACCGGCGTCGCGTGGGCGAGGATGTCGAAAGCGTCGCCGATCACCTCTTCGGGCGGCCCGCCGAAGGCGCACCCCACAGAGTCGGCCAGGGTTTCTCCAGCGGTGGCGGTCCGGTTGAAGACGGTCACGCGGGCGCCGGCATCCGCGAGCCCATAGGCGGATCGAACGGGCGCCGCCACCGGCGCCGACCACAGCGGCGCAACGGCCCTCCAGGGACGTGACCTCTTCCATCGCCCGGACGGCACCGATCCAATCGACGTTGTAGCCGGTCAGGCGCCCGTCTTCGTTGACCACGGTATTGACCGCGCCGATCGCCCGCGCGGTCTCGTCGACGGCGTCGAGGTGGTCGATGATCCGCACCTTGTGAGGCATGGTGATGCCGAGACCGCGGATGCCGAGCGTCCGCATCGACGTCACCGCACCGGCGGTATCCTCGGTGCCGAAGGCGACATAGACATAGTTCAACCCCGCAGCCCGGTACGCGGCAGTGTGCATGGCAACGCCGAAGCGCCCGGGGCGCCCGGCAATCGAGCCGCAGACCACGGGGTTGGTGGAGGGCATGGCAGTTCCGGTGGCAGGTCGAACAGAGATCGCGGCGATGATTTCAGTGCCGGTCCGAACGCGCAAGATGCTCTGTTCTTGCCCGCGGCGCGGAAACCGGGCACATCTCGGGTGATGAAAATCCTCTGCGTCACGCCGAACGTCTCCATTGACCGGACCCTGACCGTTCCGGGCTTTTTTGCCGGCCACGTGTTCCGGACCGATCGCGTGGCTGTTTCCTGTGGCGGAAAGGGTATCAACGTCGCCCGCGCCCTCGGCACCCTTGGCGTACCGGCGACCTGCATCGGCCTTGTCGGCGGACACAACGGCCACCTCGCCGCCGAGTCGGCGGTTGCCGAAGGCCTCGACACCGCGTGGAGCTGGCGCAATGGCGAATCTCGAATCACCACCATCGTTGTCGGCAGTGGCGGGCAGGCGACGGTCCTCAACGAGACCGGCGTGCCGGTTTCGGCCGCGGATTGGGCCAAGTTCGAAGCGGACGTCGCCGCGGCGGCCAACGGGTGCGATGCCGTGTGCCTCAGCGGCAGCTTTCCCCTAGCGGTTCCTCCGGGCGGGGTCGGCCGATTGATCGCCGCGGCCGCCGCTGGCCGGCGCCCCGTTTGGGTTGACACCTCGGGCGCGGCGCTGGCCGACGCGTTGGACGCCGGCCCCGGCGGGATCAAGGTCAACGGCATCGAAGCGGGCGAAGTGCTGGGCCGGGACGTCACCACGATCGACGACGCCGTCGCGGCGGCCGAGGAGATCCGCCGGCGCGGCGTCGGCACGGCGTCATTGACGATGGGCGAAGCGGGGGCGGTGCTGGTCACCCGCGACGGGGCCTGGCGAGTCCGGGTACCGGCAGTGCCGGTGACCAGTGCCGTCGGCAGCGGCGACACTTTTCTCGCCGGTTTGGTCGGGGGCTTCGCGCGCGCCATGGCGCCGGTCGACGCGCTCAGATGGGGCACCGCCGCCGGAACCGCCAACGCCATGACGGCCGGTGCAGGACGGATTGACAGGGGCGATTTCGCGCGCGTCCTCGCGGCGACGGAAGTGGACGTGCTGTACGAAAGGGAGGTCCTGTGAAGGTCTGGGAGCTGAAGGACGCGTTCGGGTTGGAGAACCTGACCACCGGGGAACGGCCGGATCCAAAGCCCGGCGCCTATGACGTCGTCGTCGCGATGCGCGCCGCGTCCGTGAACTTCCGTGACTTGGTCATTGCCCGGGGCGCCTTTGGTCCATGGGTCAAGGTGCCGCTCGTTCCGCTCTCCGATGGTGCCGGCGAAGTGATTGCCATCGGCGACAAGGTCACCCGCGTCGCGGTCGGCGACCGGGTGGCGCCGCAGTTCTTTCAGACCTGGCCCGGCGGTCCGGCGGCGCCGGAGAAGTTCCCGGGGACCCTGGGCGGGCCGATCGATGGCGCGCTGTTCGAACTGATGTGTGTGAAGGAGGACGGAGTCGCGCGTATTCCCGATCATCTTTCGGATATCGAAGCCGCCTGCCTGCCGTGCGCCGCGCTAACCGCGTGGAGCGCGCTAATGGTCGAAGGCACGACCGGGCCCGGGGACACGGTGCTGGTTCAGGGAACCGGAGGCGTCGCCCTTTTCGCCATGCAGTTCGCCAAGATGGCCGGCGCCCGGGTGATCATCAGCTCGTCTCGCGACGACAAGCTGGCACGCGCCCGCCAGCTCGGCGCCGACGAGACCATCAACTACGTCGAGACCCAGGACTGGGACCGGGTCGTCAAAGAGATGACGGACGGCGAGGGGTGCGACCACGTCGTCGAACTGGCCGGCGGCGAGTCGGTGGACCGGTCGGTGAAGGCGACGCGTATCGGCGGGCGGATCAGCCTGATCGGCGTGCTGACCGGCGCCAAGGCCGGCGTGACCCTGCCCCTGGTGGTGATGCGGAATCTCCGGATGCAGGGTGTGACCGTCGGCTCACGCGACGCCTTCGAGGACATGTGCCGGGCGATGGCGCGGCACCGAATCCATCCGGTGATCGACCGGGTGTTCGGCTTCGACGACGCGCCCAAGGCCTACGAGCACCTTACAAGCGGCCACCATTTCGGCAAGGTTTGCATCCGCCATTCGTGACAGCCCCAGCGCGCCGACAGAGCCGACAGAAGGACTCCCGAAAAATGCCCGACCTCATCTGGGACGAATCCATGAGCGTCGGTGTCGACGTGTTCGACAACGACCACCGGGTGATGATGGGATTGATCAACCAGCTCGATGCCATGGTAATCGCCGGCCTCGATGCAACGGCGCTGGAGCCCGTGTTTGCCGTGCTGAAGGACTACGTCGAGGGCCATTTCAGGCGGGAAGAGGCGCTGATGGAGAAGTTCGGTTATCCCGACTGCGCCTCACATCAGGCGACACACGACCGGCTGCGGGCCGGCGTGGACACCCTTCACCAGCAGTTCGTCGAGGACAGCAATCCGGAACTCGTCCGCGATCTCGTCAGCTTCCTCGGCGCGTGGTGGCAGACCCACATCCTCGGCGACGACATGGCGTTCAAGCCGTTTTTCGAGCGGGTGCTCGACCCCGAGACCGTCGGCTGAGGGCAGACCTACTCGGCGGCGACCGCAATCCCGGAGACTGCCGGCGACAGGTGCCAAGCGGGCGGAAGCGCCGGGGCCGGCTGGCGTCCGAATGCGGGGCCGAACAGGGCCCGCCAGAGGTTGGCAGCGTCGCCATCGCGATTGTCGCGCTCCAAGGCCGACGCCTCCCGCGCAACCTCGTACGCTGTCCACGCTTCGGTGAGCCAGTCCTCGCCGGCCTCCAGGCCATTCGTTCCGCCGGGAACAGTGAGAAGGGTCCCGGCCTGGGCGGTGACCCAGAAGAAGAAATCGCGGACCATCCAGTCGTAGAACAGCAGGCTGCGGCGGTGATACGTCCACACCGTCACGAAGTCGGCGGCGAGAAGCTCGAGCGCGAATGACGAGATCGGCACGCCGCGCGCCAGCCGCCACGCTTTCAGCATCCGGACCAAGTGCGTTGCCTTGCCGCCGCTGAGCGCATCGGCCTTCCGCAGGTTGGTGGACTCGGCGAACGGGTCGGTGTGCCGCCAGGTCGTCGGTTGCGATTTGCCGCTGGGCGTGCTGATCCGGTAGCCCCGGTCGGCACCGGGGAACGCCGGGATGACCCGCACGGTGACCCGTTCGTCGTCGCCGCGGCCGATGGTCACGCACAACCAGCCCTCGTGGGTCGTCTGCACGCCCCCGTAGCGCAGGCTGAGCACGCCGATCAGATCATGGTGCAGGGGCGTCAACGCCCGCGGTCCGCGCGCCAGCTCGGCCTCGCCGGCCAGCCCCGCCGGCAAGGAGCACAGCAGATCGATGGTTCGCGCCGGTCGGATCGCCGTGCCCTTGGCGAAACCGCCCATGACCCGGTGATCGCCGTAGCCGTAGCATTCGAACCGTCGGGCGATGAGTTTGGCGACGTCCGCCGCTGTCGTCTGCGCCCGGTCGCGTTCCTCCGGCGTCGGCGCGAGCGCGGCAATGAAGGCGTAGAACCGTCCGGTCACGTGGCGCCATTCTGCGGTCATCGGCCGTCCCTCCGTGGTCGAGAGCTGGTGTCTCGGATTTATGTTGCTTCGCAACGTGTTGAGAAATCGTTACGTCTCTATTCGGCGGCGCAGCCGCCAACCTCCCCACGCAGGCAAAGAACGAAGGCGCCCCCCGGGGTTTTGCGGTACCCCGGTGGGCGCCTCAAGTTTCCCAGGGAGGATTCCATCGTCTGGCCCATACTCACGAACAGCCGCTGGTGGCGCCGCAGGTCATGCACTTGAGGCAGGTGCCGTTGCGGACCAAGGTGAAGTTCCCGCACTCTTCGCACTGGTGGCCCTCGTAGCCTTTCATCCGCGCTTCGCGGACCTGCTCGAGGCGAGAGTCGGCGGCCTCGATCACTGTCTGCTCGACATGGACCGCCTGAGCTTCCTCGACGCCTTCGGCAACCTGAGCGCCGTCCAGCGCCTGCACTGTCGACGTCCCGCCGGCCTTGGCACCCCGGTAGACGCGGAAGCGGCTGCGCACGTAGCCCTTGCTGGCAAGGCGGCGAACCACCGGCATCGGGTCGGGGTCGGGATCCGGCTCGGGATCGCGGGCGCCCTGTTCGCTGCCCTTTCCGGTGGTATCGGGCATCAGGTCGGAGGGCTCGACGTGGGCGAGGTCGTAGCGTCCGAGGTAGGAGACGGCGAGCTCGCGGAAGATGTAGTCGAGGATCGACGTCGCCATCTTGATCGAGTCGTTCCCCTCGACGATCCCCGAGGGCTCGAACCGGGTGAAGGTGAACGACTCGGCGAACTCCTCCAGCGGCACGCCGTACTGCAGGCCGATGGAGATGGCGATGGCGAAGTTGTTCATCAGCGAGCGGAAGGCGGCACCTTCCTTGTGCATGTCGATGAAGACCTCGGCCAGACGCCCGTCCTCGAATTCGCCGGTGTGCAGATAGACTTTGTGGCCGCCGACGGTGGCCTTCTGGATGTAGCCCTTGCGCCGGTTCGGCGGTCGCAGCCGCTCGTTTGACTGCTCGACAACGCGCTCGACAATACGCTCGGCGACCGCTTCGACGCGATCGGCGGCCGGCCGTTCGGCCAGCTCAGCCATGTCGTCGGCGTCGAGTAGCGACGAAGCCAGCGGCTGCGACAGCTTGGAGCCGTCGCGATAGAGGGCGTTGGCCTTGAGCCCCAGGTGCCACGACAGCAGGTACGCCTTCTTGCAGTCCTCGACGGTGGCCGAGTGGGGCATGTTGATGGTCTTCGAGATGGCCCCCGAGATGAACGGCTGTGCCGCCGCCATCATGCGGATGTGGCTGTCGACCGGCAGGAACCGCGTTCCCGTGCGGCCGCACGGATTGGCGCAGTCGAAGACGGGAAGGTGTTCAGGCCTCAGGAAGGGAGCACCCTCCAGGGTCATCGCGCCGCAGACGTGGGTGTTGGCGGCGTCGATCTCGTCCCGGCTGAAGCCCAGCGCGGACAACAGGCAGAACGACATGTCGTTCAGCGACTCGTCGGCGATGCCGAGCCGCGCCGTGCAGAACTCCTCGCCCAGCGTCCACTTGTTGAAGGCGAACCGGACGTCGAAGGCGTCGGCGACGGCGCTCTCGACCGCGGCAATGGCGGCGTCGGTGAACCCCTTGGCGCGCAGCGACTCGTGATTGACGCCGGGGGCACCGTCCAAGGTGCCGTGACCGACGGCGAAGCGCTCGATGGCGGTGATCTGGTCGTCATCGTAGCCGAGGCGGCGGAGCGCCAGCGGCACCATGCGGCTGATGATCTTGAAGTAGCCGCCGCCGGCCAGCTTCTTGAACTTGACCAGCGCGAAATCGGGTTCGATGCCGGTGGTGTCGCAGTCCATGACCAGGCCGATGGTCCCGGTCGGCGCGACGACGGTGGACTGGGCATTGCGGTATCCGTGGGCCTCGCCGAGTTCGAGGGCGCGATCCCAGGCGTCCCGCGCGGCGCGCGCCAGCGGGGCGTCGGGGTTGGCGTCGGCATCCAGCGGAACCGGTGTCACCGTCAGGTCTTCGTAACCCTTGGTCTCGCCGTGGGCGGCGCGGCGGTGGTTGCGCATCACCCTGAGCATGGCGTCGCGGTTCTCGTCGAAGCGGGGGAAGGGGCCGAGCTCCTCGGCCATTTCCGCCGACGTGGCGTAGGCGACACCGGTCATCAGCGCCGACATCGCGCCGCAGATGGCGCGCCCGGTGTCAGAGTCATAGGGGATGCCGGCGGCCATCAGGTAACCGCCGATGTTGGCGTAGCCGAGGCCGAGGGTGCGGAACTCGTAGGAAAGCTCGGCGATCCGCCGCGCCGGGAACTGGGCCATGGTCACCGAGATTTCGAGCACCACGGTCCACAGGCGGACGCCGTGCTCGAAGGCGGGAACGTCGAAGCTGCCGTCGGCCTTCTGGAACGTCATCAGGTTCAGCGACGCCAGATTGCATGCCGTGTCGTCGAGGAACATGTACTCCGAGCACGGGTTCGAGGCGTTGATCCGCCCGCTGTCGGGGCAGGTGTGCCAGTCGTTGATCGTCGAGTCGAACTGCAGCCCCGGGTCAGCGCAGGCCCAGGCGGCGTGGGCGATCTGGTCCCAAAGCTCGGAGGCGCGCACACGCTTGGCGACGACGCCGTCGGTGCGGCGGATCAGCTCCCAATCGCCGTCCTGCATCACGCGCTCGAGGAAGTCGTTGCTCAGCCGCACGCTGTTGTTGGCGTTCTGGCCGGAGACCGTCATGTAGGCTTCCGAATCCCAGTCGGTGTTCAGTTCCGGGAACGAGATCTCGGTGAAGCCCTGGCGGGCGAACTCGACGACCCGCTGGATGTAGTTCTCGGGGATCATCACTTTGCGCGCCTCGATGATGGCGCGCTTCAGGATGGCGTTGCGCTTCGGATCGAAAGCCGCCTCGGGGTCGCCGTTGGCACCCTCGCGGCAGGCCGCCATGACGGCGTTGAGGTGGAGGTTGGCAAGCTGCGAGCCGGTGACCAGCGCGGCCACCTTCTGCTCTTCGCGGACCTTCCAGTTGATGAAATCCTCGATGTCCGGGTGGTCAACGTCGACGACCACCATCTTCGCGGCGCGGCGGGTGGTGCCGCCCGACTTGATGGCGCCGGCGGCGCGGTCGCCGATCTTCAGGAAGCTCATCAGGCCCGACGACTTACCGCCGCCCGACAGCGGCTCGTTCTCGCCGCGGAGCGAGGAGAAGTTGGTGCCGGTACCCGAGCCGTACTTGAACAGCCGGGCCTCGCGCACCCAGAGGTCCATGATGCCGCCCTCATTCACCAGATCGTCGGTGATCGACTGGATGAAGCAGGCGTGGGGCTGCGGATGCTCGTAGGCCGAGTCGGACTGCCTCAACTCGCCGCTACGGAAATCGACGTGATAGTGGCCCTGCGACGGACCATCGATGCCGTACGCCCAATGAAGGCCGGTGTTGAACCACTGCGGCGAATTGGGCGCGCCCTTCTGGGTCGCCAGCATGTAGCGCATTTCGTCGAAGAAGGCGCGGGCGTCCGCCTCGGCATCGAAGTAGCCGCCCTTCCAGCCCCAGTAGGTCCAGGTACCGGCGAGGCGGTCGAAGACCTGCTGCGCACTGGTCTCACCACAAGTGCGTTTGTCGGTCGGAAGCTCGTCGAGCGCCGAGTCGTCCGCGGCCCGGCGCCACAGCCAGGACGGGACATCGTTCTCTTCGACCGCCCTCAGGCGGGTGGGGACGCCAGCCTTGCGGAAGTACTTCTGCGCCAGAACGTAGCAGGCGACCTGCGACCACTCGGTGGGGACCTCGATGTCCTCCTGATGGAAGACCAGGGAGCCATCGGGATTTCGGATTTCACTGGACGTGGTTCGGAACTCGATGGTCGCGTACGGCGACTCTCCGGGCTTGGTGAAATGCCGCGAAATCCGCATGACTCCCCCTATCGGTCCTTCGTCGGTTGTCGTTAGAAGGGGGCTTCGGCGCGTTGCCTCGTCCGCTCTCCCGCCCCCGGCTTCCTGGTGGGCTCCCCATGAGAGCGTCACCGGCCGTGCTTCGGCCCCTTTCGCCCTCCGCCGACCGGTTTCACATACCAGTTCTCGTAGCCGCGAAAAGGACAGATACTATATCTTCGGTCTTTGAGCCCCGCAACAACATTTCGTGCCACCTGTGAATAATGTCACATTATATTGTGCAACGGCGAAGATGTTGTTAATGGAACGGGCGGTTTATCCACGTATTCGCAGGTAAAGTCTTTGTGCGCCCGCAAAAAAGCCGGTGATCGGTCCCGAAGACTACCGGTCGCCGAAACGTCAATGTTTCGAGGCTGGTATGCCGAAGACTTGGGGTCCTGGGTCAGCCGGTAGTCGTTTGCAGGCCCAGCAGCCGCCGATGCGCGGTGCTCTGGACGAGGCGGGCCGGCGGTGCCATAGTGCCGCCGCCCGCGGGCGGGAACCGGCGGGGTAGGGCGGAGCGACTTCGGGCGGCGGCGGCATGGACTTCATCGGCAGGATCCTCTCGTTCAACTACGGCACCTTCCTGTTCACCTGGATGAACGGCGAGCGGGTCGGCACCGACGTGTTCGGCAACCGCTACTACCGCAGCCGGCGCAAGCGCCGGTATGGGCGGGAGCAGCGCTGGGTGCTCTACAAAGGCTCCAACGAGGCCAGCAAGGTTCCGCCCGAATGGCATGCCTGGCTCCATCAGATGGTCGACGAGCCGCTGACGGAGAGCGCCGCCCAGCCCCGGCCTTGGCAGAAGGAGCACCTGCCGAACCTGACCGGCACCGATCTCGCCTACCGACCGTCCGGCCACGACCGCATGGGCGGCAAGCGAGCACCGGCGACCGGAGACTACGAGCCTTGGGTGCCCGAGTGATCCGCCGTTCCGTGGCGGTAAGGTCTCACACATGAAAGCGCGCGACGTTCGCGAGATTGTCGTTGGCGGGGTCGCCATTGCGGGCCTGGCGGTGGTGCTGGGATTGTCCTACGGCGGCACCGCGACCGAAGGGGTCGGCGACGGTTATCGGGTCAATGCGACATTCAATCGAATCGACGGGCTGCGAGTCGGTGACGACGTCCAGGTCGGCGGCATCAAGGTCGGCGTCGTTGAGAAGGCATGGCTCAACGACGACTTCCGGGCCAGCGTCGCGATGAGGATGGCGCCGGGCGTCGAGTTGCCGACCGATACGTCGGCGGCCATCCATACCGACGGGCTGTTCGGGTCCAAGTTCGTCGTGCTCGATCCCGGCGGAGAGATCGACCTTTTGAAGGATGGCAGCACCATTACCTTCACCCAGGATGCGGTCATCGTCGGGGAGCTTCTGGAACTGATCATCGCCCAGGGACGCGCGCAGCGGGGCCTGGAAGCAAAGGGGGACAGTAATGGGCCGCAATGTCGTCGAGAGCGTCATGGGGGCCGTGGTGCTGGTGGTCGCCGGCCTGTTCATCTATTTCGCCTGGACCACCGCTCAGATCCGCGCCGTTCCCGGTTACGAGGTGACGGCGGCCTTTTGCAAGATCGGCGGCCTGGCAGACGGCAGCGACGTGCGCATCGCCGGGATCAAGGTCGGCACGGTGACCAGCCATCGCCTCGACCCGGAAACCTTCGATGCCGTGGTCGGCATGAGCATTGCCCACGACGTGAAGCTCCCCGAGGACACGGTGGCGACCATCACCTCGGAAGGGCTGCTCGGCGGTAAGTACGTGCGCCTGGAGCCGGGAACAGCGAAGACGACCATCGAGCCGGGCGGCGCGATCGTCGAGACGCGCAACTTCCGCTCACTCGAGGACCAGGTCGGCGAGATCATCTTCCTCGCCACCAGTGGCCCCGGCAACAACTGACCGACGACCATGCCCGTGTCCGGGCAGCATTGGGATCCCGACCGCTACGCCTGCAACGCCCGCTTTGTCGCCGATCTCGGCGAACCGGTCGTCGATCTATTGGCGCCGCAGCCGGGCGAGCGCATCCTTGATCTCGGCTGTGGTGACGGTGCACTGACCGAACGGCTGGTGGCCCTGGGTGCGGCGGTCGTCGGCGTTGATGCCAGCGACGATCAGGTCGCGGCGGCCCGTGGACGCGGTCTGGACGCCCGGGTCATGGATGGCGCCCGGCTCTCCTTCGCAGACGAATTCGACGCGGTCTTCTCCAATGCGGCGATGCACTGGATGCGCGACCTGGCAGCGGTTGCCGCGGGCGTGAAGAGGGCGCTTCGGCCGGGCGGGCGGTTCGTCGGCGAGATGGGCGGGGCGGAGAACGTCGCCAAAGTGTCCGAGGCGCTGCTGTCCGCTCATGACCGATTCTGTTGAAAAACTCTGCCATTGCGGCGGGGCAGCGGGGCTGATTCACTCCTCTCATTGCGAGGGGGGAGTGACGGCGATGATGGGTGAACGGCAGGTTGGACCAGGGGGCC